>Ga0302325_10000049_pt1 | contig 324333 bp, 247 predicted proteins | sample Palsa_T0_2_FD_201948 | JGI IMG/M metagenome (GOLD analysis project Ga0302325, IMG submission 201948) | Peat permafrost microbial communities from Stordalen Mire near Abisko, Sweden - Palsa_T0_2 | ecosystem: Environmental > Terrestrial > Soil > Palsa > Peat permafrost | place: Sweden: Abisko... | reverse complement strand
AGACCAACAAATCGTATTTTAGACATGCGACCAATTCCTTTCGTATGCGGCTCTGCGCCGCGGTTTATCCGACTCACAGCGTAACCCGCGACACTGCGAACCGGGTTGGTCGCCCCATATTGACTGACGCAAAGCAATTGAGGCCGGTCCCCGTCGTTGGAACGGGGACTGGCTTTCTAAGGGGTCTTACCGCCGGGCTTACCAAAAATGGTGGTCTGCGGATTATAATTTCGCCAGTCGAACCAGTAGTCCTTAAGCATCGGGATGCGCTCGAGGCACAAGCCCTTGCACTTCCCGGACACAGCGCAGCCTTGAAAATTCCACTCGCTGCCAGAAGGCGAGTCCATCATCAGAGCTGCGTCTTTCATCACAGCTGGGGAGTCCGCTGCCAGGCGATAAAAATCGGGCTCACCATCCAAGCCGGGAATCCGATCGCGAAACGCCCGCACCGATGCGCCATCCGGCCCCACCACCAGCAGCACAGGCTCCGTTCCTATACGGTCCTTCATCAGTTTCTCCTGGATCACTCGGGCGTACGGGAATGCGCGGCTGCCGCTCTCTAGCCGGATTCCCAGGATCAAATCGCGTGGGGTCATGCCGCTCCCCGGAAAATCGATCACTACGGGTCTTTGGCCCATCCGCACGTCCCAATCCTTCAGCTCATATTCGGACGCGTACCTCGACACCGGCAGCAACACCGTGCCCTCCGGCTGCTCGGCTTTCCAGATTGCGAACGTCAACTCATCGGAGAGGATCAAGCTAAGCTGTGCTCCGCTGAGTGGCCCGGAAATAGCGCGCCCGCTAATCTGCTGCCAGTAGCTGCCGGTCTCATCGTCGCGCATCAGAAAATTCTGATTATTGATGCCCGCCAAATGAAACGTGAGCCGCCTTCCACCAACCTCTCGACCCCACACCAGACCGGTGTGACAGAGCGTTCAATACGTGGCGACGAGCGCCGTCCCTCCCACTTCGTCGTTTACAACGTGGTGGTAACCCATCTCGCGGATTGGGTAGCCACGGGCGATTCCGCCGATCTTCACCACGATCAGCTTGTCGTCGCGGTCGAGTTTCGCCTCGCTTGCCGCCTGGAACGCTGGACGATCCACGGCATGAAACATGAGCTGCTCGTACACATTCACGCGCGCCAGCGCAGCCAAGACGCACACCGCAAGCGCGCCCAACACCGCGGCCAGGCGCGAGGGAGTCTCGGTCGTCCTGCGCGAATAGGCCAGGGCAGAGCCGATAGCAACCAGAGCCGATAAGATGGTCACCGCGTTGCGATAGCGCAGCACCGACAGGGCGGCTAGCAGCTCGCGCGCACCCTGGGCACGGAACGGCCGTATCACGTAGGTCGGATAGGCCACGCAAAACAACGATACGGCCAGGCAAACAAGCAGCGTGAGAATCCAACCAGTGCGTTTCATTTCAAAAGCCTTTCCCCGCCGCACCATCATTCGCGAACACAGCTGTAGCTGGCCGCGGAGTTCTCCGTTCCCGGCGCTCCCGTGAATTTTGGCCATTTCGGCCATTCGCAGAGGGGCCGCGTGCGATTGGCGCCTGGATTCGCGTCCATGGCGGTGAGACCACTGGGCGCTTGGCCTTTTTCGACCCAATCCTGCAGTGCAACCAGGCTGTCGAACTTCGCGTTGAAGCGGCCAAAGCCGTGGCCGAAGCCAGGAATCAGGTAAAACCGCAGAAAGCTGTTCAGACGCTCCTGACCAAAATGGGCGAGTTGCCGCTGATAATATTCGATCGAGTTATGGGGCGTGATGAAATCGTCCGCCGTGCCGTGGGTCAGAATGATCTTGCCGCCCCGGGCCAGGAATTTGTCCAGGCTCACGTCTGTCACATCCATGATGGAACCAACCGCTGCCAGACGCTGCTGCCACTGCTTCGGATCGAACTTCATTGGATCGTACTTTGGCTCGCGCGTGATAATGAACTTCACGGTTTGATCGCCGGCGGAATAGAGCAAGGCTTCCTTCCCGGAGAGCGGGTTCGACGGCTGGGACACTTGGCCGAAGTTCGACGGCCCTTGAAAGAGAGCGCCTTCGAGCAGAGCCCATTTCGGGAAGGTCTCCAGGCCGGCGATGGTAACGCCTGGTTTATAGCTGGAAGTGATGGTTCGAACGGCCTTGATCTGCGCGTCCGAAAGACAAGTATCGCCCGTGTCGGTTCCATTCGGACACCGCAGCGCCGACACGTCGAACGCGGAATTACACCCGGCGACGTTGCTGATGATTCCATCTTTTGCTCCGTCCAGCGCGTCGCATTTTGCGTAGACGGCGTCACCGATCAGCTTGGTCTTTTGCGGATTGATCCACGCCGCTCCTCCATCTGCATAAAGGGCCTTGCCCACGTTCAGCGATCCTAAGTGCAGCATCGTGACGTTGTACGCGGGATAGTGCGCCACCACGCCGTCGTAATCCTGCGGATAACGTGCGGCGGCATCCAGCGCTTCATGGCCGCCCTGCGAGCCGCCAATAAAATAAACCCGATCGGGCCGCCGTCCGTATGCCTTTTGAATGACGGCCAGCGCCGCGTCATGGGCCTTCTTCACGGACTGTTTCCCGAAGTTCAGCAGTGCTTCATCGTCCAGCCCGAAACTGCCGTCGAACCCGGCCTTGCCCTTATGGCCGCCATCGCTGCCGAGTGTAACGTAGCCTTGCTTCAGGGGCGAATCGCTGTTGGGTGTTTGATTGGAATAAAGGGTGAGGCCTGTCACCAGCGAGCCGTCGTATCCGCCGCCGCCCATCTGCAACGCGCGCCGGTTCCACGCTTGCGGGAGGTTGACCTCGAATTCCAGGTTCGGAGACGTGGGATTGTGGGGTTTGACGATGCCGGTCACCTTACAAAACTCGCCGTTTATGTTGTCCTTGTCCGACGTATGAATCATCACCGTGGTCTGAACGAGTGCGCCCCCGCTTGGCAGGCCAATAGCCGAGACGGGAACGGAGAATCCCTGCAGGCTGGCGCAAGCCTCGCCAGATAAGCGGACCGCTCCCTGGTTTCCAGAATCTCCAGCCATGGTCAGCGCTACGCCGCTCGCAATCAGCAGCACGCGGCCAAACAACAGACTGTTTCGCAAAATGTGCATAGTGAGGATCTTCCGAGGTTATCGGGTGCGTTTCCGCAACGCAAGCACCAGCCCTGAGCCACCCCAGCCGCAATCCGTCCGTAGGATTGCTGCATATCGTGGCGTCTTTGATTCATTGCGTTCACACGAGTGTGAACGCGGCGCGCAAGAGTGCGCACGCCACAATACGCGCCACGGTCTGAGCAGCACATCCCGCCGCGCAATGATTAAGATGAGAATGATGATGTTGCATTGGCCAGAAATCCTGAAGCTCGCCAAGAATGGCAATCCCGCGCCGGATCGTAGGGTCGAGAAGAGCGATGCCGAATGGCGGCGGCAACTGAGCTCCGAGCAGTACCACGTCACGCGGCAAGCTGGAACCGAGCGGGCTTTTAGCTCGGCAATGTGCAGCTTGTTTGAGCCGGGGATTTATTCCTGCCTGTGCTGCGACACCGTCCTCTTCGACGCGTCGGTGAAATTCGAGTCCGGAACGGGCTGGCCATCGTTCACCCAGCCGATAGCCGCCAATGTCATCGCGTACCATTTCGATGGCCCAAGCTTTTTGGAGCGCGTGGAAACCACCTGCAACACGTGCGATGCCCATCTCGGTCACGTATTCCCCGATGGCCCAGCCCCGAGCGGCCTTCGATACTGCATGAACGCAGTGGCGCTCAAGAAAGCCTCCCAGCCCTGACTTGCGGCCGATCCTGAGCAGGCTGCGCTACAGTGGCCTAATGCGCCTGTCTCTGCTGTTGCTCGCTGCCATTGTCCTTCGTGCCCAGACTCCCACGCCTTCGCCCGAAGAAGTGGCGCGCAAGCAGCTCGAATACACTCGCGCCCACTACACAAAATACGACTACCGCATCCCGATGCGGGATGGAATCAAACTCTTCACGTCGGTCTACGTCCCAAAAGACGAATCCAAGAAGTATCCCATCCTGATGCAACGCACGCCTTATTCGGTTGCGCCTTATGGCATCAATAACTACCCCACGCGGCTCGGACCTTCCTATCTCTTCACCGAAGAAGGTTTCATCTTCGTCTATCAGGATGTCCGCGGCCGCTATCTATCCGAAGGCACATTCGTGGATGTCGCCGTACATAAGAGTCAGCTCTCCGGCCCCACCGATTTCGACGAAAGCACCGACACTTACGACACGGTCGATTGGCTGGTGAAAAACATCCCGGGCAATAACGGCCGCGCCGGTATGTGGGGCATCTCTTACCCCGGCTTTTATGCCGCGTATGGCCTGATGAATTCCCATCCGGCGCTCCGGGCGGTCTCGCCGCAAGCTCCCATGGGCGACGTCGGCAATGGCGACGACGCGTATCACAACGGCGCGTTTTATCTGGCGGCTAATTTTGGTTTCTATGTCGGCTTCAAACCGCGCGGCGCTGAACCCGAGCGCCCGCCCCGCACGGTTCCTTTCGATTTCGGCACGCCGGACCAATATGACTTTTACCTCAGGATGGGCCCCCTCTCGAATGCGAACGAGAAATATCTCAAGAACCAGAACAGTTATTGGGACGATCTGCTCGTGCACGATACGTACGATGAATACTGGCAAACCCGCGCGCAGTCTCCGCATATGAAAAATACGACACCCGCCGTGATGTTTGTTGGCGGCTGGTTCGACGCGGAGGATCTGGCGGGTCCGCTCAAGCTCTTTCGGGCAGTGAAAGCGGGTGGAGCGAAGGCGCCGGCCACCATCGTCATGGGCCCCTGGCTGCATGGCGGCTGGTCGCGCGCGGATGGCGACAAACTCGGCAATCTCAGTTTCGATTCGAAGACGGGCGATACTTATCGCGAACAGATCGAGTTGCCCTTCTTCGTTCAAAATCTCAAGGACAAGGGCGACGGGCTGAAAGCGTCCGCGGATGCCAAGGTGCCAGAGGCGTATCTCTTCGAAACCGGCACCAATCGCTGGCGGCGCTTTGAAACCTGGCCGCCCAGAGAAGCCGTAGAAAAGACGCTGTGGCTGGACGCCGGCGGGAAACTCGCATGGCAAGCGCCGTCGGCAGCGGGAACCGACGAATATGTCAGCGATCCCGACAAGCCGGTTCCCGTGATCGGCGAACCGGGTCCAGGAATGGCGGGCGATTACATGACTTACGACCAACGCTTTGCGGCCTCACGCCCCGATGTACTCGTCTATCAAACCGAGCCGCTCGACCGCGACGTCACCATTGCGGGTCCCATAACCTCGGTTCTTAGCGTATCTACCACCGGTACGGATTCCGATTTCATCGTCAAACTGATCGATGTCTATCCGAACGATTACCCCGACCCCACGCCGAATCCGAAGGGCGTCCACATGCCGGGTTATCAGCAACTGGTGCGTGGCGAGCCGATCCGTGGCAAATTTCGCAACAGCTTCTCGAAGCCCGATCCGTTCCAGCCCGGCGAGCGCGCCAGGATCGAATATGTCATGCCGGACATCTGCCATACTTTTCGCCCGGGTCATCGCATCATGGTGCAGATTCAGAGCTCATGGTTTCCGCTGGTGGATCGTAATCCGCAGAAGTTTCTGAGCATTCCGCTGGCGAAGGCTTCGGATTTTCAAAAGGCCACAGAACGCATCTATCGGGGCGGCGAAGGCGGCTCCGGTTTGCGGGTGCGGTTGCTGCCCTGATTGCTCAGGCGGAGTTATCGTTCCGCCCTTTTCTCCACGTGCTTGTCGGTCCATGCCAGGATCAGGTCTGCGAGCTGCGCATTATTCTTGTCCTGCATCAGCATGTGGCTGTTACCCTTGATCCCCATCTTAGGCAGCGACATCATCTCTGCGTCCCCGCCCGCGCCGTTCACCTGCTTGATGAATGTGTTGCATGAGTCGAAGGCGCCCGGCCAGACGTTAAACGGACCCTGCACATCGCCCAGATGATCGCCGAACATCACCAGGATTGGAATCTTCGCCAGCGTCGACAGTTCCGCAGGCTTGAGCGTGGTGACGCAAGGCATCTCGATGGAGACGATGCCCTTCACCCCGGACGGGTCGATGATAGCCGCTTGCTCCGGAAAGAAGCCGGATTCCGAGTGCCCCATCAAGATGGCGCCCTTCAGCTTCACCGCCAGCGCCGCCATGTTCGTCCAGGTCGGATTGGGCATCGGGAGCACACTGTTGAGGTCCGGGATCATCTGCTTGTAAAGCTCGTCGACCGCGTTCATGGGAAACTGCTCGTCCGGAAAGGGAGTGCCATAGGTGGGGCCGAAGCGGAAGATGGCCCAGGCGGCTTGATGGCTCGCGTCCAGCACATTGGGAAGCTCGCTGGGCGGAACCGTTCCCGCCTTCACGGCATTGAATGTCGATGGATCGAAGCCCGAGCGAGCGCGTGAAACCTGATCCGCCAGGTAAACTGGTCGGTCCTTGCGCACGAAGTATTCATTCCAACCCATACGGCCATCCGGGGTGGTCTCCCAGGTCTTGCTGCTCAGGCAGCAGCCATGCACCATCACCACCGGCACGTGCCGCGCGCCGTTCACCGGGATCTGATACTGCACATACATCTGATTGATGGTGATATCGCCGCCGGGAAAGATCGGTGCGCGCGAGGGTGGAGCTCCCGCCGCTGGAGGCGGAGGCGCCGGTAGAGTCTTGGTCTCGCCGCCTACGAAGAAGCTGCCCTGTTCGGCCAGCACCAGCGGCTTGGGCTGCTTTTGCGCAGCCGCAACGGACACCAGCAGGAGTGCCAAAATCCAGTAACCAGTTTTCATGTCCCTTAACTATATAACCTTGGTCGAACTATGTAACCTTTGGTCGCGCCCTTTCACCCGGAGTAGACTGGACGAGTGGGAGGCGCGATGAACAAGTTCCAACGAACTGCAATGGGTTTGGCGTTTCTGCTGATCTTCGGCGTGGCGCTCGCGGGAGACAGCGGCGACATCGCAAACCTGATCACGGGCAAGAACGCTTTTGTGGATGCCAAGGATCTCAAGCCTGGCACGTTCCGGAAGATCACCGCGAACGATCTGCCTAAGCCATACGACACCGAATCGAACAGAAACATGAAGATCGCTACCCGTCCAGCGGGAGCCATGCCCGCCGCGCCCCCGGGATTCAAGGTGGAATTATTCCTGGATGGTTTGAAGGGACCGCGCCAGATTCGCGTCGCTCCCAACGGCGACTTCTTCTTCACTGAAACTCGCGCCGGCGAGATCGTCGTGCTGCGCGGCCGTACTGCCGACGGCAAACCGCAGCAAAAGGGAACCTTCGCCACCGGTCAGCAGGGGGTGTTCGGCATCAACTTCTACCCGCCTGGTCCGAACCCGCAATGGCTATACGTCGGCAACACCACTTCTGTCGTTCGATTTCCCTATAAGAATGGGGACATGAAAGCCACAGGTCCCATGGAAACCATCATTCCCGAACTTCCGGCGGGCGGCCACAATACGCGCGACCTGGTGTTCTCGAGCGACGGCAAACAGATGTTGGTGGCGGTTGGTTCCGGAAGCAACGTCGACGATCCCGATACACATCCGCGGGAGGTGCATCGGGCGAACATTTTGGAATACACTCCGGACGGCAAGTTTGTTCGCGTCTATGCCTCCGGTATTCGTAACCCGGTTGGCCTGGGCGTGAATCCGGAGACCGGCGAGGTATGGTGCTCGGTGAATGAGCGCGACGCGCTCGGGGACAATCTCGTCCCGGACTACATCACGCATGTTCAGCCCGGAGGCTTCTACGGTTGGCCGTGGTATTACATCGGCGACCATCAGGATCCGCGGCTGGAAGGCAAACACCCGGAATTGAAAGGCAAGGTCCTGGTTCCCGATGTGCTAATGCAGCCGCACAATGCATCGCTGGGGCTCACTTTCTACAACGGGACGCAGTTCCCCAAAGAATACCGTGGCGACTTGTTTGCGGCCGAACACGGCTCCTGGAACCGCGCCAACGAATCGGGACATGAAGTGGTGCGGGTTCCGCTCGACCAGGGCCATGCCAGCGGAGCCTACGAAGATTTCCTCACATTCCTGGGACCGGACGGCCAGGCCTGGGGCCGTCCAGTAGGTGTCGCGGTGGGTCAGGATGGCGCTTTGTACGTCACTGACGACGCAAGCCTCGCCATCTGGCGCGTGAGTTACGCCGGGAAATAACCGCTACGGGACCACGACGGTCCAGATCTTCAGCGTGTTGGCATTGTCATCCACAGCGGCCAATTGGATGGTGCCCCATCCGATGGTATTGGTCGCCACGCCGAACGCACCACCGTTGTTTGGATCGATGGACATTTGGCCAACGAACGCACCGGCTGCGGTGTATTCCACCAATTCGCTCGGCTGGTTGGGGTCTGCGTTCGAGCCATCGCTGTTGGCAACTATCAGGTGGCCGTTCGGCAAAATTACGATATCAATCGGGCCGTGCAGGTGAGTGGAGTCCTGAACCAGGAGCGTCACGGGTTGCGCGGAGCTGCTGGTGGCCGCATTGGGGATCTCGTAGATCGCGTTGTCGTAGGACGAAGCGACCAGCAGTGTATTGTGGACTGCGTCGTAGGCCAGGCCTGAGGGTCCCACTTCCAGAGCCGCTGGGTCTCCGCGATGATTGAAACCGGTAGCCAATACGATCACGGTGGCGCTGATTGCGCCTGCCGTGTAGTTGATGTCGAACCGCGAGATCACGCCGCTCAGAACGTTCGACAGAAAAACGTGCGCAGTGCCGGTCACTCCGGTCCCGGTGTCATAGACCGCCATGCCCCATGGGCCGTCGACGGTCGACAAGGTTCCAAACGTCCCAAGAAAGTTTCCACTTGGACCAATCACGGCCAGGCTCCCGGGCTGAGCGGTAGCGGAGGTCCCATCCGCGGTGGGTAAGTTGCCGGCCAGCACAACCCCGTCGGAAAGCACGCCCAGAGCAGCGCTAAGTCCCGGCCGGGATGGGTTGCTGTAGAACGTCGACATGGCGCCGCCTTTCGATATGCGCACGATCGTACTTCCCGTACCCTGAAGATTCTCACTATTGTTGAAATTGGATACCAGGATATCGCCGGGCTGAAGCGCGCCGCCGGCCCACACGGTTTTGGGCGCGAACACCACTCCGTATGGGTTCACATCGCCGTTGGACGGAACGGTGGAAACCACGGGCGGCAATAGCGGAAAAATGCTTTGGGTAGTTTGTGCAGGCGCCAACCCGGCTGCGGCCAACGTAAGAGCGGCCGCGCTCATCTTCGATAGCGATCTCGCTCGCCACGAGCAAAATGCAATGGCGACCAGTCCGAGCCCGAGTAGGGGAAACAGCGCCGGCTCGGGCGTCGCAATCGCGGCTATGTTATCCACGGCGAAGTCGGGCGCCGTAGTTGAAATCACGATCCGATTGAACGCGCCGCTCGAAAACGCGATCTGTCCCTCGGGGAAAAAGAAACCGTCGGGAACGGTGCCCATGGCCTGAATGGAACCGATCATCTGCGAGTTCTGATAAGCGGTGAGAGTCAGTGGCGACGCAGCGTTGAAATCGCTGGTCGCAAAATCTAGCGACACGGCGCTCAGATCCTGGCTGAAAGCGACGGTGAGCGACAGATCGTCCAATCCGGCCGGACCGGGATCGCCGAGCACGTTACCAGTGAGGGTATCGAAGATGGTGGGGTAAATCACGAACCCTCCCGGGTCACCGGGACTCGAAAACGTAGCCGAAAGGCCGCCCACGGTGTCGGTAAACGTGGTGGACGTGCCCAGGCTATCGCCGTCGAAGTTGAAGATAGTGGATGCGTTGGCCGCCGCGCCAATGGCGCAGACGGCGAATAGAAGCTTACAGGTGTGGTTGAATATCATGCTGATACCTCGTCACTGGTTAAGCGACGTTGCCAGCGAGATTCCCTCACCGCAAAGCAAAATCTTGTTCAGACGGTTTTCGTGCTGGGCGTCGGCCGTACCAGCATGGTAAGAATGAAGCCCACCACTAACAATCCCGCCAGCACCTGGAGCGGCTGGTCATAAATGTGGATCTTGCTCGCGCCAGGAGCCAGGCCTGCTTTGGCGCGGGCGGAGAGTTCGGTGATGATCACCGGACCGGCGATGGCGGCCGCGCTCCACGCGGTGAGCAAAACTCCGTGAATCGCACCCACGTTTTGCGCCCCGAACATATCCGCGAGGAACGCCGGAATGGTAGCGAAGCCGCCGCCGTACATGGTAAGCACAACGAACAGAGCGGCTTCGAACATCAGCCATTCGCCCCTGCCGGCGAAACCGGGCATGAGCAGAAACAGAATCACTTGCACGACAAAAAAAGTGAGGTACGTATTGCGGCGGCCAATAATATCCGAGAAGGACGCCCAAATGAAACGCCCGCCGGCGTTAAACAGGCTCATCAGTGAAACCACCGCGGCGGCTTCGAGCGCGGTCTTCCCGAACATGTCCTGCATCATCGGCGAGGCTTGCGCGAGAATGCCGATGCCGGCCGTCACGTTAATAAACAAAATGGCCCACAGCAAGTAGAATTGCACCGTCTGGAGCGCATCGTTCCGCGTGAATTGGAGATTGGTGATCATCTTGTTCCGGTTCACGGGCGGAACCCAGCCTTCGGGACGCCAGCCCTCCGGCGGACGGCGGATGAGACGCGCGCCGATCATCATGATGACGAAATAAACCACGCCAAGAGCAATGATGGTCCGGGCGACACCGAACATATTCATGAAATACACGTTCAAATATCCAGCCAGGAACGCCCCGCCGCCAAATCCCATAATGGCCATGCCGGTGGCCATGCCACGGCGATCGGGAAACCATTTCACCAGCGTGCTGACGGGCGCAATGTAACCGAGCCCGCACCCCATGCCGCCGATGACGCCCATGCCCAGCAGAACCAATACGGACTGCTTCAACGCCAAGCCGATTCCGCCAATGACAAGTCCCGACCCAAAGAGTATGGCGGCTGCCGTTGCGGCCGCGCGCGGTCCCCTGCGCTCCACCCACGTGCCACCGAACGCCGCGCTCAGGCCCAAAATAATAATCGCGGTGCTGAACGTGGTGTAGGGAGGGCTGAACCACCATGGATCGTTGGGAAACACCGCGTGGATGGGCCGGTTGAAGGTGCTCCAGGCGTACACCGATCCGATACAGATGTGAATAGCGACCGCAGCAACCGGAATCAGCCAGCGGCTGAAGGATGTGGCGGATTCGGGAGGGGTGAGTCGTGTTTGTTGGGTGGCCATGATCTTCTCGTTCTAACCTTGTTACCTCGGGAATTCTATCGCAATGGACGCAGGGCTGCTCAAGCCTGGTCGCTCTCAAGTGTCGCTCAAGGCGACCCCGGCCATGGATTTCGAAAGTTAGGATCGTGAATTACCGCATCGTCGGTCAGGGAATTGAGAAATGCGATCAGATCCTGCCGATCCCGCGCGGAAAGAACAAAGCCGCCAACCAATGCATCTTTGTTCGGATTGTCGTGAGCCCGGCCGCCCGCCGCATAATGATCGAGCACGCCTTCCAGGTTCGGAATGCTACCGTCGTGCATATAAGGCGCGGTCAGCGCGATGTTCCTCAGCGTGGGCGCCTTGAATTTTCCAACGTCCCCCGGTTGCTTCGTGTACTCGAAAATCCCGACGTTGGGCTCGGGGTAGGAAAGCAGGCCGGCAAGATTGTAAAGACCGGTATTGTGAAATTCGACTGGCCGGCCGGCGCTCCGCTCGGAAACCGTCGCGTCAGTGAAAGCGAACCCGCCGTGGCAGCGGAAGCATGCCAGGTGCTGATTGAAGAATAGGATTTCCCCGCGCTTCGCCGAATCGGAAACGGCGCCGTCGTCGCCACCATAATGATAGCGATCGTAAGGCGAACGGGCCGAAATGATGCTTCGTTCGAAACTGGCCAGAGCCTTGGTAACGTTGAGGACGGTAAAACGGTCGGAGTCCGTGGGGAAGGCGCGCTCGAACAGCAGGCGATATTTCGCGTCGGCCCTCAGCATCGGCAGAAAGCTATCGCCCTCACGCAAGCCCAGCTCGACCGGATGCTCGCCAAACATCGGCGTCAGTGCCTGCTTCTCGAGACTCTTCAGCTCTGGATCGCTCCAGGTGAGTGCCCCGCTGTAGGCCACGTTGACCAGGCTCATGGCGCTGCGCGAGTGCAATTCGCCGGTTGATCCCTGCCCTACTGCGCGGCCATCGGTGAACGCCAGTTCCTGTTTGTGACACGTGGCGCAGGATTCCTTCCCGTTCACCGACATGCGCGCGTCGTAGAACAGATGTCGGCCCAGCTCCACCTTGGCAGTCGTCATCGGATTGTCGGCCGGGACATAAGGTTTCGGAAAGCCCTTGGGCAGGTTCCACTGATAATCGCCCGCCCTGTCCGGCTCCGCAGCCATGGCCAGCGGCACGGCGAATGCAAACGCGAGAAGCGGGACCGCAAGCTTCATTTTTGTAATCGCACGAGTTCCAGCGTTTCCAGCATTCGCACCGAGCGCGCGCCCGCCTTGTCGTTCGGGCAGACCAGGCGGAACGGTCCTTGATAACCGAACAGCGGCTTTCCATCCCGCTTGTCCGCCACCAGGATCTGCTCATTGGCGAATGCGGCATCCACCTCGCCCAGCGCGAACACTACCTGGTAGCCGTCGTGCGCCTTGGCAAGCACGTAGCTGGCCAGCGCCTTGCCCCGAAGTTGACCGCCCAAAGGAGCGCCCGCGCGCTTCAAAACTTCCCGCAGTGGAACACCCTCGTACTCCACCTTCGTTCCATCCTGCTCGGGGACCGAAGCCGTCTCGCGAGGCATCTTCATCAGATCGTCCGCTGTGAGCATCAAAGGCGTGGCAACGTCCCCGGTCACTGTGAGTACTGCCGAGGCGGCGGCTTGAGGCGCAGGCGCCTGAGCGAAGACCAGGCCCATCGAGATTGCGGCGAGAGCGGGAAACCGAAGTAGCGAAGTTCGCGGAGTCATAAGAAATCAGTAACCGTCCTTCTTCAGGATAACTGCTCGCCCCCATTCCAGACCCCGCCGGAGAGATGTCAAGGCTACGGACGGAGATTGGCATTTGAAGGACGGCACAGTGTCGTTTTACAAAGACTATAGCGTGTTTGAATGACACGGTCGAACCTCATCCCCAGGGACGGCGCTCGGGAAATCCCCGGCATGCTGGCCTCGTATGAAGGCATGTTTGGTCCCTACCATCCCCAGACGCTGGCCGTCGCGCTCCGTGCGTCCGGCAGCCGTGGGGACGGCAGGCGGTTACTGGAACGAGCGGTAGGGGATCTCACCAGGCATCACGGGCGGCACCATCCGGCTCGCATTCGCGCCTTGGAGGCCTGGGCCGGCGTGTTGCGGGAGGACGGCGATTGGATGGCCGCGTTACCGGTCCAGCGCGAGCTGATGGAATGCCGCACTCACCTGCTCGGCGAGCATCACGCGGATTCCGTGGCCGCCAGGGAGCATCTCTCCAGCACCATCTCAGCAGTAATGGGTACCTCAGTAGCGCGCTCGCCTATTTCTTGACCGCCATCTTCTTCAGCAGATCCGGAAACTGCTTCCTGATCTTTTCCACCTTCGGTACGGCGACGCCCTGGATATATGGATTTTGCGGATTCAGGCTGCAATAGTTCTGGTGGTAACCCTCCGCCGGGTAGAAAGCCTGCAACGGTGTGACCTCAGTGACAATGGGAGCGCCAAAAACCTTGGCTTGATTTAACTGCTGGATGTAGGCTTCGGCGACGCGCTTCTGCTCGGGATCGGAATAGAAGATGGCGGATCGGTATTGGGTCCCCCGGTCATTCCCCTGGCGATTGAGCTGCGTGGGATCGTGCGCCACGCTGAAGAAAATCTTGAGCAGTTGACCATAGGAAATCTGGCTGGGATCGTAAGCAATTTGGATCGCCTCGGCATGCCCGGTACCGCCCCCGCACACGGCTTCATAGTTGGCCGTCGCGCGCTCGCCGCCCGAGTATCCCGACACCACTTTCTTGACTCCTTCAATCTGGTTGAACACCGCCTCGGTGCACCAGAAGCATCCCCCGGCTAGTACAGCGGTCGATTCCGGAGCGGGCTCGTTCTTCAAGTCGATGGTGGGATTGGGAAAATCGATAGCCATTGTTAACGACGGTAACATAGCCCACGGATCATAGCTGCGGGATCATCTGTCCGTCGTCAAAACGTGATATCGTCTATTCGAGCTGACATCGTCGCTCCTCGCGCACGGTGCTAGAGAGAAGGCGGCTGGAAGTCGTTCTTCCGCGCAGCGGCATGTCGGCAAAGCAAAAAGGAGCAACCTCATGGCATCTGTATTGTCCTCTCCCTCTGAACTAAAAGCCGCGGTGTCGGCGACCAAACTTCTTATTAACAATCGGTGGGTGAACAGCCAATCCGGCAAAACGTTCGCCACCATTAATCCAACCACCGGTGAAGAGATCTGCCAAGTGGCGGAAGCCGACGCCGCGGACGTGGATATAGCAGTGAAGGCTGCCCGCGCGGCCTTTGAGCATGGCCCGTGGCGCAAAATCACCGGTCCCGGAAGAGCGCGCCTCTTGAACCGGTTGGCGGACCTCATCGAGAAGCACGCCGATGAACTGGCCGCCCTGGAATCGCTCGACAACGGCAAACCGGTGGCGATTGCAAAGGCGGTGGATGTCGCGGCCACGGTTGCCTGCTACCGCTATTATGCCGGCTGGGCGGATAAGGTGATGGGCAAGACCATCCCCATCGATGGCCCTTTCTTCTGCTACACCCGGCATGAAGCCATCGGAGTCTGCGGACAGATCATTCCGTGGAACTTTCCGCTGCTGATGCAAGCCTGGAAACTCGGGCCTGCGCTCGCGACCGGGAACACTGTGGTTCTGAAGCCCGCTGAGCAAACCCCGCTGACGGCGCTGCGCATCGGCGAGTTGATCGTCGAAGCCGGCTTTCCGGAAGGCGTGGTCAACATTCTTCCCGGCTTTGGGGAAACGGCCGGCGCCGCTATCGCCAACCACATGGACGTCGATAAAGTGGCCTTCACCGGTTCCACCGAAGTGGGGCACCTCATTCAGCAAGCGGCCGGAAGATCCAATTTGAAGCGCGTCTCGCTGGAACTGGGCGGGAAGAGCCCGAACATCGTCTTTGCCGACGCCGACATGGATCAGGCCATCGAAGGCTCGCACATGGGGCTGTTCTTCAACCATGGCCAGTGCTGCTGCGCGGGCTCGCGGGTGTTCGTCGAAGACAAAGTATACGACCAGTTTGTGGAGCAGAGCGCGGCTCGTGCCCGCAAGCGCACGGTGGGCGATCCCTTCGACGCCGGCACGGAGCAAGGTCCGCAAGTGGATCAAACGCAGATGGACAAAGTGTTGGGCTACATCGAGTCCGGCCGCCGGGAAGGCGCGAAGCTGGCCTGCGGTGGCAGCCGCGTGGGAAATCGCGGTTACTTCGTCGAACCCACCGTCTTCTCCGACGTACAGGACAACATGACGATCGCTCGGGAGGAAATCTTTGGGCCGGTGATGAGCATCATCCGGTTTAAGAACCTCGACGAAGTGATCGACCGTGCGAACAAGACGGTCTACGGATTGGCTGCGGGCGTCTGGACGCGCGATATCGGCAAGGCCCTGGCTATTGCCAACAATGTCCGTGCCGGCACGGTATGGGTGAACTGCTACAACGTGCTCGATACTGCCGCGCCGTTTGGCGGATTCAAACAGTCCGGAATCGGCCGGGAACTGGGCGAATACGGTCTGCAGCAATACACCGAAGTGAAGACAGTAACGGTGAAGCTTTAACCCTACCTTAGGGGCTGACGCCTCTATAAACGTCAGCCCTTTTCTCCCGCAATGCTGCAGCGGGCGGGACCGTCATCGGACCCTGCTAAGAGCTTTGCTGCTTGCCGCGCGGGAAAAAGTTCAAAGATGCGGAATTCATGCAATAGCGCAAGTGCGTGGGCGGAGGGCCATCGTCAAACACATGCCCCAGGTGAGCGTCGCAGCGCGCGCAGAGCACCTCGTCCCGTTGCATCCCGTGTGAGTTGTCCCCTTGCGACTTGACATTCTCTTTCGCGATGGGCTGATAGAAGCTGGGCCAGCCGGTGCCGGATTCAAACTTGGTTTTCGAATCGAAGAGCACGGTGTCGCAACAGATGCAGTGATACAACCCGTCCGCATGGTTGTTGGCATACTTGCCGGTGCCTGGGAACTCCGTACCAGCCTGGCGCGTGATCTGGAACTGTTCCGGCGACAATTGCTTCTTCCATTCGGCGTCGGGCTTCTCCACTTTCTCTACTTCCACCACTCCCGTGCGTACGCCGTTTGGATCAAATTCAACGATCTTCACCACTTGCTTCTTTCCCGTACCGGCTGCCATGGCAACCGCGGGAACCGCGAATCCCGCTGACTTGAGAAACGATCTTCGGTTCATTGCTATTTGCCTCCCTTACACAAATCCGGAAATTCCGCGCGCAGGTTGGTCAACTTAGGCAGGTCGTTGTAAGCGACGTAGGGCTGGTGCGGATTGTGCAGCACGTAGTCCTGATGATATTCTTCCGCGCGATAAAACGCCTGCAGCGGAGCCACCTTCGTCACGATGCGGGTTCGGAAAACATTCGCCGCATCCAACTGCTGGATGTACGCCTCCGCGATGTGCTTCTGCTCGTCGCTGGTATAGAAAATCTCCGAGCGATATTGCGTGCCTGAATCAGGACCCTGGCGATTCAACTCCGTTGGGTCGTGAGCCACGGAAAAATATATCTTCAGAAGCTGACCGAAGGAAATCTGCGTTGGATCGAAGGTCACCTCAACGGATTCGGCGTGGCCAGTTGTGCCGGTGCTTACGATTTCGTAGTGCGCGTTCGCTTTGCTCCCGCCCGCGTACCCGGACACCGCGCTGGTAACTCCCTTGAGCGCGCTGAAGACGGCCTGCACGCCCCAGAAACATCCGCCGGCGAGAACCACGGATTCGGTCTTCTTCTCCGATCGGCTTTCGTCCACCGTGGGACCGGGCAAAGTGGCTGCGCCCAAGGTAAAACTGGCGACGAGGCCTGTCAGGCCAGCGATTCCAAGCAACCGAACAATTGGTCTTGTCATGGAAGCATCTCCCTTCCGCCGACACCGATAATATCACTTTGGCGGGTTCCCCGGCGGTGGTGTTTATGCCGGACATCGTCTGCCATAGCAGACAATTCTCAGGGCTTCGGAAGCTGAACCGCATACATCTTGAACATCCCCGGATCCTTGCCCTTCATGACCGGATCATTGCGATAGTTCAACTTTCCTTCCACGATCCACGCCATGCCGTGCGTCAGTGTCACCGCCGGCGTGCTTTCCAGCCCCTCTTTCACCGTGGTGATCACGGCGTTTTGCATTTCCGGTCCTTCGAAGGTGACGACGTCCATCTTCCCCGCGTTTTCAGCCATCAATAACCGATGTTTCCCGATGGCGCGCATCCCATCCGGCCGGTCGACCGCGCGCGAGAGCTTCAGATCGACCATCTTTGTCGACTTCCCGTCGGGGCCCAGATCGAGACGTAAGATCTTGTTGGCGCTGACGCTGTTGACATACAACGTGGTCTTATCGCCGAAGGCCAGTCCATCGGCGCCGGCCAGCAGCGGATCTTTGGCCGCTACCTCCAGCGTCTTCGCGCCGGGTTTGAGCATCAGGATGGTGGCTTGCACCGTGTCGGATATGTAGGCGGTGCCATCGGCTCCCACCGCGATGTCGTTGCACAGCGGCATTCCACCGGGCAGCAGGTACGTCCCCTTAGGCGCGCCGGTCTTCAGATCGAAGCTCATTACCGAAGTCGCCTCACCTTTACCCTCAAACTTGTTGGAGCAGACCCATAGCAACTTACCTTTTTCGTCCGCGAAGACCCCCAGCACTCCATTCAGACCGCCCGTTCCAGGCTTGATCCACTCCTCCGCCGTCGTTTTCCCGGGCGCGATTCGCAGCACGTTGCCGTGCCCCAGGCTTCCGACAAATAAAGTTCCATCCGACGTGGAAGTGATGCTCTCTGGAAACACCAGCGTGCCGGGAAGTGTAATCTCGGTAATGCCGGCTGCGGCGAAGGCTGCCGCCGTCATTACCAGCAGCGCCGCCGCGGACTTATACTGAAAGCGGTTGAATCGTTTCATGGCCTCTCGTTTCATCGCAGGGGATATTGGGCCGCCTCTGCTGCCGTGTATACTGGACGGCGTCTCTCATACGAGACATCAGACGCGGAGCACTTCATGATACTACTCTTTCTGGCTTTTCTGGGTGGAATTCTCACCATCATCAGCCCGTGTATTCTGCCGGTCTTGCCGTTCGTGTTCGCCAAAGCGGATCAGCCGTTTCGCAAAAGCGGGCTTCCCCTGCTGGCCGGCATGGCGGTCACCTTCGCGGCCTTCGCAGCCATCGCCACCGTGGGCGGGGCCTGGATCGTGCGCGCCAATCAATACGGCCGCGTCCTGGCTCTGGTGGTGCTGGCAATTTTCGGGTTAACGCTGCTATGGCCGGCGCTGGCAGATCGCCTCTCGCGTCCCTTTGTCCAACTTGGCAGCCGCCTCTCGCAACCTTCCGGTTCCGATTCGCAGCCCAGCGCGTTGCGATCATTGCTGCTCGGGATAGCCACCGGATTGCTGTGGGCTCCCTGTGCCGGGCCGATTCTCGGTTTAATTCTCACCGGCGCCGCGCTCCAGGGCGCGAGTGAACGCAGCGTCTTCCTGCTGCTGGCCTACGCTGCCGGCGCCGCCACCTCGTTGGCCGTGGTGTTGCTCGCGGGCGGCCGTGTTTTTGCCACTCTCAAGCGCTCCCTGGGCGCCGAAGTCTGGATCCGCAGCGTCTTGGGCGTGGCTGTTCTGGCCGGCGTGGCAGCCATTGCACTCGGCCTGGATCGCGGTGTGTTAACGCAAATTTCGCTGGCCAGTACATCCGGCGTGGAACAGTCTCTCATCGACCGCTTTCATCCCAACACCCAGGCCCAAAACGATCCGCAAAAGAAGCCGGGCTCGATGATGATGATGATGTCGGCATCCGCCACTGGCGCCGCGGCCGGACCTCAGGAACTGCCCGATCTCTCTGGCGCCGTGGCCTGGCTCAATTCTCCGCCTCTGAATCGCGACCAGCTCAAGGGACACGTCGTGCTCGTCGATTTCTGGACGTATTCCTGCATCAACTGCCTGCGATCCATTCCGTACGTTCGCGCCTGGGCGGATCGATACAAAGACAGCGGGCTAGTGGTAATTGGAGTTCACACCCCCGAGTTCGCCTTTGAAAAAGACTTGGATAACGTGAAGCGCGCGGTGGCCGAATTTAAAATCACGTATCCCGTGGCTCTCGACGACGACTACAAGATTTGGAAAGCCTTCAATAATTCCTACTGGCCGGCCGACTATCTTATCGATGCCACCGGCAAGATTCGCCATCATCACTTTGGTGAGGGCAAGTACGACGAAACCGAAGAGCAGATTCAGGAACTGCTCAAGGAACACAACGGACAGTTGTCGGTGAACGGACTGGTGAAGGTAGCGGCCACCGGCGCCGAGGCCGCGCCCGACAGCGACGTGGAGTCTCCGGAAACCTACGTCGGTTATGATCGTGCGGATAGCTTTCTATCCCCCGGTGGATTCAAACAAGACGTGGCCCACGTTTACTCGCTCCCCAAGCATCTGGAGCTCAATCAATGGGGACTCTCCGGTAATTGGACGGATCATAAGCAAGTGGCGAGTCTCGATTCCGCGCGGGGCAAAATCGTTTACCGCTTCCACGCGCGGGATGTTCACCTGGTGCTGGGGCCGGCTGCCAACGGAAAGCCGGTTCGATTCCGCGTGCTGATTGACGGCAAGGCGCCGGGAGAGAATCACGGAGTGGATACCGACGCGCAAGGCGACGGGAAGATTGTCGACCACCGCCTCTACCAGCTCATCCGCCAGAAGGATCCGATCGAGGACCGCACCTTTGAGATCGAGTTCCTGGACCCCGGCGCGCAAGCCTTCGCGTTTACTTTTGGCTGATTTACTTTTGGTTGATACCGATCTTCGCGAGCGCCGCAGCGTCGGAGGGAAGCTCCTTCTGCCCGGCTGGAAAGCCATTGGACGCGAAAAGGAACGCGAGGATATCGGCGTTCTGCGCTCGGGTCAATTTCCCCGGCTGATCGCCCGGCATGGACGTCTGGATCTTCTCGAACAAATCGTCGGCGGTTTGTCCCTTCCAATTGCCCAGGAAGTCGGCGCCATTGAGCGGCGGAGCTTGCCCGGTGCCGCTCAAGTCGGCGCTGTGGCAGGACGCGCAGTACATCCCATATAGCGCCTTTCCGCGGTCCGCTTGCGCCTGGGTGTAAACGCCATCCGAGACACTGGCCGGCTGCTGTGCGTAGAGCGCTACCGTCACGAAAACGAACCAACCTGTTATGATTCTCACTCTGGTATTATTCTATGCGACGTGCATACGATGCACTGTCGCGGATAGAAAAATACGGCCTGAAGCACCTGGCGTATGGGAGAATGTTGCATTATGAATCGGCTGAATAGCTTTGCTCTTGGATTGTTCGTTGCCGGATCGGTAATGGTTGGAGCCATAACGGCGACGCCGGCCTGCGATCCCGGCAATGGCGGCATTACGCTGCCCGCTGGATTTTGCGCCGAAGTGGTGGCGGACGGCCTGGGCGCGGCGCGGCATATCGCGGTCGCTCCCAACGGAGACGTTTACGTCGCGCTCCTCAACGAGGGCAAAGACCCCAAAGCCGGCGGCGTTGTTGCGTTGCGCGACACCAAGGGCAACGGCCACTTCGACATGAAGGAAAACTTTGGCGAAGGCAGCAGCACCGGCATCGGCCTGAGGAATGGTTATCTCTACGTTGCCAAAGTGAATTCCGTGGAACGCTGGAAAATGACACCCGGCCAATTGAAGCCCTCGGGTCCCGCTGAGGTGGTCGCCATGGGATTGCAGGGCGAGCGCCAGCATGGCGACAAAGGCCTCACCTTCGATGGGAAGGGTTCGTTCTACATCAATGTCGGCGCGCCTTCCAACGCCTGCCAGACCAAGGACCGGCAAGCCAAGTCGCCTGGTCAGGACCCTTGCCCCATCCTTGAGATGCACGGCGGAATCTGGAAATTTGATGAGAACAAGCTGGGCCAGAAACAGGAAGACGGCGTTCGCTTCGCCACCGGCCTACGTCAGATGCCGGCCATCACCTGGCACGATGGCGCGGTCTACATCGCAATGAACAATCGCGATCAGCTGGATGTTCTGTGGCCGGGCCAGTTCACGGCGCAGGAAAATGCCGACCGTCCCGCCGAACCTCTGTACCGCGCCGTGCAAGGTTCTAACTTCGGCTGGCCATATTGTTTCTTTGACTACGGGCAGAAGAAGTTCTTCACCAATCCCGAATACGGCGGAGACGGCAAAACATCGGACAAGTGCGGTTCCTTTACGCCTCCCGTGGCTGCCTTCCCCGCCCATTGGGCGCCGGTGGACATCATGTTTTACTCCGGCAAGGAATTTCCCAAGAAATATCAGGGCGGTGCGTTCATAGCGTTCCATGGCTCCTGGAATCGCGCGCCTCTGGCGCAGGCTGGCTATAACCTGACGTTCCAGCCGTTCTCCAACGACAAACCCTCGGGCGACTTCGAGGTGTTCGCGAGCGGCTTTCCGGGCAAGACACCTCTCATGAATCCCAACGATGCCGTCGCGCGCCCGGATGGCGTCGCGCAGGCCCCGGATGGTTCGCTATACATTGGCGACAGCCAAAAAGGGCGCATCTGGCGCGTTTTCTATCGCGCGAAGTAAGCGCCATCAGGAATAGCGCCTCACGAATACCGCAGCAGGGCCTTGAAGCCGAAATCCATGTGCTGTTGGATATGGCAGTGGAATAACGTTGCTCCCGGCTGGTCGGCGGTAAAGTCCACGCTGGCGCGCCCATAAGTAGGCACCACCACCGTGTCCTTGATCACGCCTGAAGTTGCTTTGCCATAAATTTCCGCGATCTCCAGTTGATGCCGATGCAGGTGCAGCGGATGCGCATCGTCGGTGCGGTTGTGAAATGTCAGCCGGTACCGGGTGCCCGCCTTGAGCAGAAACTCCTGGTCGTGCGGATACGATTTCCCGTTCACCGTAAAGCTATTGAATTTGCCGGCCCCCCGCGGCACCTTTTCGAAAATCATGTCCAATCGTTCGGTGGGCGCCGGTTGCGAGGGCGGCTTTCCAAATAGGGTGTAGTCCCAATTCGATTTTGGAGGCGCCACCCACTGCGGAGTTCGGCGTTGATTGGCGTACTCGATAACAATGCCCAGGCCGCCTTCGCGCACCGGATCCTCGGGCGCACCCAGGATCCAAACACCCGGCTGATTCATCTGCACCCAGGCATCGATGCGCTCGCCTGGACCCAGCATCAACACGTCCACCGCCGCCGGCGCCGGCACCGGATTTCCGTCCAGCGCAATAACGTTGAATTTGTGGCCGGGCAGCGCAAGGTGGCGATTCTCGATGGCGCTCGCGTTCAGAAAATGAAACAAGACGCGATCGCCGGATTTCACGCGAATCGGATCGCCCGCGCCCAGCGCCTTGTCGTTGATGGAGAAAATATCGGCTGCCACCTCCATACCCGGCTGCCGCGTATCCAGCACCGCCGGTTTTTCCGGCTGAGCGCCCGCCGGATCCAGATCGTCGTTGTCCATCGATTGGTTGGTGAAATAGGGTTCCCAATCGCGCAGCGCCAGGTAATGTTCCTGATCGAAGGCTCCTGGATTGTTCGCTCCTTCGATGACCAGAAAGCCGAACATTCCGGTGAAGCTGCCACGATGCAGGTCGTCCATCGCCATGGTGTGCGTGTGATACCAGCGCGTGCCGGCCGGCGTGGGCGTGAACTGATAGCGGCGGTTTCCATGCGGAGGCACCGGCGGCGTGCCTTCTTCCTCCGATCCATCTACGTCGGAAGGAATGAGCAATCCGTGAAAATGCACGAATTCCGGCACGTCGGTCTCGTTGACCACGTTCACCGTCACCGGCACGCCTTCCTTCATCCGCAGCAGCGGCCCTGGCGACATGCCGTTGTACCCGATGGTGCTCAGGATTCGATTGGGCGCGAGCTCCACCGTGATCGGCGCGATCTGCAGCGTGAAATCGGTCTTGGCCACATCATGCGAGCCAGAGGGCGCGAGAAAGGATTGTGGTTGCTGCGCGCCCAACCGCGCAGTTGCTGCCGCCATGCCTGCGATCTTGAGAAAGTCACGTCGTTGCATCGGAAACGACCATGGTACCGCCCCGCGGCAGCGGAGTAGGCTAGAGTGATAGATCACGTGAAGACTCTTAAGGAAAAATGGTTCTGGTATTCCATTGCTTCGGCTTTTTGTTGGGCTGGTTTTGCCATCAGCGCCAGGTTCGGATCCATGGAACTGCCGGCCAACATGATGCAGTTCGTGGCGGCCTTCGGCTTTCTCGCGTTTGGAATTGTCCTGTTCGCCGCGCGAGGCTTCCGCCTGGAAACGAATAAACGAGGCGCGGTGTATGGAACTGTGGCGGGCGTTCTGCTGGCCGCCGGAGGGCTGGCGCTTTACGCCGCATATCGTGGCGGGTCGAATACCGCCGTGGTCACCACCGCAACTTCCTTGTATCCGATGTTCACCGTCGTGCTGGCAGTTCTGTTTTTGCGCGAGCGGATCACCGTTCGCCAGTCTGTTGGAATGATTTTTGCCGTCGCCGCGATCGTGATTCTGTCTTTATAGGCCCATGCACGCTCCCTGGCTCTGGTTTTCCATTCTGGTCCTGCTCTCCTGGGGCACGTTGGGCATCGTGCAAAAAGTGGCCACCAACCTCATCTCAGCGGAGAGCGCTCTGGTATGGTCCGTCATCGGCTTCCTGCTGTTGCAGCCCATCCTCTACAGTGGCCCATCGCCCTTTCACTACACATCCGGCAGCTTGAGCTGGGCGCTGGTAAACGGCGTGTTCAATGGCCTGGGGGCGTGGACGCTGATGGCTGCGATGGCGGCCGGCGGCAAGGCGTCATTGGTGATGCCGATCACGGCGATGTACCCGCTGCTTGTTGTGCTGGTGGCTCCTGTCGTATTCCACGAATCGATTACAGGCCTGCAGGCGGTGGGCGTGGCCTGCGCACTGATTAGCGTGGTGCTGATATCGTCGGACGCGCACGGACACTAAAAACAAAAGAGGCAAAGTTGTTCGAAGAGCAGATTGGCAGCCAGCAGTGAAGTAAGCTCCGCCGAGTCGTATTGCGGAGAAACCTCCACCAGGTCGCAACCCACTAGATTGAGATCCTTCAGGGCTCGGACCAATCGAAGAATCTGGTCGCTATTCAAGCCTCCCACCTGCGGCGTCCCGGTTCCGGGAGCAAACGCAGGATCCACCACGTCAATATCCAGCGTGAAGTAAGTTTTCACGTGGCCGAAGCCTTTCAATTTCGCGCGCACCAGTTCCAGACCCTGCTCGTGAAATTCTTCCGCCGTGATCATCTGGATGTTGTGCTCGTGCGAATAATCCATATCCTCGGCGCTGTAAAGCTGCCCGCGCAGCCCGATTTGCAGGATATGAGACTCGTCCAGAAGACCTTCCTCGATGGCTCGCCGCACCGGTGTTCCGTGCGAATATTTCATGCCCCAGTATTTGTCCCACGTGTCGGAATGGGCGTCCAGTTGGACTAACGCTACCGGCCCGTGCGCGGCGTGAATGGCCCGCAGTATGGGAAGCAGGATGGAGTGGTCGCCTCCCACGCATATCGGAATCGTCCCCGCGTCCAGCACCGGCTTCAGACCTTTCGTAATCCTGTCGTAGGTGTCCTCAATGGAAATCGGATTCACGGAAAGATCGCCCGAATCGGCCACTCGCAGGCTCGAAAAAGGACTCACCTTTAACACCGGGTTGTACGGCCGGATGATCGCCGATTGATGCCGCACGTGGCGCGGACCCATGCGCGGTCCCGTTCGATAGCTGGTGCCTCCATCGAAGGGAATGCCCAGCAGAGCGACATCCAGCCGATTCGGGTCAGGAATATGGGGCAAGCGAAAAAACGTCGAAATGCCCGCAAATCGCGGATATTCCAACGCATCCACCGGTGTTGGGAATGGCTCGGAAAGATTCTTCAGGCGTCTGGCGCGCGTGGACTCAGTGCTGATCATCTCTGCCTACTTTCTTACCGCCGGTGTCGAAGGGCAAGTGTAGCCACTTTGCCGAAAGGGTGTCAACGGCCTCGTCAGCTTGAGGCCGGGATCATTTCCGGTCGTCGGGATTCGCCGGATGCGCGGGCGTGGCAACACCTTTACAAGGAGCCGCGTCTGGAGCGGCCGGAACGTCCACCAGGATGGTATTGGTCGTCAGAGTACCGGTCCAAGGTACTCCAAAGCGCGACCATCGGTCAGACAAATTGGCCTGCAGAACGGCGGATAATTCCCGATGCACAAACCGCAATTTAATGTAGACTCTGTGGCCCCGCAGATCGGGATAGCGCCGGAACAGACCCTTGCGGTTTACCGGCAGGATTAGCTCTTCTAACAGCGGCGGTGTCATCTCGCCACCGGCCGGAATCACGGTGAAAACATCGTTCTTGGGATTGATGGGACTGTCCGCGCTGACGGCCGGCGGAAGCTCCTGCATTTCTTTGAGCACGGGATCGAACAGACCCAGACCTTCTCTATATTCGTTCATCGCACCTGGTTTGAGCGACGTGTAAATGGTTCTTTTACGCTCCAGGGGAAGAATCATGGGGCGCGTACCTGAATTGCGGTACGACACTGCCACTGTCAGCCGAAGCACCAGGTACGCTGGCGGCAGACGTTCAGGCTCCAGGCCGCGCACCTGCGCGAAGCAGTAGCCTACCTCGGCCTTGGTCGCAATAGCCGAGGGGCTGGCAATCGCGGCGCCCCGCAGCTTCGCGGCCTGTCCAAGACAACAACTGGCACATGAACCAAAAAACAAGCCGAGTGCGATCGAAGACTTTATCGAAACCATCTGGTTTCAAGTTTATCCAGAAAATGCTGCCGGAGTGGAATCCTTGCTCGATCGCTCTCCATTAAGCATAAAGTGTGAATTGGCGCCGCTCCGTTTCACGTAAATCTAACACAATATCGTCGATTAGTGCTGATTTTGGTACCTGTTTTCTTCCGCTCCTGGCGTTATACTAATCGCAACCGGGAGCCATACTGCTCCGGTCGGAATGACATTCCGAACAATTTAAGCGTCGTAAAGGAGACTAAAATCGTGGCTATCAAAACTATTCAGCATCCGTCGGGGCGTACGTTCAAACTGGGGCGCAAGCGGCCGGTAGCCCGCTGTCCGCGCTTCGCTCTCAAGAACTATTTGACGCGGAGCCTGCCACCTCCGCCTGCCACGTGTGACTACACCAAGCACGCCAAGGCTGCGCTATCCGAGATGTACGACAACGATAAACTCGGCGATTGCGTCATCGCGGGAATGGCGCACGTGGTCGGCGTATTGACGGGAAACTCCGGGACAAAACCGGTCATCTATAACAACAAAGAGATCATCGGCCTGTATAGCGCAATAGGAGGATATGTCCCCGGTGAACCCTCCACCGATCAGGGATGCGATGAACAGACGGCGCTGAATTACTGGGAGAACAATGGCGCGCTGCCTCCTGGCTCTGCCAGCAAGACCGGCGCCCATAAGATCGCCGGTTGGATGACGGTGGATTCCAGCAATGTGGAGGAATGCCGAACCGCCTTGTGGTTGTTCGAGAATCTGTATTTCGGTCTCGAACTACCGGATGCCTGGATCACCCCGAACCCTCCGTCGGCCTCGGGCTTCACCTGGGACGTCGCCGGCGCGCCCGATCCGAACAATGGTCATTGCGTGGTTGGGGTCGGATATACGGCGGCTGGCATAACCATCGACACTTGGGGGATGACCGGGCTGATGACCAACGCAGCCGTCGCCAAGTACCCCAACCAGGCGGCCGGCGGCGAACTGTACACGGTGGTGAGCATCGACGCGATCGCTAAAGCGAGCCAAAAAGCCCCCAGCGGTTTCGACTGGAGCCAGTTAATCGCCGACTTCGATTCGATGGGTGGTGACGTTGCGGGGCTTCTTGGACAGAACAAGTCAGCCGCTGCGGGGAGCTAAGATCGAATCACCCGCTGAATCTCTTTTAAGGCCGGTGTTGAGAGCCGGCCTGAGCCCGAACGCAACTGCCGCGCTTTCTGCTACGCACCTTCATCTTCTGATACCCTTCAATTCTGATACCCTTCAAGAGGCATCGGTAGTTAGCTATGAATCTGGTGCGGCCCATCTTCGGCGTCCCTCTCTTGTTCTCGCTCTTTGCGATGCAAGGCGGAGGGCTCCAGTTCGGCCGCTCGCGATACGACTATTCGGACGGTCCGAGCGTGCCGTCGGAGTTTTATTGGAGCCGGCTCCAGTACAATTCGGGCTACGCCAACGGCGCCAGCTACGGCTATCGCCGCTTCTACGGCGGTTGGTCCCGGGATTATCCCAAGGCCGACAACGATTGCCTGATTGCCCTGCGCCGTTTGACCCGCATCAACTCTCCGTCGCCGCTCAACGTCGCCGATCTCGAAAGCGACCATCTCTTCGACTATCCTTGGATCTACGCTGTCGACGTCAACACCTGGACCTTTACCGACCAAGAAGCCAAGCGCCTGCACGATTATCTTTATAAAGGCGGCTTCCTCATGGTCGACGATTTCCATGGCACTGACGACTGGCAGCATTTCATGGCCGGCATGCGCCAGGTGTTGCCGGACCGGCCCGTGGAGGATCTCAAGGATCAAGACGAGATCTACCACGTCCTGTACGACATCAACGAGAAATTTCAGATCCCGAGCGAGGTCTACGTCAACACCGGCCGAACCTACGAGAAAGACGGTTACGTGCCCAAGTGGCGCGCCATCCGGAACGACCATGGACGTATCATGGTGGCCATCTGCGCCAACATGCATCTCGGTGACGCCTGGGAGTGGGCCGATAGCCCGGAGTATCCTGAGAAGTTTTCCGGACTGGCGTTTCGCATCGTCCTCAACTACATTACCTACTCCATGACCCATTAAACCGAGCCGTGACCGTAAGGAAGCGGTTGAACAGCCCACCGAATCATGTTCGAGTTCTTTTTTAAATATCCGCGTTCGATGTATGCACGCGGCCAATTCGCCTTTCTGGGGGCTGGGCCAAAGTGGATGCTGGCGCTGCTCATTGTGGCCGCCGCCCTAGTTCTCGCCTGGCTGATCCGTTCGCGTCTCAGGGAAGCGGCGCCTGTGATGCGGGGTTGGCGGGCGTGGGTGATCTGGAGCTTGCAGACGCTCTTGGCCGCAATCTTGCTGCTGCTGCTCTGGCAACCGGCCATCACTGTCGCCGAGTTGAAGCCGCAACAAAACATCATCGCCGTTCTGGTGGATAATTCACGCAGCATGGCCATATCGGAGGATGGTTCCACGCGCCAGGCCAAAGCCGTTCAAGCGCTCCAGAACGGCGTTCTTGCCAGCCTCAACCGCGCGTTTCAAACGCGTCTCTACCGCGTGGACGCCGTGCCCGCCCGCATCGACAGCCTCAAAGACCTGACGCCCAGCGCACCCTCCACCCGCATCGGCGATAGCCTCAAGCAGTTGAGCGAGGAAACGTCAGACCTGCCGATCGGCGCCGTGGTGCTGCTCAGCGACGGCGATGACAACTCCGGAGGCATCAGTGCGGACGCCATCAGTGCGCTGCGTGCGCGTCACATTCCCGTTCACACCGTGGGCTTCGGACGCGAGCACGCCTCGCATGATGTGGAACTGGACGATGCGGTGATTGCTCCCCGCGCCCTGGCCGACTCCCGCCTGGCCGCCCAAATCACCTTGCATCAACGCGGATACGCGGGTTCGAAGATCAACCTCACAGTGCGCGATGTCAGCACCCCTCAGGCCAAGCTGCTTGCTTCCCGCGCCATCACCTTCGGACCGGACGGCAATCTTCAGACTGAGACCTTGATGTTCGATATCGGCGGCGCGGGCGCCAAAACACTCCAGATCGCCGCGGCTCCACTGGCCGGCGAAGAGAACACGGCGAACAATATCTTGACCCGCGTGGTAAACGTCGGCGCCGAACCTCGCCGCATCCTTTATATCGAGGGTGAGCCGCGCTGGGAGTACAAGTTTATCCGTCAGGCGGAGGAAGACGATCGCATGGTGCAGATCGTCTCCATGGTTCGCACCAGCGAAAACAAAATCTATCGTCAGGGAATCTCCGATCCCAAGGAGCTGGTCACCGGCTATCCTTCTCGCGGCGAGGATCTTTTCGCCTATCAGGGATTGATCATCGGGTCGGTGGAGGCCGCTTATTTCACACCCGGCCAGCAGGAATTAATTCACCAGTTCGTGGATCGCCGCGGTGGCGGCTTGCTGCTGCTGGGCGGTCAGTACTCCCTCGCCGACGGTGGCTGGAACGCAACCAACCTCACCGATCTGTTCCCCACCACGCTTCCCACCCAGGCCGGCGCCTTTCATCGCGAAGTGGATCCGAAGAACGGCGTCACACATACCACGGCCGCGCTGGCTCGTGCCGGCGCAGACAGCATTATCACGCGCCTGGTGGACGATCCCGCCGCGAACGTCGAAAAGTGGAAGAAGCTGCCTTACCTGATGGATTATGAAGATCCCGGAGTTGCCAAACCGGGCGCGGAAGTTCTCGCCAATATGATTACTCCGGAAGGGAAAACGTTGCCATTGCTGATCACCGAAAATTTCGGCCGTGGCCGCACCGCGATCATGGCCACCGGAGGCAGTTGGCGCTGGCAGATGAGTTCGCCGCTCGGCGACACCGCTCACGATTTGTTCTGGCAGCAGCTGCTGCGCTGGCTGGTTTCCGATACACCCGGCCACGTCGCAGCGTCCGTTCCTTCTCAGATGCTGCTCGACAATGGCGCGATCAATATCACCGCGGATGTTCGCGATCAGCAATACAACCCGGCTCGCGATGCCAAGGTGGAAGCTCACATTCTGGGACCGAGCGGCGTCAGCGCATTGGTCGAGATGTCGCCGCTTCCCGATAATCCCGGCCAGTTCCAAGCCGCCTGGTCCGCTCCCAAGCCCGGCGCTTACCTGACCGAAGTGACCGCCCAGCGCGCGGACAAGGAACTGGGTCGCGATGTATTAACTTTTCAGCGCATGGACGGCGTCGCGGAGAATTTCCACACCGAACAAAATCGCGATCTGCTGGAACGTCTGGCCACGCAAACCGGCGGACAATATTGGAAGCCCGCCGAGCTGGGCAAACTGGCCGGCAGCATTCCTTTTTCAGAAGCTGGCGTCACCGTGCGCGAAACCAAGGATCTGTGGGATCTGCCACTGGTCTTCCTGGTGTTGTTGCTGCTCCGCTTTTCCGAATGGTGGCTGCGCCGAAAGTGGGGAATCGTTTGAAAGGACGTTGGACGCTATTGGCGGTCGTACACCTCCGCCCTGCGCCAATGTTTACCCCGGTCGTCCGTACCTTCATAGGTCAACGTCAAAGTCTTGCCGTCTTTGCTCACGACATCGTGCTCTGTTGCCGTCACGTTTCCCAGCGTAATCTTGAAGTACGCAGAACGCGAATCGGCGTTTCGCTTGGCGACTACGCCGGATCCCGGTGGCAGTCCTCCTTCGAACAATTCGAGCAACTTGAGTTCGCCTCCGGTCTTTGTGACGGTCAACTTGAATGAAATAGGCGAGCCCGACGCTGGAATGATCTTTGACGTGTCGACCCATTGATCACCCTGTTCCTCCCTTGACCAGCGTCGCTTGTTTCGGAGCCGGCCCTAGTGGCCCCTCGAATCTCGACCTCGCGATATTAAGCGTCCAGTTCCCTGCGAACGGGTCGGCTGCCAAGAGAGAGCCCGCCAGCAAAAGTACCGTCAACGGATACAAGAGCTCGTGCATTCACTCTGCTCCTCGGGCAGATTCACTCATTATCGCCGCAATCAACGCCGCTCGCAATCGAATGAACCTGCCCTGCCTGTGGGGGTTCCTCGCTGGACGTCTGTTTTCTAAAGAGCCGCCCGTCAAGCCACGCAGACTATGTCGGTTTTTCCAAAATCCTTCCCCTTGAACAGGAGCGGCTCGCCGGTGATCTTGGTGAGCGCATAAGCGAAGCAGTCGCCGAAATTCAACCCAGCCGGGTGACGTCCTTTTCCAAAATCGTGGAAAGCTTGGCGCGCGATGTGCGCCTGCTCTACGGTGAAGGGCTCGACAATGATACCTGCCCGGCGGAAAAACATATCGCATTGGCGCATGACGTCCGGCCCGGTCTGGCGCTCAATTACGATGGAAAGCTCCAGAAAGCTTCCTGCACTGATGAGACAGCGGTCGGCGTTATGGATCATCTGGATGTAGGAATTAGCTTCGGGCTCACCAAATAGAACAGCCACCAGCGCGGAGGTGTCCAGGATCATTTTGGAAGGCCGTGTTCGTCGTAGAGGAGATCGGCATGATCCAGATAGGGCCGCTTCACGTGGGCGGATGCGCGCTTGGCAATGGCACGCAGTTCCTCGACCGTGGCTTTGCCGCGACGGCGCTGAAGGCGCTCATAGCGTTCGCGCAACGATTCCGTGACGGCTCTGGTCAAGGTCTCCCCGGTCTCCTGCGCAATCGCCTGGGCGAGCCTGTGGGCTTCGGGGTCCTTGACGTTAAGGCTCACTGCGTTTCTTGCTTTCTGTAACATCAGCTACTTTTCTTTATTATACGCCCATTGGACGGCCCAGCACCGGGAAGGAGTGTTATTGTCCGGGGTTCGTTTATAATCGGAGTTCTTCTCAAGCCGCGAGCGCAAGCAAGCGGGTGCCATGAGCGAATAGCTCTTCAAGCAACAACGCTGTTACGGACACCACGCTACCCGTATTCGGGAATTTCCACCCGCATTCCCAAAAGAACCGCTCCCGGCGTAATCGGAATGAACATGAGACGCCAGATTCCGAAATCGGGGTCGGTCCTCTGCGGGGCGAGAAGAAGTTTCAAGTTGTGAAGAAAGCTCATTGCTTCTGATTCAAAATAGCTGACATGTGGCGAGGGGGTAAACGCGCTGGTAGTCCGCTTCCAGTGGCGCGATGCTGCATCCAACCCTAAAGCGGCTGGACTCGAGCACTCTTTTCGTCACCCAAAGCGCGATGGATCGCTTGGTCGAGACGGCCCGCCACAAGATCGGACTGAAGGCGAAGGTCAATGGGTTGCGGGCAGTTTTGATCCATGGGCGTGCCTTCACTACATTCTAACTGAGGAACGTTACGCCGCTTGGCCGCTGGTCTTTCAGCCGGGCCCTTATCCTTATCCTACTCATCCCTATCCTACCCCTTTATTATCGTAAGTTCGTTTATAATCGGAGTTCTTCTGGGCCATGAGCGAATAGCTCTTCATGCAACAGCGCTTCCTCGATCCTGCCATCCTCGCCGGAATCTCCGGACTCGACCTGGTCGCCAAAACCGTTGTCGATGGCTTCGTGGCCGGCCTGCATCGCTCGCCCGACTTTGGCTTCAGCCAGGAGTTCGCCGAATATCGCGCCTATAATCCTGGCGACGATCTGCGCCACGTCGATTGGAATGTTTACTCTCGAACTGAGCGCTTGTACCTGAAGCGCTTTCGCGGCGAGACCAACAGCGTGCTGACCATATTGCTCGACGCCAGCAACTCCATGCAGTTTGGCTCGCACGGCGTGAACAAAATGGATTACGCTCGCTACCTGGCCGCGTCCATCTTCTATCTGGCCATTCACGATCAGCGCGACGCCGCCGGGCTGATTACTTTCGATGACGAGATCCGCAACTTCGTTCGCCCGTCTACGCGTCAGGGACAGCTACATCGATTATTGGCCGCGCTGGAACAAGCCGAGGCTCGCGCCCGCACCGATTTCGCCAAGCCCATGCGCTACTTCCAGGAGTTCCTGAAGCGGCGGGGCATCGTGCTCATCGTGTCCGACTTTTGGGAATCGCCCGCCAGCATTATCCAAAACATCGAGCCGCTGCGCTATCGCGGCAACGAGGTGGTCTTGTTTCACGTCCTGGATCCCGAGGATGTCCGTCCCAAATTGAACCGCCCGTCCATCCTGGTTGACAGCGAAACCAAACAGGAGCTCGAAGTCACCCCGGATTACACCAGGAAAGAGTATCGCGAAAAAATCGATGCGCACCTGGCCGATCTGCGCGATCGCACTCTCGGGGCGGGCATGGGCTACTACCTGCTCATGACCAATCGGCCCCTCGACTCCGCCCTGCGCGAATATCTGACGTTGCGTGGAGTGCGTAAGTAATGGGACTTTTCGCTCCCTGGTTCCTGGCCGCCCTCGCCGGGCTTGGGCTTCCGCTGTACCTGCATTTGTTGAAGCGGCAAACCAGCGCGCCCAAAGAAGTCAGCTCGTTGATGCTGTACGAGTCGCGCACCCAAGCCTCCACGCGGCATCGGCGGCTCCGTTATTTCCTGCTGCTTTCGTTGCGGCTGCTGTGGCTGCTGCTGCTGATCGTCGCCTTCGCCAATCCATTCATCAATCGCAGCGCGTCCGCTCTCGCCAGCAACCGGCTGGTGCTGCTGGTGGTGGACAACTCCTTTAGCATGCGCGCCGGCACTCGGCTTGCCGATGCCAAGGACGCAGCCATCACCGTGCTCTCCGGAAAGGGCGCTGCCCGCGCCCAAGTGGCGGCCTTTGGCTCCCAGCTGCGATTCATGACGCAAGTCATCGAAGATCAGTCGGCCTTGCGCGCCGCCGTCCAAGCCATTCCACCCGGCGATGGCCACGGGAATTTCGGCGAATTGGCTCGCTCCGTGCGTGCCATGGCGGAGTCCGTCCACACTCCCATCGAGCTCCATTTGTTCAGTGACATGCAGCGCGCTGACCTGGCTGCGACCTTTTCCGACATGGCGTTGCCCGACAACGTGAAATTAGTTGCGCACGCCGTGGTCACCAAGGGCCAACCCAACTGGACCGTCGAATCGGTGGATGCGCCCGGACAAGTCTGGGGCAAGGACGCGAAGCCCGTTCACGTACAGGCCGTGATCTCTGGTTTCGGAACTCCCGCCGCCCAGCGTACCGCGTCCCTGGTTGTAAACGGAAAAACCACCGCCAACAAAACCGTCGCCGTCCCTGCCAATGGACGCGCCACCGTCGACTTCCCCGCCCTCGATGTTCCCTACGGCTTCAGCCGCTGCGAGATCAAGATCGACTCCGCTGACGGCTTCCCCGCCGACGACCTTCGCCGCTTTGCGGTGGCGCGTTCCGATCCGCAAAAAGCATTGCTTATTCATAACTATGGCGACAACCGCTCGCCGCTCTACATCGGCGCCGCGCTCTCGGCGGCTGCGCAATCGGCCTTTGCGCTCGAATCCATCAACGTCAGCGAAGCCGCGGATCGTAAACCGTCCAATTACGCCTTCATCGTTCTCTCCGATCTCAATTCTCTTCCTTCGCTGCTCGAAAATTCGCTCAGCCAGTACGGGCGCTCCGGAGGCAGTCTGCTCATCGCCGCGGGCACTTCCGCGGGCGGCCGTTCGCAGATTCCCATCTTCGGTGCACACATCATTGAGACGCGTGATTACACTCGCCTTCCCGGTGGTTACATGGCGGTCGGCTCCAGCGACTCGTCGTATCCCGCGGTCGCCAAAGCCAACGGCTGGCCGGGCGTCAAGTTTTTCTATGCCCTCAATGTCGATCCCGGCGCGGGTCCGGCGGCCGCGCGCGTCATTGTCCGTTTGGCCGATCAAACGCCGCTGTTGCTCGAGAAGCGGATCGGTGAGGGCCGCGTCGTACTGCTAACGTCCGGGCTCGACAACCTCACCAACGATTTTCCGCTCGATCCGGCTTTCGTTCCCTTCATCGAGCAGACCGCGCGCTATCTCGCGGGCAGCGAACGCCAGGGCGGCGCGCGTCCGGTGGACGCTTTTCTCGACCTTCGCAACGCCAAAGAACAAGCGCAGGGCGTCGAAGTCACCGACCCCGAAGGCAAGCGCCCGCTCACTCTGGGCGAGGCTGCTTCCGCGCAATCGTTCCAACTTACCGAGGCCGGCTATTACCAGCTTCGCCTCGCCAATGGCCGCCAGGACGAAGTGGCCGTCAACCCGGATCCTAAAGAATCGAACCTCGACGTGATCCCCGAGGACGTCTTGGCCCTATGGCAAGGCACAGGCGGGAAGGGCTCCGAGGACGCGTCAGCGCCCGGCCCCTCGGCTCCCGGCAAAATCAGGGAAGCTCTCTGGTGGTACGTCATGCTGCTGGTGCTCTTCGCCGCCGTTGCCGAATCGGTCCTCGCCAGCCGCTACCTCGGCACCCAGCGCGAGGAAGCATAGCAACCTGACAAACTGGTCTCATGGAAATTCGGAACATCGAGAGCTTCCTGGCGTATTTCGAAACCATCCGTGAGCGAACCCTGCGAGTGCTCCGCGCCGTGCCTCCCGAGAAGCTGGAGTGGCGCCACGCTGACGATGTGTTCTCATCGGGCGATCTGGCGCGCCACATCGCAGCCGTAGAACGCTACACCTTCGCCGAAAACGCGCTGGGGCGTCCTAGCCGTTATCGCGGCTGCGGCCCGGAACTCGCGGAGGGCCACGACAGCGTGATCGCTTTCATGCAGCAGATGCATCGCGAGACCGTCGAGATGTTGCAGCCCCTGACGCCCGATCAACTGGCCGCAAAGGGGCTGACGCCGCAGGGCGCTCCCATCACGGCCTGGAAGCTTTTGCGCGCCATGGTGGAGCATGAGGCGCACCATCGCGGGGAGATGTACGTGTACCTGGCGTTGCTCGGTATAGAGCGGCCCCCGCTGTACGGCGCGACGGAGCAAGACCTGCGCCGCTTCAGCGTAGCCTAGGCGCGCCGACCCTGGTTGCGTATGCTAGGAGAGGGAGCACAGAACGATGGCGAAGGTAGATACAGCTCTGGGCATCGACTGGACTCAGTGCGAGCTAATTGAATGCGTGCCCGGCAAAGTATCGGGCAGGCCCGTGGTGCGCGGAACCCGCATCATGCCGGACGCCATCGTCGGAAGTTAGGACCTCGGAGAAACGATTGAGGAGCTTCACCAGGGATTTCCCACTCTTTCGATGGCCCAGATAACGGGTCTGATTCAATTCGCTCAAGCGCAGCGCGAGCACCAGCACCACCCGTGAAGGTGTTGCTCGACGAAAATCTCGACCACGCCTTGCGGACGTTATTGGGACGGCACGAAGTTGTCACCGCCGCTTATATGGGTTGGGCCGGCTTGAATAATGGGATTTATTAAAGGCGGCCGAGGACAACGGCATCGAGGTGCTTCTGACCGGCGATCAGACCCTCAACCAGGAGCAGAACCTCGCCGGGCGTCGCTTGGCGGTTGTAGCGTTGTCGGCTATTCAGCTACCGATCATTCGGAACAACCTTCGGGCAATCGTCGCTGCGATCGACAATGCGGTACCGGTTCTTTCCAGACTGTCGAGTGTGGCACATTCAGCAGGAGGAAGCCGACCGGCGAGTAAGCCAGGAGCCCCCTTCTCGCGCCGAATCTAACTGCGACCCTTTGGCCGCTCGGTAGGCTCGCGTCGATGCCCGTAGAGGAATGTTCCGCATTCCCTGGAACGGCAGTCCACTCCGCCCCCGTTGCGATATGCTTCAATTGAAACGTTAGCCCGAGCGTTCGAGCGGACGGCGCGGGACGCGCTCGCATAGGAAACAAACCGTCGCGTCCTGCTGCGTTGCGCGCGGCGTTCACTGTAGGAGGTGCCATGAGTCTCCGCGAACAAGTTCACGCATACATTGCGCAACTGGAGCGGCGTCTGCGTTGGAGCACCTTGCTGCGCGGCGTGGCAATCCTAGCTGGCGGCGCACTAGCGGCCACCCTGGTGCTGGTCTCCATCGCCAATGCTCTCGCCTTTTCGCATGGCAGCGTCACCGCCGCGCGCTTCGCGCTCATCTTGATTTTGGCCATCGCCGCTGCCGCCGGATTAGCGCTGCCCCTGCGCCGTCTGACGCGCCCCCGCGTGATCCGAACCACCGAAGCTGCCTTCCCGCAATTCCAGCAGCGCCTCACCACGTTCACGGAACGCGCCCAAAATGATGACGAGCGCCAGGATCCCTTCATTGAGCTCTTAGCCGGCGACACCCTCCAAGTCGCCCAATTCGCCCAGCCCAGTGACCTGGTCACCGACGTGCGCCTTTGGAGCTCGCTGGCCGCGGGCATCGGCGCCTTCGCCATCTTGATCTGGATGATCGCCGCCGGCCCTGGCTTTCTCGGCTATGGCGCTTCACTCCTGTGGACCGGCCCGCATCGCGACAAGCCCGCGCTCTACGATCTGCGGATCACTCCGGGCGACGCTGTCGTTCGCCGCCATGCCGATCAATTGGTCTCCGCCCTCCCCACTGGCCTGCGCTCGCCGCGCGTCCGGCTGTATGCCCGCTATCAGAGCTCCTCCAAGTGGGAAGCTATCGCGATGCAGCCCACCCAGGCTGGCAGTTTCGCCGGCGGCTATCAATTTCTATTCGCCGGTTTGCCCGAGAACGTCGAATACTACGTCACCGCCGGAGCGATGACGTCGAAGCATTTCAATATTCGCGTCACCGATCTGCCCGCCGTGAAGCAGATTCGCGTCACTTACCATTTCCCCGCCTGGACCGGCATGCCGCCCGAGACCGAGGAGCGCGGTGGCGATCTGCGCGCCGTCACCGGCACCGAGGCCGAGCTCGAAATTTCCACCGACCGTCCATTGCAAGGTGGCCAGCTCCAGCTCGACAATGCCCAAAATCAGCCAACGCAGGTCCAGCTCACCGGCGGCACGAATAACGTCTATCGCGGCACCGTGAAGATGGATAAAGACGGCGTCTACCACGTCGCCGGCCTTGAGCAAGGCCAGCCCGTTCGCGTCAGCGAGGATTTTTTCATTGAGGCCCGCAAAGCCAACCCACCTCAGATTTCGTTGGTGCGTCCCGGCCGTGGCGACTATCACGCCAATCCCATCGAAGAGGTGACGGTGGCCGCAAAGGCCGCTGACGAATACGGTCTCAAGGGCGTCGAGCTGCATTATTCGGTCAACGGCGGGCCTGAGACTACGCTGGATGTGCTCCCGCAAAAGGGCAAAAAGGAAGCCAGCGGCTCCGCTACGCTGTCGCTCGAAAATTTCAAGCTGATCCCCGGCGACCTGGTGAGTGTCTATGCTACCGCCAAGGACGCCAATGCCGAAGCCCGCACCGACATGATGTTCATCCAGGCCGACCCATTTGAGCGCGAGTTTTCGCAATCCCAAGTGGGCGGTGGCGGGGGAGGCGGCGGGGGTGGTGGAGGGGGCGACCCGTCGGCCGAGATCTCGCAGCGCGAGAAGGAAATCATATCCTCCACATTCAAGCAACAGGGTGATAAGAACTCTACCCAGCAGCAGGCCACCGATATCGCCAAGCTCCTGTCCCAATCCCAAACCACCTTGCGCGATCAGGCCATCTCGCTTTCCGGCCGCTTGGAGGCCCGCGAGTTGACCAACGAAGTGCAGGCCATCAACGATTTCCAGAAGGATATGCTCTCAGCGTCCAAGGCCATGGAGCCAGCCGCGCAACAATTGCAGCAGCAAAAATGGAAGGACGCCATCCCCAACGAACAGAAGGCGCTGCAATCCCTGCTGCGCGCCGAAGCCACGTTCCGGCGTATTCAGGTTGCGTTCGGAGCGCAGGGCGGAGGCGGCGGAGGTGGCGGCGCCGCGCGCGATCTGGCGCAGCTCTTTGAGCTGGAACTCGATACCGAGAAAAATCAGTATGAGACGCGCCAACCCGCGTCCAGCAGCGCCGAACAACGAGAGCAGGCCGTCAACGACGCGCTGAAGAAGCTCGACGAACTCGCCAAGCGCGAGGAGGACCTGGCGCAGCAACAGCGCAATGGCGCACAAACCGCCGAGCAGAAGTGGCAGCAGGAAATGTTGCAGCGTGAGGCCGAACAGCTCCAGCAACAGATGCAGCAACAGCTTGCTCAAAATGGCCAGCGCGGACAGCAGAGCCAGCAGAGCGGACAGAGCGGGCAAAGTGGACAGGGGGGGCAAAGTGGAAAGACCGGCCAGAGCTCGGCTTCCGGACAATCTAGCTCTGGACAGTCCAGCTCCGGACAACCCAGTGGACAGGCCGGTCAATCGGGCGGACAGGACGGCCAGCAGTCCGCCGAACAAGCCGCCGACAGCCGCCAGCAGGCAGCCCAACAGGCGCTCGACCGTTTGCGTCAAGCGAACGACGACATGCGCCGGGCTGTCTCCCAGAGAGCCAGCGCAGCCGATTCCCGCCGTGCCGCGGACCGCTTGCGCGAAGCCAGCAACCTGCTGGGCGGCCTGGAGCAGCAGGACGACGCCAGCCGCCTCAGTTCCATGGCCCAAACCGCCGATCAATTGGCGGCCCGGCAGAAGCAGCAGGCCGATCGTGTGCGCGACTTGATGTCTCAGCAGAATGCCGCTCGCACTTCCGGCAAACCTCTCAAATACCCGTCGCCCCAGGAAATCGACAAAATGGTCGGTGATCGCCAGCAGGTGGCCGACGACTTGGAGCGTCTCACGCAGCAGATGCGCTCCACCGCGCGCGAACTCGCGTCCACACAACCGGCCGCGTCCATCAAGTTGCGCAGCGCCCTCGACGGTATCGACCAAAACGACCTCAACACGCGCATGCAGCACAGCTCAGATGGGCTGCGTAGCGGCACTTTCTCGGACCAGGCGGAAACCGGTCTCACCAGCGACCTGCAAAAGCTGGGTCGCGATGTCGGCGACGCGGCTCGTGCCCTGGGCAGTGCGCAGCACGGTTCCGAGGATGCGCAGCTCAATCGCGCCATGGACGATCTATCTCGTCTGCGCGACCAACTCGGCGGCCTCGGCGGACGTCCCAATGGTCAACCCGGGCAGTCCCCAGGCGGACAGGGTCAGCCCGGCAAACCTGGCGGCCAGCAATCTCAAAGCGGCCAACCATCCCAGAGTGGCCAGCTCACTCGTGACGGTCAGCCCGGTCAGGGGCAAGCGCAGAACGGCCAGTCCGGACAAGCGGGCCAGGCCGGAGGAGGCCAGGCAGGTCCAGTTGGCAATCGCATCGCCGGCCTGGTAGGCAATCCTGGAGGTGGCGCTACCAATCGCGACGGTAATCCGCGCGGTGGCGTTGACACCGGCAACACTCGCATCTCCGGTCAGGCCGCTTCGCCCCAGTCAGGTCCCAACCCCGCCGATACCCAGCGCGAGATTGAGCAAGGGTTGAACGTGCTCAACCAGGTCCGCGCCGCGGTTGAGGACAGTCCTGAGGCAAAGCGCGAGTTGCAATCCCTGATCGATCAAATGCGCAATCTCGATCCCAGCCGTTTCCCGGGAAATCCCGGCTTGGTGGAGCAGATGCACCAGCAACTGGTCAGCGGCGTGGACGCGTTGGAACTGCAGTTGCGGCGGAAGCTCGATGAGAACCACGGCGGCACCATCCGCAATACAGACCCGGCCAAGATCCCCGCCGGCTATCAAGACTCCGTCGCCGAGTACTACCGCAAGCTCTCCGGCGCCAGCCATTAGCCTAGTCGCGACCTCCTCGCACACCGTGTTGTGCACCCCAGTGACGCCGCAAATTATTTGTGATAGCGTCCGTCTGAGGTTCTAAATATGTGGAATTGGCTAACTGGCTTATTGCACAAGTTGGAACGCTGGCTGCACCGGGATCGAATGAAATTCCCAAGCCCTCACCAGCGTTCGAATCTTCATGGCCGTCATCGCTAGAAATACCGGCGCGTTCACGGATGGTCTCCCTTTACGATCTCGATCAACTCGATCGCGGTCTTTCGCACGGGCCGCATGAGAGGCAGCGCGGACACTCGAATCAAAGCGGTAACGCTCTTCGCAGCCAGGCCCAGCAGCCGCTCAGTGCGCGTTTGATTGGCCGACTCATCGATCACCCAGAAAAAGATGACCCCCATTTGAAAAAACCAAAGAATACCGGGCAAATGCGGCTCCAGGTCGCGTGGGATTCGCACGCCGCAATCCACCAAAATGCGCCGGAACCAAGCGATGTCGATGTCCCGGACCTCCTTCGTTTGCGGGCTAAACGGCGATAGCGGATGTTTGGGGTCTGCGCCGTTTCTCAGCAGCGCGCGCAGCACGCCTCGGTTAGGCGCAAAGTGTGCGAGTTTCACTCGAATCACCTCGCACAAGCGTTTTTCCAGCCCATTCACCTCGCTCAGGGCCGCCTCCATCTTCGGTTGCATCTCCGCGTTGGAGCGCTGATAGAAACCCATGACAATGGCGTCCTTGGATGGGTAATAGTAGTAGGCCGCCCCGGTTGCAACTCCGGCTTTCCGCGCAATATCCCGCATGGTGGCGGTGTCGAACCCTTCCTGGCGGAAGAGTTCCAGCGCGGCATCCAGAATCCTGAGGCCGGTCTCCTCGGCCTTGGGCGTGGTCTTTATGGGTGGCATAGTTTGAACGCGTTCAACAATAGTGTCGCCTCAAACGACGGCGCGTGTCAAGAACTAGTTTGAACGCGTTCAGAATGCTAGCCCGCCGGCCTACAACCAGACATTCGAATCCGTTTGATAATGCGACTGTTTGATAATGCCACTATGCAGACGTTGTGCTCGGAGTGTAAGGCGCCCATGTTCTGTGAACCGGAAAATGGTTGCTGGTGCTCGGAGTTCCCTAATATTCTGCCGCTTCCGGCCGCCCCGCAAGAAGGCTGCCTTTGCCGCCACTGCCTGACCAAGAAACTAGCCTCCGCGCCCCATCTGAACTTATGGAAGCAGCGGCTGGGCCATGTACCCGATTGGGTGTGGGAACGAACCGAGCTCGAAACTCTGGTCCTCGCCGACAACGATCTGACGGAAATATCCCCCCGGATCGGCCGCTTGAAGACTCTTCGAATGCTCGATCTAGGACACAACAAGTTGGCTCACGTACCGGACGCCCTGGCGGACCTGGACGGTCTCACCGATTTTCTTTATCTGCACGACAATCAACTGCGCTCGCTGCCGCCATCGCTCGCCAGGCTAACCAGGTTGCGCTATTTGAATATTAGTGAGAACGCCTTCGACGCATTGCCCGAATCCATCTTTTGTATGACCGGCCTGATCGAGTTACGCGCATCCGACAACCGGCTCACAACCCTTCCCGATTCCGTCGGGAGTTTAGCGCGCTTGCGCGAGCTGCATCTGAGAAACAACAGGCTGGTATCGCTTCCGGAGTCGATTGCGGCACTCCAGGAACTGCGCCAGCTCGATCTCCGCGGCAACCCTTTGACGCATTTGCCGGCGGCCCTGGCTCAACTGCCTCGCCTGGAAAAACTCGATCTGCGTTGGGTGAACTTGCCGCCGCCCGCATTCGTGGTTTCTCTCGAAGCGCGCGGCTGCGCGGTCTACCGATGAGCCATTCAATTGAGACCAGCATGCGCATAACTCGCCGGGCTCTCCTGCAAAGCATTCCCGCTTCGCTCTACGCGCAAGGCATGGCGACGCGCAACATCCGTCCGCAAGAGCGCGGGAAGCGCTCCGGCCTGCCCTTCGATGCCAAGTTTACCGACATCGCGCGGGCAGCCGGTCTCACCGCTCCGACCATTTATGGACCCGTCGACGCCAAGCATCATATCCTCGAAGCCGTAGGTTGCGGCATCGCGTTCTTCGATTACGATCACGATGGCTGGCTCGATATTCTGGTTCTGGGCGGCACGCGCTTCGGCGCAACTCCTGCCGGCGCGGGCAACCGGCTGTACAAAAACAATCGCGATGGAACCTTTCTCGATGTCACCGCAAAATCCGGCCTCGCGCGTCCCGGCTGGGTCTCCGGCGTCACCATCGGCGATTACAACAATGACGGGCTGGACGACCTGTTCCTCACCTATTACGACAAGAATGTTCTTTTCCGCAACAACGGCGACGGCACCTTCACCGACGTCACGCGTGAAGCGGGGCTCGTGCTACCCGCCCCTCAATGGAGCACCGGCTGCACCTTTTTCGATTATGATCGCGACGGTCACCTCGACCTGTTCTTCAGCACCTACGTCGACTTGGACACCGGCATGAAAATGCCGGCAGGCTGCGACTGGAAGGGGGTTTCAGTCCACTGTGGCCCACGCGGCCTACCGAAGGGCCGTTGCTATTTGTTTCACAACGATGGTCACGGCCGTTTCAGCGACGTGAGCAAACAGGCGGGCGTCGATCGGGTGCGCGCCTACGGACTCACGGCTGTCGCGGCGGATTTCGATGACGATGGCTGGCCCGATATTTACGTGGCTTGCGATTCCACACCCAGCTTCTACTTCCGTAACCGGCACGACGGGACGTTTCTCGAAGAAGGACTCGAACGTGGCGTCGCCCTCAGCGAGGACGGCGCGGAGCAAGCGGGCATGGGCATCGGCGTCGGAGACTATAAGCTGGATGGGACACTCGGCATTCTCAAAACTCATTTCGCCGACGACACCAGCGTGCTATACGAAAACAATGGAAAGGGCGAATTCACCGATGTGACGGTGAAGTCCGGCCTGGGCGTGGAGACCCGCTACGTTTGCTGGGGCGCGGGAATCGTGGATCTGGATAATGACGGCCTGCCCGATCTTTTTATCGCCGCTGGCCAGGTCTATCCGGAACTGGAAAAGCATGCGCCTCTCTTCCCTTACAAGAATCCGCGCATCGTGTTTCGCAATCTGGGCGGCGGCAGGTTCGAAGAACTATTCGACGAAGCTGGGCCCGCCGTCGCCGCGCCGCACTCCAGCCGCGGATGTGCATTCGGCGACTTCGATAATGACGGCGACATCGACATCGTCATCATGAACATGAATGAGCCGCCGTCGCTGCTGCGCAACGACACCACGGGGCGCAATCATTGGCTGAAAGTCCAATTGGAGAGCGATCGCCACACCATTGGCGCACGCGTCACCGCTCATTACGGCGGTCGCGTACAAGTGCAGGAGGTGATGAGCCAGTCGAGTTTTCTTTCCGTGAGCGACAAACGATTGCATTTTGGGTTGGGCGCGGAAAGATCCGCCCAGCTCGAAGTCCGCTGGCCAAGCGGCAGGAAGCAGATGTTTCCGAACTTACCAGCCAATCACCTGGTCGTCATTCGCGAGGGAGCCGGCATCGTTGCGGCCAGGAAACCACCCTTTACCTCATGAACATTCGCCGCCGCAATTTTCTAAAAGGCGCGCTGGCTGCGCCCTGGCTGCGGCCCAGGTTGACAGGGCAGGTCCGGGAAACCTCCCCGGATGATTTCGTCACGGAGAAGTATCACGATCGCCTCGCGCCGGTGTTTGCGAAATGGCGTGCAAACCTGGCCGGCGGGATCGAAGCTTCACTCGCGCCGGATTTCCGGGGAGCGTCCCCACAGCCCGTCGAATCCCATATCGTGCGCCCTGGCCCAGCGCTCGAAGTTCGCCGCGTGACGTTCTCCCAGCAATTCAATCTTGGCCGCGAAGCTTTCATCCGCGATTTGAAATCCTCACTCGCCGCGTTGTCGACCATTCATACCGCCGAATTTCAGGTCACCCAAATCGATACGCAACCAGGTGGCGTCGTGCGAACGCGTGTCCGCTATGAGCTGGTAGGCTCTGGCGCCGGATTCCATCGCGAACAGCGCGTCGGTCTTTGGGATCTGGAGTGGGAGCAAGATCGCCTGTGGCGCTGGAGTTCCACTGAAGAGACACGCGCCCGTTCCGCCCAGCCTTGGTACCAGGAGATCGCTCCCAGCGCATTCAGCACGGCCTCGTCCTACCGGGAGCAAATGCGACTTGGCGTCGACGAATGGCGCACCGTTCTGGACGCAGCCTGCGGCATCGACATCTACGGCCACAATGGCGTTTCGGTTGGCGATATCGACGGCGACGGCTTCGACGATCTTTACGTCTGCCAGCCCGCGGGCCTTCCCAATCGGCTGTATCGCAATCGCGGCGACGGAACCTTCGAGGACATCACCTCATCCTCTGGCGTCGGTCTTCTCGAAAATACGGCCTGCGCCATTTTCGCCGACTTCGACAATGACGGCCGCCAGGATTTGATTGCAGTGCGCGCCTCCGGTCCGCTCTTGTTCTTGAACCAGGGCGGTGGCAAATTTCGGCTCAAGCCCGATGCCTTTCACTTTGCCAAGCCGCCGCAGGGAACCTTCACCGGCGCGGCCGCCGCCGATTACGATCGTGACGGCTGGCTCGACATATATTTCTGCCTTTACTCCTACTATCAGGGCGCGGACCAATACCGCTACCCCACTCCTTATTACGCCGCGGAAAATGGTCCTCCCAATTTCATGCTGCGCAATAACCGCGACGGAACTTTTCGCGACGTCACCGCGCAATCGGGTCTCAACGTGAACAACACGCGCTACAGTTTTTGCTGCGGCTGGGGCGACTTCAACCGCGATGCATGGCCCGACCTTTATGTCGTAAATGATTTCGGCAGAAAGAATCTCTATCGCAATAATGGCGACGGAACGTTCACCGACATCGCGCCCGAGGCAGGCGTCGAAGATGTCGGCGCGGGCATGGGCGTGTGCTGGTTCGATTATGACAACGACGGTTTCGAGGATCTCTACGTCGCTGATATGTGGACCGCCGCCGGCGAGCGAATCTCAGCACAGGATGTGTTCCAGCCAAACGCGTCTGGGGAGGCTCGCGCCTTATACCGCAAACACGCCACGGGCAATTCGCTCCTGCGGAATCGTGGCGACGGAACATTTGAAGATGCCACTGCGCCCAGCGGCGCGGGCCTGGGCCGATGGTCCTGGTCGAGCGATGCCTGGGATTTCGATCATGACGGTTTTCCCGATCTCTACATCGCCAACGGCATGCTTTCCGGCCCGATTCGTGAAGACCTCAATAGTTTCTTCTGGCGTCAGGTAGTAGCGAATTCGCCCGGCACTGCCAAGCCATCCGAGGAGTACCAACAGGGATGGAACGCGATCAATGAGCTGATCCGTTCCGACCACACCTGGAGCGGTTACGAGCGCAATGTCTTCTACGCGAACAATCGCGATGGAACATTCTCCGATGTCTCCGGCGCCGTCGATCTTGATTTTCTCGAGGACGGCCGCGCTTTCGCTCTCGCCGATTTCGATCACGACGGCCGCCAGGAGGTCCTTCTCAAAAACCGCGGCGCTCCACAGCTACGCCTGCTGAAGAATGTCGCTGACCAGCTGCCGCCGTCCATCTCGTTCCGGCTCCGCGGCAACAAGAGCAATCCGGACGCCATCGGCGCGTCCATCAGCGTGGATCGCCAGACTAAGATGCTTCAGGCCGGCTCCGGATTTCTTTCGCAGCACAGCAAGGACCTGTTCTTCGGTCTCGGAGACGCCCAGGGTCCCATCAACGCTTCCATCCGCTGGCCGAGCGGATTGGTGCAACAACTCCATAACCTTCCGATCAATCACCGCGTCTGGGTGGAAGAAGGCGCGGACCCATCGCGTGTCGAGCCGTTCGGGAAGCCCACCCAGCCGTCGGACGTGGTCCAGGACGGCTTGGAACGCCCGGTCATCCAAACCTGGCTGCTGGCGCCAATCCCCGCGCCGAATTTCTCTCCGACCGGTCAGCCCGCGGTTGTTCGGGCAGCAGATGACCACACGGGAGTCTACAACGTTCTGTATCGCTATCTTTTCGATCGTCACCGCGATCTCAAGAATCCCACTTCCTTCTTAATCGATTCTCAGGGTGACATTGTTAAGGTGTATCAAGGACCTGTGTCACAGCAGTTCATTGAGGACGATTTCACGCGCATCCCGAAAACCGCCGAACAGCGTCTCGCCCTTGCGCTTCCCTTTCCCGGCAACGCCGAAACCTACGAGTTCGGCCGAAACAATCTGTCTCTCGGTTCAGCATTCTTCAAGAGCGATTATTACGATCAAGCCCTGGCTTCCTTCCAGATCGCCCTTAAGGATGCCCCCTCCAGCGCCGAAGCGCAGTATGGCCTCGGCAGCGTGTATTTAAAGCAGGGAAAAAACCCCGAAGCACGCGCCAGCTTTGAGCAGGCCTTAAAGCTCACGGCAAGTTATCCCGACACCGTCCCCAACTCCTGGAACAATCTTGGGCTTCTTGCTACACGCGAGGGGCGCACTGACGAAGCGATCGGATATTTTGAAGAAGCTCTTCGCTCCAGTCCGGATTATTGGATCGCTCTGGAAAACCTCGGCAACGCCTATCGCCAACAGAAGCGCTGGGGCGAGGCCCGCGATACCTTGCAAAAAGCCCTGGCAGCCAGACCAAAAGACCCGGAAGCCAATTACAACCTCGCCATGGTTTATGCCCAAACCGACGACACCAAACGTGCCTACGAATATTTGCAAAATGCTTTGACATTCCGTCCGAATTATCCGGAGGCGCTGAATAATCTTGGCATCCTCTATCTGCGAACGCAGCGCAGGGATGACGCCGTAGCTCAGTTTCAGCAATCCATCCGGGTGGCCCCGGCCTTCGATCAGTCTTACTTGAATCTGGCGCGCGTTTACAGCCTGGAGGGTGATCGCGATAAAGCGCGCGCCGTGCTGCTCGATCTGCTCAAACAGCATCCCGGCCACGCACAGGCTCAGCAAGCCCTCCGTGATTTGCAGTCTCGATGATTTGCAGTAATGAGCCACGTTAACCAAACTTCCATGCCCCGCCCCATCATCATCGATACCGATCCGTCGCCGGACGACGCCGTCGCCTTTCTCACCGCACTCGCTTCCCCGGAAGAATTGGAAGTGCTCGCCATAACAACTGTCGCGGGGAATGTTCCGGTGCAGCTCACCTCCAGGAACGCGAGCAAGATCCTGGAGCTCGCCCATCGCAGCGAAACTCCGGTCTACGCGGGCGCTTCGGCGCCTTTGTTACGTCCTTTGATCACAGCGGAGCACGTGCACGGCCGCACGGGCCTGGATGGCTACGATCTGCCGGACCCTGTCACACCGCTCGCCGCCGGATTCGCGCCTGACGCCATCGTCGATCTCGTGATGCGCAGGCCGCCGGGCGATGTCACCTTGTGCTGCCTGGCCCCGCTCACCAATATCGCGCTGGCCATGGCGAAGGAACCGCGCCTGGCCGGTCACCTGCGAGAGATCGTCATCATGGGTGGCGCATTCTCGGAAGGCGGGAACATCACGCCCGCTGCCGAGTTCAACGTATACGTCGACCCCGAAGCCGCCGCGCGCGTGCTCGCCTGCGGCGCGCCCATCACGATGATCCCACTGGATTGCACCCACCAGGCGCTCACCACTGCGCCGCGTCTCGAAAAACTCCGCGCCATCGGAACCCCCGTGGCCGAAGCCTTCTACCATCTTCTGAAATTCAACAAGCTCTTCGACGAGCGCAAGTACGGATGGGAGGGAGGTCCTCTGCACGACGCCACAGTGATCGCCTATCTGCTTGCGCCCGAGATCTTCCATGGGCGCAAAGTAAATATCGAAGTGGAGTGCTCGAGCGCCCTCACTCTAGGAATGACGGTTGTCGATTGGTGGGGCGTCACAGGCAAACAGCCGAACGTGACGCTGCTTCGCGAAATAAACGCCGGCGCTTATTTCGACCTCGTCATTGGCCGCCTGGCTCGTTTATAATGCCCGTGTGAGAGGCACTGTTCTTGTCCTAGCTGCCATGTGCCTGAGGGCCCAAGCCCCCAATCTCCAATCCCAATCCCCTCCGCCATATTTCGACGAGCCCAATTTCATTGTCGCCGGTGTCGCCGACCCGTCCGCTCGTGGCGGCCATGGTTCCGATCCAGCTTTACGGTCCGCCGAAGCCCTCGCCAAGGCCACTGCAGCGCTGCGCACCGCGACAGCTTCCGATACAAACCCGCTCGAAGTCGTAAGGGCGTACCAGCGCGCCGCCGAGATCGATCCCAGCGAGCCCAATCTCTTCAATTGGGGCACTGAGCTGCTCACCCATCGCGCCGCGGACCAAGCCGTCGAAGTGTTTTCGAACGGCCATCGATTGTTCCCGCGCTCTACCCGAACTTTGCTTGGCCTGGCCGTGGCGCTGTACTCGCGCGGCTCATACGATCAAGCCGCGCAACGTTTCTTCGATGCCACCGATCTCGATCCCAGCGATCCCGCGCCGTATTTATTCCTCGGCAAAATATCCAGTGGCGCGATCCAGGACCTGGCCGGCTACGCCCAACGAATGCAGCGCTTCGCACGCCTTCACCCCGAGAACGCTTGGGCCAATTACTACTATGCGGCCACACTGATCATCAGCGCTCCATCCCAAGCCCAGGCCTTGCTCGATAAGGCCGTCCGTCTCGATCCGAAGCTTGGCGAGGCATTTCTTCTGCTGGGAATTCTGAACGCGGACGCTCAAAATCTGCCCCCGGCGATTACCGCATACCAGAACGCCATCCTAGTGAGCCCTGGGATGGAAGAGGCGCACTACCGGCTGGCGATGGCCTATCGAAAGACGGGAAAAGCGGAGCAGGCGCAAAAAGAACTGGAGCTCTACCAGCAATTGCAGAAGCAATCGGCGGAAGCGCTCGAACGCGAACGTTCCCAAATCCAGCAGTTCGTATTCGACCTCAAGCGCTAGTTCGATTTGGCCGACATCAGCCGCACGAACATCTCGTAGAATTTCTCTTTATCCAATGCCACGTGAATCGTCACCGGCGGCCCCGCCGCTTTGGGCTTGTCGCGATCGGTCCAAGACACGGTGTTGCCGTATCCAGGGCCCTGGCTGATGTCCACGCTCAAGTAACGAGTCTCCTGTTTCGTGATCACCGACGGGTCAAGCCAGGCCGCCGCAGCCAGTTCGTCCCACATATAATCGTTGCCGTCCCCAGGCTGATAGAAGCGCGCGACATACTTCGCCAGCGCCGTGCCGCTGGCGCCGATGCGCTTCGCCATCTCCGGCGAAAATCGCGTCATGATCGAAATGTCCGTGAGCGTGCAGGTGATCTTCTTCCACGGCGCTCTGAGCGCGATGTAAGCGGCTTCCGGATCGAACCAGAAGTTGAATTCGTGGCGCGGGTTGTTGGCAAACTCCGCGTCATCCGTTTGCGGATTCAGGCTCCCACCCATGAAAACCAGTTCCTGTGCCAACTCAGGGAACTGTGGATCTATTGAAATCGCGAGCGCCAGATTGGTCATCGGGCCGCCCTCATAAATAGTCACCTGGTTAGGATACTGGTGGACCATCCGCACCAGGAAATGAACCGCATCTTCGGCCGCGGGCTTTACGCTGGGCGTTCCTTCGGCGAGCGCGGGCACCACCGTCGGTTCGTGCCACCAGCGTTGGTCCCAGGCGCCCGCGTAGGACACCTTGCCGTAGCGTTCCTGCCATTGGATTGACTCGTCACGCGTGCGCACCAGCGGAAACGCAGCTCCCAGCATCACGGGGATGTCCGTGCGTCCCATGATCTCGAGCAGCCGCAGCGTGTGCGCTACCTCTTCGTCGCGCCACTGGTCTCCGCTCACCACGGTGATGCCCAGCACTTCTACTTGCGGCGATTGGATCAGCAGCGCCAGCGTCTGCATATTACTGCCGCCCGGTCCGGAACAATCTTCGTTGATAATGATCTTGCGCTTCGGCTGGCTCCAGGCAAGCGCGCCTGTGAGCAGCAACGCAATCGCGAGCCGCTTCATCCGAACCAGTTTAGCTCACCGACGCTAAAATGCCAGCTTGAGACCGAACTGCACCACACGCGGATTGTTCACCGTGTAGTTGATCACGGCGAACTGCGGAGTATTGAAATCCGCGCCGCTCCCGTTGCCGCCCGGAGCGCCGAACTGCGGATGGTTCCATAAGTTAAAGAACTCGGTCCGGAAATCCACTCGCCATCCTTCGCGCGGAACAAAGTGCTTGATGATGGAAAAGTCCGTGTTCACGAAGTCCGGCCCGCCAACGGGAAGCGTACGCGGGGCATTGCCCAGTTCGCCGGCCGCCGGCTGCGCGAAGCAGGCGGTATTGAACCACGCGGACAACGTTGGATTGCTCAGCGCCGGATTGCACGTCATGTTGGGGCGGATTATCGAGCTTCCATTCGCATTCACAAAGCCAGCCCCGGAAGTATTGTTGCTGTCGATATCGAAAATGGGAAATCCGGACGTGGCGTGTTCGATCACGGTGAGTTCCCAGCCTCCAGCGATTGCATTGCCCGCAGCGTTCCAGTTGGCGCCCCAATGCCGCCCCTTGCCCCATGGCAAGTCGTAAATGATGCTCGCGGTGAAATTCTGATTGAGATTGATCTGCGAAAGTCCCCAATCCAGGGTTTGATATCCGGGAAGAGGAAAATAGGTGGCGCCGATGATGCTTCCCAAACCATCCGAATAACCGGTGTCATAGGAGCGCGAATAAGTGTACGAGATTAGCCCGTAAATGCCGGCGCGCGCGCTCTTAGTCTCGGCTTTAATCTGAAGCGAGTTGTAGTGCGACCGGCCATTGTCAAAGATATTCGAGATGGTGGAACCGGGGAACTCGGCCGCATAAGGAGAAACGAATGCCGATCCATTGGGGCCGCAGCCGAGGGTATACCCGGAGACGGTGCCGCACGCCGTGGGAGATCCCACGTTGATGTTGTTCCCGGATTCGAGGATATGAGAAGCGCGAGACCCAGCATAGCCGGCCGTCACCACGATGTTTCCCGGCATCTGTTGCTCGACGTTGAAATTAAACTGCTGAATTCGGCCTTGCTTGAAATCCCGGTCTTGCGACCAGATGGTGCCAGTGAAATCCGCGGGGTTAGGCGGCGTAGTGAAAGTCTGAAAACCCGCCGACATGGGACTGCTTCCAAACGCGTCCGATTCGGCGTAATACGGCGGGTTCTGCCACAGCCCCTGCGCGCCCTGATTCCAGGAGGAATCGTGGAAGATAGCGTAACCGCCGCGAAACACCGTCCTGTTGCCGAACGGTTTCCACGCAGCCCCAAGGCGCGGCTCAAGCGCGGTCCAGTCCATCTTGATTCCGGCGCTCGATCCAGCATTTTGGCCTGCGACCAAAAACTGTCCGTTGGCCGGGTCGAAATCGGACATGCGATTCGCAACTTCGCTGATAGGCGTGACCATCGCGTACGCCAGACCCAGATTCAAGGTTAAATTCTTGCCCACTCGCCAGGTATCTTCGACGTAGGGCCTGTACATTTTCCAGCGCCGACCGGTAACTCCCCCGTCGAACTCCTGATCGTGGGCGCCATAGACGTAGATCCCAGCCAAAAGATCCGCTGCGGCGTCCCCCGTAACGCCCACTACCACCCAGAACCCGTTCGGAAAACCAACCGCCACCGTGTTTAGCTGATTCGCTCGATAACCGAAGCCGGCACGGATGTCGTGGTTGCCCCGCACCATGTCGATCGAATCATTGAATGTCCAGACATTGGTACCGCCAACGAACGGCGTGTACCCTCGATCGCCAAGCGAGTAGTAGGTGCTCATCGATACCGAGGTCAGACCGCAGCTGTTGCCGCCCAAATTCGCGCCTGGAATACCCAAGGTCTGCGCATAGCAGCTTCCGGTTCCCTGCGAGGTAATGTAATCGAAGATCCGGTTAAATCCAAAGCTCATTTGGTTCACAGTTGTGGGCGAAAAAAGGTGAGTCTCGGAAATAGCCGCATTGCGGGCGTGATTCTGGATACTCTGATTGCTCGCAAAAGCCCCCTGTTCGGCAAACCCGGGCGCACCTCCGGGCACATAGGATTCCGCCTGGTCGTAACTGAACCGCGCGAACAAACTGTCCTTGGCCGAAAGATTTTCATCCAGCCGGATGTCGAACTTTCCTTCGTTCAGCGACCTGACAGGTTCACTCGTGTAGTTGTACTCGAGTGCAGGATTGTTTGCATTGGGAAGCGGATATAAATTGATGAGCTCTTGACCCACGCGATCGATCGAACTCGCAGGCAGGATGTTGTTCACATAGGGACTCGATAGCGCGGTGGTGTTCGGCTGGCCGAACGCGTTGTCGGTAAAGTTGCCGTTTCGCATGGCCACCGTAGGCACCAGCCCGGTAAAGGGAATTCCGTGACGTTGGTATTTCTCCTCGTAATCCATGAAGAAGAAAACCTTGTCTTTCTTGATAGGCCCGCCGAACGAGGCGCCGAATTGGTTCAGATTGAACTGCTCGGTATTGGAGGCGAAGAAGCTGCGCGCATCCAGATCGGTGTTGCGCAGGAATTCAAATAGACTGCCATGGAAGTTGTTGCTTCCCGATTTGGTCGTCACCAGCACCGTCGGGCCGCCGCGAGTTCCCCATTCCGCCGAGTAGTTGTAAGTAAGGACCTTGAACTCCTGGATCGAATCGATCGAAGAAAGAATCGAAATCGCGCCCGACGTTAGCTCGTTGTTGTCGTTTCCATCCAGCAGCCAATCGGTGCTATTGGCGCGCGATCCGCCCACTGATAGCGAATAAGAGCCGCGCGCGGACGCTTCGCTGCTCGGTCCACCGTTGAAAAAGCTGTTCGGATTCGTTTCCTGCGCTACACCTGGCGTGAGCGTGGCAAGCTGCACGAAATCGCGGCCATTCAATGGCAGGTCGGCCACCTGCTGCGTCGTGATCACTTGGCCGAGTGTGGCGTCCGCGGTCTGAATCTGCACGGCGCTCGCGCTCACCTCCACACTGGTTTGAACCGACGCGGGCGACAGCTTGAAATCCAACTCGCGATGTTCATCCACCTGCAGCCGGATGTCGTCGGCTTTGGCGGTCTGGAAACCTTGCAGCTCCACCTGGATGTTGTAATTCGCAACGCCCAGCAAAGGCACAATGTACTCGCCCCCTTGGCTGGTTGTCGCGGTTCGCGATGTTCCAGTCGCCGGTGCTGTCACCGTCACCTTCGCTCCCGGCACAGCCGACCCGGTCGAGTCCGTCACTGTCCCTGAAATGCTTCCCGTGGCTTGTCCGTAGACCAAAGACGCCACTGAGAGCGTAAGCAAACCAACAACAACTACGTGGGCTGAAATTTTATTGAGCATGATTCCCTTTGTGGCTGAACGCACAAAGTTCAGTCTTCGAGCTAATGGCGAAACGACCAAGCTAATTAAGCCAGTTTTGCCTGTTTTCATCACTTTGTCAAGGAGAAACCGGTTTGTTACAAAACGGTTAGAGCCGTGCCAGAAAGTGTTTTCGCACCTTCCGAATACCCTCACGCGGGGATTCGGGGCACCATCAGATGGAACAGCTTCAGCGGCGATCCGGCTCCCGCTTGAATGCTGGCCGATTCTGAAGGTCCCAGATACACTCCCGCGCCGCGGGCGACTTCGTAATCCTTGCTGTCCAGGCGAATGCTCCCCTGCCCTTCCATCAAGTAAATGAGTTGATGTTTTTCTTGGGGGCCGGCTTCAAATTTTTCCCCGGGAGAAAGCCAGCGCAATGTTCCCAGGACATTCTTCGCGCCCACTAACTGCTGATTGAGGATCTCGGTAACTTCGCCTTGCGGAGTCTTCACGCGGGGCAGCTGGTTGGTATCGATGAAAGTAAGTGAAGATGTCATGGCGAGTTCCTTATGTTTGGACCCACACGCGCCCGTCCACGCGGTTCCAGCGCAAGTCGTCCGGCGTTCCGTCCAGGATGTGGGTCTTAAAACGATTGGGCGCCTGGAATTCGAAATAGAATAGCCCGGTTTCACTGGCTCGCAGCCGGTGCTTGGCGTCCGCGGGAATATAGACCAGATCGCCTGGACCCACCGGACGCACGCCTTCTTCGCTCTCCACCGAACCCTGGCCTTCCATGATGAAGTAAAAGTGCTCGCAGATTTCGTGATAGTGATAAGGCGACGAGCCATGCGCTTTATACACCATCACTCCCGCCAGCATGTCGTCGATGTTAGTAAGTTCTTTGTTGACGAAAAACGTGCGTTCGCGCCCGCCCGACACTCCGACCATTTTGGGGAGATCGTCCTCGTGAAAAATATATGCCATTCGTGCTCCCTTATCTTAGTGCGGCCGGTAGGCCACCCGTGCAACTTCGGCGTAAGGCACGGCGGCCACCGTGGCGCGGATTTCTGCCTGCTTGTGGCGCTCCACGGTCGGCTTTGTCGATCCCCGCGCTTCCTCGCCCCACACCACCGTAACCTCGGTGCCAGGCTCGCTGTGCGCCATGTCCACCACGCCCAACGAGATCATCGCGCGTTCGTTGTAAGTGTAGCCGGTGTAAGTGGACAGCCCGATGATTTTCTCGTTTTTCACGACCTTGTCAAACGGTAACGTCGCGTAGTTAGCCAGCGGTAAGTCGATATACTTGGCGATGTCTCCAGCTTGAAACAAGGATCCAAATACCTGCGCGATATCTTCACCGTTCCACACCAGAGTTACTTTCTTACGTCCCTGATGATCGGCCATTTTCTCCAGAGCCGCGCGCCCAATGAAATCATGATCGAATTTGACGAACGGGCCATAACCCAGATCGTACGGAGTCAAGTAATAATCAGTGATGTTAGTCGAATAGTAACTGCCGCCGAGTGACGCCGTGGCTTCATAACTCTTGGTGCTAAGCCACTGCCGGTACGGCTTCATCTCTTCACCGGAATAAATCGCCGGAAGCGGCGACGGAATCCAGCCTGACTCGAGACACGTGGTGGGGTAAGCTCTCGATCCCACCTGTCGAATCCCGTATTCCTGGCCGGCTTCGACAATCGCATCACGAACCGCGTCACCGTCCTCCCAGGGCCCAAATAGTTCCCAGCCCGGCTGGCCCACCATCCCGTGCCGCAATGCCCGCACGCTGCGGCCCCTGATGTTGAAGACATCCATATTGAAGAAGCGGATATCGGGCGCCGGCTTTCCCGTCACCTTCTCCATGGTGCGCAGCGCGTGCGGTCCCTGGATCTGGAAGCGATAAGTCCTGCGCCGCCCTTGATTGACGGCCGACCTTTCGTCCCGCTCTGCCTTCGCCTGGTACCCGCCCGTCTCAGCCTTGTATTGCACCCAATTGAGTGCCGGTGGCCGTCCCACTAAGTTGAACTTGTTTTCGTCAAGATAAAAGAGGATCGCATCCCCGATCACATACCCCTGGTGATTACAAGCGACAAATTGCTTGGCCTGATTCACTTTGAAATTCTTGAAGCTATTTATACCCAGATCCGAAAGGACCTTGAGCGCCTCCGGGCCCTCCAGATAGAGGTCCGCCATGTGATGGGACTGGTCGAGAAGCGCGCAGGTCTCCTTCCACGCCCGTTGCTCATCTCTCCAATTCGTGAACTCGGGACGCACTACAGGAAACGCGTACGGGCCGATTTGCGAATTACGCAGGCGTTCCACCGGACTTCCGGAGGCTTGTAGCGCCTCCTCTAAACTCTGTTCGCTCATTGCTGCCGATCGCTCCGCATAATCATAATGTTGGCTCCTTTGACCCCACGAACCGGGTCGGACACAATAGTTTATCAGGACCCGGCCGTCGGATGAGATTAGGACCACTATCTGCGCTCATATTAATTACCGCTCCTGTCTGGCCCCAGCCGGCTCCCGCGCAAGGTCAGCCCGAGATCGCCTCGGAAGAAGCGCCCATTACGTTCAGCAGCCGCGTCAATCTGATCTCAGTGCCGGTTGTGGTTCGCGATCGTGACGGGCATCCGGTCGGAAATCTGACTCGGGAAAACTTCCAGCTCTTCGATAAAGGCAAGCTGCAGATCATCACCAAATTTTCTGTCGAAAAAACGGCAGGGATCCCGGCCCCTGGCGCCACGGCCCCACGCGACAGAGCACAGGCTTCGGCTCCCTCTCCCTCCTTCTTTCCGGAAAGCTACGTCGCTTATCTGGTCGATGATGTTCACCTGAAATCCGGCGACTTGCTGCAGGCGCGCCAGGCCTTGCATCGCCATCTGGACGAATCCATCGATCCCACCAGCCGCGCCGCTATCTTCACCACCAGCGGAATCGCGCTGTCCGAATTCACGGCCGATCGCCAAAAGCTGCACGATGCCATTAACAAAATCCAGCCCTATACCAGCGGCATCGACCGCCAGCAGGATTGTCCCTACATCAGCTATTACGTGGCCGATATGCTGGTCAACCAGAAACTATATCTGGATGGCCGCCTCTTCCCGGACGCGCAGCTCGATCAAGTTGCCCAGTCCGGAACCGAGCCGGAGCTGACCGCGGCTTATGCGGAAGCCAAGGCCTGTGTCGGCACCAGCTCCAGCGGCAAGGACACTTTGTCCGGTTTACTCCTGAGCGAAGTAGAGACCCTGACCAAGTTGCGAGTGTCGGCTCGACAGGCATTGACCTATGGCGACCACGAGACTTCGCTCGGTCTTGGGGCACTGCGTGACGTTGTCCGAAAGCTCTCCGCTATGCCGGGGAAGCGGAATCTGGTTCTAGTCTCGCCCGGCTTCCTGCTCACCCGCGATACTCGATCCGACGAATACGATGTTCTCGATCGCGCCATCCGTGCCAGCGTCGTCGTCAATACCATCGATATGCGTGGCTTGTTCGCTATCATCCCGGGCGGCGACGCCAGCAGCCCCGCATTCCACAGCGCCGCGGCGATTACCCAACTGAGCCTGGCTGAAATGGCTGCAGCCACTCAGGCCGACGACGTGCTCGCCGAGCTGGCCTCGGGCACCGGCGGAACATTCTTCCACGACGACAACGATCTCAAACGCGGCCTCAATCTCCTCGCCGCGCGGCCCGAATTCGTTTATATCCTCGGATTTTCCCCGCCAGACCTCAAACTCGACGGCGCTTATCATGGCCTGAAAGTGAGCATTAAGAATGCCGCGAATCTCACCATCCAGGCGCGCCGGGGTTACTGGGCGCCCAACCACGCCGTCGATCCAGCCGAAGTGGCCAAGGAGGAAATTCAGGAAACGGTCTTCTCGCGGGATGAGATCCAGACCATTCCAGTGGACCTCGAAACTGAGTACTTTAAGACCGGCGACTTCAAAGCTGAGCTCACTGTCTCAGCCCGCCTGAAAGTACAGGGTTTGCGGTTTCAGAAGGCCGATGATCGCAGCAACGACACTGTGACCGTGGTCACTGGATTGTTCGATGCCAACGGAAACTACATCTCCGGCATTGAGCGGCTGTTGAAACTGCATCTTCGCGATCAGACCTTGGCGGCACTGGAGAACACCGGGATCAACGTGGAGGAAACCTTCCACGTGGCCGCGCCCGGACGCTACGTAATTCGCCTGGTGGTACGGGACTCGGGAGGCAACGACATCACCGCACGCAACGGCGGCGTCCAGATTCCATAACTATTATTTGTCGAACGTGACGGTCGATTCCGAACCGAACTTGCGGTAATTCCGGAAATTGATGTCGTTCTTCGTGCAGGTAGTGGTCCCGCGTTGGCAGGTCAGGCTGTCGCTGTGCACCGGCAGCGGGTAGGTTTTCCCGTCCAGGCGAATGAAACCGTACTCAACCACCGATTCCGCCTTGTCGAAGGGGAAGCTGGCAGGCATCGGTCCCGTCTGTTCCTCGATCCGCATCACATTCGAAGTTTCCTTGTCGATCCAGACCGTCCCGGTATAGGACGGCGTCACTTTGGAGCCGTCCGGCGCATGGATGTCCCAATCCGAGTTTTCCTGCTTAACCTTAAAGTCGTAGGTATAAGCCGGGCGTCCGTCCAGCAGATCGTCCTTGGCCTTGTGGAATGCGGCCGCGGTGTATGGATTGAGCAGGCTTTGCAGAGTGGTTTGAAACTCGCCCGTCGACCACGCGCCGGTTTTTTCGATGGGCCGGTTGGAAGGCTTGCCGTTCACCATAATATTGCGGTAGTCTTCCTTGCCGTTCACGCTCGCCACTTCGGCCGTCACCACGTCCAGCACCTGCCATTGGGGTGGCGCCGACCTGCTGAAGTAACGCGTAGTGCTCTGCTGAACCAGGAAGTTCGGCAATCCATCCGTCAGTTGATCGGCCGCTTCGCGCGCCGCGCCGATGATGTCGTCGGCCTGCACCTGCGCTCTCGGAAGCGCCCCTGCCGGATCCGGTGCTGCCGCACGCGAAACAGTCTTGCCATTATCAACCGGCTCGGGCGGCTCGGGCTGCTCAGTCTTGCCGGCTCTCGCCAGCGTAGGAATCTCCCGGGCGCCGTCGCCACTCGAGTCCGGTTTCGACGCTCCCGCCGGCTCGGCCGCCGTTTCCATCGCACCTGCCGAATGCGTGTCCGCCTCCACCGGAGTCTGCGCGGAATCGCGATCGAACGGACGTTCGGCGCGCGCGCGTTCCGCGTCCGTTCCTTTGTGTGTCAAAATCACGCGCACTGCAGTCTCCGGATCGTCGCCCGTCACTTCCACGGAAAGCTGATCGCCCGGCTTCAACAAGGAATCGCGAACCTGCTCGCCATCCTTATCGCGAAATTGTGTTTTCCCGAGCGTCCGAAACTTCAGGATCTTGTGCTTGGTGCTTTCGAGAAACAAGTCTTTCTCGCCCAGTTCGCGCATTGTTCCGTCCACGGCGCGCAGCGCTACTTTCGTGCTGTTGCTGTTGGCCGCATCTTTGTCGCCGCTCTTCTTTCCCGGCAGCTTCGGCATCGGAAGCGAGAGCCCTCCCGGCAGCCCAATCGAGCCCGGCGGATACTGTCCGGGTGGATATTGGCCAGGCGGATACTGGCCCGGCGGGTACTGTCCGGGCGATTGTCCCGGCGGATACTGCCCTCCTCCTGGATTCGGAAAGGGGTTTGGATAAACCTGAGCGCGGCCCGCGGCGGCTGCCAGCAGGGCCGGAAGAACAAATCGAAGGATTCGGGTCAAGAGCAACCCCCTGCAAGGAATTATACGTCACACCGTAGCGCACTCCACTCTGGCGGGCCGCGTTCACACTTCATGAACGCCTTGCGCGATGATGAACGTAGCATGGCGGCTGGCAACAACGGCGTCGAAATCCCATGAAACTCACCACGGCATTGCTCTGTTTCGCCGGCGTCTTGAGTGCGCAACCCGCGCCCGCTCCCACCCCGGTCATCCAAACCGAAACCCGTGAAGTATTGGTGGACGCCATCGTCACCGCCAAGAATGGCACGTACATCCGCGATCTCACCGCCAAGGATTTTCATCTCTCGCAAGACGGGAAGGAGCAAACCATCAAGGGCTTCTCGTTGGAATCGGCAACCGCCTCCGCGCAGCCGCGCTCGCTCGTCCTGTTTTTCGACGAAACCAGTATGGAGCCGCGGGATCAGGTTGCGGTCCGCCAGGCTGCCGCCCGTTTTATCGATGCCCAAGCGGGAGCGAACCATATGATGGCCGTCGTCACCTTCGACGGCTCCGTGCACATCGTGCAAAATTTCACCAACAACGGCGGCCGTCTCAAGGAATCCTTGAATCAGGCGACCTTCCACGGCCTGGCGCCCAGCGCCTCCGATTCAGACCGCTCGCACGATCCCAGCCGGGTTGAAGAAGACCGCGCCGTGGGACGCGGCGCCGCGCCGCTGGTCAACGCCTACAGCGCGCGCAACGCCATTCGGGCGCTCGGCGACCTGGGAAGAAGCCTGGGCGTCCTTCCAGGACGAAAGATCGTGATTCTATTTGCTGGTGCGCTTCCCTCGAGCAACGATCCGAGAACGGAGGCGCACGAAGCCGTCGAAGCCGCGAACAAATCCGGCGTCGCGTTCTATGCCGTGGATGTGCGGCCGGTTTTCGCGCAGACCGACCCCGGGCTGATCCAGGACACGCCGGGCACCAGGTCCGGCGGCGGAAGGGGATCATCCCTCAATCAATCCGGACCGACCGGCGGAACGGATGCTCTCGACGTTCCTCTCTCAGATTCCGGCTCCAATGGCCAGCAGCTGCTATTTAACCTCGCCGGAGGAACCGGCGGCTTCGTCGTGCGCAATACCACCGATCTGCTGGGCGGATTGGAAAGCATCGGTGAAGAGGAGGATCAGTATTACGCACTCACCTATGTAGCTCCTGAAGCTAAGGAGGGGAGCTGTCACTCGCTGCGCGTTAAGGTTGATCGCAAGGGGACCACGGTCCGTTCGCGCACCAGTTACTGCACCTCCAGGCCCCTAGACCTGCTCGCTGGCACCGCAGCAGCGAAGGACTTAGAGAAACACGCCGAGGCCGCGCAAACCGGCGACATTGCAGCCTTCGTCCAGCTTCCGTATTTTTACATCGCGCCCAATGTCGCCCGAGTTCACGTCGCCATGGAAATTCAAGCCGACAACCTGAAGTTCGAGACCAAAAAAGGAAAGTCGCACGCCGAGCTGAACTTTCTGGGTATCGCGGCGGGCGCGGACGGAGAAGTGCGGGCGCGCTTCAGCGACACTCTCAAACTCGACTTCGACGATCCCTCGCAAATCGAACATCTCAAGGGAAAATCGCTGCACTACGAAAAGGAGTTTAAGATCGTTCCCGGCCAATACAACCTGACCATCGCTTTCAGCCAGGGCCAAGCATCCAGCACCAGCGAAACCAGCTTCGGAAAGCTGCAAGTGCCGCTCGCGATCGATCCCTGGACGGGCGACTTCGGCCTGAGCGGCCTGGCTCTGAGCAGGGAAACGCATCCGGCCGCCGATCTGGGCCTTGGCACGGGCTTGGAAGGCCGCACTCCGCTGGTGGCCGATGGTGTTCAGGTGGTCCCCACCGGCGCCGCGCAATTTCCGAAATCGGAGTCGGCTTCCTTTTACTGCGAGATTTACGGGCCCGACCTCTCCACCGCACACGTCCGCGTGCGAGTGCTGGATGCCAGGACCGGAGAGCAGAAATCGGATGGTGGTCTGATGAACCTGCCCGCTTCAATCGGCACAGGCAGGACAGCGGTCCCGTTAGGCGCCAGATTGCCGCTCGATTCCCTTTCGCCGGGGTCTTATCAGCTCGAAGTAACCGCGGTCAATGCAGCCGGCCAGCAACTCAAGCGGACGGCCGACTTTATAGTCACCGCTCGCTGAAATTTTCGAAGCCACAACGAGTCCCATACTTGAGTGAGGTGACTTCATGGCAACCACGGACGACAATCTTCCAGTGACTCCCGGCCGAGTGCCCGGCCTGCATTCTTATCGTCATATGGCCCGGCGACCCAAGGTCAGGCCCTATTTCAAGCGTAAGGACAGCGCACGTGCTCCACGGGCGGCTAGCGTGGGTGAAGCTTCCTGGGACGTTCCCGCTTTGTGCGCCGCCTACAACTGGCCCACCGGCCTTTCTGGTGGCGGAGTGATCGCCATCGTCGAGCTCGGCGGTGGCTGGGTGGCGTCCGATATGAGTCAGTTTTTCGCTGGCATCGGCCAGCCCGTACCCCAAATTACCGACGTCTCGGTCGACGGAACTCAAAACACGCCCGATCCTGATCCGAACGGCCCGGATGGCGAAGTTGCGCTCGACATCCAGGTTGCCGGCGCAGCGTATTATGTGGCAACCGGACAACCCGCCACCATCCGCGTCTACTGGTCTCAGGACATCGCCACGGCAGTTCGCGCCGCCACAGCCGACAGCTGTGACGTTTGCACCATCTCTTGGGGCGCTGACGAATCCGAGTGGGGTGCCGAGGCCGGCCAGGATATGGAGCAGGCCGCTACCGATGCCACCACGGCCGGAATGATCGTCTTCGCCGCGGCAGGCGACAACGACTCAAGCGATGGTGGCCCGACCCCAGCCAATGTCGATCTTCCCGCATCCGCGCCGCATGTGATCGGCTGTGGCGGCACCACAAAAACTGCAACCTCGGAAACCGTCTGGAATAACGACCCGGGCAACACTAGCGGAGAGGGCACCGGCGGCGGCTATTCCACACTGTTCCGACCCATGCCCACCTGGCAAATCGGCGCGCCTAACGGGCCGGGACGCATGGTGCCGGATGTGTCCGCCGACGCAGATCCCAATACCGGATACAACATCATTCTCCACGGCGCTCCGGTAACTATCGGTGGAACCAGCGCTGCCGCCCCGCTCTATGCCGGACTGTTCGCCTCTTTCGGCGCCAAGCTGGGCTTCGTCACCCCCGCACTCTATTTGAACCAAGTCTGTTTCAACGACATTACGCAAGGCGATAACGGCGCTTTCCGCGCCCAGCCCGGTCCTGACCCCTGCTCTGGAATCGGCTCACCCATCGGTGTGAAGCTGGCTCAATTGCTGATGAAACCGGCGGCGAGTAGCGTGCCTAGCTTAAAGGATCTCCTGGCCGAAAACGAGCAGCTACGCAAGACCATCGCCGAGTTGAAATCGAAACTGCCGCGCTAAAGGCATGACCATTGTCAAGCAGCTCTCGCGCTCCGTCAGGATTAACCGGCCCATCCCGAAGAGACTATTGCACTTTCGCGTTTCCGCCGATAGGCAAGTAGGAGAGTCTTATCGAGCCGGGACAGGGGTGCCAGCCCCGATTGATTTGTTGCGCGGAACAGGCCGCTGAGCCGGCGAGCATGCCCCGGGAGGGCCGCTAGTGCCTGCCATGGTCCACGCAGCGACACTGGCCGGTTCCTGCGACTACCGTCTAGTCGCGCTCTCAGTGGTGATCGCGACGCTGGCTTCCTATGCCGCGCTCGATCTCGCCGGTCGTGTCACCTCGGCGCGCGGGCGCACCAGATTCCTTTGGTTAACCGGCGGCGCCGTTGCCATGGGACTTGGCATCTGGTCTATGCACTACATCGGGATGCTCGCCTATAGCCTCCCCGTAAGAGTGCTCTATGATTGGCCCACCGTTCTGCTGTCCCTCCTGGCGGCTATGTTCGCGTCGGGGGTCGCGCTGTTCGTTGTCAGCCGCAATTCTCTGCAGCCGGTCCGCACTGCCATCGGCGGTCTCCTGATGGGTCTTGGAATCGCCGCCATGCACTACATCGGCATGGACGCCATGCGTCTGCAAGCTATGTGCCACTATTCTCCAGCGCTCGTGACGCTGTCGGTGATCCTGGCCATCGTCATTTCGCTGGTGGCGCTCAGGCTGACGTTTCATCTGCGGGAAGAGAGCGCGGCATCGGTATGGCGGAAACTCTCCAGCGCGATCTTGATGGGAGCCGCCATTCCGGTCATGCACTACACCGGGATGGCCGCAGTCACTTTCACGCGCATAGATTCCGCCCTCAACCTCACTCACTCGGTGGAAGTCTCCGATCTCGGCATCGCAGGCATCATCCTGGTCACGTTCATGATTCTCGGACTCACCATCCTGACGTCTCTGGTGGATCGCCGGTTCTCGGCCCAGTCCCGCGAGTTGCAATTGAGCGAGCAGCGCTACCGGCAACTCGTGGAATCGGCCCAGGTGATCCTGTGGCGCTGGAGCGTGGATTCCGCTCAATTCACCTTCGTCAACCAGGAAGCTGAAGAACTGCTCGGCTATCCAGCCGAAAAATGGGAAGCCAACGGGAATTTCCTGCTCGATCACGTGCCGCCTGAAGACCGCGCCTGGGTGCAATCGTTTTGTGACGCGGCCGCCGGCAGCCACGGGTCCCAGCGTTTCGAGCATAGAATGATCTGCGCCGACCGGAAGATCGTCTGGCTCAGGACCTCGGTTCGCCTGGTGGAGGGCCATGGCAACGCCAAGGAATTGGTCGGAGTGATGACCGACATCACGGAGCGAAAAGAAGCTCAGGAGGCGGCCGAGCGTGCCAGCCGGGCCAAGAGCGATTTTCTGGCGTCCATGAGCCATGAGCTTCGCACGCCCATGAATGGCGTCATCGGTATGACCGAGTTAGTGCTGGACACCGATCTCACCTTCGAGCAGCGCGACTATCTCACCACGGCCAGGTTCTCCGCCGTGTCGCTGATGACCATCATCAATGACATCCTGGATTTCTCTAAGATCGAGGCGGGAAAATTCGATCTCGATCCGCAATACTTCCCCCTGCACGAGTGCGTGGAAGAAACCATGCGCACCCTCGCCTTTCGGGCGCATGAGAAGGGCCTGGAGCTGCTCTGTAATATCAAGCCGGACGTTCCATGGTACGCGGTGGGGGATTCCGCTAGAATACGTCAGATCATTGTGAATCTGGTCGGCAACGCCATCAAATTCACCGAGTACGGCCAGGTGGAGCTGGAAGTTGCCGTGCAGGCAGGCGACGGTCAAAAGGGCGATGAGCTTCGAGTTCACTTCATCGTCCGAGACACCGGTATCGGTATCCCGCCGGAAAAACAAAAGCTGATCTTCGACGCATTTTCTCAGGCCGATAGTTCTACCACCCGGCGCTTCGGAGGCACTGGCTTGGGATTGACCATCTCCTCGCGATTGGTGGAAATGATGAACGGGAAGATCTGGGTGGAGAGCGTTCCCGGCCAAGGCAGCAGCTTCCATTTCATCGTTCGCCTGGACGCCGCACAGGACGCATCGTCACGGCCGCCCGAGGATGTTCCCTTGAGCGGCATCCCCGTTCTGGTCGTTGACGATAATCTCACCAATCGCCGCATCCTCACCGAAATGTTCTGGATGTGGCAGATGCAACCGGCGCAGGCGGCCAGTGCGCAGGATGCCCTGTCTCATTTGGTGCGCGCGGCGCAGCGGGGCACTCCATTTGCCCTAATGGTGACGGACGTCCACATGCCGGAGATGGACGGTTTCGATCTCGTCGAGCGCATCCAGAGTACGCCGAATCTGGCGGGCGTCCCGATCGTGATGCTCACCTCCGGAGAAAAGCGAGGCGACATCAATCGCTGCAAGCAACTGGGAATTTCCGCCCACCTGATGAAACCGGTTCGGCGAGCCGAACTTCGTGCGGCCATCGTGAAGGCTCTCCACAAGCATCCCGAAAACCGAAGCGAAAGCGAGCCGCCGCCCCAGGTGTCGGCGCCCGAGACGCCGGACGCCGTCTCCTCCCGCGTTTTGCTCGCCGAGGACAACCCCGTCAACCAGCGCCTGGCTGCCCGAATACTGGAAAAAGGCGGCCATAGCGTGGTGATCGCCGGCAACGGCAAGGAAGCGCTGGCGGCGCTGCACCGCGACACCTTCGACGTGATTCTCATGGACGTACAGATGCCTGAGATGGACGGCTTCGAAGCCACCCTGGCCATCCGTCAAGACGACACGGCCCAAATCAAAGATATCCCCATCATCGCGATGACCGCGCACGCCATGACGGGCGACCGGGAACGGTGTCTCGCCGCCGGGATGGATGCCTACATATCCAAGCCCATTCGCGCCGCGGACTTGTTGAGCTTAATCCGGGAAACCAGCCGGCGTCCCGCCCCAGCGCTCGATCCAAAGGTCCTGGAGCGAAAAGAATCGTAGCCGGTCGCGACTACTGCGCCGGTTCAATGCGCAGCACGGCGCCCTGTTTCTCGTCGGTCAACAGGTACAGCAACCCATCGGGCCCTTGCCGAACGTCGCGAATCCGCTGGCGCAGTTCGCGGAGCAGTGCTTCGCGCCGCAGCTCTTCCATCTTGTCGTTGAACAGAATGCGCTCCAGATGTCCGGTGCCCGGAATCTCGCCGGTGCGCAGCGACCCCACGAACACGTCGCCCTTCCACTGCGGAAATTTGTCGCCCGTGTAAAAGGTCATGCCGGAAACCGCGATGGCCGGAATCCAGATCACCACCGGCGCCTCGAAGCCCGCATGTCCGGGAGGCGAGGATTGCCATGGGCCCTGATACGTTCGCCCATAACTCACCATCGGCCAGCCGTAGTTGCGGCCCGGCTTCAGGATATTGATCTCGTCTCCGCCGTTGGGCCCGTTTTCGTTCTGCCACATCTCGCCGGTCGCGGGATTCACCGCCAGCCCCAGCGCGCTGCGATGCCCGAGCGTATACACTTCCGGCCGATACCCCGCTTTCCCCACGAACGGATTATCGGGAGGCACCGAACCATCGTCCCGCAGCCGCAGCACTTTGCCGCCCAGCGTATTGGGATCCTGCGGATCTTTGCCCGTGGTGGTGAAGTACAGCATGCCGTCACTGCCGAAAGCAATGCGTGACGTGCTGGCCTCCGGCAATACAAAAAGGTCCTTCACGTCCACGAGTGCGCTGCCATCCCAACGCCCGCGCGCGATCGCGGTAGTCCTTTTGCCCCCGTCCAGCGGCTTGGTGTACGTCAGATAGAGCAGGTGATTCTCTGCAAAATGCGGATGGAGCGCGATGTCCATATAGCCATGCACCGCGCCGGGATCGCCCGATATGCCACCCCAAAAAGACGCCGGCCCACCCGCGATGGGTTTGGGATCGAGCACTCCTTTGCGAATAATCCGCAAGCGTCCTGGGCGTTCGGTAACCAGCATGCTTCCATCCGGAAGAAACGCCGCGCTCCACGGATATTCCAGCTCCTTGGTCACCACCACCAGCCGTATCTTCATCCCTTCCGCCGTGTCGAACACCACCGGATGATCAGGCAGCGGACGAGCCTCCAGACCAGTGGGGGCAATCGGAATGTTGTACTTGTCGTTCCACGCGACTTTCTTCTGGGCGAACCCGGCTGTGGTAACCAGAACGGCCGCGAACAGAACGCGCAAAGTTGGATGTTTCATATCGACATCGATCCTATCATTCGAGTCAGGCCCGCGTCAGCCCAAGTGTCAATTGCACGGCACCCCGCATGTCACCCTGCGCGTTAGCCAGCGCGCGCCACCCATTGCGCCAGCTCCGAGAATTTCGGGACCTTGCCCTGCGACAAAATGCCGACCCGAAAAATGCGCGCCGCGGCCCACACCACCGCAATGGCCCAAATGATCACGCCCGCCAGGCCCACCCACGGCTGCCACCACGGGACACCGTTGGGCAGAGCTTGCCGCATCAGCATCAGTACTGGAGTGAACGGAGGAATGAACGACATGGTGGCCGCCAGCACTCCGTTCGGTTGCTGCATCACAGCGGTCATCAGGAACAGCGGGATGATGGTCGGTATAAAGAGCACGAACGCCAGGTGCTGCGCATCCTGCGGACTCCCGCACGCCGATCCCAGAGCTACGCCCACCGCCGAGAGCATGGCTACGTCCGCAATCAGGTACACGAAAAACCACGGCAGCACGTTGAGAGGCGCCAGCCCGAACATCGCCATTCCCGCCAGCGCCGCAAGTCCGGCGATGATGTATAGCGTGGAGCTGGTCAGCGACGCTCCCAGCGCAGCCAGCACCTTCCCCAGCATCAATTCGAAGGAGGAAGCCGACCCCAGCAGCATTTCGAACACCCGTTGCATCTTATCTTCGGCCACCGCTCCCAGTTGCGGCGCCGATCCAAACAGCACCACCATGATCAACAGATACACCAGGAAAAACGGCACCGCGCCCGCCTGAACAATATTTCGTTTCTCGCCTTGCGCAATCGTCCCCGTCGCGGGATCTTTTGTCACCAGGTTCATCGACACCAGAGTTACGTCCCGCAGCGCGTCAGGAATACGGCGCTCATCCACTCCCAGTTGTGCCAGCCGCACGCTGCGCAAACCGGCGTTCACGGCATCCGGCAGCAGGAAAACGGCTTGATCCATCCCGGTCGAATTGCTGTAATACCGCACCGGCTCCTGCTTGGGATCGTCTGTTGGCCGCAGCGCTTGAGAAGGAATCTCCAGCACCAGAAACAGTTCGCCCTGCCGCACGCGATCCGACAAGGCTAAGAGCTGGCTGGTCGCCTCAGCCTCTGGTTTCACCTCTTCAAAGACAAAACGCGGCAGCACTCGTGGCCCGAAGCTGGTATCCGCCATGGCCCTACGCGCCGATTCCTGGAAGGCCTGAACGACGGCGGAATAAACCACGCCCGTATGATCGATAATCGCCACGCGTTGTTCTTTCGCGGCGCCCTTGCTCCCCTGCCCCACAATCAGGAATCCGCCGCCGATCAGTAACGGCAGCAGAATTAGTCCCACCAGGTACGCCTTGCTATGGATGATTTGCAGATAATCGCGCTTCGCGATCAACAGCACTCTATTCGGCATGGGATGCAACGGCCGCCTCCTCCGGCTGCGGGCCTGCGATGCGCACGAAAATATCGTGCAGCGACGGTTTCACCACGGAGAACGAAACGATCCTGGTGCGCGTAATCAACGTCTCGAGCACCCGCTGCGGGTCGCAATTTTCCGCCATGCGCAGCTCCTGCACCTGCCCCAGGTCCTTTGTCTGTTCAATGCCAGGCAGGCCGTTTAACATCGGGCAACCACCTTCCACTTCCACGCGGATGGTATCGCTGCCATAGCTCCTTTGGATGGCCTTGAGCGTACCGTCCAGAACTTTCTTGCCGCGAAAGATCATGAAGATCGAATCGCACAGGCTCTCGGCCACGCCCATGTCGTGCGTACTCAAAATCACAGTGCACCCGCGCGAGCGCATCTCGAGGATCGCGCCGCGAATCGAATCGGCGCTCACTGGGTCCAGCCCGCTGAATGGTTCATCCAGGATCAGCAGCTTCGGCTCCGGCACCACCGTCGCGATGAACTGCACTTTCTGGCTCATCCCTTTGCTGAGCGTTTCCACCTTCTGCTCCGCGCACTGCGCCAAACCCAGACGGCCGAGCCAAGCATTCACTTCCGTAGTGACATTGTGACCGCCGCGCAACTTTCCGTGAAATTCGAGCAAAGAACGCACCCGCATTTTTCGGTAAACACCGCGCTCTTCGGGAAGATATCCAATTTCACTCGACCGCGTGCCGGATCGTTCCCGCCCGAACACGCGAATGGTTCCGGTATCGGGCTGAATGATATTGGCGATCATCCGCATGGTCGTCGATTTACCGGAACCGTTCGGCCCGATGAATCCGAACACCGCGCCCTCGGCAACCGACAGCGAAAGCCGGTCCACTGCCGTTACGGATTGGAACGCCTTGCTAACCGTGTCGATTTCGACGGCTAACACCCTGCACCTCCGGCTTCAAACCGAATTGAGGCCTCAAATCAAACCGCGGCCTCAAACTAAATTAATGTCTGAGCTCTCGAGCACCCGTTTCCCCCAGCTTTGCTTGGCAACTTTGAGCATCGCACGGCCGATCTGCTCGGTGCTAGTCACATACTTGGGAAAGCGCCCTTTCAACAGCGGAAGCAATGGCCCCAGTATCACGTAAAACACGCGGTAGAATTTGGTCCTTGATTGTACGCCGTCCAGCGGCACAATCACTCCCGGCCGAAACATATAGGCAGCCTTGAACGGCAGACCCAGCAGGTCGTTTTCAGTCTTACCTTTCACCCGCGCCCACATCGAGCGCCCGCGCTCCGTGCTGTCGGTGCCCATCCCGGAAACATAGATGAACGTCATCCTCGGATTCAATTTCACCAGCACGCGCGCCGCTGCCAGAGTGAAATCGTAAGTCACGCGCCGGTAGTCTTCTTCATTCATCCCCGCCGACGAGATGCCCAGGCAAAAAAAGCAGGCGTCAAAGCCAGAGAGCTGGTTCTCGATGGGCGAGAAGTCGAGGAAATTATGGTGCTGTAATTCGCGCAGTTTCGCGTGCTTCTGGCCCGTGCCGCTCCGCCCGATAGCCACCACACTTTCGACCTCGGTATCGAGCAAACATTCCCGCAATACACCTTGGCCCACCATCCCAGTTGCGCCGAAGAGCAGAACCCGCATGTCTTCATTAGAACCGACATTAGAACCAACCGAGCGCGATAATAATTGCCATGCCCGCCACTCTTCGGCAGTTCCGCCTCGCCGCGCGGCCCGTCGGCCTGCCCAAGGAACCCGATTTCAACCTGGTTGAATCGCCCATCCCCGCGCTGCAGTCGAATGAAGTCCTGGTCAAGACTCTCTACTTATCCGTCGATCCCTACATGCGCGGCCGCATGACCGGCATCCGAACCTACGCCGACCCCGTGAACATTGGCGAAGTGATGGTTGGCGGAGCCGTCGGAGAAGTAATCGAATCGAGTAGTACCGGCTTTCAACCGGGCGATTTCGTCGCTGGCTACTGGGGCTGGCAGGATCACGCCGTCGCCTCCGCCTCCTGGCTGCAAAAGCTCGACCCTGAGTCCGCTCCCATCTCCACCGCGCTCGGAGTCCTCGGCATGCCGGGTATGACCGCGTATTTCGGCTTTCTCGATCTCTGCTATCCCAAGGCGGGAGAAACGGTGGTGGTTTCCGGAGCCGCTGGCGCGGTGGGCTCGCTCGTCGGGCAGATCGCGAAGATTCACGGCTGCCGCGTGATCGGGATCGCCGGAGGCGACGACAAGATTGCCCACATTGTCGCGGACCTTGGCTTCGACGGAGCGTTCAACTACAAAACCACCACTGACTATGTCGCGAAGCTGAAGGAATTGTGCCCAAACGGAATCGATTGCTATTTCGACAACGTCGGCGGTGTCATCAGCGACGCTGTATTCGCGCTGCTGAATCCGTTTGGGCGGGTTTCGGTCTGCGGGCAGATCTCGCAATACAACTTGCAGCATCCAGAACCTGGCCCGCGCCTGCTGGGCCAGATCCTGGTGAAGCAGCTCAAAGTGGAGGGTTTTATCGTCACGCGATTTCAGGAGCGCTGGCCTCAGGGCATCGCGCAGATGGCGCGCTGGATTCAAGAAGGCAAACTCCGCTATCGCGAAGATATCGTCCTGGGCTTCGAGAATACGTCGCGCGCCTTCATCGAGATGCTGGAAGGCAAGAACACCGGCAAGATGTTGGTGAAGACTTGACTCCCGGCTCGCCGACTAGTTATGCACCAAAAAGGCCTGTGTTAAATAGACCGCGGCCATCGCCAGACCAACCAATACCGTAATCACCGTCAGTATCTTGCCCCAACGGTCCACGGCCTTTAGTTTGGCTTCGAGTGCGATCTGCCCGGGGATCTGGCGCTCTTCGCCAGGGCCCAGATGGATCAAGTCCTCTTCGCCGGCGGAGACCAACTTTCGATACAGCGCCAAGCCAAGGGTTGCGATTGCGAGAACTACCCAAATCATTACCGCGGGTGTCAGGTTGATGTTAGCCATTGTTTTCCGCCTCCGCCGTAAGATCTTGCAATCGTCCATCCACGCGCACACCCTATGATTTCAATTCCTTACGACCAACGGTGTAATTGCCGCTGCGTGAAATCCCTCAGGCCTTGCACGCAACCTGTCGCTAAGCCGCGCTTAGGATGCCGCGATCGGCCAGAACACTTCCGTCTTCCAGTCCTTGGGATCCGGAAAATCGGCCGGATCGGTGGTATAAATCTCCCAAGGCGCGCCGGCCGAGGTGAGACCTTCGGCTTCGATCCATTGTTGTATCGCGGCGTGAGCTTCGCCAAGTTTGTCGTAGGAGCCGGTGTGCGTCGCCGTCGCCACCCATCCGCCTGGCAATGCATCCGCCCGGACATTCGCCTCCGGCGGCGTTTCGCGAGTGTTGGCTGTCACCGGAAGTCCAGCCTCGATAGTCCACAGCCCTGGTCCCCACTCCAGGTACCGCGTGAACGGCTGGCCGGCCATCGCAATGCCGTTCTGCTGCGCGTATTGGAACACGTGGCCCAGCACTTCCGCGAGTGTAGCCGCCACTTCCGCCGGCTTGATCCTTCGCCTGACCACCAATACCGGCTGCGCTGGGATTTCCTTCTTCGTAATGGAATACGCCATCTCGTTTTTCTGTGGTCTCCCGTCCTGTTGAGTTTGAAACAGCTTGATGCAAGGGCCGATTTTGTCCACCAACACCCGGTGGCGAGCCGCCTGCGGCGTGCCGCTTCGGTCCGCAAACCCGCGCGCGCGATAGTCGCTGGGCGTCATCCCGAATCGCTTGCGAAAAGCCCGGGAGAATGCCTCATGGCTCTGGAACCCGCAGTCGAGCGCAATATCCAGCACCGCATCTTCGCTCGTGAGCAGCATGGCTGCCGCGCGTCCCAGCCGCAGGCGCAAAGTGAATTGCTTCGGAGTTTCGCCCGCGGCGGCCGAAAAGACGCGATGCAGATGAAACGTCGACAGCCCCGCTTGACCGGCCAGCGCCGCCAATGACACATCCTGATCAAGGTGCGCTGCCGCATAAGCGACCACCGGTTGGATTTGTCGTAGCACGTCCCTTTGAATCTAACCCACCTGATTGAATCTAACCCACCTGAATCTAACCCACAGGCAGCGGACCGTGCTTGATCTTTCTTGCGGTGCTTATGACACAATATCCACTGACTCACACCGTAAGGAGCACTAGCATGAGAACCTCGACGTTCGTGATTCAGCTATCCGGCATTTTGTGCGCCGCTTCTCTCGCCTTCGCCCAAACGCCTTGCGATAATCTCAAATCGCTCTCGATCCCGGGCGTCGAGTTCACCGCGGTTGAGACCGTCGCTGCTGGACTCTATCAGCCTCCCGCCGGCGCTGGCCGCGGCGCTGGTGGTCCCGCCGCGCTCAACAACGGTCCGCAACCGGCCGGTCGCCCAACCGTTCCACCGCAGATGCTCCCCGCCCATTGCCGCGTGGCCGCAACGCTCAAGCCTTCAACGGATTCCGACATCAGGATGGAGCTCTGGCTCCCCACCGAGAATTGGAACGGAAAATTTGAAATGGTCGGCAATGGGGGATGGGCCGGCATCATCAGCTTCCCGCAAATGGCCGCCGCTCTCCGCGATGGATACGCCACCGCTTCCACCGACACCGGCCATGAGGGCGGCAACGGAATGTTCGCTCTTGGGCATCCGGAGAAGATTGTCGATTTCGGCTGGCGCGCGGTGCACGATACGGTGGTCCAGTCCAAAGCTTTGATCCAGGCTTACTACGGCGCAAGCTCGAAATATTCGTATTGGAACGGCTGCTCCACCGGCGGCCGGCAGGCTCTGGTGGAAGTGACCAAATTCCCGGACGATTTCGACGGCGTGCTGGCCGGTGCGCCCGCCAATCCTCACATCCATCTCCACGCGGCAGGTGTCGAAAGGTCGCTCGAAGAGATGAAGAACCCGGGCGGCGCCTTGTCCGAGGCCAACGTGGAGCTGTTACACAAAGCCATTCTCGCGAAATGCGATGCGCTGGATGGCGTGAAGGATGGCCTGATTGGCGATCCAACCAAGTGTCATTTCGATCCCTCTTCGCTACTCTGCAAAGGTGAGGAATCGGAGGGCTGTCTTACCGCCGCCCAAGTGAAAACGGTGAAGATTGTTTTCGCCGACGTGAAGACCAAGAAGGGCGAAGTCATCTGGACCGGCTTCGAGCCCGGGGGCGAGTTGCAATATGCCGCTCTGAAGAGCACGCCCAGCCGGCCCGGCGGAGGCTGGGACAGCATCCGGATTTTAGGCCACCAGGATGCCGATTACGATTTTCACAAGTTCGATCTGGATAGCGATGTGGCGCTCGCCGACAAGTCCGGCATCGATGCCCACACCTACGATCTTTCGCCGTTCAAAGCCCACGGAGGAAAGCTGCTGCTGTATCACGGCTGGGCCGATCCAGCCATCCCGCCCGGAAACACCGTCAATTTCTACAGCGCCGTGCTCCAGAAAATGGGACCGGACCAGAGCGATTGGCTGCGCCTTTTCATGATTCCCGGCATGCAACATTGCGCCGGCGGCCAGGGCACCGATCAGTTCAACAAGATGGCGGTCATCGAACGCTGGCGCGAGGATGGCAAAGCTCCCGCTCAGATCGTCGCTTCCCACGTCTCCAACGGGCAGATCGATATGACACGTCCGTTGTGCCCGTATCCGCAGGTCGCGGTGTATAAAGGAAGCGGCCTCCCGACCGACGCAGGCAATTTCACCTGCAAGGTAAGCCCCTAAAAGCGCGCGGTTAATGACCTGCAACCTTTCGTCTTCGCGTTCATCTTAGGATCATGCCTAAGATTGTTCGCTTCTACAGCATTGGCGGTCCTGAGAATCTGAAACTCGAAGAAGCGCCCACGCGTCCGCCCGGCCAGGACGAGGTAAAGTTGCGCGTCCAAGCGGTCGGGCTGAATCGGGCCGAGTCCGGATTTATGCGAGGGCGATACTTTGAAACGCCCGAACTGCCTTCCAGCATCGGCTATGAGGCCGCCGGCGTCGTCGAAGCGGTGGGGCCCGGCGTCGATTCCAGTTGGGTAGGCAAGAGTGTCGCTACCGTACCCGGCTACTCCATGAGCAAGTACGGCGTGTTGGGCGAGGAGGCCATCGTGCCCGCTTACTCGCTCGGCGAATATCCAGCGAAACTTTCGCCGGTGGAAGCGGCGGCCGTCTGGATGCAATATCTCACGGCCTATGGCGCCCTAGTCACCTATGGCGGCCTCAAGCGCGGCGACTTTGTCCTCATCACAGCCGCATCGAGCAGCGTGGGCCTCGCCGCCATCCAGATCGTGAACGCGGAAGGCGCGGTATCCATCGCCGCCACGCGAAAATCCAACAAGCGAGCCGAGTTGCTTTCGCTCGGCGCCGCCCACGCGATCGCCACCGAGGAGGAGGACGTCGTTCAAAAGGTGAATGAAATTACCGACGGCACCGGTGCTCGCCTCATCTTCGATCCAATTGCCGGACCCGGCGTAGAGAAGCTGGCCGAAACCGCGGCGTTCCACGGAATATTCTTCGTATACGGATCGCTCTCCCAGCAGCCGACGCCTTTCCCTCGGACCGCGTTTGGCAAAGGCCTCAGCATGCGCGCTTATTCCCTGATGGAACTCCGGCGCGAGCCCGAGGTGCTCAAGACTGCGAAACAATATGTCTTTGATCGCTTGGCTGACGGCCGGTTCCACCCTAAAATCGCCAAGACATTTCCGCTCGCGCAATCTGTGGAAGCTTATCAATATCTGGAATCCAATGAGCAGGTCGGCAAGGTCGTCATCACGGTCTAGCTCGCCTGCTGTATTCTGACTTGTATCTGATGCTACGCTCGTTAAGAAGGGGGATCTCTTGTCCATTCGACCAGTGAAACGGCTCATTAAATCCAAACCGACGCTCGAAGGCGCCGGCGTGCATCTTCGGCGAGCCTTCGGTTTCGGCAATACATCCGACTTCGATCCGTTTCTTTTGCTCGATGACTTTCGCAACGACGTTCCCGCCGATTACCTGGCCGGTTTCCCCTGGCATCCGCATCGCGGCATTGAAACCATCACCTACGTTCTTGCCGGCACTGTGGACCACGCCGACAGCATCGGCAACCAAGGCAGCATCACGGCCGGCGACGTTCAATGGATGACAGCCGGACGCGGGATCATCCACCAAGAGATGCCCAAGGGCGATCAGAGCGGCCGCATGCACGGGTTCCAGTTGTGGGCCAACCTTCCGTCATCGCTCAAGATGACGGCGCCGCGCTATCAGGAAGTAAAGGCGCCTGAGATTCCGCTCATCACCGATGACGACGGCACGGGCGTGCGGATCGTGTGCGGGAGCTTTTGGGGCAAGCGCGGGCCAGTGGATGGAATCGCGGCCGACCCCATGTATCTGGATGTGTCCGTGCCACCGGGAAAGCGCAAGGTGCTGCCGATTGAAACTACCCGGCACGCGTTTGCTTACGTGTTCGCGGGCGACGGAAAATTCGGCAATGCTTCTGGTCCGCTGGCGGTGCCCACTGAGAGCGTGGGATGGGCCGACACAACGCCGCCAATCGATGCCGACAACCGTTCGCTAGTGCTCTTCGATCAAGGCGATGAACTCACCGTGCAGGCCGGCGAGGACGGCATCCGATTCCTTCTGGTTTCCGGCAAGCCGCTCGAAGAGCCGGTGGCGTGGTACGGCCCCATTGTGATGAACACGCAGGATCAGCTACGCGAAGCGTTCAACGAACTGGAACAGGGGACTTTTCTCAAACAAGCCGCCGGCAATTAGGGCGCTGCCGTTCACATTACGCCGGCGTGATGCATAACCACTTCGGCTTTTTGACGGATTTCGCGCGCGACCTCAAAGGGGTCGCCCTGTTGGAATTTCGGCAGGAACAGTTCCACCGAGAGAGGACCGGCGTAGCCCTTTTCCGCGAGCTTCTTGAGGATGCGGGTGAGTGGAGTGACTCCGTCGCCGGGAATGACTCGCGTTGTCAGATCCAGCATCTCTCGCGGCATATCGGGAACATCCTGAAAGTGCACGTGAGCGATTTCTCCGGGTTGAATCGAATCCAAATCCTCCAGCTTGTTGAGGCCGGACCAGAAGTGATAGCAGTCGAACATGGGTGAGAGGTTGGGATGCGCCGCCGCGCGCGTCATTTTTGCCAGGGTCGGCAACGTGGAAATAAATGTGGAGGTGCGCACGAATTCGATCCTGAGCGACACGTTGTACTGCTTGGCGATCTCACCGGCTTCATACATGTTGGCGGGGCAGGTTTTGTAGTCGTCCTCGGTGAACTTGCGCGTCGCGACCGTGGTCGCATAAACGTTCTTTAGTCCCAATGTCGCAAACATCTCGCAACGTTTCTTGAGATTGTCGATGGAGGCAGAGCGATTGGGATTCGGCTCCCATAGCCCAGCCACTCCGGTGGCTCCCTGAACGGCTGTCAATCCCAGGTCTGTCAGCACCCGGCGGGCGGCCGGCAGGTCCTCGGTTTTCAGAAAATCATCCAGCAGATTATTGGTGATTTCAACGTCCTTGATCCCGGCGCGAGACCAGCCCTCGAGCGACTTGCGGTACCCCGCCGCGGCGGACGTGTTCTGGTGCATGGCGAGCGTCATCTTTTTCTTGGGTGCTGCGTCAAGAACTGCACCGGTCAAAGCCACGGGAGTCACAAGCATTGCTCTTCTGGAAAGTGTATTCATCGACGCTCCACAACGCCTCTTATGATATATGGGGAAGGGAGAGATTGGGTAGATTGACGCAAACACCGGCCGCGAGATCCCCCCTTCTCTGCCTGGGTTTGACGCTGCTGTCGCTATCCCCTTTGCTTCACGCCGCCGGCGGAGGCAGCATCTCGGGAACGGTGAAAGACCACAGCGGTGCAGTAATTCCTAAAGCGACGGTAACCGCAACCAACCGGGACACAGGCGTCCGGCAGACCGTTGCGACTAACACTTCCGGAGTGTACTCTTTCCCCGGCTTGGCGGTTGGCCGCTACGATGTCGACATCCTGGTGGCCGGTTTCAAGCTCTATCGGCGGACGAATATCACCGTCGACGTCAACAGCGCTCTGCTGGTGGACGCGGTGCTCGAATTGGGCGAAAGCTCCGAAGTGGTGATCGTCAAAGAATCGTTGGCGACGGTGGATGCGTCGAGCACTCAACTGGGCGACGTCATCACCGCTGCCAACGTAACGGCTGTTCCGCTCAACGGACGCAGCTATACCGATCTGTTGGCCCTGCAGCCCGGTGTGGTACCCATCACGACCATCACATCCCTCACTGTTCAGGGGCTCGGCCAGAGCGTGTTTCCTCCCTCCGGCGGCTTGAACCCCGGAACGCTCTCCATCAATGGCCAAAGGGAGTCTGCCAATGGCTTCACCATCAATGGCGCCGATGCCGAGGAGACGGGCAGCCTGGCCGCCGCCATTGTTCCCAATCTCGATTCGATCGGCGAGTTCCGAATCCTGTCGGATAATTTCGACGCTGAGTATGGGAGATATACGGGAGGCCAGATCAACGTCATCACGAAATCCGGAACCAACAAATTTCATGGCGACGCTTTCGAGTTCCTGCGCAACACCGATCTCGACGCGCGCAATTTTTTCTCTCCTACTCGCGGCGCCTTTATTCAAAATCAGTTCGGGGGCACGGTTGGCGGCCCCATCGTGAAGAACAAAGTCTTTTTCTTCTCGGACTACCAAGGCACGCGGCAGATTCAGGGGGCGGACACCGGGCTGATCCCGGTGCCTTCGTTACAAGATCGCTCCGGCAATTTGTCAGATCAGGCCAGTTCGCTGACCGGCACGGTGAGCGGCCCTTATTGGGCCAATCTACTGTCCCAAAAACTCGGCTATCCGGTTACTTCGGGGGAGCCTTATTACACCGCCGGATGCAACAGCCAAGCGCAGTGCGTCCTTCCGAACGCAACCGTACCCAAGACTGCATGGTCCGCTCCTGCCGCCAATTTGCTGAACTATATCCCGGCGCCGAATCTGCCCGGAAATGTTTTCTCCACGTCGGCTTACAACGAGATTCTCCACGACGAAAAGATTGGGGAACGCGTGGATGACAACACTCGCTGGGGCACAATCTTCGCTTACTACTCGCTCGATAACTACACGGAGAACAATCCGTACCCCACTGCGCAGGGAGGGGCCAACGTTCCTGGGTTCAACGCGCTGAACACGGGCCGCGCTCAACTGGCCGTGTTGGGCTACACCAAGACGCTCGGGGCCAGCGCCGTAAACGATTTTCGGATCAGTTATACTCGCGACGCAAACGATCTCGGCAAGCCGGTTGGCGGGCTGGGCGTCAGCCTGGCGTCGCAGGGCTTTGTGACCGGAGCAGGAACGTTAGGCATTGTCCCCTTGGCCCCTGGAAATCAGGGCGTAGAAAATGTCTTCTTCAACAATTTCACCATCGGGTCCGATCCCGATCGTTTTTATCAGATTAACAATGGCTACGAGCTGGACGACAATTTTTCCAAAGTAGTGGGTGCTCACAGCATCAAAGCCGGGGCCCATTTGGACTTCGACCAGATCAACACGCATCCTTACGCCGATCTGAATGGGAGCTTCAATTTCTACGGCACCGAGACCGGTGTCGACTTCGCGGATTTCCTGCTGGGCATCGCGAGCCAATACACGCAGAACGATCTCAGACCGTTCTACGGCCGTAACAAGTACGTTGGCCTTTACGTGCAGGACAGTTGGCGCGTCGCGAAAAACCTCACGCTGAATTACGGTCTGCGTTGGGATCGGATCGAGCCCTGGTATGAAAAATACAATAACAACATCACTCTGGTGCCCGGAGAACAGTCTGTAGTTTTCCCGAGCGCTCCTACCGGCATCGTCTACCCCGGAGATCCAGGGATCTCGCGCACGCTGGCCCCTCCCGGCAACAAGGACTTCGCGCCTCGCGTGGGTTTGGCTTACTCGCCCACTGCGGGGCGGGATTCATTGCCCGGAAAAATCCTGGGAGGTCCGGGGAAGACCAGCATCCGAGCCGGATTCGGCATCTATTATGCGGCCATTCAGGGAGAAACCCTGGGATTGATCAGCGACAATGCACCGTATGGATTCACATACACCAGTCCCGCTCCGCCGTTGTTTACCACTCCCTTTGTCGACGCCGCCACCGGCAACGTAGAAGGCCAGCGGTTCCCGGCGCAATTAGCGCCATTAAATGTATCCAAGAGCAATCCAGATCCAAGTCTCGACTTTTCCCAATTCGAGCCGATCAGCGCAACGCCAGGATACAAACCTACCAACACGATTCCCTACACCGAGTCGTACATGCTGTCCCTCGAGCGGCAGATTGGAAACAGTACTCTCATCAGCCTGAGTTACGTGGGAAACCAGGCTCATCATCTGCTGGTGCTGGAGGAAGCCAATCCGGGCAACCCTGCGCTGTGCCTCAGCCTGAGCCAGCCAAGCAAAGTGGCGCCCGGTTCCGCCACCTGCGGTCCGTTTGGCGAAAGCGCTCAATATACCACTGCATCCGGGACGGTAATCAAGGGAACACGAGGGCCTTTGGGGCCGGCCTTCGGCAGCGTCAGCTATCAGACCAGCATCGGCAAATCCAATTACAACGCGCTCGAAGCCAGCCTGCATCACACCAGCGGGCGAGTGCAGTTGTTCGTCAGCTACACCTACGGCAAATCCATCGACCAGGCTTCGAACTTAGGCGATCAGGTGGATCCGTTCAACCCCAACCTCAGCCGTGGGCTCTCATCCTTCGACATGCGGCAAAACTTTGTGGCCAGCTATACCTACTCCATCCCTTTCGAGCACCTGTTTCACGCCGACAACCGCTGGACCAAAGGTTGGTCCGTTTCCGGAATCACTCGCTTCAGCAGCGGCCTTCCAGTGACCTTCTACAACTACGAAGACACTTCTCTGCTTGGAACGCAGGGCAACGGCATCAACAATCTGGCTGTGGATGAACTGGAATATACCAGCGGTGCTCTCGATTTGAATCACAACCCGCGCAATGGAAAACCGTACTTCAACACGTCGCTCTTCAGTCTGCCGCCGCTCGGCTCAGTTGGCAACAGCGGCCGCCGGTTGTTCTCCGGGCCGGGAGTCGACAATTACGATTTGACGGTGCAGAAGAGCTGGAAGCTCACCGAATCGAAATCTCTCCAAATTCGCCTAGAGGGTTTCAACGCGTTCAACCACGCGCAGTTTTACGGCCCGAGTTCGGTGGATGGAAACATCAGTAGCGGTACGTTTGGCCAAGTGGTGAGCGCCGCCGCGCCGCGATTGCTCCAGATCGCGATGAGGCTGGTTTTTTGACGCCCTACACGTATTCGAACAGGGCCATGAAGCCGAAATCCATGTGCAACTGCTGATGGCAGTGGAACAGAGTGAGACCGGGATTGTCGGCGACAAAATCGATCTCCATCTCCTGATAGCCGCCAACCATGACGACATCTTTCATCACACCGGACGTCGGCTGCCCGGCCACGCGCGTCAGTTCGAAACTGTGGCGGTGAAGGTGAATGGGATGGATATCGTCGCTGGCATTGCGCATGCGGACCCGGTACCGCTTGCCTTGACTTACGCGAAACATGGGCTGCATATGATGATCGTCGAACGCGACGCCGTTGATGGTCCAGCGATTGAATCCGTCCTCGGCCGCGTTTTGTTTCGCAAAGGTCATGTCGAAAACTTGATCGGGCCGAGGTACCGCCGCTCCCGCGTTTCCGAAATGGGCGTAGTTCCAGGGAAACGGCTTGGGTGCAATCCACCGCGGCTTGCCCTTCTCGCCGGCGTATTCGATCACGATACCCATGCCATGCTCCCGGTCGTCGTTCGCCATATCGCCCATGGTCCAAATACCCGGGTGATTCATCTCGACCAGCGCCGAGATTCGCTCTGCCGTTCCCAGCCAAAGGCCTGGCACGGTGACTGGCTTGGGGATTGGGTTGCCATCCAACGCAACCACCGTGAAGCTGTGTCCCGGTAACGCAAGACTGCGGATTTCGGTGGCGCTTCCGTTCAGCACGTGGAAGAGCACGCGTTCACCCGGCTTAACGCGGATCGGTTCGCCGCTTCCCAGCATCCGGCCGTTGATGGTGAAGGAACCGTACCCGACCTCGAATCCATGCGGCATGCCTTTGGCGAGCGAAGCCTGCATGGCGCTTTCGCCCGAATCTTTCAAGTCCTTGACGGTTGCCGCCGGCGACAGAAAGTTCATGTCCATGTCGCCGCCCCGGCTCAACGTTGGTTCAAATTCCTTCAGCACGAGGAACACTTCGCGATCATAGTTTCCGAGATTGTTCTTCGGTTCGATATATACGGGACCCACCAGACCCGTGTATTGTCCCGAGCTCAGATTCGGTCCGGCATGGACGTGGCTGTGGTAGAAGTTGTAGCCCGCCGGCCTGGGAACGAACCGGATGCGGCGGCTGCCACGCGCTGGAATGAACGGAGTGCCCTCCTCGGCGGCGCCATCCACGTCGGTGGAAACGAACTGCCCGTGCCAATGCAGTTGCTCGGGCGTGTCGGTCTGATTGTGGATGTCGATGGTGACCGCGCGCCCTTCCTGGAAGCGGAGCAGCGGACCGGGGAATTGGCCATTGTAGGTGGCAGTGGAGAGAATGCGATTGGGCGCCAGTTCCACCGGCTTTAAGGCGATGGTGAGCGTGTAGTCCGCCGGGCCGGATTCGAGAGCGGCCTCTTTCGGTTGGGACGCCGCGGGCTGCTTACAGCCAACGGTGTGAGCAAGCAGAGAGCCCCCGGCCAGCGTGCCCACGGTGTTCATAAAATTCCGGCGCGAGAGAGGAGAACTTGCCATGCGCGTTATTCGCTGACGCAGCGGAAACCGATGTTGAAGTCCGTATCGCCCGGTTCGATCCGGCTGCGGTAGGAAGCGCGGACCAGGTCCGGATCGTCCCACCATCCGCCGCCTTTCAGCGATTTGAATTCCGCCATGCTGGGTCCCGTGGGGTTAATTGTTTCCTGCGACAACTGCACTGTGTACCAGGTGTGGGTCCACTCCACCACGTTGCCGAGCATATCGTACAAGCCGAAGGCGTTGGGTTTTTTCTGGCCTACCGGATGAGTGGAAAATTTGCTGTTTTTCCAATACCAGGCGATCTGGTCGAGATCGCCATAGCGCGGGCCCGTTGTCCCGGCTCTCGCGGCGTACTCCCATTCCGCTTCCGACGGCAGCCTGCCCCCAATCTGGCTGCAATAAGAATCAGCTTCGTTCCAGGTGACCATGTCTACCGGCAAATCCGGTCCCTGAAAGACGCTGGGGTTGTCTCCCGTGACACGTTCGTAGGCGGCTTGCGTCACTTCGGTTTCTCCCAGCCAAAACCCTCGAGTGAGCGTGATCTTGCGGTTCGGATGTTCGTCGGCGTAACACTCGTGGTCTCCCGGCGAGCATCCGGAAGTAAAGTTCCCCGGAGGAATCCAGCGGTAGCGCAGGCCGTCTTTCGCATTCACCTTCGAATCCCCTGGCTTCCCAGATGCGGCCTGACCCGCTCCCACCGTCGACGGCATGGCTGCAGCGAACAAAATACAGGCCGCGCCGAAGAGCGCTCGCCATGACCCGTGTTGCTTGGACAAATAAGCCCCCTGAAAATGCAATCTAACACACCGCCGCAGGGCCGGACGGCTGGGCGGCGATGGAACTGCCGCTCATATATACTGGATTGGATAAATCTGAAGCCATGAGAGAACTAATGAAATCGATCCGCTCCACCAGCACGGCAGCGACTGCTTTGTTCTGCGCAGGGACTATTGGGGCCGCCCTGTTTGTGGCAGCGCCAGCCCGAGCTCAATCGAAATACGTCAGCCCGAAGGGTTACATTACCGGTGTGGTGCAAGGCGAGAAGGGTCCCGAAGCCGGAGTTTGGGTGATCGCCGAGACCAAAGACTTGCAGACGCCGATGGTGAAAATCGTCGTCACCAACGACGATGGGAAGTTCGCGCTGCCCGAATTGCCGGCGGCGAATTATAAGGTCTGGGTGCGAGGTTATGGTCTGGCGGATTCAACTGCCATCGAAATGAAACCGTCCGCGACCCCAGTGACGCTCAAGGTGGCGTCCGCTAAGACCCCTCAGGAAGCTGCCAAAGTTTATCCGGGCGATTACTGGCTCTCGATGTTGGCGCCGCCTGCCAAGAATCTGTTCCCTGGGACGGGTTCGAGCGGCAACGGCCTGGGTCTGGGAATGACGGATCAGGATCATTGGGTGAATTCGCTGAAGTCAGGTTGCAATTTCTGCCATCAGCTCGGCAATGCCCTGACTCGCGATGTCAATCATGTCTTCGCCGCCAAGCCCGAGCTCAAGACTCACATCGAAGCCTGGGAGTGGCGTCTGGGTGTCGGCGTTCGCGGAACCAACATGTATTCGCTGCTGGGGCAGATGGGCAAAGATCCCACGTTGAAGGCGCTATCGGACTGGACCGAGAGTATCGCCGCGGGTGCAGTGCCTCCCACTCCGCCGCGGCCCTCTGGAATCGAACGCAACATCGTCGCGACCTTGTGGGATGTGGGCGACGACCATTCCTTCATGCACGATCAGATTTCGACCGACAAGAATCATCCGAACGTCAACGCCGGCGGACCGAACTACGCGGTGAACGCCGGCCATGGCCAACTGGTGGTGCTGGATCAAGCCGACAATAACACCTACGCGCTGGACATCCCGGAGCGTGAAGCCAGGGATAAAGTGCCTTCGCGCTTCCCTTCTCCCAACCGCCCCTCGATGTTCTGGGGCAACGAGCACCTCTGGTCGAATCCTCCGTATAATCCGGCGGACCCGCACAATCCCATGATCGATAGCAAGGGCCGGGTGTGGATGACTTCCAAGATTCGGAGCAACAATGACCCGTCCTGGTGCAACGATGGGAGCAATAAATTCGCGGATTGGTTCCCACTGCGCGCTAGCTTCCGCCAGGCGTCGTTCTACGACCCAAAGACCAAACAGTTCACCTTGATCGACACGTGCTACTCGACGCATCACTTGCAGTTCGACAACGATGCCGACGAGACTGTGTATTTCAACGAATTGAGCGGTCCCATTTTCGGATGGATCGACACCAAGGTGTACGACCAGACGCACGACGAGCAAAAGGCTGTGGGCTGGTGCGGACAGGTGCTGGACACCAACGGAGACGGAAAGATCACGCGTCCCTTCCAGACCATGACGCTAGGACGCGCGGGCGACGCGTCGATTCTTTATTCCACCGACACGGGGGGCGCCGTCGCAGGGGGCGCGCCTGGGGCTGGGAGGTCGAAACCCGCGCAGTCTGGGTTTGATCCCAAGCTGGATACGCTGGTCAGCTACAGCATGTACGCCGTAATTCCGAGCCCTGTCGACGACTCGGTGTGGGGAGTGGCCGAGAGCCCCTTCCCCGGTATGTTGATTCGATTGCAGCGCGGCAACAATCCTCCCGAGAGCTGCAAGACGCAACTCTTCAAAGTTCCCGCCCCGGGCTATGATCCGCGCGGCGTGGATATCGATAGCAACGGAGTGGTCTGGACCGGGTTGGCCGCCACCAGCCATCTGGCCAGTTTCGACGTTCGCAAATGCAAAGACTTGAACGGCCCGGCCAAAACCGATGGCAGCCAGTGCAAGGAAGGCTGGACGCTATATCAGACCCCTGGCCCGAAACTGAAGGGTACCGATATTCCAGCGGATTTCCACTACTACGACTGGGTGGACCAGCAAAACGTCATCGGGCTCGGCGCGAACACGCCGTTCGTCACTGGGTCAAACTCAGATTCGCTGATTGCACTGAATCCCGAGACCAAGAAGTGGACCTATTTCCGCGTGCCTTATCCGCTCGGTTACTACTCGCGCGGCATGGATGCGCGCATCGACGATGCGTCCGCCGGGTGGAAAGGCCGTGCGCTCTATTCGAATTACGGCACGCATTTCGTCTGGCATATTGAAGGCGGAAAGGGAACCAAAGGCAAGATTGTGAAGTTCCAGATCCGGCCCGATCCGCTCGCGAGGTAACAGAAGCCGCATGCCAAACGCCGGGGCTATGTTCGCACTTGGCCTGGCGTGCGGGGTTGCTTTCGCCCAACCTCCTTCTGATCCGGCGCTGCTCGTTCCTCAGGCCGCGCCGGAACTGGATTACATAGCCGTTTCGAATACGTTCGACCTTCCCGAGGGCACCCAAATGGGAGCGCCCGCGAGCGTTGCGTTCGACTCCAAAGGGCATCTGTTTGTGCTGAATCGAGGTCCCCAGCCTCTGATGGAGTTCGACGAGAATCAAAAATTCATTCGAGCGTTCGGAGAGCCTCTGCGGCGTGCGCATGGCTTTCGCCTGGATGACGCCGGGAATTTCTGGATCACCGACGTCGGCGCGCACTTCGTGGAAAAGCTCGACCCGCAGGGAAAGGTTCTTCTGATGCTCGGAACCAAGGGGCAAGCGGGCGTTTGGGATGAGGCCGCCGGATCACGGCTATTGAACGAGCCAAACGACCTTGCCGTTGGCCGCAATGGCGATATTTTTCTGGTAGAGGGGCACAGCCCGGGCAAGGGAGATCCGCGCGTGCTGAAATTCGATAAGAACGGAACGTTCCTGAAGACCTGGGGCGGCGAGGGGAGCGCGCCCGGTAAATTCAACGTGGCGCATGCCATCGCAGTGGATGCTCAGGGACGGCTCTGGATCGCGGACCGGGAAAATCAGCGAATTCAGATTTTCGACCAGGACGGCACGTTTATAGAACAAATGAAGTATGCCGGCTTGCCCTGCTCCTTTCAAATCGGCGAACAGAACATATTCATGGTGAACGGTTTCACGGGCCAGCTCCTGAAAATGGACCTCAGCGGCAAGGTTCTGGCCGTGACGGGAAAACCCGGAAAAGGTCTGGGTGAATTCGGGGAAGCTCACTTTGTTGCGGTCAGCCCCAGAAGAGAGATCTACGTCGCCGATACTACTGGCCGGCTGCATAAGTTTGTGAAGAAGAAGTGAAGGCCGGAATGCCAGGAATACGAGGAATACAGGGAATGCCAGGAACACGAGGGATTCAGAAGCTTAAGGAATTTGCGAACGAAATGCGAAGTGGCGCGTATTACCTCTAGATAGGAGGACGCCGTGCTTCGTTTACTTGTCGCCGCGCTTGCCTGCGCATCATTCCTTCTTGCCGTTGACCCGGACGATCACCTCCGGAAGTCGGCGCCGGTTTCGTCCGCTACCCGCTTGGTATTGAATGCAGACATTGGCACGCTGCGTGTCCAGCCGGGCGGAGGGGGGAACGTCGACATCGACGTTTATTTCCGAGGAACTCCACCATCCCGCGCTGAGTTCGATCGAATGCGGCGTGATTTTACGCTCGACGTGATGCAGGAAGGATCGGATATCCGGGTGACCGGCGCGTTCCACAAGGGGTGGCAACCGATGCTGGCAGTCTGGCCCTCCTTTTTGGGTGGCCATGCGATGTGCCGTAATTGGCAATGCCTGGAATACGCGAGCTGGCTGCACGAGGTGGAGTATCGCGTCACGGTGCCCGAAAGGTTGAACACCGATATGGAGACCGCGGGAGGTCCGATTTACGTGAGCGGGATGAATGGCGAAGTGAACGCCCGCACATCCGGCGGAGGCATTACGCTCGAGGGCGGCAAAGGGCGGGCCACCGTACATACTTCGGGCGGGCCGATCCACATCACCGAAGTTGTGGGCGACGTAGATGCGTCCACCAGCGGCGGGGGCATTTCCATTGAACGAAACTTAGGCCGGGTTCGGGCGCACACTTCGGGAGGAGGCATCCAGATCCGGGAAGCGAAAGGCGCGATTGATGCCTCCACATCAGGAGGCGGTGTGGAGGCGTCACTACTTGGCCAGCCCAACCAGGACTGCCGTCTCACCACTTCGGGAGGAAGCATCGACGTAAGCCTCGCGAGAGATGTTCATGTGGATCTGGATGCATCCACCAGCGGCGGACGCGTGTGGACGGATTTTCCCGTTCCGTACAGTAGCGACCGGCACGAGCGCGAACTTCGCGCGCCCATCAACGGCGGCGGGCCGCGGCTTTATCTCCACACGTCGGGCGGCGGCATCAGCGTCCGACGAACGGGCTGAGCCGCCCAAAAACATTTAGTGGTGACTCATTAAAAACCAAATCAGTACAACGACACCTGGAACGCCGAGCATCCACGCAACTACATATTTCATTTTGTTCTCCTCTTTCTGTTAGTGATTGAGCACCTGAAGGGCCGTCCAATTTACCCAACAAATCCGGCGCATGGCGCTGTAACGGCAGGGAGCTTTTACCGCATCAGGAAACGGTTAACTCGGGCGGCCGCACGGTTAACACAACCGTAATGATGAAACAATCCGCACGCGTTCTGCGTCGTCACAGCAGAAGCGGTCGGACCAGTTATGCGCGATTTTTCGGTGGAGATTGTTTGCCCGAGATGCCATTGGAAGTGCGCCCGACGTTCCAGGCGTCGAAGGAAACTGGATTTGGTAGCGGTTTTGCTCTTCCTTCGTCCCTATCGTTGCCGCTCATGCCGGGCACGATTCTACCGGCTTCCGGTATGGAGTCTAGAGCATCACCAGACCGCGCCGGATGGCCTGCGAAACCGCCTCGGTACGGCTGGAGGCGCCGAGCTTCGCGAAGATGGAAGCGACGTGGGTCTTGACGGTGTGCTCGGAGATGCTGAGAGCATGAGCGATTAATTTATTGCTGAGCCCTTCGGCCAGACGATCCATCACGTCCAGTTCGCGCGCGCTGAGCGGTTCCGTAAGGTCCTCTGGGAGTTGCTGCGCGTCGGGCATAGTGACCACCAGCCCAGCGTTGATAGCGTGCAGCGCGCCCTCCATCTCCTGCGGTGTTGCGTCCCATGAGATGACGCCTCGAATACCAGCGCGCAGGGCGGAAGCGATCTGAGCGGAGTCTGCTGAGTCCAGGAGCAGGAGCACTGGAATCGGCAACTCGGCGAGCATGCGCCAATCGTGCTCAGCGGCGTCCGCGACCTCAATAACCAGCACATCGGCGGCGAGTTCGTTGGAATGATAAGGATCTACCGACCCGGCGAACACGACCGAGGAACTGGATCGGATGGTCTGCTCCAGTTCGGCCGATCGCGACGCCACTAAGACACGAATCAAGCCGCTCTCATGGAGGCTGGAGCCATTTGAACCGCCACGGTGCGGATGTTCGCGCTCGCGCCACGGCGGAACTGAAGTTCGAGAACCCCTGCCTGGCTGGCTTCGATCGCGCTGGCCAGATCCTGGGCCGACTGGAATGGTTTCGCTTGGGCACCGATCAGAATGTCGCCTTGGAGAAGCGAAGCGCGATGAGCCGGTGAGTGGGGGACGACTTCGAGCACGATGAGACCAAATCTAACGGGCCGGACTACGACGCCGAGCCCATATTGTTTTTGATGCGGAGCGCTCAGAAACCGAGCCACCAAATTCGAAGGAATAGCGAAGGCGAGTCCGCCGGCAATCATGGTATTGATGCCGACCACCTCGCCGCGAGCGTTCGCCAATGGACCGCCGGAGTTTCCTGGAGCCAATCGAAGCTGGCTGATTACCCATGCGCTGGTTTCAAAAGACCGGTTTTCGAAGCGGTGAACTACGCCGGTGCTGGCTGCGCCGATGAAGCCCAATGGATTGCCGACCGCGACGACGAACTCGCCCGCGCGAAGAGCGTCCGAATTGCCGGGCGTGACCGAGGGCAGGCGCCCGGTTGGGATTTGATCGGTTGTGATCTGAACGGACGCCAGGTCGCGCCGGCGATCTCTCTTGACAATGGTGCCTGGCAATCTGCGTCCGTCCCAAAGCGTAATTTCAACCGCATCCGAACTAGGGACCACGTGAGCGTTGGTTACAATTCCACCATCCGGCGACCAGAGCACGCCCGATCCTCCCTGGTTCACCTGCACCGTGGAGCGGCGCAGGCGTTCGACTATTTCACCAAATGCCACGCTCATGTTGTTAACTCTTTCGCCTGGGGCGCTCTCCGATACGAACATCCAGATCTTGCAATACGCCCGCGCGCAGCGTCTTGAATTTCACCATCTGACCAGCCGGCGTCCTCTCCAAAAGCTCCGCCAGCGCTTCGGGCTGTGGGAGCGACTGCGCGTCACCGGCTACCAGCACGTCCCCCAAGATCAACCCCCCAATTGCGGCCGGGCCATCCGGCTCCACTCCCACCAGCATGATTCCGGTCTCCTGCGCGGCTTTCTCCTTGGTCTCAAGAGGCAACGCCACGGGCTGCAGCGCAACTCCTAGAAAACCTCGACTGAAGTAGCCTTGCTGGCTCAATTTTCCCGCGATTCGATCGATGGTGGCGCGGCTGACGGCGAATACGGAACTGCGCGACAGGCCGGTGGAGACTAACCCAATCAGATTTCCCGCCGCGTCAAGTGCCGCACCGCCCGACAGCGTCGGATAGGCTGAAATATCCAGTCGAACGAAGGGGTCGAGTTTTCCGCCGCGCCAGGTTTTCCATTCGCCCGAAACACCGCTGACAATTCCGAATGAGGCGATGGGGCCGGTGTTGGCGGTGCGTCCCACCGCGAGCGCGAGTTGGCCGGCCTTGATAGCGGTATCACCCGCAAATTCCAGCGGATGAAGACCGCCGGCGTCTGTTTCCAGAACGGCGAGGTCGGTGCCGGAATCGCGGCCACGCAAGCGTGCCGTTGCAGTGCGGCCATCCGGGAGCTGGAGTTTGATACCTTCTTCGGCGCGCACCCCTTCGCTGGAGGTCAGGATCAGGTTGTCGCGCCAGGCGATGCCGCTGGATCCGATGCCACGCCGGGCGTGGACGGCGACGATGCTGGCGGCGGCGCGCTCGACGGTGGATGCCAATTCATTCGAAAGATTTTGAAGTTCGCTTGCCATGATGATTCCAGCATGCTCCCGGACGATGGCTGCCGGCATCGGAAGAAAGAGTGATTTGATAGGCTGATATCAAAGATCCCTAAATGGCTAGCGAACTCAGGATTCGGGTGAATGACCGTTCGTGGACCGTCTCAGCGGCGCCTGACACGCCGCTGCTGTACGTTCTTTCCAACGAACTGCTGCTGCAAGGTCCGCGCTTCGGTTGCGGACTGGCGCAATGCGGATCGTGCTCGGTGCTGGTGAACGGCGTGGAAACGCGGTCGTGCGTAACGCCGGTGTCGGCGGTTCAGGGAAAATCGGTCACCACTCTCGAAGGACTGCCTGCCTGGTACGCGGCCCAGAAAAAGCTGGCACAAATTCCCGCGCTGCATCCGGTGCAACAGGCCATGCTCGACGAACAGGCCGTGCAATGCGGGTATTGCTACAACGGCATGATCGTGAAGGCTTCCGAGCTGCTATCGAAAACTCCCCATCCGACTGAGGCGCAAATCCGCACGGCGATGAACGGACACCTGTGCCGCTGCGGGACTTATCCGCGGATTATTTTGGCTGTGCAGCGAGCTGCGCGCACCATGGCGGAGACCAGGGGATGACGCTCCGGCGGGATTTTCTCAAGGCGGGTGGGGCGCTCATCGTCGGCTTTCCTCTGCGAGAAGCCCTGCTGGCTCAGGAGCCGCCTCTACGCGGTACGGTGGCTGGTCCTCCCGATCCCAAGCAAGTGGATACCTGGCTTGCCATCCATGCCGACAACACAGCGACGGTTTACATTGGCTTCGCCGAGCTGGGACAAGGTAATTCCACCGCTCTACTTCAGGTGGCGGCCGAGGAGCTGGATATGGATATGAGCCAGCTCAAAACGGTCCGGTTGGATACCAACGTCACACCCAATCAAGGCGGAACGTATTCGAGCGCTTCCATTCAACGAGGCGGGCCGCAGGTTCGGACGGCCGCGGCCGAGGCTCGTCAGGCGTTGCTGCAGATGGCATCGAAGAAGCTTGGCGCGCCGGCGGATGGTCTGGTGGTGTCGAAGGGAATTGTTTCTCTCGCCGGGACAAGCGGCACGGTCACCTACGGCGAACTGGTGGGGGATAGACCATTCCATCTGGCATTCACCGGTTCCGCTCCGATTAAGCCGGCCGCTGAGTACAAGGTTGTGGCAACGGCGGTTCCGCGTAACGATCTGCCCGACAAAGTGAGCGGGAGATACGTCTACATGCAGCATGTGCGCGTGCCCGGGATGTTGCACGGCCGCGTAGTTCGTCCACGCGGGCAGGGCGCGTACGGAGCGGGCGCCCGAGTGCTGGCGCTGGATGAAACTTCGATCGCGAACATCCCCGGAGCGCGTGTTTTGCGCAAGGGCGATTTTGTCGGCGTGGTGGCTGAGAATGAGTGGGACGCGGTGCGCGCAGCGCGGCAATTGAAAGTGACGTGGGATTCGACACCGTCGCTGACCGGCAGCGACCGGATGTATGAAGCGATGCGCGACACGAAGACCGATGACAGAACCGTGCTGGAACGTGGCAACGCCGCGGATGCAATCGGAGCGGCTCCGCACAAAGTGGCCTACAACTGCCGCGCTCCTTATCAGGCGCACGCTCCTTTCGGACCGAATTGCGCCATCGCCGACGTGCAGGCGGATTCGGCTATGGTGATGTGCTCCACGCAGGATGTGTATGGCACGCGCGGCACGCTGGCGCGCATGTTCGGCCTGCCCGTGGACAAAGTGCGGGTGCAATATTACGAAGGATCGGGCACCTACGGACATAGCTGTTACGACGACGTGGCGCAGGCGGCCACGCTGCTCTCGCAACTGGCGGGCAGGCCCGTGCGGCTTCAGTTCATGCGCTGGGATGAGCACGGCTGGGACAATTACGGGCCTTCGCACGTGGGCGAGGTTCGCGCGGGCGCGAACGCGGACGGAAAGATCGTGGGGTACGAGTATCACGGCTGGCAGCATCATTGGAGCAACGTGGAGACCACCGAGCAACTGGCGCTCGGTAAAGCGGCGGAGGAATGGCGAGCCAATCCCGCGATGCAGGTGAATCCGCTGTGTTGCGGAGGAATGTACGAAATTCGCAACTTGCGCCTGGTGAACCATCACGTGCCCGGGCTCGGTTACTTAAAAGGCGCGTGGCTGCGGTCGCCACTGGATCTTTCGTTTTCGTTTACGTCGGAACAAGCTATCGATCAACTGGCGTTTCTGCTGAAGCTGGATCCGTATGAGTTTCGGAGACGCAACATCAAAGATGAGCGCTGGCTGGGAGTTTTGGACGCAGCCGCGAAGGCGGCGCAATGGACGGCGCGGGGCGCCGCTTCGAACCTGTCGCAGGCCAAGATGGTGAGCGGGCGCGGGATCGGAATGGGAACGCATCTGGCATCCTACGGGGCGGCGGTGGCGGAAATCGAGGTTGACAAGGAGAGCGGGAAGGTTGTCGCAAGGCACCTGTATGGCGCCGTGGATGCCGGACTGGTGGTGAATCCAGGCAATGTGGAGAGCCAGATCAGCGGGCAGTTGGTACAGACGGCCAGCCGCATGTTCAAAGAAGAAGTGACGTTCAGCAAAACCAATGTCACGAGCCTGGACTGGGCCAGCTATCCAATCCTGCGCTTCGAGGAATGCCCGAAAGTGACACCGGTAGTGGTGCAGCGACTGAATGAGCGCTCCACCGGAGCGGGCGAAGAAGTGATGGCAGCGGCGGCGGGAGCGATCGCCAATGCATTCTTCGATGCCACTGGCGTCCGCATGAGGGAATTCCCGTTGACGCCAAAGCGGGTGCTGGCGGCGCTGAGCCGAGGTTAGTTCAACGTGCCTGCTCGACGGCTGCGAAGTACTTGATCAGCGGCATCGGACCTTGAATATCGGAATCGGCCGGAGCGAGCCGGCGGGCCCGCTCGGAAAGTTCGTTCGCAAGATCGAATAGTTTCGGATCGGCCACGGGCGCGCCGCTGGTTTTGACCGCCAGGTTCGGCAGAGCAGTGCCGGCGGCCGCGATTACGATCGGGTTGGAGCTTTGTTCCAGCTCCGCGGTGGCATGCGCCGCGAGATTCGGCCGCAGAATTTCCAGCGCATAAAGGAACCCGAGATTCGCGGCGAGTTCGCGGTTATCCGGATCGGCATCCAAAGCGCGGCGTAGCACTTGCTCGGCAACGTCCGGGTCTTCTCTCTTCAGAAACCTCACCGCGTTGAATATTACTGCGTTGCTTTTCGGATGGTCCTGCACCGCCCGGAGCCACCGCTCGAGCACTGCTTCATGATCCGCCGCGTTGGCGTACGGGCCGTTGGCGCGATAGCTGTAAGCCGCTCTGGATGCGCTGGCCGGAGCTTCGGGATTGTGCTCCACCATATAAAGAATGTGTTGCAGCCGGACGGACCGGCGGGCAGAATCAAAACCCGGCGGAGGGACAATTTCGAGATACAACTGCAACAGCTCCACACGCGCCGCAATGTCCTCCGGCATTTCGAGGACGTGGGATTCCAAGTTTGCAATCTCCTGCGGAGATGGCAACGGGTGTTGCCGGATGACGGCTAAGGTAGGCTGCGCGACCAAAGTACTAAGGCTCAAGATCCCGGTCAGAAGAGCGCTTTGGATTTGCCGCCTTGGCATTTGCAATCGATAGAGCAAGTGTCTTGCCAAAGTTCCGCGGTGATGCAAAAGGGCCATTGCACCCCAGGTGTGTCGAATGGACAAACCAGCGTGTTCGCGGGGACACGAATCTGTTCACGGCGATATAGAATCCGCACACATATTTGGTTTCCTAGCTCGTACACTAAAAAGAATGGCCAACTTAGGGTTCGTCGGTTTGGGCGTGATGGGCGGCCGCATGGTCAACCGGCTTCTTGACAAAGGGCACACCGTAACGGGGCACAACCGCACACGCGCCAAGGCTCAGTGGCTCATCGATCGCGGAATGAAATGGGCCAATTCGCCACACGACGTGGCCGAAGCGGCCGATTTGACGCTTTCGATGGTGACCAATTCGGCAGCACTTCAGGACATCGCCGGCGGGGCAAGCGGAATCGTCTCGGGGCTCGCAACCGGCAAAATCTGGATCGAAATGAGTACCGTCAGCCCGGAGATCAGTAAGGCGCTGGCGGGGCGGGTAAGAGAAAAAGGCGCCGACATGGTGGATGCGCCGGTGTCGGGAAGCGTGATCACGCTCGAACAGGGAAAGCTTTCGGTGATGGTGGGCGGACACGCCGACACTTTTGAGCGGGTCAAGCCGGTACTACTCGATCTAGGTCCCAAAGTGACACATGTGGGCGAAAATGGTTTGGCGCTGGTGATGAAGATCGCGACGAATCTGAATCTCGCGGTTCAGATGCTGGCGTTCTCCGAGGCGGTTTTGCTGGCGGAGAAGAGTGGGATCCAGCGCGAGACCGCGGTCGACGTTTTGACGCACAGCGCCATTGCATCGCCCATGGTGCAGTATCGCGGGCCGTTTGTGCTGAAGATGCCCGAAGAGGCGTGGTTTAACGTAAATATGATGCAGAAGGATATGCTGCTGGCGCTGGAACTGGGCCGGAAGGCGGATGTACCTTTGCCGACCACGGCCACGGCCAACGAATTCCTCACCGCGGCGCGCGCCATGGGCTACGTGGAGCAGGATTTCGCAGTAGTATTTGAGGTACTGGCAAGGATGTCTGGAGTTCGCAAACCTGGGTTGTAATCAAAATGAGCACACTCGTAAATCCGTCTCAGACCGAAGCGCGCACCGGCGCAGATTTGCATTTGCACATGTACCGGCGCATGATGATGATCCGCCTGTTCGAGGAACAGGTGAACGACTTGTACACCCGCGCGTTGATGCCCGGCCTGGCGCATCTATATATCGGCGAGGAAGCCGTGGCGGTGGGGGTGTGCGAGGCGCTGCGGCCGGACGATTACATCACCAGCACACATCGCGGCCATGGGCATTGCCTGGCGAAGGGCGCGGCGGTGGATCTGATGTTCGCCGAGTTGCTCGGCAAGGAAGTAGGCTACTGCAAGGGTAAAGGCGGTTCGATGCACATCGCCGATCCGGCCACGGGCAACCTGGGAGCGAACGCCATCGTGGGCGGAAGCACCGGCATCGCGACGGGCGCGGCATTTTCGGCGCAGCGCTTGGGGACGGGGCAAGTGGCGGTGTGCTTCTTCGGCGAGGGCGCGCTGGGGCAGGGCCTGTTGTACGAAGTGATGAACATGGCAGCATTGTGGAAGCTGCCGGTGATCTACGTTTGCGAAAACAACATGTACAACGAGTACACGCATTATTCGGAGACCACGGCCGGCGATATTCTAGCGCGCGGACCGGCGTTCGGCGTGCACTCCGAACAAGTGGACGGGCAGGACGTGCGTGCGGTCTACGCGTCGGCCAAGAAGCTGGTGGAACGCGCGCGAGCGGGGGAAGGTCCGTCGCTGCTACTGGTGAACACATACCGCTATCACGGGCACCATGTGGGCGATGTGAGCCGCGAATATTATCGATCGAAGCAGGAAGAGCAACAATGGAAGACCGAGCGGGACCCGCTGCGGATCATGGGCGATTGGCTGACATCGGAAGGCACGGCTGATCGCGCGCTGCTCGACAAGATTCACGACGAAGTGAAGGCTGAGATCGCGAGCGCAGTCAAGTTCGCTCTCGAAGCCCCTTATCCAAGTGCCGACAAGGTGGATCAAGATGTCTACGCTTGAAAGAAGTCTGGATGTTGCCGTGCGCGAATTGACGATGGCGCAAGCCATCAAAGAGGCGCTAGCGGAAGAGATGCGGCGCGACCCGCGCGTTTTTATTCTGGGCGAAGATATCGCTGAAGCGGGGCATCCTTTCAAAGTGCTGACGGGCCTGGTGGACGAGTTCGGACCACAACGGGTGCTGGATACGCCGATTTCGGAAGCCGGCTTTACGGGAATTGCGGTAGGCGCCGCGATGACGGGCATGCGTCCGGTGATCGACATCATGTTCGGCGATTTCATCGGGCTGACGATGGACCAGATGGTGAATCAGGCGGCCAAGATCCATTACATGTCGGGCGGGAAGTGGAAAGCTCCGTTGGTGATGCGAACCACGATTGGCGCCACCCGCCGGTCTGCCGCGCAACATTCGCAATCGCTGCATGCCTGGCTTTGCCACATACCGGGGCTGAAGGTGGTGATGCCTTCGACGCCTTACGACGCCAAGGGCCTTTTGAAATCCGCCATTCGCGACGACAACCCGGTGGTGTTTTTCGAAGACAAAATGATGTACCGGCTGAAGGGCGCGGTGCCGGAGGAAGAATACACTATTCCGTTGGGCGTGGCCGACGTTAAGCGCGAAGGCAGCGACATCAGCATCATCGCCACCAGCAGCATGGTGCAAGTAGCGTTGGGCGCGGCCAGCCTGCTCGAAGAGAGCGGGATCAGCGCCGAGGTGGTGGATCCACGCACGCTATGGCCGTTGGACGAAAAGACGCTGATCGAATCCGCCAAGAAGACCTCGCGCGTGATTGTGGTGGACGAAGGGTACCAACGGTACGGAGTGACGGCGGAGATTGCAGCGACCATCGCGACGGGCGCGTTCTTCGATCTGGAAGCGCCGGTGAAGCGCATGGGAGCGATGCACGTCCCCATCCCGTTCTCGCCGCCGCTCGAAGACGTGACTGTTCCCACCGAGAAGACGGTGGCGGACGCAGCGCGCGAACTGTGCGGCAAGGCCTAAGACTCGAAACAAAACTGGAGAATCCTGTGGCACTGAAGACTCACGGAACGATGGCAGTGGATTGGGAGCAGCGCATCGATATGGATCGCCTGCGCAAAGAACGGCTGGCGCGCATCAAAGGGCTGCTGGCGAAATCGGAGATCGGCGCGCTGCTGTGCTTCGACATGAACAACGTGCGCTACATCACGGCCACGCATATCGGCACATGGGCGCAGGACAAGATCAGCCGCTTCACGCTGCTTCCGCAAAATGACGAGCCCATTCTTTGGGACTTCGGCTCGGCCGCGAAGCACCACCAGCTGAATTGCCCGTGGCTGGGCGAACGATCGCGTCCCGGCATTTCGTTGCTACGCGGCGCAATGTCGCCCGAAATGGGACGCGCCGAAGATGTGGCCAAGAAGATCAAGCTGGAGCTCGAGATGCGCGGCCTGCATAAAGAGCCGGTGGGCATCGATGTAGTAGAACCGCCGATTTTGTTTGCCTTGCAGAAGGAAGGCATCACGGTGGTGGATGGGCAACAGTTGATGTCGGATGCGCGCGTGATCAAGACCCAGGACGAGATCTCGCTGCTCAACACGTCGGCCATGATGGTGGACGCCGCTTATCACGATCTGTATTGCGCCATGAAGCCGGGGATGAGCGAGAACCAGGCGGTCGGGTTGGTGAACAAAATCCTCTACGACCTGGGATCGGAATATGTGGAAGGCGTGAATGCTATTTCGGGCGAACGCTGCAATCCGCACCCGCACGTTTTTTCGGATCGCGTACTGCGGCCGGGCGACCCGGTGTATTACGACATTCTGCATTCGTTCATGGGCTATCGCACCTGCTATTACCGCTGCTTCAGCATCGGCTACGCGCCGCACACGTTGATCGATGCATATTCGCGCTGCCGCGATTATTTGGATGCCGCGATTTCGTTGATTCGTCCGGGGCGCACGACGGGCGAAATTGCTTCGGTGTGGCCGAAGGCGCAGGAGTTCGGCTTCCCCAATGAAGAAGCGGCATTCGCACTGCAGTTCGGCCACGGAATCGGCCTGGCGATCTGGGAAAAGCCGGTGATCAGCCGGCTGGTGTCGCTGGAACATTCTTACGAGATCAAGCCGGGCATGGTGTTTGCTCTGGAAACTTTCTGGCCCTCGAAAGATGGCTGGAGCGCGGCGCGCATCGAGGAAGAGATCGTGGTGACCGAAACAGGACACGAAGTGATCACGCGATTCCCGGCCGAGAAATTGCTGGTGGCCGGGGCGCACTACTTCACGGTGGATGGTCCGCTGCCGACGACCCGCGAGCACGATCCGGCGCCCAGCCAGCGCATTGTCGAGATGGTGGAAGCCAGCGCGCGGGTGGAACAGGTGGTTTCCCGCTAGATGGCCGTCAGCATTGTCATGCCCGCGCTCGAGATGGCGCAGGAGACCGGGAAAATTATCTCGTGGCTCAAGAAGGAAGGCGACACAATCGCCAAGGGCGAGCCGATCGCGGAAATCGAAACCGATAAGGTGGTGCTGGAACTGGAAGCGACGGCCGATGGCGTGCTGGCCGGCGTGCAGGCGGCAGCGGGCGATGTGGTGCAAGTGGGCAAGACCATCGCGTGGATCGTCGCACCGGGCGAGCAGCCACCTGCGGAAGCGGAAGGCACGACGCCAGCCGCGCGTACGATGACCGGGCAAGCCAAGCAGGCCGTGGCCGCGGCATCGACGGCGCCTGCCGTGAGCACGCCGAAAACGGAAGTGAAGGTATCGCCGAAAGCGCGCCGCATGGCGCAGGAACTGGGCGTCGATTTGAGCCAGGTGGTGGGAACGGGTCCGGGCGGCGTGATTAGCGGAGAGGATATCGAGCGCGCCGCGGGAGCTCAGAAGGCCGCACCTGCGCCGAATCCCGCGGCTCCCGCGACGCTCAGCTCGATCGCTCGCCTGATGGCGGAGCGCACCACGCAGAGCTGGACTACGGCGCCGCATTTCTTTCTGGTTCGCGAAATCGATGCCAGCGGATTGATGGCCGCGCGCGACACACATGGCAAGGCGATCACGCACACCGATCTTCTCGTCGCGCTGGTGGCGAAAACGCTGGCCAGGCATCCCAAGATGAATGCGAGTTGGACAGGCAGCGCGATCCAGATGAATGCCAACGTGAACATCAGCATCGCGATCGCGGTGAAGGACGGTGTGGTGGGCGCCGTGATTCCAAACGCCGATAAATCGACGCTGGCTGGGATCAGCGCGAAGCGGCAAGATTTGGCCGAACGCGCTCGCGCGGGGCGGCTGCACCCGCCGGATGTGAGCGGCGGGACATTCACCATCAGCAATTTAGGAATGTTTGGCGTGGATGCTTTTAGCGCCATCATCACGCCCCCGCAAGCGGCCGTGCTGGCGGTGGGACGCATCGCCGATCGGGTGGTTCCAATCAATGGACTGATCGGCATTCGCCCCATACTGACGATGACGCTGTCGAGCGATCATCGAGTGGTGGACGGCGCGCAAGCCGCGGCGTTTTTGAAGGACGTCGCCGAGGCGCTCACCAGCGCACAGCTATAGCAGGCGGAAGTTGACGTTGATCTTGGCCTGCACTGGCACCGGCTTGCCGTTCTTGGTGCCCGGTTGGAATCGCCAGGCCATGATGCTGCGAATCGCACTGGCATCCAGTCCCGGGTCGAGCGACCTGGTCACACGGATATCGTGCGCCATTTGATCGATACCCACCACGATGGTGAGCCCCACCGTGCCTTCGATCTTCGCGGCTTTCGCTTCGTCTGTGTATATTGGCTCTACTTTTTCAATGACCTTGGGCGGAACGATACCGGGTCCTATTCGATAGATCTTCTGCGCGAAAGAAACGGCGGTCAGCAGCACAAGAAGCAGGGGTATCGCGATGGCGGTTCCCCGGCTGGTGCGCCTGATTTCTGGCTGCCATTCGAATAAACGCGCCAAGCGCCCGCGTAGTTCGGCGCTGCCGGCCATGGCGCACGCAAAGACCAGCGGACTGGAACATTCACGCGCCACATCCAACAGCACGGTTGCGTAGGTATCGGCCGGAATGCCCGCGGACAAGACGGCGTCATCACAGGCCAACTCCTGTTCGCGATTCAGGCGCGCCGCGGCGATCCAGGCGAGCGGATTCCACCACCACAGCGCTCGCGACCCTTGCGCCACATATTTCGCCAGGCAATCGGCACGCCGCACGTGCGCCGATTCGTGCAACAGCACAGCGCGCAGCCGCCCGGCATCCCAATCGCGCCCGCTCGCGGGAAGAAGAATCAGCGGGTGTAGAACGCCGCAAGCAAGCGGAGTGTTCACGCCCCCGATCCGGATTTCGGCGCAATCGCCATGCCGAAAGGGCGATGAACGATGGCGAACGCGCAACAATACGATCCATCCGCCGATGGCACGGAGCAGCATCACAAGAGCTCCGAGCGCCCAGATTGTCGCGAGTGCGACAGGCCAGCTCGACGACGCGGCGCCCGCCTGGTTTCCGACCCCTACCACGCCAGCGGCACTCCCGACAGAAATGAGAAGGCTCCAATGCGGAGACCAGAGCGCGAGCAACGGCACCGCGGCCGCGCTCGAGAGCGCAGCGAGGTAAACCAGGTGCCGGAGGGCCGCGTCCCGATGGCGGAGGAAATGCGAGACGATGATCCCCACCAATAGCAAGATGGTGGACTTGATTGCGACGGAAATCAGATAGGTTTCCAACACGGCTACTTCCTTTCCTTCTTGGCCCGATCACGCTTCGATACATCAATCATGCGAGCCAGTTCCTTGAGTTCCTCTTCGCTGACATGGAATGCCGACGGATCCAGCAGCGCGGCCACGGCTTCCTTGGCCGATCCGTCAAAAAACGTTCGAATGATGCGCTGCAATGCGGAGCGGCTGGCGGCTTCCCGCGCCACGGTGGGTTCATAGACATATCGAAGCCCTTCCTCGAAATGACGGACGAAGCCCTTGCGCTCCAGCACGCGGAGGATGGTGCGCACCGATGAATAGTTCGGCTTGTCCGCAAGACCTTCCTGGATTTCTTGCCCCGTGGCGCGTCCGCGCGCGAACAGAATGTCCATGATCTGGCGCTCGCGGCGGCTGAGGTCGGCATCAGCCGTTTTCTTCGATATGCGCATTCCTTAGCAACCTGCGTAAAAATTAACATAGCTGGCCGCGCCTGTCAAGAAGAATGTCATGATAAGAGCAAACCCATGATTTTCAGCCGAGACCGCATCCTGGTTACCCATGTCGGCAGCCTGCCACGCAACGAACCTCTGTCTGAAATGCTGATTGATCGCGAGGAGGGCAAGCCCCTGGGCGAACGGCAATTAGCCGAGGCGATGGACCGGGCCGTGCGGCATGTCATTGCGAAACAAGTTGAGGCCGGCATCGATATCGGTAACGACGGCGAGCAGCAGCGCGTGGGCTTCCAGACTTATGTGCCGCGCCGCATGTCGGGTTTCGCCGGCGAATCGAAACGACGCCGCGGGCGCGACTTTGAGGAGTTCCCCGCCCTGGTGGACGATCTGATGCGCCGTTTCCCCAAGCGCAGCCGCATGCAGAATGCCCCGGAAGCGCAGGCCGAGCTGCATTATCTGGACTCCCTGGCGATCGCGAACGAGATCGAGCGCTTCCAAAGCGCGGCTCATGATTCCGGGGCTTTCCTAGAGAGCTTCATGACGGCGCCTTCGCCCGGCATTATCTCCACCACGATGCTCAATGCGTACTACGATTCCGAGCGATCGTATCTGACGGCCTTGGCGCGTGAGATGCGCAACGAATATCTGGCCATTCATCACGCCGGCTTGCTGCTGCAAATTGACGCGCCGGATCTTGCGATGGATCGATCTATGTTCTACCGGGATTTAAAGGACGCGGAATTCGTGAAGGCCGCCGAGATGCACGTGGCGGCACTGAATGAAGCGATCGAAGGCATCCCGCGCGACCGTGTGCGTCTGCATTGTTGCTGGGGCAATTGGAACGGCCCGCATTTGTACGATGTGGCGCTGGATCTGATTTTGCCGGTACTCTATCAGGCCAACGTGGGCGCGTTGAGCATCGAGTTCGGCAATCCGCGCCACCAGCACGAGCTGGTGGCCTTACGGCGGCACAGGCTGCCCGATAACATGCTGCTTTTACCCGGCGTGGTGGAGAGCAACAGCAACATCGTGGAGCACCCGGAGGTTGTCGCGCGGCGCCTGGAAGAAGCGGTAGCGGCGGTGGGCGACCGTGAGCGCGTGATGGCGAGCGCGGATTGCGGATTCGGAACCTTCACCAATCGTGAATACGTGATTGAACCCGTGGTCTGGTTGAAGCTCAAAGCGCTGCGGCAGGGCGCCGACATTGCATCCAGTCACTTGTGGGGACGAAGCGCGGGACAGTAGTTACTTATTCAGTAAGTGGGGGATATCGCGGTTGTTCTCGTTGCACACGAATTCGAGTAAGTCGGTGTCGGCGAGTAAGTTCATACCTTCCGTTACGGTCCAGGTTTTGGTGTAAGCCTTGGGATCGTTGATGGTCACTTCAATCGTCAACTGACCGAAGTCGGGGCGCCGGAAGCGCTCGGTTACCTGCAAGGTCTCGGTTGCCGGGTGTCCGGCTTGATCCAGCCAGGTCTTGCCATTGAAGCCCGAAGTCTCCACTACCAGCGAGTCGCGGTCCCACTTACCGATCGAGTAGCCCATCCACGAAGGATTGGGATCCTTCGGGAGCTCACGTCCGTCCATGAAGATCTGCCGGTACAATCCGAACGCTTCATACAGGATGATCACTTCGTCGGGGTTTTGAACGATCTTGAAAGGAACGGGTGTCACATTGACCTTGGGCACGCCTTGGGGCAGGCAGTTTGCGTCCGACTCTTCGGAAGCGTGAGCGCCGGACATGCGGTCTTTGGTGAGGGCCGCGGCCCAGGGCTGCATCGGAACGTCCTCCGGCTTCAGATCGGCCGCCAGATTCTGGAGGTATTTTGGCCCGGGTACGATCCAGACTCCTGAAAGATCCGGTTTGCCATCTGCCTTGTGAGGCGCGGGAGCGCTCAGATCAGGCTTGCCATCCTTGGTCCTGGGAATGCCTTTGTCCGGCAGCTTCAGCCACTGGGCGGATAAATGTCCGGAGAGGGGCGAAAGCATCACGGCAAGCAGTGGGATCGTGAGACTGCGTAATGGAATCATTCGGAGGGATTATATACCCTTGGGAGGCGCCACCTTGCGATCGAGCCAATCGCGCACGACGGCGAAGACCTCGTGGTTGTTCTTCTCCAGCAGCATCAAGTTGCCGTTCCCGACGATGCCGTAGTCGCGCAACCGCACCATTTCCGCCGAGCACCCTGCTTGCTTCAAGAACTCCACATTGGTGATGGGCGAGCCACCGCCGCCGAATTCGCTGGTTAACCACCCAATTGGAATGCCGCGCAGATTTTTCCACTGATGTGCGGGTTCGGCCTGGAGCTTGTAAGACGGGACGATGGGCCGCGGCGAATCGGGAGGCAGCGTGTGATCGACTAACTGAAATTGCGCTGGATCGGTCACCGGGGGATCGTAAGTCATGGGGCTGGCAGTCAATCCCCAGCGGAGTTGCCCGGCAAATGGATTGCCGTTGATCTCCATGCAGAAGATTCCTTTCACCAGTTTCGGACGCCGGTCCGCGACACCCCAGCCGAAGAATCCTCCGAACGCGTGCGTGAGCAAAATGCAGGGGCCGATGCGATCTACTAACTCCGCACCTCCGCGCCACACCAGATCGCTGTGGAACGCTTCGTCCATCACGTTGCCCGATTCACACGCCATGAACTGATCGATCAGCGGATCGTTCATGCCGCCGGGTCCCGGCCACTGCGCGGTGTTGAACACAACGGGCGTTTGAACCAGCCCTTCATACGGCGGGACGTTGGGTAAATGGCTGGGCCCCAGCGCGTCGGGATGATAGGGCGAGCGGCCATAGCTCGGTCGATCCAGCCAATAGACGCTGTAGCCGGCCTGCACGAAATAGTGGACCCAGCCGGGCCGCCCACCAATACCCATCATGTGAGTGCCTTGGCCACCGCCGCCGTGGACCATGATCACGGGATATGGATAACGCTTCTCGGCCGGGATCATATATTGCACGTAGTGCTGGCCCATCGCAATGGTGCCGTAGCTCATCTTCTTGCGCTGGACGCCGACCCAGAAACAGCCCTGGTCGGCGAGCTTGAGCGCGGTGTTGTCGCGATTGGGTTTGGAATCGACGGCGGGCTTGGCCGGCGCGTTATTGTTGACGTTCGCTTCCAGCCATTGCAGAACCGGCTGCAGCGCATCGCGATCCGACACCGTCAACGATGGGATTTTGGGAAGGTTGCCAAGGCCTGCGCCAGGCGGGTCGACGGTTACGATGCCCTTCACCAGTTCACCGCGCTCGCCAGCCGTCTCCGCTGCAAATCTTGCGCCGTCGCCGTGCGCGATCAGGATGGCAGGGCCGATCTCATCTAGCAACTTCGCGCCGCGCGATCTCCAGACGCTTTGCGTGATCGGATTATTGCCCATAGGCTGACCCATCGCGGCCACCAGTTGCGCGATTGCGGGATCGTTTGGATCACCATGAGCATTCTTCGCTACGGCCTCGAAGGTTGGCGCTTCTTTGTCAAAATACCCATGAACCCAGGGATGGTATGGATTGCGGCCTTGGCCAGGCCGGTCGATCACGTACACCTGGTAGCCTTGCTCCAGAAACAGCGTGGCCCAGCCACGGTGGCCGTCGGGCGTCGAGATCCAGTCCGAGCCTTGCCCATACCCGCCGTGGATCAGAACCACTGGATAAGGATGGCGGACCTCGCGCGGGATCCAATGTTCCACGTACATCTGCATCCCGTTGCACATGGTGCCGCGGGCGAGGAGCGCGTGCTCGACGCCATACCACTTGTAGCTCCAGTCCGCGATGTCGAGGGCTGGGCCCGGATTACCAGCGGGCGCGGTCTGCGCGGGCGCTTTCTTCGGGGCAGCGGCGATTGCGATGGCCGCGAGACCTCCCAGTTCACGCCTTGTAAGTCCGTTCGAGTTGTCTTTGTTCATAGCGATTGCGCGCTTTCCAGCATACTCCGCATAGAATGAAGAGGAAATGCCAGATCAACCGGCGCAGCAGATGCAGTGCATGGAAGTATGGGGCGGCAGCCAGCTCACTTCGCAATGCGTCCAATTCGGCGGGCTGGACGCTTGGGTTTATAGCAAGCCGTTCGGCAAGGCACACGCGGGCGGCGACATTTACTATGCGTCCAGCTGCGCCACAGGCCGCATCAGCCGCTTGTTGCTGGCCGACGTGGCGGGACACGGCAAAACTGTCGCAGCCACCGCCGCCGATCTGCGGACGCTCATGCGGCGTTTTGTCAACCGGCTGGATCAAACTGAATTCGTCCGCTTGCTCAACCAGCAGTTCGCCGCGCTGCCCAAGACCGGGGCGTTCGCCACGGCCATCGTCACAACGTTCTTCGAACCCAGCCGCAGGCTGACGGTTTGCAACGCCGGGCATCCGAGGCCGATGCTTTTTCGAGCCGCGAAGGGCCAGTGGGATTTTCTGGGTGATCAGGGAACGGGAGCGCGGTCCGCTCCGAGCAACATCCCGCTGGGGCTTTTTGATGGCGCGGAGTACGAGCAGTTCGATATCGAGCTGGAGCCGGGCGATTGCCTGCTCAGCTATACCGACGCGCTGATCGAATCGCGCGATTCGGATGGCGAGATGCTGGGCGAGGACGGACTGCTGCGCATCACGCGCGTGCTGGGCGATGTGGAGCCGCGGAAGATGATCGAGACTCTGCTGGCTGAAATCGAGACGCGCTATCCGGAGAATCTCTCCGAAGACGATGTCACGGTGCTGGTGGTTCGTGCCAACGGCCGCCAGCTCAAGTTTTCCTTGCGCGAGAAGCTGCGGGCGATGGGACGCTTTACGAGTGCGCTGATGCGCGGGGAACGAGCGCCGTTTCCGGACGCGAAGCTGGCCAACATTGGGGGAGCGATCATTCCCGCGCTGGCCCGGCGCTGGCGCGCGTCACGTTAGTGCTTTTTGAAATCGTCCCGGAAGAAACCGTTTAGTTCAGCGAAGGGAGCGGCGCCGTCGAAGCCCGCGAAGCTACCTTCTTCCGCGATGGCTTTGGCTGCGCGGACGAAACCGCCCCAGGCCGCACGCGCGAGCGAACTTCCCACGCTGATGCGACGGACGCCCAGCGCGGCCAGATCGGGAACCTTCAGCCCCGTGTTCGCGCTCATGAGCACGTTGACGGGCTTGGGGCTCACCGCGGCAACGATGGCCCGAATATCCTCGCGTTCTCGAACGCCCGGCGCATAGAGCAAATCCGCACCCGCTTCCGAGTAGGCCTGCAGGCGTCGAATGGATTCCTTTAACGCGTCTGGGTGTCCGACTAAGAAGCACTCCGCGCGTCCAACCAGGATTACGTTCTGGCCGGACGAATCGATAGCCGCTCGCGCGGCGCGCATGCGCTCGACGGCTACCGGGAGATCGAACAATGGTTTGGATGGATCGCTGGTCGAATCCTCGATGGATAATCCCGCGACGCCCGCTTCCACGCAGCGGCGCACGTTGCGCGCCACGCCTTCCGCGTCGTCCGCGTAGCCGGACTCAAAATCGGCGTTGACCGGCAGATCCACTGACGCGACAATCTCGGCGACATGGCTGAGCATGGCGTCGCAGGATACATCGGCGTCGGGTAATCCTCGGGAGAATGCGAAGCCGGCGCTGCTGGTGGCCAGGGCCTGGAAGCCGAGATGCCGCAGATACCGGGCGGTCCCGATATCCCAAGGATTGGGGATCACAAAACATCCGCTCTCATGCAGCTTGCGGAACGCTGCGCGGCGCGCCGTAAAGTCAGTAGTGGCCATCAAGAGCTAGAGATTACCATAATAGATATTGACCGAAAGGAGACGCCGTGCCCTTGTACGATTTTAAGTGCCTGGATTGCGGACAGCAGTTCGAGGCGCTGGTTCTGAAATCCGAACCGGAGTGCCCGGGTTGTCAGGGCCGCAACCTGGAACAACTGATTTCGATGTTCAGCGTGGACTCCGCCAGCATCCGGCAGAGCAACATCAATGCGGCGCGCAAGGCGAACTCCAAGATGGCGCGCGACAAAGCGATCGCCGACAAGGAAGCGATCGACCATCATGACTGACGTTCTATGACTTGCCAGACGTGTACGAAAGAGGTCCCGGAGTCCAGCCGCTTCTGCCTGTCCTGCGGCTCGGCCCTCCCCTCAATGAACGGTGGCGCATCGCCCACGGTGACACAAACGGTGGCGGCGCCTGTAACACCCCAAGGTCCCACGCCCACGCCGGCTCGTACACCATCACACTCTCTCCTCTCTTCGTCTTCGGGCACGTTAGCCGAAGGCCGCTTCGTGCCAGGCGCATTGCTGGCAGGCCGATATCGCATCGTGGCCCTGCTAGGACGCGGCGGTATGGGCGAGGTGTATCGCGCTCACGACCTGACACTGGGCCAGGAGGTAGCGCTCAAGTTTCTGCCCGAAGTGGCCGCGCGCAATCCAGCGGCACTGGCGCGGTTCTATAGCGAGGTCCGCATCGCGCGCCAGGTATCGCACGCCAACGTATGCCGGGTTTACGATCTGGGCGAAGTGGACGGCCAGCCTTACTTGTCGATGGAGTACGTGGATGGCGAAGACCTTGGCTCACTGTTGCGCCGCATTGGGCACTTGCCCTCGGACAAGGCGATTGAGATTGCGCGACAATTGTGCGCCGGTGTGGCGGCTGCGCACGCCAAGGGCGTTCTGCATCGCGATCTGAAACCTGCCAATGTCATGCTCAACGGCCGAGGCCACGTGGTGGTCACCGACTTCGGCCTGGCTGCTCTAGCCGACGAAATCCCGGGTGAAGAGATTCGCAACGGTACCCCGGCCTACATGGCGCCGGAGCAACTGGCCGGCAGGGAAGTAACGGTGCAAAGCGACATTTATTCGCTGGGCCTGGTGCTGTACGAAGTGTTCACCGGCAAGCGCGCATTTGAAGCTTCCACGCTGGCGGAATTGGTGAGGCTGCACACTGAAACGAGTCCCGTGAGCCCGTCCACGCTGGTGAAGGAACTTGACCCGGCGGTCGAGAGCGCCATTCTGCGCTGCCTGGATCCGGAGCCTTCCAACCGTCCCTCGTCGGCTCTCGCGGTGGCTGCGAGACTTCCCGGAGGCGATCCGTTAGCTGCCGCGCTGGCCGCCGGCGAAACGCCTTCGCCGCAGATGGTGGCCGCTTCGGGCGATACGGCGGCGCTGCCGTGGAAGATCGCCGTGCCGACGCTGGCTGTCGCGCTGGCGGGTCTTACGGCGTTCGTCTTCCTGGCCTCTTCGTTCAGCATGATTGAAAAGGCGCAGCTCACTAAATCGCCAGAAGTACTTGCCGACAAAGCTCGGGACCTGATTCGGGGCTTGGGCTACGACCGCCCACCCGGCGATTCGGCTTACGCCCTGGAAGACAACACCGATTTTGTGAACGCGGTTGAAAAGAGCGACCAGCCACGGCCCGACTGGGACCAAATTGCCCGCAGCCGTCCCTCCCCGTTGAAGTTCTGGTATCGGCAAAGCCTGGAACCCATGCTGGCGCATGGCATGAACACCGAGATGCTGATTCCTGGCGCCATTCAAGAAGACGATCCGAAGCCCACCATGTCGGGAATGATCGACGTCCAGCTCGATCCACAAGGGCGGCTCACTTATTTTGAAGCGCTTCCGCCGGAGAGGGAAAATCCACCGGGAAAAACTCCGCCGCCGGATTGGAGCCCGTTATTTGCCGCCGCAGGCTTGGACATGTCCAAATTCCAACCCGAAGTGCCGATGTGGGCACCGCTGGCGGCGTCCGATGTACGCCAGGCCTGGAGCGGCGAATGGCCGGGATACAAAAACCGCCCGCTGCACGTCGAGGCCTCTGCCTGGCATGGCCGTCCAGTCTATTTTTCCTTGACCGGCCCCTGGAACCGCTCGTCCCGCATGCCCGCGTCCCAACCGGGAGGCGCCACCGACCTCGCCCAGAAAATTTTGATGATCATCGCGCTTCTGCTGCCAATCCTGGCCGCTGTTTTCCTGGCGCGCTGGAATTTCGTCCGCGGCAAGGGCGACCGCCGGGGCGCGATGCGGCTGGCTACCCTGATGTTTTCGCTGCACCTGGCGCTATGGGTGTTCCAAACGCACTTCTCGTCCGCTGGAAACTTCCTCTATCTTCTGTTCATCGCCATCAGCGCCGCGCTCCTGTGGGGCGGCACCGTATGGGTGCTATATCTGGCGATTGAACCGTATGTCCGCCGCTACTGGCCGCAGGCCATCATTTCCTGGACGCGTGTTCTCAACGGACGCTGGCGCGATCCTTTGGTGGGCCGGGATGTCCTCTACGGAGTTGCGCTCGGAATGTTCTCTTGCGTTCTCTATTGCATCCGATATCATCTGGAGGGCCGGCTGGGGGCGCCTCCGCCGATCTTGAGCACCGACTACCTCAGCAGTTTCCGGTTCGCTTTCGGCGCTTGGCTGTTCCATCTTCCGAGCTCTATTGCTTTCACCCTGCTGCTGTTCCTGATTCTCTTCCTGCTGCGGGTAGTGCTTCGGAAATCCTGGCTGGCTGCCGCCGGCTTTGTGCTGTTGTTCACGGCGCTCAAATCGGTATCGTCGAGCTATCCGGCCGTGGAATGGCCGCTGGAAGCCCTCCTGTACAGCGCGCTAGCACTGGGAGCGTTGCGTTTCGGACTGGTGGCATTGGCCGTGATCCTTTTTACCGTTGACGCGGCTTTGAACATTCCCGTCACACTGAATGCTTCGACCTGGTATTTCACTAATACGACCTTAGCGCTCGCGAGTATCGCCGCGGTCGCGATCTGGGGCTTCTACATCGCCCTGGCCGGCCAGGTTCCCTGGAAGACCGAATCGTAGACACCGCGATTTGGCGGGCGCTTGGCGATACCCGGCGCGACCTTTCCGACAACTCACTGCTCATTCAACCCTTCGGGCCAGCCACAAGCCCTAGTGGCCGGGAGCTGATTCTGGCATAACAATCAAAATAGCGTCAAATTTTGCCCGTAGCCGTTGACGTGGCCTAGCACTTGATTATATGCTCGCCACACGCTTACTCGCTCTTTAGCTGGTCTAACTTAAACTCACGTCACGGGAGATGTGCATGCGCCACGTAGTAGCAGCATTAGGTTTATCCCTCTGCGCCTTGGCAGCGTTTGGCCAAACGGACCGCGGAACGATCACCGGCACCATTACGGACCCGGCTGGGGCGGTTGTCCCCAACGCGCCCATTGAAGCTAAGAATTTGGCTACCGGCGCGGTGTACGCCGCGGCAGCTTCAGGAACCGGTAATTACACGATCGCCCAACTTCCCATCGGCACCTACGATCTGTCGGTGTCCGTTTCGGGCTTCAAAAAGTATGTTCGGACCGGCATAGTGGTCGAGGCCGTCGCTATTTACCGTGTTGACGTCGCGCTCGAAGTGGGCGCCACGACGGAGTCCGTGGTGGTCAACGCGGAATCTCCCATGCTCAAAACCGAAACCACGGAAGTGAGCTATACCACTGCGACCGAGACCTTGGACCAACTTCCGATCCTAACGCTCTCCGGCGCCCCTGCCGGCTTCGGGAACAGCAGCGGGCTAGGCAATATCAGGAACCCGCTCGCCGCGCTCCAACTGATGCCGGGTACCGATTTCGCAACCGATAATACTTTGCGCGTCAATGGCATGCCGTCCAGCTCCCAGACCATCAACGTGGAGGGGCAGGATTCCAGCAACGGTTTCTGGAAGCAGCTCACCCAGGTGAACCAGCAGGGAGCGGATGCCATCCAGGAAGTGACCGTTCAGACCAGTAACTACGCCGCCGAGTATGGCCAGGCCGGCGGTGGTTACATCAACTACACCATGAAATCGGGCACCAACCGGCTGCATGGAGGCGGGTTTGACTATTTAACGAACACGGTCCTGAATGCGGGATTGCCGTTCACCATCGATTCGACAAATCCGAACTACAACATCCGCAATCCAATTCATCAGAACGATTATGGATTCACGCTCGGTGGTCCAATCGACATTCCGAAGGTCTACAACGGTCACGACAAGACCTTCTTCTTCTTCAGCTTTGAGCAGTTCCGCCAGACCAACTTCACCAACAACGCGATTTCCCAAGTTCCCGACGCAGCGGAACGCGATGGGAATTTTGCCGCGGACGCGGGCCTGGGTGCCGCCGTCCTGGGCTGCAATACAGTCGCATCTGTCGGTCAAACGATATGCGCGAACCAGATCTTCGATCCTTCTACCCGGCACATCGTGAACGGCACTCCGGTGACGGATCCTTTCCCCGGCAACATAATTCCGGCCAGCCGGTTCGATCCGACGGCGTTATTGATCCAGAATTTGTTCCCGATGCCCAATAACCCCGCTGGCGGGGCTTTTTTTAACTACAACGTCCCGGGTTATTCGGATTACCGCCATACCACGATTCCCTCCATCAAGATCGACGAATTGCTGAGTTCCAAGCTAAAGCTGTCCGGATACTATTCGGCGACCAAAACGTATTCGCCCCAGAACAACGGTTTCAGCGGGGCGCAATTGCCGCTATCCACCCTGGAAGTCCAAAACTCCCTCGCGCAGACCGTGCGCCTCAATTTGGACGATACCGTGACGCCGACCTTCCTATTGCATTTCGGCGCGGGTTTGCTGCATACCACGAATCCGTCGGTCACGCCGAGTTACAACCAGGCTAGTCTCTTCCCACAGGGGGTTCCCTTCCCAGGGCAGAACTTCCCCTACCTATCCGGACTGAATTCTAATGCCTTTGGCTTTTCAGGCTTCACCGGTGGCGGTGGCTTCCCCTCCAGCACCAACACGGCTTCGTTCTTCGAAGCGCCTTTCGAAGAGGATGTAAAACCTACATTTAACGCCAACGCAACCTGGATCAAGGGAAACCATACCTTCAAGCTGGGCGCGACGGCAATGTTTGAGGGCATCCCGACCATCACCAGCAGCCGCGCCAATGGTGAATTTGAGTTCGCCAACACTCAGACCGCGGATCCCGCGCAATATGGCCAGCCTTTTGCGAATTACGCCAGTAGCGGAATGGGCTATGCGAGCTTCCTGCTAGGCCTGGCCGGCGGTCTTCAAGTGGCCCCACCCGAAACAGGTACACGGCTGGGCATGCATTCGTATGGAATATATCTGCAAGATAGCTGGAAGATCACTCACACTCTAACTGTCGAGCTCGGGTTGCGTTGGGATTACGCCACACTGTGGAACGAGGAACACGGCCGGATGCAGAATGCGGACTTCACAGCGCCTAACCCGACCCTCGGCGGACGGCTCGGCACGGTAGAGTACGGGACCTCCTGCAATTGCAACTTCGCCAGTCCGTACCCATTTTCTATCGGGCCTCACCTAGGTGTAGCCTGGCAGATCACTCCCAAGACGGTGTTCCGCGCCGGTGGCGCCATCAATTATGCAGCCGGAGCGGATCAGGCCGGGCTAAACGTTAGTGTCCCGGACTTCCTTTCGCTGGGTTCTCCCGGGTATGGATTGCCCTCCGCGATTCTCAAGAATGGCGATCCGTATGCTGCAGGCAACGTTTATGGCAATCCGGTCCTTACGTTTAACAGCTTCTACAACCCGAATACGCCGCAGTACCCAGCGGCAGCAGCGCCCGGCGTAGTGCCTCCGAGTTCGCCGTTCATCTCCATCGCTTCCAACGCAGCGCGCTTGCCTCGGATCTTCCAATGGAGCATCGGCTTCCAGCGCGAGATTTCAAAGGATATGGTGGTGGAGGCCGCTTATGTGGGCAATCGCGGCACCTGGTGGACCGCGCCCCTGCTGTCCACGATGAATTATGACGGCGTCTCGCCCCAGACACTGCAATCGAAATTCGGTATCAACATCCAAAATCCTGCCGACCAGCAGCTTTTGCTAACACCGATTAATTCTCCTGCAGTGATTGCCCGCTTCCCGAACCTGGCAAATCCCAATAACGTGTACCCAGGATTCCCCGGCTCGGAGCCGCTCATTGCCGCATTGGTGCCGGAACCGCAGTGGTATGGCGGAGTCCCGCCATTCCTTGGCCCCCCATCTGGGGACACCTGGTACGATTCGCTGCAGGTGAAGTTCACCAAGCGTTATTCGCACGGGCTGACGGCGCAGGTGGCTTACACCTATCAGAAGGAGTTGACCAACGGCGTCAATTCGAATACTTCCTATCTGACGCCCAACGCTCCGCTCATCAACGACATATTCAATCCTTCGATCGACAAGCAGATCTCCGGGTTCGATATTCCACAGGAGGTGATCATTGCGTTCACCTACACAACTCCCAAGCTCGCCGCCGAGAGCGGGGGTATGAAGGCGGTGTCATGGTTCGCGCGCGACTGGACCGTCAGCGGCTTGCTGCGGTACCAGAGCGGCGTATTGATCCGGACGCCTGCCTCCAACAATAATCTTTTAACCGAACTGGGTGTCGGACCAGCCAACAACCCGGCTCTGTGGGGCGGCGGCACCACGTTCCAGAACCGCGTGCCGGGGCAGCCGTTGTTCCTGGTGAATCCGAACTCCCATTTCGATCCGACCACGCAATTGGTGCTGAATCCCGCTGCTTGGACCGATGCGGCGCCAGGACAGTTCGGTCAGTCGTCCCCTTACTATAATGATTTCCGATGGCAGCGCCAGCCAGCCGAGTCGCTGGGCTTCGGCCGCATCTTTCGCATCAGGGAAGGATTTCAGCTCCAAGTTCGCGCGGAATTCCAGAACATCTTCAACCGGCTGTTCTACTCGATCCCGGCGAATGGCGTTGGAATCTTCGGCCTACCGTCCACCACTCCAGAGACCCTGCCGTCTCATGGGAATTGCATCGGTAGCACCTGCGGTCTCTTATCGGCCGGTTATGGGTTCGTGAATTTCGTGGAGGGCGCCGGCGCCCAGCCCAGAAGCGGCCAGTTGATCGCGCGCTTTACGTTCTGAGGAACGTGCGCTGCTCTAGTCTTGCATACTGAATTTGTGGGGCCGGATCACAACCTGCCCCACAAGCTATTTAGTACCCCTCCTACATTCCCCTCTTTTTGCTGCCGCTCCGAAACGAACCGTCTAACCACCCGCATAGCACAGCTCACTTTCTTTACAAAAAATCAAAATTGCGTCAATTTACTCGTGGATCGTTGACGCAGCCTTACAGTTGAATTATGCTCCCACCAGCGTTGTTGATGGCTGGTGCGAGGCGCACCAGACTGACTTATTAGACGGAATGGGGATTAATGGACATGCGCCATGTTGCGGTAGTAGTGTGTTTATCGATTTGCTCGTTCGCCGCGTTCGCCCAGAGCGATCGCGGAACCATCACAGGGACCATCCTGGATCCGGCGGGGGCGGTGATCGCCGGCGCCATGATTGACGCGAAGAACGTCGCTACCGGCGCCGTTTACCCAACGGCCAGCTCGGACACCGGCAACTACACCATTGCGCAATTGCCAGCCGGTAATTACGAACTGACAGTGACTGTTGCCGGCTTCAAAAAGTATGTGCGCGGGGGACTGCAGGTGGAGGTGGCGGCCAACATCCGCGTGGACGTCGGGCTGGAAGTGGGGTCCGCCAGCGAATCCATCACCGTCGAGGCCGCCGCTACTCTGCTGAAGACTGAAGGGGGCGAGGTGAGCCACAACGTCTCCACAGAAACGCTGGACGACTTGCCGATTCTCACACTCACCGGTGCGGCGGCGAGCATTGGAACCGCGAACAGCCTGGGCAATATCCGGAACCCGCTGTCGGCGGTGGAACTGCTGCCCGGCGCGCGCATCTCGACCGATGCCATATTGCGCGTCAACGGTATGCCGTCCAATTCGCAATCCATCAACATCGAGGGCCAGGACGCGACTAACGGGTTCTTTAAGCAACAGAACCAGGTAAACCAGGCGGGCATGGAAGCGATCCAGGAGGTAGCCATCCAGACCAGTAATTATGCCGCGGAGTATGGCCAGGCAGGTGGCGGCTATTTCAACTACACCATGAAATCCGGCTCCAACCAGCTGCACGGGAGCGGGTACGATTACTTTGTGAACGAAGTGCTGAATGCAGGCACACCCTTCACCAACGCCGGCACCGAGAACCCCGCAAAGGATGGCGAGCTCGTCCGCAACCCGATCCGGCAAAACGATTATGGAGTCACGCTGGGCGGCCCAGTCGATATTCCCAAGATCTACAACGGTCACGATAGGACATTCTTCTTCTTTAGCTTTGAGCAGTTCCGGCAAAGCGCCTTTACGAGCAACACGTATGCCATCGTGCCTACCGCGGCCCAGCGCGACGGAGATTTCAGTGCGGCCCTGAGGCCTACGTGCAACACCGATCCGGCCGGCGAACAGGTTTGTCTCAACGAGGTTTTCGATCCGAACACCAATCACACCGTAAATGGAATCGTGGAGCGCACGCCCTTTCCGGGCAACATAATTCCCGCTAGCCGCATCGATCCCACAGCGGCCATCATTCAGAACATGATTCCGATGCCAAACACGCCGGGCGTTTTTAATTACACGGCGCCGGGTTACTCGAATTTCCGCCACACCACGATTCCTTCCATCAAGATCGATCAAAATATCAGCTCCAAAATCAAGCTGGCGGGATACTATTCCGCGACGAAGACGCTCTCGCCGCAGACCAACGGCTTCTCGGAGCCGTATACCGCTTTGCAGCCGCAGAACGCGTTAGCGCAGACCATACGGCTGAACCTGGATACGACTCTCACGCCAACTCTGCTGTTGCATTTGGGTGCAGGTTATCTGCACACCTCCAATCCGCAGACCGCGCCGAATTACGATCAGAAGCAACTGTTCCCGGATGGAGTTCCCTTCACGGCGAGCAACTTCTTTCCCTATATGGCGGGCATGTACAGCACGAATGGCGGCGGTTGGAGTGGCGGCGGCGGATTTCCGTCAGTTACCAACACAGGTGTCGCGTTCACTCTCACACCAGTGGCCAACGATTATAAGCCGACCTTTAACGCCAACCTGACTTGGGTGAAAGGTAACCACACCTATAAGCTAGGTGCAACGGCGCTGTTTGAGGGTATACAAAGCGTGAACGACAGCCGCGCCGACGGACAGTTTGCGTTCGCTCAACAGCAGACGGCCGACCCCTCACAAAACGGCCAGCCCTTTGCGAATACTGCGAGTAGCGGATTCGGGTATGCGAGCTTCTTCCTGGGCACGCCGAACACCGTGTCGACAGCCGCGCCGGCGGATGTGCGTTTGGGAACTCATTCCTTTGGACTCTACATCCAGGACAGTTGGAAGATCACCCGGAAACTGACCTTCGACTATGGCCTGCGTTGGGATTACGCCATTTTGTGGAAGGAACAATATGGCCGGATGCAGAATGCGGACTTCACAGCGCCCAACACATTGATCGGGGGCCGGCTGGGCACCGTGGAATACCAGGCGACTTGTCATTGCAACTATGCCAACGCTTATCCGTTTGCAATCGGGCCACACCTGGGAGTGGCCTACCAGATCACGCCGAAGACGGTGTTCCGCGCGGGCGGCGCCATCTCATACGCAGCGGAATCGGATCAAGCCGGACTAAACAGCAGCGCCGGCGATTTCTACACCATCCCTGCCGCAGCCTATGGAGCCTCGTCTGGACTTCTGAAGTATGGAGACCCGCTGGGTCCCGGGAACCCGTACGGCAATCCGGTGGTCCACTGGCCGAATTTCAATCCGCAGTACCCGGTTCCCGCGGCGCCCGGGGTGATCCCGCCCTCCTCGCCGTTTGTCTCCATCGCTCCCAACACCGGCCGCTTACCGCGCATCTTTCAGTGGAGTATCGGCTTCCAGCGAGAAATAACCAAGGACCTGGTGGTGGACGCCGCCTATGTGGGCAACCGCGGCGCCTGGTGGGTATCGCCGCTGCTGGGCGGCCTGAATTACAACGCGCTCACACCGCAGCAATTACTCGCGGACGGAATCAACGTGACCAGCAAGGCGGACACCACGCTCCTCAATACGCAAATTAATTCACCCGCTGTGATCGCCCGGTTCCCGTATCTTGCAAATCCGAATAACGTTTATCCGGGTTTCCCCGGCACGCAAACGCTGCTCCAGGCACTGCGACCCTATCCGCAATGGAACGGCATCCCGCCGTTTCTGGGGCCACCAGACGGAAATACCTGGTACGACTCGCTGCAGATCAAGGCGACCAAGCGTTATTCGCACGGCCTGAGCGCGCAGGTGGCCTATACGTGGCAGAAAGAACTCACCAACGGCACCAACTCCAACACGTCCTACGTGACGCCTTCGCCACCGCTGATCAATGATGTGTTCAACAAGTCGCTGGATAAGCAGATCTCCGGGTTCAGCGTCCCGCAGGAGTTGATTATTGCGTTCAATTACACGACACCTAAGATCGAGTTGAATTCGGGCGGCGGGAGGGCGCTATCCTGGCTGGCGCGGGACTGGACCATCGGTGGAGTGCTGCGTTATCAAAGCGGCCTGATAATGCAAACTCCGTTCTCGACGAACAACCTGCTGGCGAACCTGGGACGGGGACCCGGCAACAATCCGGCACTGTGGGGCGGCGGCTACACGTTCATGGACCGTGTGCCAGGCCAGCCATTGTTCCTGGTGAATCCGAACTCCACTTTCGATCCCACCCAGCAGCTGGTGCTGAATCCGAAAGCGTGGGTGGAACCGCCGTATGGCACATTCGGGACTTCCGCGCCTTACTACAACGACTTTCGTTGGCAGCGTCAGCCGGCCGAAAGCATGTCCTTCGGGAGAATCTTCCGCATTAAGGAAAGATACCAGTTGCAGATTCGGGCGGAATTCCAGAATATCTTCAACCGCCTCTTCTATCAGGCACCCGCCGACGGCGCGCCTTTCGGTTTCCCGTTTACTTCGGTCACCACGCCCACCCTGCACGGCAACCCCGGAGGTACGCTGTCGCAAGGCTTCGGGTACGTGAACTGGGTGAATGGCGGACTGACGCAATTTGGCGGAGCCCAGCCGCGGTCAGGCCAGATCGTGGGACGCTTCACGTTTTAGGTTCTATGGACGGCCGTCCTGGTCCGCAGTCCAGGGCGGCCAGGTACGGCAATCCATAAGCAATAGACCATTATCGAGGCTGGTACCGGTACATTTGCGCGTTGCGCGCGGCCAATTACGCGGCCGCACTTGAGGCAATCGGTGCTATATTTTTCGTTCGGAGTGAAAATGGAAAATATAGCTTATTTGACGAATGTAAAAAGCTCACAACGCCCGGGCCTTATGCGGCGAGCTGCGGGCACGATGATTTTACTGTGCGCGCTTTCGGCGGGCACTGTCTTCGGTTCTTCGGTAACCATAGGATCCGACAACGGCTCCAACGCCTTTCCTTTTGGCGGACCATTCGGCACAAATACGGGCTCCGATTATCAAGAGGCGTACGCCGCGAGCGACTTCTCAGGGCCGATGTTGATTACCGGAATCGATTTTTTCCTGGGGAACGGTTTCACCGGAAGCTTATACGCCGGCACTTATACTTTGAGTCTCTCGGTCATCAGCTCTAACATCGGCAGCCTCAGCAGCACGAACTTAGCCGGTAACATCGGCACCGACGATACGGTGTTTGAAAGCGTCGCACTTTCGGGCAAGGCGCCGAACACCTTGGCCTTCTCGGGCACTCCTTTCTTATACAACCCTACGCTCGGAAACCTTCTGCTGGATATATCGATCACCGGCGGAAGCGGTGGGAGCGATGTGGCCTTTGAAGACAACGAAGGCACTGGGACCTCGCTGGCCCGTTATCAGAATTTTGGTTCTAATGACGGTCTCGGTTATGGCTTAGTGACCGAATTCGTCTCCGCCTCGGCAGCACCGGCCGTTCCCGAGCCGGGGATGTTGTCGCTGCTGTGCTGCGGGCTGGCCGCCGTGGTGGCCACGCGTTTGCGCCGCCGCTAATTTCGGCCAAAATCCCGCTCCGGATCCGGCAGCCAGGCCGCAGTTGATCGCGCATCTTACGCGGCGCGGAATTGGCAGATAATGATGGCATGCCATCCCACGAAGCCGGCGAAGTGAGGGTCGTGCATTACCTTCTATTGCTGGCGCTCATGCTCCCTCTCAGCACGCGAGCCTCCGGGCAATGGATCAATTACCCCACTCGCGGAATCCCGCGCACGGCGAACGGCAAACCGAACTTGTCCGCACCCGCTCCGAAGACGGCGGACGGGAGGCCAGATTTCGCGGGGGTCTGGGAACATCTGAACTCGCGCGGCAGCGCCTACTATCTGAAAGGAATCGATATTCCGTGGAAGCCCTGGGCAAAAGCTCTGTTCGACAAGAACACCGCGGATAATCTGATCGACAATCCAGAGTCGCGCTGTCTGCCGCGCGGCGTGCCGAAAGCAGATGCATTCGACTTGCATAAAATCATTCAGAGCCCGGACTTAATCGTAATTCTCTACGAATATCAGACCACTTATCGCCAAATTTTCCTGGACGGCCGCGCGCTGCCCAAGGATCCCAATCCAAGTTGGGCGGGTTATTCAACCGGACACTGGGAAGGCGACACGCTGGTCGTGGAATCGAATGGCTTCAATGGGAAAGCGTGGCTTTCCGGGTTCGGCAATCCGACCACGGATGCGATGCATCTCACCGAACGAATGCGCCGGCGGGACTTCGGGCACATGGATATTCAGCTCACCATAGACGATCCGAAAGCCTATACCAAGCCCTGGACTGCCGAATTGCATCCGGAGCTGATCCCGGATACGGAGCTGATGGAGTTTGTGTGCAACGAGAACGAGCGCGATTTGCGGCACCTGACGACGAAGTGAGTAAACCCTGGCTCACGGCCGGGGTTCTGCAATGCGTTTCGCTTCGCGAACGCGGTCGCCAGTGTGGTACGTGAATCCATCCCTCGCGAATTCGACCCAATCACCATTGGTGCGCGACACGAAGATCGTTTCTGAGTTCGCCACCAGCGGCAGTTTCAGCGGGTTTGGCAACTCACGCAGGAAAAGCAGGTCATTTTCGATGCTGATCACGGCCTGGCGTCCGGGTGCGAACTCGTAAGTTCCGGCGTATTTCGAGAGGATCTGGGGAGCCAGTTTGACGCTGACAGTGGCGCCCACCATGTGCGGAACAGAGCGATCATTCTCGCATATGGTCTCGAGCAGATCAGTATCCGCCGCGAACGTCTGGTCGATCTTCAAGGAAAAGGGTCTGGTAAAGGCCTTCGGATCGTCGATGGTCATGTCCAGGTCCATGTGTCCGAAGTCGCGACGGCGGTAGCGTTCGGTAATTCGAAGAGCTTCGGTGTGAGGGTGCCCTTCCACGTCGAGCCAGCTCTTATCATTAAAACCCGCAGTATTCACCACCAGGGTGTCACCTTCCCAGTGTCCAACGGAATACCCAAGCCAGGTGGGATTGGGATCCTTAGGAAGCTCACGGCCGTCGGTAAAGATAGTTCGATAAATGCTGTTGGTGGAACCCTGGTAGAGAATCGCAATCAGTCCTGGCGTTTGGATGAAGCGAGCCAAGTCCGTGATGTGATAGTAGGGAAATGGATCGGGCAGGCAAGTCGCGCGTGGAGCATCACGGCCCATATCGCGGACGCGTTGCTGGTAGAGCGCTTCGGCCCAAGGCTGAATATCACGCGGGCTCAGGTCTCGCGCGATGTTCCGATCATAGCCTCCCCCGCCAGGTCCTTTCCAGATCCCGGACAGATCGGGTTTACCATCCGTCGCACGAGGGGTTGGCGCCGCAAGATTCGGCTTGCCGTTGGGCAGACGAGGGATGCCCGGCGTGGGGTAATCCAGCCACTGGGCGCTCAGCGGCACGCAAAACGCGGAAACGGCCAGCGCGACGGCGATCTTGTTCACAAGGGCTCCAAAAACAGCATACATGGGATTGCGGAACAAGGCGAGGTTGCCGGTCTCAGGATGCCAAGATGGGCGGCGCCCTGGCATCGTGCACAGAGATTTCAGGGTTTAAGTTACGATCCTCCCACTTCGAGCGTTTCTCGCCGCTCCTCGGCAACCTGTTCCGGTCCGATCGATTGCTCTTCGCGGTGGACCTGTAACAGAGCCGCTGGGTGTGCGCAGCGCTGAAGAAAAACAGGCGCGATCAGTCCGATAATCTTCAGGCGGCAAAACCCAACCGCACCTAAGGACCTGGTCGCAAGCCATAGGTCTCCGCGGCGTATCGAGGGCAAAATCCTGCGCTTGAAGACCGCTCGCGCGGCAATGATCTCCATCTTCAGCGGAAAAAGAAATAGTGAGGCAAACACGATAAAGCGGACAATGGGATTTCTGAACGCCCTTGGACACGAGTAGTCCCACTCCACGAAGTTTTCATAAAACAACGTGAACAACAGCGCTCGATCCTTCTGGGAAAGATGCTGGGATTGTCGCTGGACTTGCTCTAAACGCCGTCCGGACCAGGTGTTTCCATCGCGCGTAATGAGGTAGGGCTTTTCGTTGAACGTGCTGTCGACTAACGTTGCCTGATAAGGAAGAGCAATCCAATCGGAGAGAGCGCGCATGGTTTCCGCAGTATCGCAGTGCAGATCTTCGAAGCGTATGGCTCTCGTTCGGGACTCCATCTTGAAATGCGGCCGATCTTTATTACTCAGGCAACAGACCGCCGAATAGGGCGCCAGAACATAAGTTCTTGGAAACTGCACGGCCGATTGTCCCAACAGAAAATGAAACATCCTGTCACAGGAGGAGATCGGATCGCGAACGGCGTGGACGAACTTGGCCTGCGGAAAGTCCTCAGCCAGGGAAGCGGCGATCACATCGCTCCACTCGTGCTGCGCGTAGACGATTAAAGGATGCGAGCTAGCCGGCCGCCGGCCAAGCGCCATACTATAGGCGATATGGACGAATAGAAAGAAAGCGCGGCGCGATTCGAGAAATTCCCGCGGCCAGTTGCCATAGAATTCAAGAATAGCTTGGACAGCAACGTAATACTGGCCAGGAGAAACGGCGAAGGCGCTCTCGAACATCCCGGGATAATCCGACTCTGAGACCGGAAACGCGATTAATTTATCACGCAACGGCAGTGACCGGTAGCGATCGAAAAAGCTGTAGATCCCCTGGCCACAAAGTTCTGGAAGCATGAGGACGTCGTCGTGCCCGTCGAGGTAGCTGGCGAGAAGAAGCGAGCCGCTTCTGCCCCATGACACAATCGCTACCACTCGCTCCATTGCCAGTACATCGTAGGAGCGAAGGAGATCAATTTTCTCGGAAAGTACGTCCCGCGAAAGCTCGGATCGTTCGGCGCAGAATAAAGCCTCGGCCCTCAGCAGAATCTCATCTGGACAGGAAATGCTGTTCGCCAACGCGGTTCGCATCCTAAGCTCCAACGGACTGATGCCAAGGAGACGACGCTGTTAACAAAATGTTTCATTCTAGCTACAACACCATGACGCCGCCTATGCCATAAGTATTAGGATCGGTGGAGAACCGCGACATGTATCGCCCTCTGGTGTTGATCAATTTGTAACATTCTCCTGCGGTGGGGGTCTAAGGAGTCCACCTAACGAGTGAGGTGGCGTTACACTTTCGAGAGTAGGATCGACTATCTTAGAGCAAGTGCTGTGTTATGTTTGCCATGAAACGTCAGCTTGAGGACGAGCAGAAAGCCTCGCCGGGGCGCGTCTTCTGGATTACCGGCTTGTCCGGCGCCGGCAAGACTACCTTGGGAAAAGAATTGTCGAGCCGTCTGCGTGCTGCCGGCCGTTCCGTCACCTTCCTGGATGGAGATGCGCTGCGTGCCGCGATCGCAGAAGATCTTGGCTACAGCCCGGCGAATCGCCGGCAATCGGCCATGCGGAATGCGCGGCTGTGCCGGTTACTGGCCGAGCAGGGCGGCGACGTGGTCTGTGCGACCATTTCGCTGTTTCACGAAGTGCAGCGCTGGAATCGCGAGAACATCCCCGGTTATCGCGAGATCTACCTGCGCGTTCCCGTGGACGAGCTACGGCGTCGCGACAGCAAGGGAATTTACGCCGAAGATCAGCGCGGCGACGGGCGCAATGTGGTGGGAATGGATGTGCCGGCTGAGGCTCCCGAGGCGCCGGATCTGGTGCTCGACAATTTTGGTCCGCTGGACGTAGCCGCGGCGGTGGATCGCATCTTAGCCGCTTGCGACACCTGGGGTGGCGATACATGCAATGGCGCTCGAGCGGCCCGGCCGGAGCGCCCGGTCGCCTTTAAAACGAAGGCGGAATCTCTAGAAGCGTTGGCGCCGCTGCTGCGCAATGGGCGCGTACTGCCACAGGTTCGATTCTCGGTCCGCGATTGGCTATCGGACCCCGCACGAGTGCTGGCCGGGCTAACTGCTCAGCCCTGGGGTTCCGGTCGCGTCATCGTGCGTAGCAGTGCACGGGATGAGGATCGCGCGGCACGGAGCCAGGCCGGCCGGTATGATTCCGTACTGGGCGTGGTGGGCAGCCCAGCGGTGGAACAGGCCATTGACCGGGTGATCCACTCCTTCGAAGATGACCGGAGCGGGGACAACCAGATCTTCGTGCAGCCCATGCTGGACAGTGTAGCCATGGCCGGCGTGGTTTTCTCGCGCAGTCCGAGCGGCAGCCCGTATTTCGTTGTCAATTACGACGACCGTTCGGGCCGAACCGATCGGGTCACTGGCGGCGTCGGCGACAATCTCAAGACTTTCTTTTGCCTCAAGTCGCGGGCGAATGCCTGTCCAGCTCCACTGGCGCCGGTGATCGCTCTGGTCAGCGAGCTCGAAACCCTTTTGGCCTGCGATGCAATCGACGTGGAATTTGCGGTTGGCGGCGATGGGCAACTGTACCTGCTGCAGGTTCGGCCGCTCACTGTCGATAGCCATGAGCTGGCGCCGGACACCAAGGTCGCGAGCGCGCTCGCCGATGTGGCGTGTAAGGTGGAGCTGCTCAGCCGCCCGCATCCTTACCTGCATGGCAGCCGGGCGATTTTCGGAGTGATGCCGGACTGGAACCCGGCCGAGATTATCGGAGTGCGGCCCTGGCCCCTTTCGTTGTCGCTTTATTGCGAGCTCATCACGGACACCATCTGGGCCTATCAGCGGGACAATTACGGCTATCAGAATCTTCGCAGTTTTCCCCTGCTCGTCAGCTTTCACGGGCTGCCTTACATCGATGTCCGCGTGAGCTTCAATTCCTTCATACCGCGCGACGTGTCCGACGATCTCGCGGGGCGGTTGGTGAATTACTACATCGATCGCCTGCTCGCCGAGCCGCATCTGCATGACAAAGTCGAGTTTGAAATCATTTTCTCCTGCTACACGCTCGATTTGCCTAAGCGCATGGGCCGGCTGGCCGAGAACGGATTTTCCGCCGGAGACCTGGCCGAACTTTCGAGCGCCTTGCGACGCCTGACGAATCGAATCATGCATGGCGAGACCGCGCTGTGGCGGGGCGACCGTGCGAAGATCGATCTGCTGGCCGAGCGGCTTCCGACCATCTGCAACGCTAAGATCGACAAGATCAGCCGCATTTACTGGCTGATTGAGGACTGCAAGCGATATGGAACTCTGCCCTTCGCGGGTCTCGCGCGGGCGGGTTTCATCGCGGTTCAGCTTTTGCAGTCCTGCGTGGAGGTGGGCGTATTCACCGCCGAAGAGGGCGCCACTTTCATGGCGAGCGTCGACACCGTCGGGTCGCGCATCGGACGGGATTTCGGGCAACTTTCGAAGGCGGACTTCCTAGCGCGCTACGGCCATCTACGGCCGGGGACCTACGACATCTTGTCGCCGCGCTATGACGAGGCGCCCGATCTTTATTTCGACTGGGCCAGTGCCCGGCCGCCTGCGCCTGCTCAGCCACGCTTCGCGCTCTCTATTGAGCAATTGCGCCGCATCGAGCAACTGCTCAAAGAGCATGAGATCGACATCGACGTCCTGAGTTTGATCGAGTTCATCAAAGCCGGCATTGAGGGCCGCGAATACGCGAAGTTCGTGTTCACGCGGAGCCTGAGCGATGCCTTGTCGCTTATCCGGGAGCTGGGCGAGGAGCATGGCCTTTCGGCGGAGGATTGCGCATTTCTCAGCTACGACGCGATTCGGAAACTCTACAGCGAGAGCGGTTCGGTCGGAGAAGCGCTGCGGGCGAGTGTGGCGCACGGGAAGGAACGTCACGCGCTCACGCGCAGCCTGGTGCTTCCGCCCATCATCGCATCCCCTGAAGAAGTATTTGCATTTCACCTTCCGCCCAGCCAGCCTAATTTCATTACGCGCAAGAGCGTAACGGCGCCCGTGGCTTCAGTCGGTGATCCGCCAGAGAGCTTCGCGGGACGGATTCTTTTCGTGCCCAGCGCGGACCCCGGCTTCGACTGGATCTTCACTCGCGAGATCAGCGGATTCATCACTCAGTACGGCGGCGCCAATTCGCACATGGCCATCCGCGCGAGCGAACTGGGCATGCCCGCCGTAATCGGCGCCGGCGAAGCGCTGTTCCAGCAGTGGCGGAGCGCGCGCAAGCTGTGCCTGGATTGCACCAATCAGAAGGTCCTGGTCATCGCGTGAGAGCTGTGATCCTGGCCGCCGGCCGCGGCAGCCGTATGGGGCATCTGGGCGACGACCGTCCTAAATGTTTGGTCGAACTGGAAGGCCGGCCGTTGATCGAGCGCCAGATCGCGGCTCTGTATCGAGGTGGCGTGGATAAAATCGGAGTGGTCCGCGGCTATCGCGCCGAGATGATCGAACGTCCCGGCCTCTTCTATTTCGCCAACGAACGATGGGCGGAAACCAATATGGTGATGTCGCTCGCCGCTGCGGCGCCATGGCTCGGTTCGGGACCGGTGATTGTCAGCTATGCGGACATTTTCTACCACAGCGATTTGGTCCGCGGTCTGGCCGCCGCAAGCGGCCAATTGGTCATCAGTTATGACCGGGCGTGGCGCAGGCTGTGGACGCGGCGTTTCGCCGATCCTTTGTCTGACGCCGAAACTTTTCGGATCGATGACGCCGGCGAATTGCTCGAAATTGGCGGTAAGACCACGCGAATCGAAGAGATCGAGGGGCAATATATGGGCCTGCTGAAATTCACGCCGCCGGCCTGGAACGCGGTGGAGACGCTACTCGGCACGCTCGACGCGGTAACGCGTAATCGCCTGGATATGACCGGATTGCTGCGGCGGCTGCTGGCGGGAAACAATCTCCCGATAAACACTTTCGCGACCGATGGCCAATGGGGCGAAATCGACAATCCGGAAGATGTTGCGTTATATCAAACCATGATCCAGGAGGGGGAGTTGGTGCTCGATGATTGTCGTGCTCAATAAATGCGGGGAGACGAGGCTGTGATGAAGCACGGAGATTTTAGCGGCCTGGCAGGCGACTACGCCAGGTTCCGCCCAGGTTACGCGCCGCAAGTGGCCAGCGCGATTCTGAGCTATGCGGGACGTGACGCGGCTGTCTTGGATGCCGCCGACATCGGCGCCGGCACTGGCATTTGGACACGCACGCTGGCGGCGCGGGGCCTGCGGTCGGTGGTAGCCGTGGAACCGAACGACGACATGCGCGGGCAAGGAATTGAGACCTCGCGCGGCTCGCCGATTGTCTGGCGCAAAGGTTCGGCCGAAGCCACCGGCCTGCCCGACGCATCATCCGATCTGGTGAGTATGGCCTCGTCATTCCACTGGGCCGATTTTGACCAGGCGTGCGACGAGTTCCACCGCATTCTGCGGCCGGGCGGCCTGTTCGTCGCCTTATGGAACCCACGCTTCATCGAGGCCAATCCGCTGCTGGTGGAGATCGAGGCGCAGATCGCGCGCCTCAAACCGGACATACGGCGCGTATCGTCCGGGCGCTCCGGTATTACCGAGCGCCTGACCGACATGTTGAGCGCCAAGCCGCAATTCGCCGACGTGTTGTATCTGGAAGGCAGACATTCACTGCAGCAAACGAGGGAGCAATATATGGGCGCGTGGCGCTCAGTAAACGATCTGCAGGTGCAATTAGGTCCGGACCTTTTCCGGAAGTTCCTGGATTTCACCGAACAGCGCATCGCCGGTCTGACTTCGATCGAGACCACCTATGTGACGCGCGCCTGGACGGCTCGGCGCGCCTAACCGCCCAGGCTATAGCCCATCCTCTGTATCCGTCCCTTGGTCTCATCATCCAACGCGTCAATAAAAGCTTGGAAGCGAGGGACCTTGGCTTGAACGGCCAGGTAGCCATAAGCTTTGGTCTTGGGAGGCGCTACCCGCACGCGGCTCCAATCAAGATCTACCGCCATGAGCTCAACGATTTTAGAAAACTCCCGGAACGGATCGACCATAAAGTCCTCCAGCCGCAGCGCCAGCGTAGCGGATTGAAGATGCAGCTCGGTTTCCTCGACAAATTCGGGGAACGTCAAGAATCTCGGGCCGGGTGAGGCAGCAAAAAACTCTGCATCGCCCTGGGCGAATGCCTGGAAATCGGAAAAGTTCTGCTCCAAATCGGCGCACAGATCGTCGCTGTTCTGATAAACCTGTGAAATACCGGAAACCCGTCCGTTGTCGCGAATGTAGATCCGCCACCAAACCCAATTTGTCAGCAAGGAATCCAGCGGATGGCGATAGACGAAAATCAAATCGGCAAATCGGGATCTTACCGCCTCCAATATGCTGCTCATCACCTGCGGCAAAGCCTGATCGCGCGACGGATGCCGAATAGTGGCATGGCCGCTATAGATCATGGGGGTCGGCCCAGGATGCAAGCCGATGGCGTCCCTGAAATATTGTGTCCTTTCTCCGATGTTCTGCAGCATCAATTCATTGATATATCGACGTCCGGTTCCGAATAACCCAATAATATAAGTCGTTCTGTAGCTGCCGAAATCCGCATTGCCACGATCCGCTTCTATGGGCAAGCGGGCGTTCCTCTTCTCCATCCGCGCCAATCGCACTTCCAGGGCTTTGAGGTTCAACGAAAGCTGCTCAACGTCAGCCATTTTCAGGGACAGGTGATCAAGCTCAACCATGTTCCTGAAAAGATGATCAACGGCTCCGACGGTTCCCTGGAGCGATTCGCTCACGGAGGCATTGAATTCATTTAAGGGACGCGTATACCAGCCCAGCGAGCGGGCTAGCAACTTCTTAATACGCTGGATCAGGTCGTTGTGCCATCCAGGCGGACGGGGATTCACCACGCCCACGGCCTTTCTGAGCCTCTCCAGGCCGGCCGCGGCGCGGCGCAGCTCATCCAGGTTATTGAGCTTCCAGCCGTCTTCCGTCTCGAGGACAAACTGCGCGGCTTTCAAATGATAGAGGATGATTGCAACCGTAGCCGTGGGTGGAGTTTCGGTGACCCGTTGCACCAGCAACGCAGCTATGTTCTTGGTGGTGCGTGGCAGATTTTCGACAAACTCCATGAGGCAGATTGCTTTCGCCACCCGCTCCGGCATTCCAGGATAATCTTCTTCGTTGAAGCGTTGGTGAATGTCGAGGATGTCTTTCTGCTTCTCCCACGGAATGTTTCCCTCAACCAAATCGTAGAGTTTGTCGATGCTGGCCAGAGCGCCGACCGGCTGATCGGCCAGCCGCGTTCGGTCGGAGAAGAGCATCTCGAAAGACTGCTTCAAGATCGTGCGATTGCCGCCGCCCAGGTGTATTGGCGCGTTGGGGCGCAGATGGAGGCCGGTCACGACTTCCATGGAGACTTCGATCAAATGCGGAAGGTATGGATAAAATCCGACAAACTGATTTTCGTCAAAGTCGGTCTGGCGGGAACAACCCTCCAGCGCGATGTTCTGCATCAGCGAGGCGCCGCAATCGCCGAATAGCTTTCTGAGGACGGGCTTCTGGCTCTCCTTTTTCCGCAGCACTCGGCACGCAACCACTTCGCGGATATCCACGGAAGTCAGATCGAATTGGTTCTGGAATTGCGCCGGTAATTCGGGCATGTGTATGCCGCTCGCAGCCAGATGGTTGCGGACCTCTGACACTGTTTCCCTGGCAGTAACGACCATCCATGAGGACCCTGGCATCTTCCCGGCCGTCAAGCGCTTCAGGTTCTCGTTGGCAAATTGCCCGATAACCGCCTGGAGGTCCTGGACGCGCTGACCGTTGAGCTCCAGGTATTCGCCCATTTCGTCCATGATGAAAACCAAAGCCCTCCCGGGCCGGCGGCTTTCGCACAGATCGAACAATTTTTCTATCAGCTCCCGGACACTTAACTTTCTCGAAGGCCGCGCCTGAGCCATCTTGAGCCATGTGTCCGAAGAGGTGTAAGTCACAGGGTCTAGCCGATGAAGCAAGGCGCTGGAGTGAGCAAATCTCTGGCTGCCTTTACGCACTCTTCGCCACTCTTCTTTGTATTCCGCCCGGCACAGATCCTGGAACGCCGCAAGCCTGCCGGCCTTTTCAAGTTCAAACTCAAGCTCTGCGATGTCGCGGTCTTCGGCGTAGTCCAGATCGCGCAGCACAACGTTGTACATCACCTCGCCGATCTGTTCCGGGCGGGTTTGCGTTGCAACCTCCGCTCGAATGTCGAACATAAAGATCTGGTATGGCACCGATCGATTGAGGTAATCCACAGACTCGGCAACCCGCTCGGATTCCACCTGCTTCAAGAAAAGCGAGCTGGCAGGAGCTCCTTGCACTTCCCGGTTGGCCAGAACGTACCCGATGTTTTTCGCGAACGAAGACTTGCCTGAGCCAAAAGGGCCCGAAATCCAAACGCCGACGCTCGTTGCGGACTTCTGGGCAGCCGCCATGGTCGAGAAGAGGCGTTCGTACTCAGCTTTGATATGATCCGTCGCGACGTATTCGGTTAGTTCGGTGAAGACAGAATCCGGATCGTGGTTGTTGACATTGACGAGATCCTCGACACGTCTCGAAAAATCGCGCTCTAGCAGATCGGCAATCTTGGTCATCACTCACCGGTCGGATCTTACTTCCACTGGATCAGTCCGGCTTCGGCGCAAGCGACGAGGTAGTCCGCGACCAGGTTCAGCGGCAGCGGCCCATATTCGGCCGACACTGCGTCGCGTATTTCTCCCAGACTGCGCTTGCCGTTCACGAAGTTCACGATCTCATAAGCGTAAAGCTCGGATTGGTCACGCACGTTCAATAGCTGGCTGGCGCTGGGGTCGATCAGCTTGATCTTGCCGTAGCGCTCTTTGCCGAGACGCGCCAGAAGAACGTTATCGTTCTGATAAGTCAGCGGGCCAAATTCACTAATGCGCGACGGTATCCGTTTTGCACTCGCATCGCCGGCCCAGGGGGCGCTCGGAGCCGGTTCTTTGGCTCCTCGCAATTTCGCCTCTGTGTCGAGCAAATTCTGGAACTCGGTAGCCTGCCCGGCAAGCGCTCGCGCTCCCTGCGCGTCTAACTCAGCGGCCCCGCCGGTAAATTGAACAACGGAGTCAAGCGTAGCCATCTCGCGCTGTAACGCTTGATTCACCAGGTTGCGCGCTTCATACCACGCGACGCCCACATCAATTAGAGGATCATTCAGCAACTTCTGTGCGGGACCGAAGGCCTGCGCCAGGCGAGCTTCCGCCTGTGCCGTAAGGAACGGCAGCAGCGTCGTCAGTTGTTGTGCATCGATGCTGGCGTAGACGTAGCCTGAGGCGGCTCCCAACAGCGCCACGCGGCGTAGCTTCGTCGCGTCGATCTGATCCAGGGTGTCATGGTCAGTGTGGATGTAGATGTCCGGCCAATCCCGAAGATAGAGCGACGGTACCGCAATGGTAGAGGAATCGTAGTCATCGTGATCGCTGCCAGGGGAGTACGGTGTCACATCCGCAAAAAGCTCGTTGCGCGTTCCTTGCCCGCCAGCACGGGTTTCAACGATGCCGTCGCCGGCCGATAATTCACCCTCCGCATATCCGGCAGCAGCGGTGCGAATAACATCTAGAAACGTGGCCCCCACGTCGGTCACAAAACTGGGCAATGACCAGGGAGTGCCCGTGACGTGGAACATCGATTTATTCTTGAACGGGTCGCCACCAACCATATCCATGTGGATGTCGGCGCGCAAGCGCTGCTTAATCTCACTATGAGTAGCAAGAAACGCCATGGTGCCCTCCACCTCCGGCCCCCAGATAAAGCGCAGACTGCGTTTTGGCCGTGGCAGTTGCCGTGTCTCGATTAGATGCGAAAGCACTCGCGCTGACTCCAGAATAGTGACGCATCCACTTCCATTGTCGTTTGCACCCGGACGCTCGTGATCGAGATGGCAGCTATAAACAATTTCTCCCGCGCCAGGGTCTGTGCCGGGGATTGTGGCGGTCACAACGGTCCAGTGGCCAGGCCCAACTTCGGCTTTCACATGGGCATTCAGAACGATCCGCTCCCCGCTGTGCAAGCGTCTCCGCAGGTCCTCGGCGGTCTGACGCGAAACCATAAAAGCAAAGCCCGACGGTTGACGCGCCGCTAAATGCCCCCAGCGAATTACCGTTGTGTCCACACCCGACCAGGCAGTAGTCTGGTTGGGCATGTCACTGACAATTCCGGCGGCGCCATGCTCCGCGATCGCCAATTCCTGCACTTGCGCTAGAACGCCATCGGCCAGCACAATTTTGCCGCGCACATCCGCCTGTGAGTAATCGCCTTCGCTAGCGCCATTTCCCACGTCCACCAGCTCGGTCTCAACGTCGGCGGTATGGCTGTAGTCCGCCAGGCGGATGGGATCGGTCTTCCAGTCTCCGATCAAAATATGTTGCGGACGTACCTCCCACAGCCGGCCTTCCTCCACGGTCCATCCTAGGTACGAGCGCATCAGGCCGTAACTCTTGTTGCCGTCGATCGGAAACTGCTCGGTATGAGCGTCGTCCAAGCCGTATTCGCGGGCGCGCTGCAACATGAATTGCGCGGCCTGGTCAAAGTCACGAGTCGCCGGAACTCGATGCAAGCCGGTGAGGTAGCGAAGATTCTCATAAGGCGCGGCGCCGTTCGATTCATCCCGGAGCACCGTCCATTGATGGGCATCCAGGAAAGGTTCCTGCCCAAGAGCAACCAGAGCACTGAACGTGAACAGGATGCCAGTCTGAGAAAAACTCCGCATAAGCTAGGAGGATAGCACCCGCACAGCGTCGGGGATCTCAGCTTCGGCTATGCAGTGGGCGTACGATTTCGACTGCCTTTTTCCTGCTTCGGCGGGGTCTGCTCGCTCGCGGGGAGAGACGGATTTGGCAGGTTAGCACGCACTTTAGGAGACTACTCTAGCGAGCGGCAGCGGCGGCTGAAATCTTCTTCCGATATTCAGGATAAAGCGTCTCAGGCATTCCGATGGCGGCGTCGCGCGGGACGCCATACTTGGTGGTCATCTCATCGACGAAAGGATTCTTCTCGGGCAAGTAATGCGGCGCCGTTGCCCCGACGCTGCCTTCATAAGCCGTGATGCACGGCGGCCCGATAGGAGGTTGCGGCGTTGCGCTCAATTGAAAGCTTCTCGAAAGGATCCATGGTTCGGCCAGATAGATAGGATCCTGGATGATTTCGAGCACCGTCAGGATATCGCCGTGACGGTAAAAGCGCATGGTGGTGGTGGCTTCATCGCTCGATGGCGCGCCGGTCTTTCGCAGGAACCCGGCTTTCATGTGCGTGGTGTAAGTGACCAGCGTGTTGCCTTCCCATACGCCAGTGGTGAACCCGGAACGCGTGTGCAAAGCATATTGGGAAGGGTGCGGACGGCCGTCCATCCAAATGGTGAGCGGCGCCCGATCTTCCCAGCCGCCGATGGTATAGGAAATCACGTTTCCCTTGATCGGATCTGTTTCGGCCCAGATCCTCATACCGAAAGGACCTTGGACCAGATAAAACGCAGGCCATCCCTGGCACTGATGTTCAATCATTTCCAGCTGCGACTGCGAATAACTCAGCGCTCGAATTCGCCCTTCCTCGCTGAGCGGGATCCCCGTGAAGTCCACTGGCAGCCCGTCGCCAGTAAGGAACTCATGGTTTCGTGGAGTCCAGGAGCCGGTCAGCTCCACCTGCGCGAAGGCGGAGCCAGCCAACAGGAACAGAGCCGAAGTGAATAGCGTTATTTTGCGGTGCACGGAGTTGGATCCCATTTCGCGCCGTCGGCCTCCTTCTTGAATTGCGAGCTCACCGTGAACGGCTGCCGGAGGTAGAGCGGATCGTCGACGATGGTGGTCACCAGCAGCACCTGGCCGCCGCCGGGGATCGGCGCGATATCGAAGTATTCGGTAACAACCGCGTTCTGGCTGTAAGGCACGCCATTCTTGCGCAGATATCCGGCCCGCAGGTTTGTCGTCATTACCTTCAGCGATGATGGCTTATCCCACTGTGCACTGGAAAACCCTTGCCAGCTCCGCTCACCCTGCGACGACTGCGCGGGATTGAAATGGAGCAGCCGCGTCTGCATGCCGTAGTCGCTATCCACCCGCAGCGTGTTCTCGTCCTGCCACGTAATGTGAAATCGGGCAGCAAGCCGCATCAGCGCAGCGGCGCCATACGCTTTGCATTGATTGCCAGCCGCTTCGTCGGCCGCTGGATCCCATGCGTCGGCCACCTTGTGCGCCTCCGGAGTCATGGGCACGGGTTGGTAATCGCCTTTGCGCGGCGTGATCATCCTGAATCGCCAGTCTTCGGTGACAAACGCGACCCAATAACCCGTGAGATCCACGGGCGCGGATGCTTTGGCGGTACTCGAAGCGCTAGGCGCACTCGCGTCCTGGCCGAACAGGCAGGCTACGCATAGAAGGGCGATCAAGAAGACTCTCATGGCACACTCACGCCGATGGTCCGGTAAATAGCCTCGACGAAATCGTTGGTGGTCCAGGCGCCGGTGTCGGATCCGTAGCGGTGCACGTATCCCCGGGCCGGCGAGGCTGCCTTCACTTGTTCCAACGTGAGGCCCTGTTTCACCAAATCGCGGACGCGGTCCCGGATGATGGTCACCATGTCGCGGTAATCCACCACGTCGAGTTGATCGCAGAGCCGGCCGTGGCCGGGAATGACCAGCGTACCTTCTTCGCGCGACACAATCGGCACCGACGGAATGGCCGTGTCCACCAGCTTCTGCAATGCTGCAATTTCGCCCTGAATGCTTCCGCCCTTCGCGACATCGATAACCGGGAATCGCGTTGTATCCATAACGTCGCCCGCCACCACCACATCGGAGCGGCGAAAGAAAACAATCGCATCGCCATCGGTGTGAGCGGCCGGCTGACGGAACACCTCGATGCCTTCGCCGTTCAGGTACATATACTTTCGCCGTTGATCGAAGGTTTCTGTAGGCCACGCATCAATAGGAAATGGGGAAGACTTCCCGCTCGGTCCGCTCATTCTCGTCAACACCTGTTCGGCGGAAAGTATGGATGCACCGCCTCCCAGAAAATTGGTGGCGAGTCCGGCTCCGCCGTTCCCGGTGAACAGCGTCTGCCCGGCTTTTGCGACCGTGGCGTTGCCGCCCACATGATCCGCATCGGCGCTAGTGTTGATCACGTATCGGATGGGTTGCGTGGTTATTTTCTTGATTGCGGCGACCACGGCATCCGCGTTCGCAGCCGAGCCTGAGTCCACCACTACAACGCCATCCACGCCCACTTGAACGCCGATGTTGCCGCCGGCGCCGGCAATCATATAGAAGTTCGGGCGCAGTTGCAGGACTTCGAGATTCGCGCCCTGAGTCGGCTGTGCCGCCAGGGCAGTAACGATGACAAGAGCGGTGGCGGCTGTCGAAATCCGAAATCCGCTGAAAGGGACCATACGGCTCGACCAATTCTACTCCTATGTGCGCGTCGCGACGCGTTTGCCCCCAAGAATGGTGGCGCTTGGGAACAATCTCTGCTTGCCGGTTCGGTTGTTCCCGAAATTGTCCACGAACTCGAAGCTGTTTTCTCTAAGCTCCAGCACCGCAATGTCGGCGGGCGCGCCCACCTTCAGCGTCCCCTTGCCGCGAAAGACGGGGAAAGCCGCGGCAGCATTCACCGTGGCGCACGCGATCACCTGGCCGATGGGCATGCCCAGCATCAGGAATTTCGACATCACGTTGGGAAAGTCGATGATCTGCGTGGTGCGGCCTTCAGGAGTCCAGTCGGTAGAGAAAGTGACCGGCAGGAAGCCCGCCTGCAGCACGCGATCGGCGATATCCCAGCGCAAGTGGCCAGTGCGTCCGTTGCCCAGATCGAATCGGACGCCTCGGCGCCGCGCTGCCATCACCTCCGGCAGAATGTGCCCGGCGTCGTCGATTATGCTGTTGGGCGGCGGTGCAAACATGTGGGTGACAATGTCACCCGGCTTGAGCAGTGCGATCAGATTAGGCAGGGGCGACACGGTCTGGCCCATGTGGATCATCACCGGCAGCTTAAACGACGATGCCACTTCCCGCGCGCGCCGCAGCACCTCGAAATCGTTGGCGCCGGCCACGTCTCGTGACAGGCGCGCCTTCACCCCGGCGATCATATCGCGGTGCTGACCGATGGCTTCGCGCGCGGCTTCGACATCAGCATGCTTGAGGTCCATGGTGTCGCCTTCCGGAATGATGCCGGCGCGCCCGATGTTGATCAGAACGCGGCACGCCTGCGGCGCCGCTTTGGCGATCGCGATGGTATCGGCAATGCGATCCGCGCCTTGCGATCCTGCATCGATCAGCCCTGTCACCCCGTCGGCCAGGCACAGCATCGGCCCCTCACTGGAGCGCGCGGCGTGGGTGTGGATATCGATCAATCCGGGCACTACCAGCTTGTCGTGTGCGTCTATCGTTTCAACGGCGGTTTCAGCGGCGCCTGCTGCGAGGTTTTCCTTGATCGCAACGATTCGTCCATTTGCAATTGCCACGTCGCGGATCGCGTCCAGCTTGCGCGAGGGATCGATCACACGTCCGCCTTTGACCACCAGGTCGTATTTAGTCCCCGCTCGGAGCGCGCCCGGAATAGAGCCGAAACTCGCGGCCCCCGCGGTGGTTCTAATAAACTGGCGCCGATGCATGCTCACTTCACGCCTTTCAGTTGCGAATACACCATGCCGACAAACCGATCCGCGCTGGTCCCCGCGCCCGCAGGCAGCAATCCTCCCGGAACCTTGGCATCATAAGGAGCCGTCACTTTCGCGGCCAGCACTTCTTGCTGGCTCTCACCCTGATCGATCATCCGCTGCACCTTGGCCTGTATATCCAAGATCATGTCGCGATAGGGTACGATATCCGTTCGGTGGATAATGCTGCCGTGGCCTGGGATCAACCTGGTGTTCCCACCGGCCAGCTGCATGGTCTCGTCGAGCGCCTCCAATACGCCTTTCAGCGTGCCGCCGTTGGTGGTGTCGACGAATGGATATCCGTAATTCCTGTAGAAATCGCCAATCATGATGACGTCCGCATTTTCAAATCGGATCATTGTGTCGCCGCCGGTATGAGCGGCCCGAACCGGAATCAGATCGACGATCTCTCCGTTCAACCGAAGTTTTATTGGGTCGCCCATGCCGTAGGTCACGACCGGAAGGCGCGCTGGGTCTCTGGCGGGATCTCGTGCAAGAGACGCGTTCGCAGCTCCCGGGGGAGCAGGCGGCCGTAACATTTCCTCGCGCAGTTCTTCCCGCGCAAACAGTAGAGCGCCCATCTTGACGAAGTTCGCATTGCCGGCCGTGTGATCGCCGTGCACGTGCGTGTTGACCAAAAACCGAATCGGCTCGGGACTGATCTTGCGGATGGCAGCCAGCACTTTGTCGGATATTTGTGCGTACTGGGCATCCACCATAAAGATGCCATCCGGTCCGGCCAGCACACCGATCCTGCCGCCGGCCGCGTCCTCATGGCCGGGATCGGCTCCCGCCGAACCGGAAAGTATATAGAGATTCGGCGCGATTTTCTCCGTCAGGATTTCAATCTTGGCGTACTCGATTCCCTGCGCAAAGATGCGCGCCGCAGGAACGGAAACCAAAACGAACGTCAGGCAGGACGAAGCCCGCAACACACTGCGACTGGTGGTAAACATGTGAATCCGCTGAGCAAGCATGTGAGCCTGCTGAGCAAGTATGATACATGATCGGAAAGGATCGTGAACTATGCGAGTAACCAACATGCTGGGCGCGCTTCTGGCGATTAGCTTGCCCGGCCTGATTCCCGCTCAGCCACCGGCCGCCGCTGCGGCCAAGCCGGATTCCCCCGAAGTGCGGGGGCTCATTGAAAAGGCGAAGAAAGCCGGTGGCCCGATGTGGGCCGGAGAAGAACACTTTTTCTGCGAAGCTCCACGCCCCAATCGTCCCGACGACCCGGTGATTCCCGCTTCCAAGATTTTCGACAATGTCTACATCATTGGCAATTCGGGGACCGCGGCCTACGTCATTCAGACCTCCGCGGGACTCCTGATGATCGACTCGTTGGGCGCCGATCAAGTCCAAACACAGCTTTTGCCCGGCTTTCAGAAGCTGGGTCTCGATCCAGCCAACGTGAAGATCATTCTGGTGGGCCACGGCCATGCCGACCACTTCGGCGGATCGCCTTATATGCAGGAACATTTCGGCTCCAAGGTGTACATCTCGGCCGCGGACTGGAACCTGATGGAGCACCCGCCTGCCGGACGCGGAGGACCGCCCAAAGGGCCTCCGGCGGTGCTACCCAAGCACGACGCCGAGGTGAAAGAAGGCGAGCCGGTTGTGCTCGGCGATCTGAAGGTCATCCCCGTCGCCATACCAGGCCATACGCCCGGCTCGATGGCTTATATCTTTCCGGTGAAAGACCAAGGGAAGTCGCATATGGCCGGCATCTACGCGGGCACCGTCCTCACCCCGGGCATCGTTTCCGACGAAGGACTGGCCAGTTATCTGAACTCCGTCCGCCACTACAAGCAAGAAGCCGCCAAGGCCGGCGTCGACGTGGTCATGCAGAATCATCCGCTGATGTATGCACTGCCCGATATGCTCGATCGGTTGGCCCAGCGGAAGAAGGGCGATTCGAATCCGTTCGTGGTGGGGAAGGCCAATTACCAAAAGTTTGTGGATGTGATGGAAGCCTGCACGGAAGTGAACATCGCGCGCCGCAAGCAGCCCTAATGGGTCTTCCGCGCCCGCTCAGGCCTTCGCGTAATCACGCAGGAATTGCACCAGCAACGCGCTCACCTGTTCCGGCTGCTCCTGCTGCGCCCAATGGCCGGCGCCGTCCAGAAGATGGAATCCGGCCATATGCGTGCAGGCGCTATTACGCATCTTGTCCACCGCGCCCGGCGTTTGATAAACGCCCCAGTCGCTTTTTCCCGCAATGAATTGAGACGGGACGTCGATGGTGCGCCCGGAAAAAGTTTGCATCTCGGCGATGCTTCTGGGATCGGAGCCGCGTCGCACGCGATAGCCCTGCAGCGCTCCGGTGAAACCAGTCCTAGCGTACTCGGTCGCGTATACCTCCACTTCAGGTTCCGTGAGCCATTTGCAATTCGCGATGTAATCGGCCGCCGGCATGAACGCAGCAGCGGTCTCCGCCATGCCCTTGTCCTTCTCCATCACGTAATAATTCGGAATTTGCGCCATCTCCTCAGCTGTGCGCGCCTTCAAAGGATGTGGATGGTTCCCTTTGTAGTCTGCACTTTTGCAAAAGTAATAGGCGCGGAAAAAAGCGCGCAACCCTTGCGTCGCATGAAGCATGTTGTCGCTGGCGCCGCGCGTGCGCTGATAGTTCTGATAATATTTCCGCGGCGGGTTGAGCTTCGCAAGCTGTTCGTCCAGCTCATCGTCCGTCATCGCCGGACGCGGCATCGGCGCCCCGTTCGCCGTATCGAAGGGCAACGCGGGCGCGCCTTCAAACGGCGAACTCATGATGGTGAGCGAGCGGAAAATATCCGGCCTGATGAGCGCGGACGACGCGGCTACCGGTGCACCGGCGTCGTGTCCCACCACCATCGCTACCGAGCGGTGGCCCAGCGCGTAGACCAGCCCGATGGCGTCTCGAGTCATGTTGAGAATGCGAAAGGGATCCGGGTCGGCGTCGTAAGAATCGTCCCAGCCGATGGTGCGGCCGTAGCCGCGCTGATCAGGCGCAATCACGTGATAGCCGGCAGCCGCGATTGACGGCATCACCTTGCGCCAGCTGTACGCTAGTTCCGGGAAGCCATGCAGCAGCAGGACCGCCGGACGTCCCGGCGTTTCGTAACCGGCCTCCAGAATATGCACGGTCATGCCATTCACGTTGGCGATATGGCGCGAGCGGATGGCGGCCGGGATGGTGCCGTTGCCGTAAGGAGGAAGCTTGGAAAAATCGGTATGGACGATGGCGGCACGCGCGAGTTCCACCGCCGCTGCCGTGGCCAGGAAAGTACGCCGCGAGAGATTCGGCTGGTGGCCCATGGGAGTCCGCCTAATGCTCAGGCGCGCCTGCATTCACGGTCACCGTCACATCGCGAGACGTGAACAATTGCCCGTCGTTGGCCGTCGCCCGCAGCACATAAGTGCCGGGCGCGCCAAAACTCACCTTGGATGTCAGCGTCACCGGCTCGCCGTAAATCACCGAGGAGGAATCCGGATCAAACGTGACCTTGCCCGGTCCGCGATACTGAGTCCATTTGATCTGAACGCCCCTGGGGCGGCGAGGCTGCGCATCACGGTCTGGATTGGAAGGGGTTCGCCGATACGGTTTCGGAAGGCCGTCGTCGGTGGCGGAAGCAGTCAGCGTCGCTGCTTCCGGCAGTGCAACGGCATGCACATCGCCGACGCTGAGGGACGGCGGTTTGTTGTTCGGATCGGGCACTCCACCACCCATGTTTTCGACGATAACGTCCGGGCTCAGCTCCCACACCGGCTCGAGCCATCCCTTAGCCTGGTCGGTTCGCCCATGCGACGTCAGGGTCCAAATCACTTTCTGTTGCTTGTCCCAATCCTTGGGCACCACCACTCGAAACAGGAAGCGCTGGCGTCTGGGGTAGAAATGCGTCGGCTGGCCATGATCGCCGGAGGCTTGACCGGCTACTTCGATGCTATTCGCCGAGCCCACCGGTATGTCGAGCTCTTCCTGGTAATTCCGGTTGAGGTACCCGAAGACCATGCTGAAGGTCCCATCCGGATTGCGCTCCCAGCCCTCAAACACCGGCGCGACGTTCTGGCCCCGCGCATACTGCACCTGGGCACGTGCCGCACTCACCGCGATCACTACGGCACACACCGCCAATAACCAGCGCATCCGCTACTCCGTCTTCGCCAGAATGGTCTTCGCTTTTCGCGCTTCCACTTGCTGCTTGAATTCGGCGTCGGAGAGGTAGTAGTAGCTGATCCAGGCGCCACCCATCTCGTCTACCGTCCGCTGCCCGTAGGTAATCAGGTTCTCCGGATCGGGGTTGTACTTGTTCCCTGGAGAGTTGTCGTACCAGGAGATCATGTGCAGAATGGTCCCGGCCGGCAGCAACGGTTGCTCATCTTCGGCGTAAAGGTACACCAGGTGCCACGCAAACTGGTATCTGCTTACGCAGCTCAACATCTCCACCTTGTGCCCGCCCGGATAAATCGCCTCCATGCAGGAAGCCTTCCCGCGATTGTGCAGGTGCGGTTGGAAAGATAGCAGCCGAGCCGGCTTGGCTAGTGTATTGTAACCATCGAAGCGCACGTTGTCCGCGCCCGGCGGAATATCGAGCTCCTTCGGATCGCCGATCTTTTCGGTGGTCTCGATGTGCTCGGGCGTATATCCCTTGGGATAAAATTTGAGCGCCAGGGCCACGTTCGCCGGAGTCTCTTGGCCCATCGGATGCAAGTGGAGATTGAAGTTGATCTTGGTCCCGGCCTTCATCAAGCGTCCCGCGCCGTCCGGAAATACGTCGGCGTTCTTTCCCAGAGCATACTCGTTGAGGAAGTCCCCTTGGACGTTGTCTCCCTGGTCGGGATCATCGTCGTGCTTCATGGACGTAGTTACATGGTGCACGGCCCGGAAGCCCTTAATCGGTTTCACTTCGATGGCTTTGATATACCGGTCCTCGGTCAGGCCGGGATCAACCAATACATCAATCCATCGGTCGGATGCTTCGGCGGGCACGATCTGATCCTTCGGCAGCGTCACGATCAGGTCCGGCTGATCGAAGTGCCAGCGGTCCGAATCGTCAAACGTGCGCGGCTTGGGCATATCCGCCAGGTTTCCCTTGGGCGAGCCGCTATCCACCCACTTGACGATGGTCGCAATTTCTTCGTCCGAGAGCGACACGTCGTTCTTGAAATGCTGAACGCCCACATTCTTGTCGATGTACCAAGGCGGCATCTCCCGCGCCAGCACTTTCTGCTTAATCGACTTGGCCCATGGCCGTGTTTCTTCATATGTCAGCAGCGACATGGGGGCGAACGTGTCTGGCCGATGGCAGCTCTGACATCGGTTCTGAAGGATGGGCGCTACATCTTTGGTGAACGTAGTTTCACCCTGGGCCATCGCTACGATCGCGAAAAGACCGGAAATTCCGAGAATAGCTCTCATTTGGCTTCCTCCGCCACGAACTCTTTGAGACTAGAAGCCCCCGGCATCGGTGTCAAGCCCCCGCAGCCTCGCACCCTCGTTGTGGGCGCACCGTTGGAGGGGTATTGACGGGGCTTGTAATTTTTGCGACCATGAAAGCGGAATTGCCCGCTCAACCGAACTGTGGCCTTCATGGTCTGCGTTCCCGAAAGGGATAGGTTGGCGGGCTCAACTGTTTTTAGGTGGCCAAACCTGAACGAACTTCTCCCGGTGCTTGGTTAGGTTTCGGTAGCGACCATCTCCGCTCGTCACGGAGCGTCCGACAGCCCCGCAGACCATATCCGCTAACTTTATCAGGTTGTTGCTGTGTGAATGCTCCATGGTCACTTTCTTGACTAACGTGTTGCCGTCCGGATCGACCAAGCGGGATCTCAGCCCCTTTTCTAGCTTCGTTCGGAACGCTCTATCACCGCTCTTGTCCAGGATGATCTTGGAGCTGTCCAACAGCGGCCGGATGTGTTCGCAGACGATGCTCACGCTGAATTCGTAAACCTGCTTCGGATCGTTGAAGCGCTGGCTATAGAGCTTGCGCTTGTCCACCACGAACCCTGCAAACTTGAACTCTTCGGATGACATCGCGCGGAAGAACTCGCGGCGGATCGCATCGGAACAATTTGTGAAATGAAACTCGTGGCGCGGCCCCTGGTTCAACTGAAGACGAAATCCATCTATGGCGCGATCGCAGGCGTCGGCGGCGAACGCCGAGGAAAACATCACGGCCACGCAGGTAAAGAATTCCGATGACCCTTGATCGAACTTAAGGCCGCAGTCGCCAGATTCGTCGATGAGAACGAGCATGTACCGCCGGTGGTTGCGGGGCAACGTGTACCGAAGGGCTTTCGCCCATTGCTTGGGTTGCCTCCGGTCTCTGTTTTTGCAACTGTGCCCCGGTGCCCGCGCGAGCGCCCTGGCTAATTTCCGCCTTTCAGCTTGATTTCCGCCGTATCTCCCTTCACCTCCACGGTTGTTCCGAAAGGCCGCGACAGGTCGGCCAGGCGCTCCAGGATATAGTGCGCCTGCTCGCCTGTAGCCGGCGCTGGCAAACCGCGTGTCTGCAGAAACAGGTTGTTGGTATGCTCGTCGTGCGTATCCGCCTGGCCCTGGCCAATCTTATTCTGAGCCACGGGCTGGAACTTCACCGATTGCAGATTCTTTCCCCGGAATTCGACGTATGCCACCACGCTTTCCCAGTTGATCGGTTCGTCCAGCAATATGTCCATGGGCGGTGCCTGGAAAATGAAATTGCCCAGATCGAAAAAGATTGGCCGGCCGTGATAAATCTCCACGCCATGCAGCAGCGGTGCGCCATGCATAACGATAATGTCCGCGCCCGCATCCACTTCGGCGTGGGTCCATTTCTTGAGCCAATCGGGCGGCCCCAGCCGCTCCGGTAATTCTTCCAGCATGATGGTCCGGAAAGGTTTATCGAACACGTGATTGTGTTCATACACGATCACCAGGTCAGCTTGCTTTTTGGCGTTCCGAATGCTCTGCAGAATGCGTTGCGTATCTTCCTCGTTCGGCTTGTTCGCTTCCACACGCAGCTCGTCTACGCCAGGCCGGGTCGCGGTGGCGGACCCTCCTGCATCAATCAATCCGGATGCCATCGCCACCAGCGCAACGGTGCCTTTCGATGTGTGCAGCAAACCGGGCGCAACGGCTTCATCGATGGTGTTCCCGGTCCCGGCGTGAGCCAGATTCAACCGCTTCGCTTCCTGGAGCGTGTTCTCAATGCCAGGGAGCTTGAGATCGAACGCATGGTTGTTGGATAGCGACACTAGATTGAAACCAAATGACTGCAGGGCATCCAGCGCTTCCGGCGGGGAGAGGAACCTGCCGTCCATGTGTGACTGACCCTTCTTCTCGTCGACGATGGTGGTTTCGAAATTCGTAAAAATCACATCGCCCTTCAACAGCGACTTGATTACCGGCACCGCGGCCGGAGCGTGAGCGCGAATGTCGGACCGGATCATGGATTGTCCAGTCAGCGTGATGCTAAACGTCTGGGATTCCGCCGGCAGCGTAAACGCAATCGCCAGGCAGACTGCTAATATTCTTGCCATCGTTCGTTCTCCAAGGCCCGCTCTTCCAAACTACGCAGCAGAGGACGTCTGTCCCCACAATCTCGCAGTCGCGATCCTCGCGCCCTCGGCTTGCGCCTTCAGCTTGGCCCATTGAATGGTCGGATGCACGCGCCGCGTGAACGGACTTTGCGCGAAGCCACAATCCGATCCCGCCATCACTCGTTCCCGTCCCACAATATTGGCCAGTCGCACCAGCCGGTCCGCAACCAGCTCCGGATGCTCCACCACGTTGGTCACGTGGCTAATCACGCCGGGAATCAGCACGCGGTCGTCGGGCACCTTTACTTCCTGCCATACCTTCCATTCGTGCTCGTGGCGTACGTTCGCGGCTTCAAATTGATAACCGCCCACGCGCAACTTCAGCAGCACGTCGACGATGTCGCGCAAGGGCACGTCATAAACATGCGGCGCGTTCCAGCTCCCCCAGCAAATGTGATAACGGATTCTCTCTTGGGGTAAGCCTTCCAGTGCGTGATTCAACGCATCGATCCGCAATTCCGCCCAATCGTGATACTGCTTCATGCTGAGCGGTGGCACGATGCGCTCATACGTCCAGGGAAGAAATGCATCATCGATCTGCACGCGCAGCCCGGCGTCTAATATCGCCTTGTATTCTTCGCGGAGGGCCTCGGCCAGCGCGAACAGCAGGGACTCTTCGTCCTTGTAATGTTCGTTTCTATAAAACGGAAACGCGCTCGCAGGAGCCACCACCGGTAGGAAACCATCCTCTACGTGGACCTTGGCGACCGCGGCTTTGAGATTGGCGATATCGCGCTGCACCTGCGCCTGCCCAATGTACCGGATGGGTCCGGTGCATACGTTGGTGGTGGTGTTCGGCCGCACCTTGAAGCCCTGCGTGGGAAAATACTCGGCGTAGAATTCGGGGAAGGCCGCGAAGTCGCGCCCCATGCTCATGGTCGCCAGAGGATCCTTGAGTTCTTCGGGCGTAGCCGGCCGTTCGGTGAAACCGGAGATCCGCTGGTGGATATACCAGGCCCAGTTCCCGGTCTTGCCGAATTCGCCGTCACTGACGATATCCACGCCCGCTTCCGCTTGTTGCCGAACCACCTCCGCGATGGATTCCGTCAGGCAGGCGGCATGCGCGGATTCGTCATAAGGACGTCGCTCTTCGATCTCCTCCAGGAACGGGACCAGCTTCGGCGGCCGAACCAAACTCCCGACATGCGTGGTCAGAATTCGATGCTGACTGGTTGCCATGGTTCCTCCTGGAATCCTGCAAGCGTTCCGGTCTTTAGCAGGTTGCGGAAAAAGCCCCTCCCCACCGACGAACCGCAGGCGTGGGCGCCTACGCTACACGGGCTATCGGCGACATAACCGTGCCCGTGTAGGGCGGACTTCAGTCTGCCGGGCTTTTTCATCAACCTGTTAGAGAATATACTCCTTTGCGAAATGCTCCGCTCCTATTGCATTGCCGGCTGTTGCATTGAGGGCCGGTTGCAGTGATGATGGCTCAATGTCCCTTCCCGAAACGTTGTGCGAAGGCTTGCTCATCCCTGCCATCGCAGCGCCGATGTTCCTGGTCTCAGGTCCCGATCTGGTGGTGGAAGCTTGCCGATCGGGCGTGATCGGAACCTTCCCTGCGCTGAACCAACGAAGCAGCGAAGGTTATGAGGCCTGGCTGGACGAAATTGAGCAGCGTCTGGATGACATCCGGGTGCAGACCAGCCGCTCTCCGGCGCGCTATGGAGTGAACCTCATCGTTCACAAAACCAATACGCGCGTGGAACGTGACCTCGAGATCGCCGTTCGCCATCGGGTTCCTCTGGTGATTACATCGCTGGGCGCTGCGCGCGCCGTGGTGGACGCGGTGCATTCCTACGGCGGCGTGGTTTTTCATGACGTCATCCATTTGCACCACGCGCGCAAAGCCGCCGAAGCGGGCGTGGATGGCATCATCGCTGTAAGCGCCGGAGCCGGTGGCCACGCCGGGACACTCAGCCCGTTCGCCTTCCTCGCCGAGATTCGCGCTTTCTTCGATAAGACCGTGGTTCTCTCCGGCGCCATCACCAATGGAAAACAGATCGCGGCGGCCCAGCTCATGGGCGCCGACCTGGCCTATCTCGGGACCCGCTTCATCAGCACGCGCGAAAGCCTGGCGCCCGAAGGGTTCAAGGCGATGATTCTCGAAGCCAATGCCAAGGACATCGTCTACACGGACGCCATCAGCGGAGTGCGAGCCAACTTTCTCAGAGCCAGCATCGTCGCGGCGGGCGGCGATCCGGACAATCTGCCGCCGCACAACGGAATGCATGTCAGCGCGGAGGGCGAACTGAAGGCCTGGAGGGATATTTGGTCGGCCGGGCACGGTGTGGGCGATATCCACGACATTCCATCCACAGCCGAACTGTGTGAACGCCTAATCCGCGAATATCGCGATGCTGCACGGGTACTGAGCTCTACCGGCTAGCTCCGAGGCCGAGGAGACGTTCAGCGTTGCCGTGCGCGATCCGCTCCCGGTCGGCTGTGCTCACCGGCAGGTGGTCTAGAAAAGCGCGCGCCTGCGCCATCGATCCGTAGGGATGGTCGACCGAGAACATGATACGGTCGACGCCCACCTGGAGCAGCAGATCCAAAAACGTAGGAGTGAAATTAAAGCCGCTGAACGTGTAGTGGACGTTTTCGCGAAGATAGTCGCTGATCCGCCGGCTAAGTCCGGTGATGGCCGGGGTCATAATATCTACTCTGGACAGCATGAAGGGCAGCGCCTCGCCCAGGTGGCCGACGATGATTTGCAACTTTGGATAGCGGTCGAAGACGCCGCCCAGGATCATGCGGAGCACGTGAATGCCAGTTTCGATGTGCCAGCCAAAGCCGGCCGTCGAGAGCATATACGTCACCTCCGGCGCAAACCCGGCGTAGGAAGCCTCAACTACCGCCTGAGGCGGCTGAGTTGGGTGCAGGTAGATCGGAAGACCGAGCGATTCGGCGCGTTCGATGACGGGCCAGAAAAACTTATCATCCAAGTACCGGCCGCAGTGGTGACCGTTGATCATCGCTCCTTTGAACCCATACTCGCGTACGGTGCGTTCCAACTCGTCGGCCGCCTGCTGCGGGGCCGCGATCGGAACCGCGGCGAAGGCGTCGAAACGCAGCGGATAGCGCTTCACGGCAGCCGCCGCAAAATCATTCGCTTCACGGGCCAGCACGGCCGCCTCGGCCGCGTCCAACTGCTCCACCCCCGGGGAGTTGAGCGACAGCACTTGCATATCGATGCCTGCGGCGTCCATTTCCGCGATTCGCCCCTCTCCGAGGTCAGACACCTGTTCGAGGATCCGGACCATTCGGTCTCCCCCGCTGGCCGCGCGTTCGGCTAGACTGCGCCCAGGCCCCATGAGAAATCCTGGACTAGCGTAATGCTCTTCGAGCGTTATGGTTCGCATCACTTTCAATATAGGCGCCGGTCCAATATAGATGCTCCGGGCGGCCCGCTTGAACTTCGGTCAGTTCTTGTATACTTACGACACCCAGATGCGGAAATTGGACAGCCTGGGAAGAAGACGGGCGGATCAGGAAGGGATGTGAACCATGTCGTTTATTGCTTGGATCATTTTGGGATTGCTGGCGGGATTCATCGGCAGCAAGCTGGTGAACCGAAGGGGTGAAGGGATTATCCTCGATGTACTCCTGGGGGTTGTGGGCGCGATCGTCGGCGGGTGGCTGTTCAACCGGTTTGGAGCGACCGGTGTCAGCGGGCTCAATTTATATAGCCTTTTGGTGGCGGTGATTGGCGCGGTTGTCGTCTTGCTGGTTTATCACGCCATTCGGCGCGCGGCTTAGTCGCGACTCCGGCTAAGAATGCTTAGCGTCCTGCCGGCAAAGTAGCCGACGACGATCGCGAGAACGACACCGAGGACCAGGGTTGAAGGACTGTCCACAGTCCTCTATCGTCCAACTGGGGCGTCCACTTCAGAGCAGTGCCAAGTCTGCTACTGCGCCGGCCTCGAGAATTTCGCGGCGTCTATCGGCACGTTTGGCTTGATTTCGGTGAACTCTGTCGTGGCTCTTCCGTCCAACCACGTGGTGATCACGCGATAAGGCATTCGCACGCCATCCACATCGCGATAATCGGCGTAATCGATCTGGGTGGGATTCAGGCCGATGGGCGATTCGTCATAACGGACCACCCGGGCCAGCAGCCCGGACTTACTGTCGAAGTATAAATTCACCGGATAACGGCCGTCGTTGGTTCCTTGAATCATCTGCATGTCGTGACCGTCGATGCTCCTGGAGGACGCGGAGCGCCAGCCTGTGAGGGCCTGCTTGATTTGAGCCGGAAACCATATCGCCGCGTCCAGCTTTGCACCCGCCAGGTCGCCCCCCGTCAACTCCAGCAATGGAACCGGCCGCTCCGCAACCGGTCCGGCGATCCAGCCAGTGCGGCCGTCATAGGTTGTAGCGCTGTCTCCGGCGGCAGTGTGGACCACAGTGCTGATCTGATCGGGAGCTTTCGCGAAAACATCCACCGGATATTTCTCGTCCTGATAGCCCTGGTAAGTCCCCTTGGCCGCGAAACTGGTGAGTTTGGCAAGACGCTCAGCGCCTCCGATGGCCTGGATGTACTTGTCGAGAATTTGATCGGCGGACGCCGCTTTACCAGCGGGCTGGCGCAGTTCGTCCGGCTCCTTGGATGGCGGCGGGCCGTACAAATCCGCCAGATTCGGAGTAACGTCGGGGCGCTCCACGCCGCGATGACAGGAGTAACAAGTGATCTCGCGCTTGCCGCCGAAGTAGGTCTTATTGATCGCGTTCATCATGCCGATCATGCGCCGCGCAGTCTCTTTGCGCGGGTTGTCGTCCGCGTACTTCTCCCAGCTCCCTCCGCTCTCGGCGCTATGGCAATCGGTGCAGGTTTCGCCGAGCGACGCGGAAAAGAATCCCATGGTCGCCATGAACTGGTCCACGGGAATGCCCTTCAGCACCCGGACATTCTTAAAGGCCTGCTCCGACATAATGGGCTTTTCCTGACCGTACGCAACAGCCAGAGTGAGCACACCCGCAACCATCGTTAAGAGCTTCATTTTTCCTCCATCCCGGCGAGAGAACGCAGAACCGAAACCACCGCCGCGGTGTCTTGAAGGCCCATGCCTTGCGCGGCGACGGCGGTATAAAACGGAACGCTGGCACTGAACAATGGCACGGGACATTGGGCTTGCTTCGCGAAATTCGCGATGATGTCCAGGTCCTTCTGAAACACGTCGACTTTCATCATAGGCGTCGCATAGGCGCCGGTGGCCATGCTCGGTCCGCGCACTTCCAGCATGCGCGATGTAGCGGCGCTACCGGCCAGCACCTCCACCAGCGTGGAAGCATCCAGGCCGGCCTTTTCTCCGAGCACGATGGCTTCCGCGGCCCCAACGATATGAATCGCGACTAGCAGGTTCGCGATGTATTTCATCTTTGATCCTGAGCCAAAGGGCCCCACATATTGCACCGATCGGGCGAAGTGGGAAAGAAGAGTGCGGGCACGCTCGAATTCGGCGCGGTCGCCGCTCGCGAAAATCGTAATATCTTTGGCTTGGGCCTGGGGACCGGTGCCGCTGATGGGCGCATCCAACATGCCGATGCCCGCACCCGCCAGGCGGTTTCGAGCGCGTTCTTTGTCCTCGATCGAGAGTGTGCTGGTCTCAATCACCAATAGGCCTGTTCGGCCGGCGGCAACCACACCGTCAGATCCGAAGAGTGCATCGTCGAGCGCCGCGGAGTGTGGCAACGAAGTGATCAGGATATCGGCTTCTGCTGCCAGCGCGCGCGATGACTTACATGCATGACCGCCGTGCGCGCTGAATGCCTCCACATTTGCCGCGAGCAAGTCATAGCCGGAGGTGCGAACATCCGCTGCCAACAGATGTTTCGCAAATGCGCCGCCCATAATTCCCAACCCGATTACCCCGGCACGTGTGCTCATGGTCTAGAATCTTCTCATGCCACGTCGACTTAGCAAAGCATTTTTCCTGTTGGGCTGGGGATTTCTGTGGATTCGGGCCGCGGCGGCGCAAGCGCCCGATCCGCTGATAGCCGATCCCGAGCACAGCCACCTGGAACTGGAGAACCAATGGGTCCGCGTTTTCGAAGAGCATTTAGGCCCGCACGAGACGATGCCTATGCACCAGCATCCGGCACCGGGCGCAGCGATCGTCTTTCTTACCGATCGCAACAACAAGCTCACCTATTTTGATGGGTCCGTCAAATCGTTCCAAAACCACGCGGGCGAAGTGATCTGGGCGGCGCCCACCACTCACAAATCGGAGAATCTTACCGGCGCGCAGTTTGCGGCTCTCCAAATTGAACCGAGGCCCGTGGCCAATCCGAAACCGTTTCCCAAGGAAAGCACCGATGCCGTGATCGTGGATCCAGCACACTATCGCGTACTCCTCGAAAACGAATGGATTCGCGCCATCAGTTTGACAGTGGGCCCGCACGAGAAGCTGAAGTTTCACAAGCACCCGGCGACGGGAGCCGTGGTGGTTCTTTTGACGGATCAAAACATGCGCCAGTATCACACTGACGGGTCATCGCATGAGAACCACGGTAAAGCTGGGACGGTTCGTTGGGCGCCGCCGGACGAATCTCATCAGGACGAAAACCTGAGCGACAAACCTTTTCGATTGGTCAGGATTGAACTGAAACAAGCCCAAAACTAGCCCTTTCGAGTGGTTGACAGAACCAGGCGCTCTCTGATGAAGTAAGCTCTCTAAAGGAGCGCGCACCCGGCGTGCTTCCAACTGGAGGATAGATTTGGCAAACGTCGGTTCGGTGGGATTGGATTGGCAGGAGCGCATTAATTGGGACCGGTTGCGTAAGTACCGGCTGGAACGCGCGCGAGAGAAGATGAAAGCGCACGGGCTGGGAGCCATGCTGCTGATGTACGACGAGAACGTTCGCTACGTCACCAGCACCTTGACACCCGGTTGGAATCGCCTGAAACCCGGCCTGCGCTATGCGCTGCTGTGCGGCGACGATGCGCCGGTGCTCTTCGAGCAGGGCGACATCGGAATGCATATCGAGAAGCATTCGCCCTGGATTCCGAAAGACAACATTCGATACTCGTACGCTTGGATCAAGGGCGCGGCGGGTCCGGCCTCCGCGCAGCAGGTCGGAAAGTTCACCAACGCCATCAAGCAGGAGATGAAGAAGCGCGGCGTAGACGGGATGAAGTTGGGTGTCGATTTCATCGACATCAACATGATCAAGATTTTCCAGGAATCCAAGATCGAATGGGCCGACGGCATGACCGCCATGATGGAAGCGCGCGCCGTCAAGAATCAGGACGAGCACGAATGCATGCGCATTGTCGGCGCCATCGGCGATGCCGCGCACTGGGAATTCATGAAATTCCTGAAGCCGGGTCTCACTGAGAACCAGCTCACCGCGCACATCATGCAATTCCTCTATAACATTCCAGGGATGGAAGACGTGGAGGACGTGATTGTGTCTTCGGGCCTGAACACGTGGCCGAATTGGCGCAATTTCTCGGACCGCATTATCAAGCCCGGCGACATGGTGTTCATGGATCTGGCCGCGCTCACCTGGAACGGCTACAAATCGTGCTACTACCGCACGTACATGGTGGGCCGCGAGCCGAATCAGGAACAGAAAGATTATTACGCCACGGCGCTGAAGTGGTTATATGACTCGATCAAAGCGGTGAAGGTGGGCGCGACAACGCGGGACATCGCATCCAAATGGCCATCGGCGAAGGAAGCCTGGGGCTACGAAGAGGAAGATCAGGCGGCGGCGAATCTATGGGGGCACGGGCTGGGATTGGCGCAATACGATCAGCCGGTGATCTCGCGCATCTGGTCGCTCGATCATCCGATCGAAATTAAGGAAGGCATGGTCTTCGCGCTGGAGACCCAGCATGGGAAACCGTTTCAATGGGGGGTGCGTATTGAGGAGATGCTGATCGTCCACAAGGACAGCGTAGAAATTGTTTCAAATTTCCCCGTGGAACAGATTACGGTTGTGGATCCGATGCCGGGATATTCCGATTACGGGAAGCGGCCGGGAACATAATATGTACTTCGTGTTTCCGCTCTCGTCGCGGGAAGCTACCGACGCCAGCCGCTTTGGTCCGAAGGCGGCGAATCTCGCGCGTTTGCATCAGGCTAGATTGCCGACCCCAGACGGCTTTTGCGTCGACGCGGAAGCTTATCGCGCGCAGATCAGAGCGTTGGGGTTGGAGGCCGAGGCGCGCGGCGTTTTCTCGGCGGTCGAAAGCGCGCAGGCTCGCCGTCACGCGCTGATGATGAAGCTCGGGTTGCTGGATCAGCCCATCACGCCCGAAGTTCTCGATCCGCTGCTTGCGGCGTGGCGGGAACTGAAGACGAAAACTGGCGCGCTCACGGTGGTAAGATCTTCCGCCCTGGTGGAAGATCGTTTTGGATCCAGCTTCGCCGGCCAGTTTGAAAGCTTTTTGGGCATTGAGAGCGAAGCGGACTTCATCACCGCTATTCGCTCCTGTTGGGGCGCGTTATGGGCTACGCGCGCGTTGCGCTACATGGCGACGCACGATATCGATCCAGCCGATACCGCCATGGGCATTTTGGTTCAGCCGCTGGTATCGGCACGAGCTTCGGGCGGTGGTTTGAGCGAGTCGCCCGGGGCAAGTGGCGAAGGCAGTATGATCCTGAGTGCGACCTGGGGATTGGGCTCAGCGATTGCGCAGGGGGAAGTGACCCCGGATCGCTATGAGTTGTCGCGCGACGGGAAACTGGTGAGCGTCACGCCCGGACGCAAGGATCATCAGGTGGGCTGTATTCATACGCAGGTGGTTCCGGCCACAATGGTTTCAGAGCCATGCCTGACTGAATCGCAAGCGGTCGAGTTAGGAGGGTTGTTGCGGCGCGTGCAGGATCTCATGGGAATGCCTGTCGAGATCGAATGGGCGATGGACGATGCGGGGTTCCAACTGCTCCAGGCTCGGCCCCTGCACACCCAAGTAGCCGCGACACCGGATGCTATCTGGCTGCACCGTCCGCGCTTGAACGGCCATGCGGCGGGCGTGGGCTGGGGCGAAGGCCGCGCGTGCGTGATTCAATGCGAGTGTGAACTCTCGCGCGTGGCGCCGGGAGACGTTTTAGTGACCAGGGTGGCTGGTCCCGCGTTGAGCCACATCCTGACTCGCGTGGCGGGCGTGGTGGCGGAGCGCGGAGGCAGTACGTCGCACATGGCTTCGCTCGCACGCGAGCGCGGTATTCCGATGGTCCTGGGAGTGCTGGACGCTACGCTGCGCATCCCGGATGGTTCTACGGTTGCCGTGGATGGAGTGGCCGGCGTTGTGAGATGGGTTGCGTGAGGTGATGAACTGATGCCCCTCAAACTTGTTGCCGTTACCGATTCCGTTTTTCCGAATCTCGATCCAGCGCGAGAGGTGCTGGCGAAGATCGGCGCTGAAGTGCGCCTGGCCGAGCACGTGCCGCGCGATGCCGATGCCATCCTCACCACCTACGCCAAGATATCCGCGGACTTGATTCAGGAGCTAAAGCAGTGCCGCATCATTGCCCGATTCGGCATCGGCGTGGACAATGTCGACATCCCGGCCGCGACCAATGCGGGCATCGTCGTCACCCGAGTGCCGGATTATTGCCTGGACGAAGTTTCCGATCACACCATGGCGCTGCTGCTCGCGCTGGTTCGCAAGATTCCGTCGTCGAACGCGCGGACGCAAGGCGGCAAATGGGAAATGCGCGCGGTGGTTCCCATTCATCGCTTACGTGGAACGGTTCTGGGATTGGTGGCTTTCGGGCAGATCCCCCAGTTGGTGGCGCCCAAGGCGCAGAGTTTTGGCATCCGGGTGGTGACCTACGATCCTTATGTTTCGAAGCCAGTGGCTGAGCGCGCGGGCGTGGAGCAGGTGACTTTCGATGAGTTGCTGAAGATCTCCGATTACATTTCCATCCACACGCCTTTGCTGCCTGCCACGCGTCACCTGTTTAACGCCGACGTCTTCAGCCGAATGAAGCCGACGGCCTACTTGATCAATACCGCGCGCGGGCCGATTATCGATGAAGCAGCGCTTGCCAGCGCGCTCGATCAGGGCCATCTGGCGGGAGCCGCACTGGACGTTATGGAGCAAGAGCCGCCATCCGGATCGCCGTTATTCGGACGCGATAACGTGATCGTAACGCCGCATACAAGTTTCTATTCCGAAGAATCGTTAGTCGATTTGCAGACCAAAGCCGCCGAAGAGGTGGTGCGCGTCTTGAGCGGGCAGACGCCCAAGAATCCCGTGAATCCGGAAGCGCTCAAGACCGCTCAGTCCATCTAAATTCTAATTTTTGGAGGAATTCATTATGCCGCAGGAACCCTGGAAAACAGATCAGTGGTTTGTCAGCCCCTGGAACTTTGAGAGCGCCGTTAGGGATCAGCTTCATTTTCCCAAGCAGATCAAGTTTCACGACATCACGTTGCGCGACGGCGAACAGCAGACCGGCGTCATCTTCACCAAAGACGACAAGATCCGCATCGCCGAAGCGCTGGCCGAAGCCGGCGTACAGCGTATTGAAGCCGGCATGCCGGTGGTGTCGCCGAGCGATACTTCCGCCATCAAGGAGATCGTCAAGCGCAACCTGGGGCCGCAGATTTTCGCCTTCTCGCGCTGCATGGTGGATGATGTAAAGCGCGCCGTGGATTGCGGAGTCTCGGGCATCGTGATGGAAGTGCCCTCCAGCACGCACATCATCGAATACGCCTACAAGTGGCCGCTCGAGAGAGCGATCGATCTTTCGATCGAGTCCACCGCCTATGCGCATTCGCAAGGTTTGGAGATCGTGTTCTTCCCCATCGACTTCAGCCGCGCCGAAATGAAATGGGTGCTCGATCTGATTCTGCGCGTGGCCACCGAAGGGCACATGGACGCGCTGGCATTGGTGGACACCTTCGGCGTCGTTTCGCCGCATGCCATGCAGTATCTGGTTCGGGAAGTGAAGAAACGTGTCAACAAACGCCTGGAAGCCCACTTCCACATGGACTTCGGAATGGGAATCGCCAATACCATCATGGCGGTTGCCGAAGGCGTTGAGGTGATTCACTCCACCGTTCTCGGGTTGGGCGAACGCGCGGGCAATGTGCCCATCGAAGAGACGGCCATGGCGCTGCTTACGCTTTATGGAATCGATACCGGCATCAAGTACGACAAGCTGTACGGCCTGGCGCGGCTGGTGGAGCAGCTATCGGGACACAAAGTGGCTAGCAACCGGCCGGTGGTGGGCGAGCAATTGTTCCAGATCGAGTCCGGTATTATTGCGAGTTGGTGGCAGAACTGCGGCAAGGATAATCCGACCGAGCTTTTCCCGTTCCACTGGGATGTTGTGGGGCAACCGCCCGCGAAAGTGGTTCTCGGTAAAGGCAGCGGAATCGATTCCATCAAAGCGGCGTTGAAGGGCATCGGCGTAGAGGCGAACGACGAAGAGGCGATGCAGGTGGTGGTGGGTGTTAAAGAATTTTCGCTCGAACACAAGCGCTTGTTGACTGATGACGAATTTCGTTCGGTGGTCGCGAAAGTGTTGCCGAACAAAGTTGGTACGCACGCGGTACCGGCGTAAGGAGGCGCTCCATGTCGAAATCTCTGGCGCTGGCTGTGCTGGCCACGGCATTCACGCTGAGCGCGCAGACCCGTCCCGATTGGGCCTTCCTCACACCGGACAAACAACAGCCGCCGGCCAGCGAAGAGGCCGGGCCGATTCATATTCCGGGCAGCGCGAAGGAATACACAGCCGCGCAGATCGATGATTTGTCGAATCCGCCGGTGTGGTTTCCCGACGAAACAATTTCCGCGCCCCCTAGTGTTCTGCACGGTAAAGGCGCGGCGCTGGCCTGCGGAGCCTGCCATTTGATGTCGGGACATGGCCATCAAGAGTCGGCTGATCTTGCGGGGCTTTCCGCCGACTACATCGTTCGCACCATGCAGGACTTCAAGAGCGGCGCGCGCATCGATCCGGCACGCATGAACGCCATCGCCAAAGGTATGTCGGATGATGACATCCGGCAGGCTGCGGGATATTTCGCGGCTTTGAAGCCGGGAGGCTGGATCAAGGTGGTGGAAACCGACAGAGTACCAAAGAGCTACGTCAGCGTGAAAGGCCGGCAGCGTTTGCCCCTGCCGGAAGGCGGCATGGAACCGCTGGGCGATCGCATCATCGAACTTCCGCAGGACGTGGCCAAAGCCACTAGCCGCGATCCGCACTCAGGATTTGTGGCTTATGTTCCCATGGGCAGCGTGGACAAGGGTTCCGCATTAGTGAAGACCGGCGGCGCGGGCAAAAGCATCGCCTGCGGAATCTGTCACGGTGACTCGCTGGAAGGTCTGGGCGACGTTCCCCGCATCGCGGGCCTGCATCCGGCGTATGTCGCGCGTCAGCTCTATGCATTTCAAATCGGCACCAACCACAGCGTGTCATCGGCGCTGATGAAGAAGGTGGTCGCGAATCTGACCGCCGATGACATTCTCGCGATTTCCGCGTACGCAGCGACCAAGTAGTTTAACAAAACAGGAGAACAGTATGCACATGCGGACTCTAGTCACAGCAGCCCTGGTTCTAGCCGGAGTTGCTTCGGCCCAAAACATCGACAAGTTCGTCGTCTCCGGCGAGGCGGCGAAAAAGGTAATGACGCGAGAGATCTCGGCCGATACGGCTGAAAAAATCACGCAGGCCTGCGTGAACTACGCCAAGGAGCGCAATATCGCGGTGAGCGTGTTCATCCTCAGCCCCACCGGACAGATTGTGCATGCCCATCGCATGGACGGCCAAGTCCCGATCAACGTGGAAACGGGTTTGCTCAAGGCAAAGAGCGTGCTCTATACGCGCGATTCCACGCACGCCCGCGCCAATATGGTGGCCAACAACCTGTCGTTGCAGCTCCGCTGGTCCGACATCGGCGTGTTTCCGACGTCCGGCGGGCTTCCCATCATGGTGGATGATCAGATGATCGGTGCGATCGGGGTGGGGGGCTCGAATCAGGACGAAGAGTGTGCGTATGCCGCACTCACCAGTGTGGTGGGTCCGCAACCGGCGCTGGCGCCGAAGCTCCCTCCCGCAGCGCGCCCCTAGCGGATTAGGCTCCGGCAGGAACAGGCGGCATGCGCCGCGGCTTTTGACGTGACTTGGGCACCGAGGGCTGAGCGGCGGGTGCGTCGTCCATCGGCAAACTAAAGCGGCGGATCCGGTCGAAGGCATACAGAGCGCCTGCCACCGCTCCGGCAGTGGGGACCAATCCGATCTCTCCAGCGCCCTTGGCCCCGTAACCGCCCACTTCGTCGGGAACTTCGATCAGAATGACATCGATTCTCGGCGTGTCCTTGGCTTTCAGAATGCCGCAATCACGGAGCGCCAGAGAATCCGGCGTGGCATTGGTGCTGGTAAAATTCTCCGAAAGCGCATAGCCCAGCCCCATGTGAACGCCGCCTTCCACTTGCCCGGCGCAGCCCTTCGGATTGATGGCGCGGCCCACGTCGTGCGCGGCCACCACGCGCTCGATGCGGCCAGCGTCGTTCAAGATGACAACCTGAGTGGCGTAGCTGAACGTCATGTGCGTGGTCGGATTGGTCAGCGCTTCAGGCGTACCAGGCTTCGTCGTGAAATTGCAAACGTAGTCGCCTGTGTATTCGCGGCCCACAAGTTGGTCGAGCGTAGAGTGCTTCAGGTCATCGGCTAGTTGCGTTGCCGCCCGCTGCGCCGCGGCACAACTCAAGGTAGTGGCGCGCGAGGCCCAGGTTTCGCCGCACTTGGCGCCCAGCGCCCGGTCCCAGCGGACGTCCATGATATCGGGCGGCAGTCCGGTTTCTTCGCACACCGCCTGGCGAATGGTGGTGAACAGCCCCTGGCCCATCTCGGTATAGCCGGTCTGCACATCCAGACGGCCGCCTTCGAGCACCCGGATCGCAGCGTGTCCGCTATCGATGGTGCCGTTGCCGATGCCCGTGCTTTTGATGCCGCAGCCGATGCCGGCGTACTTGGCCTGCTTGTAGACGTCCTTGACAGCTTCCAAACTGCGCCGCAATCCCGCTACGCTTTCGCGCATGATCTGGCCGGTGGCAAAGGCGTCGCCCGGGTTCAGGATGTTGCGCTCGCGAATGTCCCAGCCGTCCACGCCCACTCGCTCGGCCAGCATATCCATGATGCCTTCCATGGCGAAGTGCGCCTGGTTGGTGCCAAAGCCGCGCATGGCGCCGCTGGTGGGATTGTTGGTGAATACGGCCTTGGCTTCGGCATCCACATTCGGTACGCGATACGGTCCGCAGGAGTGACAGGCGGCGCGCAGCAGGCACTTTGCACTGGTGCCCGCATAGCCTCCCACATCGCCGACAATGCGCGAGCGCACTGCTAACAAGCGACCTTCTGCGTCGGCGCCCACTGTATAGCTGAGCGTCATGGGATGCCGCTTGGGATGAAGCTGCGCGGATTGTTTGCGCGTCAGAACGGTTTTTACGGGGCGGCCCAGCAAATGCGCCACAAGCGCTGTCTGCACTTGAATGGAGAGCTCTTCCTTCGCGCCGAACGATCCGCCGCTGGAGGCCAGAGCGATCTCTACTTCTTCAGCGGGCAGATTCAACGTTCGTGCGATCTGGGCTTGATCGAAGGTAGATCCCTGGCTCTGCGAAAAGACTTTCAGTCCCCTGCCCTGTGGTATCGCCAGGCAAGCCTCCGGCTCCAAGAAAGCCGGATCCACGGGTTGCGTCCTGAAAGTTTGCTCGATGATGTGCGTGGAAGCTGCCAGGGCCGCATCCACATCGCCGCGCGAAAACGCCGTGGTATCGAGCAGGTTCGGATGCACGTGCAAATTGCCGGGAGCATGCACCTGCGGCGCATCCGGCTCCATGGCCAGGAACGGGTCCGTGACCGGCTCATATACTTCGTAATCGACCTTAATCTTGTCCGCGGCCTGGCGCGCGTGAAACATCGTGTCCGCTACAACCAGCGCGAGAATGTCGCCCACGCAGCAAGTGGTCTCGCCGATGGCGACAAAGATCGGCAAGTCCGCAATCGCAAGACCGGTGCCGCGCTGCCCGGGAACATCGACCGCGGTGAAGATCCTTTCAACGCCCGGCATGGCCCGCGCGGTCGAAGTATCGATCGAGAGAACCTTGGCGCGCGGGTGCGGACTCATCAGTGTGGCGGCGTGCAGCATGCCGGGGACGCGCATGTCGTCCACGAAAGGCTTTTCGCCGAGAGCCTGTTCGAGCCCCAGATATCGCGACGGCGATGTTCCGATCCCATTCGCGCGTTTATGGCCGTTCTGGAGCGCCGTGTTCCGGGTCAATCCATATTCTTCGCCGAAATAGCTATGGCGGCGCGGTTCCTTACTCGGCAACTCCTTGTGGTCCTGCCACGCCTCGCCGGCAGTTTGGATGGCGTCGATAATGCGCGCGTATCCGGTGCAACGGCACAGATGAGCATCCAGCGATTTTGCGACGGCTTCACGATCTTGTGTGCGGCCGTGCTCCAGCAACCCTGCCGCTCGGATCACAATGCCGGGAATGCAAAAACCGCACTGCACCGCGCCCTCCAGCAGGAACGCTTCGCTCAAGACGCGCCGCATCTCCTCGGGCACGCCTTCCAGCGTAACCACGTCGTGGCCTGCCATGTGTTCCGGCTTGCGCAGGCACGCGAGCACAGGCTGTCCATCCACCAGGACCGCGCAACATCCGCAGGCGCCTTCAGGCGCACAGCCGTTTTTCGGAGAAACCATCCCACATTGCGCGCGTAGGACTTCGAGGAAGTCCATTCCCGGCTCGTACGACACCGTGGTCGAATTCCCGTTTAACGTGAAAGTGGTTTCCGGCATAGTTGACGCTTGCGCCCACCCGCTCCTTTAAGGCTATCAGAATGGCGCCTTCGATTTACTTGCCCACCAAATGCGTCTGGTCCTTCTCGTTTTCCTGGCAGTAATATTCGAGTAGCTCCGTATTTAAAACGATGAAATTGTGCAGCGCCACCGTCCAGGGCTTGGTATAGGCTTTAGGATCGTCGACGGTGAGTTCGATCTCCAGGTTCCCGAAGTTCAGGCGCCGGAAGCGTTCCGTCATTTTCGCCGCGTCCGTCATCGGACTGCCGCTGCGGTCCAGCCACAGGCCGTCGCGAAAGCCGTTGGTCTGGACCACTAATGTGTCGCCCTCCCAATGGCCAGCCGAGTATCCGTGAAAGGTTGGCTGCGGATCCTCCGGCAATTCCCGGGCGTCCAAAAATATTTGCCTGAATGTTGCGTCCCGCTCGGACAGCAGCACCATCAGCCCCGGAGTTTGGAAAATCTTCCGATACTGCGGAAAGGTGAACAAACGGATCGCACTCGACGGCTGGCATTTCGACGCCGGATCGTCTTTGCCGCTCTCCGCCATGCGCTTTTTCGCCACTTCCGCGGCCCACGGCTGATAGGGCAGACCACCCGGGATGCGCGCTCCGATGTTGGTGAATTCCTTGGAAAGCGGCAGATCTGCGCATCCATTGGGCGGACACCCGCCAGTGTTCTCGATTTCCCACATTCCGGAAAAATCCGGCTTACCGTCGGCGGTTCTGGGCGTGGGAGCTTCGAGATTCGGCAACCCGCCCGGAGTCTTGGGCACGCCTGCGGTCGGATACTGGATCCACTGGCTGCAAAGGAGCGCCGGCAGCGCGAAGAAGATTGCGGCTGGTGCGTTCATGGATCGGCCTTCAGGTATGATCCAGGATAATCTTCAAGCGTCGCTCGGCGCCGTCTTCCACCATTCCGAGGGCTGTGGCGAGGTCGTCCAAAGCCATGCGATGCGTCACCAGCGGTTCCAGGCGAACCACGCCACGATCCACTAAGTCGATCATGACCGGGAAATCCTGCGCGGTGGCGGCGCGATTGTTGATGAGCGTCAGTTCCTTGAAGTAAAGATCGTAAAAAGGCAAGTCGCCGCTCTTTGCGCTGGTGATACCGAAGAGCAAGATGCGGCCACCGAAGCGCACCATACGAATCGCATCGGCTATGGAGGCCATGACACCGGTACATTCGATCACAACATCGGCGCCCCGGCCGTCGGTCTCCTCCAGAACCTGGGCCACCGCGGAGGGGCCGGATTCAATCACTACGTCAGCGCCGAGCTGTTGCGCGAGCTCGTTCTTGAACCGGCTGCGGCTGATCCCGATTACTTTGCTCGCCCCGCGCGCCTTTGCGAGTTGTACATGCAGTTGGCCGGACACGCCCAGGCCGATCACAGCGACTGATTCTCCCAGCGATACCACCCCGAGACGCTGCGCGCGCAAGCAGGTAGTGGCCACTTGGATCAGCGGTGCGATCCGGATGTCGAGCGAAGCCGGAAGCCGGAACACTTGCGCCTCCGGGACAGCGGCATACTCGGCGAACCCGCCATTCGTTTCGCGTCCGATCAAGCCGCCGGAGGGACACAGATTCGTTTGTCCCATGCGGCAGTGAAAACAGGTGCCGCAATAGAGCACAGGATCGACAATCACGCGATCCCCGTTCCCGAGCTCGCCCACCATCTCGTGACCCATGATGAGCGGATACTGGGCCGGAATAGCGCCGTTGTAAATCTTCAAATCGGTCCCGCAGAGTCCGCTGTTCGTAATACGGACGAGCACGTGACCAGCAGGGACTTCGGGCCGGGCGACGTCGGAAAGCGCAAGGTCACCGGGTGCGCGAAGCACCATCGCCTTCATCGAAAAGCCTTCATGCAGGAAGCGACTTCCCGCGAGTCTCGGCGCCGAAGGGCAGCAGCAAAAGCCCTACCACGAACGCAATGGAAGTCAGCGCGACGGGAGTGCCCAGAGTTCCGTAATGCCGGATCAGCGCGCCTACTAAGAACGTCATGAAGGCGCCCGCGAAGCGGCCCACGTTGGTGGTGAAAGCGAACGCGCTCACCCGGCAATCGGTGCTGTATTGTTCCGGCAGCCAGAACGAATAGACCACGAAGTTCGCGCCGCCGACGCCCAGGAAAAACGTGCTGATCAGGAACCAGTTGATGGCGATATTCGCGGGCAGGTAGAACACGTAACCGTAGGCGACCCAGAGAAAGATTAGCATCAGGCTGAAGAAGATGCCGAGAACGACGCGGCGGTCGAAGCGTTTGGCGAGGAACGGAGTCAAGAGAGCGCCGATCACCGTTCCGATTCCCAGGATACCGGTGGAATACGAAGAAAGCTGAACGCCCCTCGCAGCCGGGAGCCCGGCGCGTTCCGACAAGTATGTGATCGCGGTCGGGACGTAGACCGATCCGGCCCAAAGCCCCACAATCGACGCGACCAGATAGAGTGAGTTCAAGATGGTTCGCCGGCGATATTGCGAGGTGAAAAGCTTGAAGAAGGCCTGATTCATGGCGATGACGCCGCCCTCTTCGCGACGGTTCTTCCAGCGCGCCGGCTCATGCAGCCGGTTATAGAAGAACGCCACCAGGATTGCAGGCGCACCGCCCACCACGAACATCCAGCGCCATCCGTATTGGCTCCCGATGAAGTAATTCGCCAACGCGGCAAAGACGAATCCGAAGTAATAGCCGGTGTGCATGAAACAGGCGCCTGATACCCGCCGGCGCTCCGGCCATTCTTCCGATACCAGCGAGGCGCCGATGGACCATTCTCCCCCGATCCCGACGCCCGCCAGGAATCGGACTATCGCCAGCGACCAGACGTTGTGGCACAAGGCTGCCAGCAGCGTGAACAAGGAAAACCAGAGGATCGAAAACATCAGTGTACGCGCGCGGCCGAACCGGTCGGCGATGGGGCCCCATACCAGCGCCACGCCCCATCCCAGCATGAAGAGCGCGAACAGCAAGCCGCTGTAATAGCCCACGTTAGCGGTGGTGGCGGCAATGCCGGAGCTTGGCAGCACGTCGCGCAGCGCAGGCACCAGAACCAGGGAAAAGATGAAGGAATCCATTCCGTCCATGGTCCAACCGCCCCAGGCCGCCCAGAAGGCGCGCTTCTGGCTGGAAGTCAACGGGACGCTCGCCGCGGGCGTTTCTACTTCCGGTTTGATCATGAGAGATGCATTACGCTCCTGCTGGTAAGAAATTAGATCATCCGTGGTGCAAGAAATCAAGACAAACTTCCGTGCCGGCAATATTTCCCGTTCAGACCGCCTCTTGTCCGGCATAGCTCTTTCGATGGATTGACACCTTCGAGATAGCGATGATATAGTCACCCCCAAATGCGTTCTAACATCGTACGGAATGCGGCAAAATTATTCGCTGTGGTCGCGGGGTTGCTCCTGATTTCCATTTCTCTTTCGGCGCACCACGGCCAGGCGGGATACAACACCACCGAAACTGTCACTGTCAGCGGAGCAGTCACTGAATTTCAATTCGTGAACCCACACTCTATTGTGAGCCTCAACGTCAAGGGCGACAAAGGGGAAACACAAGCCTGGCAAGGCGAACTCACCAGCCCCAATCATTTGCTCCGGGCCGATTGGACGTCCACCACCTTGAAACCTGGCGACCAGGTGACGATGTCGGGATATCGGGCCAAAAGCGGGGCTAATTCGATGTGGATCACCAAGATCTCCGTGAACGGCGAAGAGCTGAAGATGGGCGCGGGGAACTAGATGCGAACCTGCACGCTGCCGTGGGGCCTCTTGACCTGTGCGCTCGCTTTGCCTTGCATTGCGTTGGCGCAAGCCCCAGCCGCTACTCCCGATCTCTCCGGCGTTTGGAACGTCAAGGGCTCGCCGGCCACGCGCTATCTTTCCTACAGCTTCATGAAAGACGAGCCGCCCATGACCCCTTGGGCCGAGGAGCGGTTCAAGCTCACCAAGCCCTCCTTCGGTCCGCGCGCGGTGGAGGATTCCAACGATCCCGTCAATCCGACCACGCTCAGCGCGGTTGGCTGCTTTCCTCCCGGCATGCCCCGTCTCTATCTGCAGCCGTTCCCGATGGAAATAATCCAAACCCAAGGCCGCGTGATCATGTTGTTTGAGTTCTCGCACTTCGTCCGGCAGATATACACCGATGGCCGCAAGCACAACACCGATCTCGGCCCTACGTGGCTGGGCGACGCGATCGGACATTGGGATGGCGACACGCTGGTGGTGGATACCATTGGGTTCAACGACAAAACGTGGCTGGATCGCGCAGGCCATCCGCACAGCACCGATCTGCATCTCACGGAGCGCATCCGGCGCGTGGATCAAAACACGCTGACCAACGAGATCACCATTGAGGACCCCAAGGCTTACACCAAGCCCTGGGGCGGGCAAATCACGTATCAGTTGCGGCCGAAGTGGAACATCACCGAGATGGTCTGCGAAGACAACGTCAACTTCGATCAGTTCTTGAAGAACGAAGCCAAACCGAAGAAATAGGGCTTTCTGATGCCCCATCGCCGAGGATTCTTGCAGGCTATGACGGGCGCGGCCGCCGGCATTGTCGCTGCAAGTTGCTGCCTGGTGGAAGCCGGTGCGCAGCCTGCGGCGGGAAAAGCGCGGCGCACGGTTACGGTAGGCGGGCGTCGCGTAAAAACCGTGGACATCCACTCGCACTGCGCCGTGCCGGAAGCGCTGGCTTTAATGCGCCTGCCGGCAGGATCTTCGGCCCGCTGGGATAGTCCTCAGCTAGTGATTGGGCCGGATCGCCTGCACGTAATGGATGAGCAGGGCATCGACGTGGAGGCGCTCAGCATCAATCCGTTCTGGTACGCGGCGGAGCGCGACCTCGCTCGCCAGATCATTCAGCTTCAAAACCAGAAGCTCTCAGCATTGTGCGCAGCTTACCCCGACCGCTTTGTCGCTTTCGCCTCGGTTGCTCTGCAGCATCCCGACCTGGCCGCCCAACAATTGGAGGACGGCAAGAAGCTGGGGTTGCGCGGGGCTGCCATCGGCGGGAACGTCAATGGCGAAGAGTTATCATCACGGCGTTTCGATCCGTTCTGGGCTAAGGCGGAAGAACTGGGGGCGCCGATTTTCATTCATCCGCAAGGGATACCGGAACTGCAGAAACGTTTCCAGGGCAACGGCTATTTAAGCAACGTAATCGGCAATCCATTAGAAACCACCATCGCACTGTCCCACCTCATTTTTGACGGCACACTCGACAGGTTCCCGGGGCTCAAGATATGCGCGGCGCACGGCGGAGGTTATCTGCCGTCATATGCAGCGCGGAGCGATCATGGTTGCGCGACATCCCCGCCCGATTGCGCTCCCACGCCGCTGAAGAAACATCCCAGCGAATATTTGCGGCAACTCTATTTCGATTCTCTAGTCTTTACACCGGAAGCTCTGCGGCATCTGGTGGCGGAGTGCGGCGCCAGCCAAATTGTGATGGGGACCGACTGGCCGTTTCCCTGGACCACCACCGCCGTCGATCACATCCTGAACACACCGGGTCTGAGCGCCGACGAGAGGCGAGGCATGCTTGGCGGCACCGCGTCGAAACTGCTTGGAATCAATCCGAACCAAAGCTGAATTCGCGTATTCAACTAGCTCTAATGAGCCATTAGTTTTGGCTTGCACGCCCTCGACGCTGGTGATATCGTTGTGTCCCAAGTGCGCGCCGCATGGCTCAATTTGGCGACCGTGCTCGAGGTGATTTGATGCGCAAATATTTGGCGGTGTTGGCCGGCGCGGGTGTAGTGTTCACGGCTGGCTTCCTGGCGGGCACCAGGCTGTCGCCCGTTCAGGCTCCCGTTTTCGCGAAGGACAAACCCGGTACCGGTTTCGCGGCGGCGCCTGGGGAGATGGGCGTTCAAGATATTTTTGGCCCTTACGAAGTGGAGAAGGAGTGGCCAAAAAACATAAGCACCATTCCGGGAAATGAGAAGTGGACGTGGGGCGCGGGACAAAGCGTGTATGCGGAAAGTCCGAATCGCGTCTTCCTGTTGTTCCGCGGAGAACTTCCAAACATTCCGCGGCCGCAAACCAAATTGATTCCAGACTTCGGACCGAGTCTGTCGTTTCCCATCGGCCGGCTGCCGTGGCGAGATGCCACCGTGGCTGCGCTGCCGGGAGCGGGTGGTAGCGGCCAGGATCCGGACGATGGGCCGAAGTTGTGGAAGGGGACGGTGGGCGTCGACGCCAAGTGGGAACACTGCCTCACGGTTGTCGATGCCAACGGCAACATCGAGGAACAGTGGACGCAATGGGACAAGATTTTCAAACGTCCGCACTTCGTGGCGATTAATCCTTACGATCCCGAAAAGCATGTTTGGGTGGTGGACGATCATATGCACGCCATCTACAAGTTCACCCACGATGGAAAAACATTGGTGCAAACGCTCGGAACTCCAACCGTGAAGGGCGCCGATGGAACGCATTTCAATCGTCCGACATTCCTCAACTGGCTGCCTGACAGTACGCTGTTCGTGTCCGACGGATACAACGGTACGCGCGTTGCGAAGTTCGATAAGGACGGCAAGTTTCTGCTGGACTGGGGCATGAAGGGGACGCCTCCCAATGAAAAGCGCCCTTACTACATGAACAATGTGCATGGCATGGCGCTCGATCCGCAGACGAGGCACGTGTTCGTGAATGACCGCGCCAATCATCGCATTCAGGTATTCGACGAGAATGGGAAATTCTTGTATGACTTCAGCATGGGTCAGGAGCCGTCGGATATCCACCTGATCTACATTGGGGCAGATCGAAGCCTATGGGCTTTTGATCGCGGAACATCCAAGATGCTCAAGTACGACCTGGAGGGACACTTTCTTTATTCGTTCGGAACTTGGGGTGACTTTCCGGGCGGTTTCTGGGGTGTGCACGGATTTAGCGTGGACCAGGAAGGCAACTTTTACGTCGCGGAAGTCGATAACGGAAGGGTGCAGAAATTCCGTCCCAGACAGGGTGTAAACCAGGCCTTTCTGGTTAGTAAGCCAGTCTATTCGGCCTGGAAGTAAGTGCTGGGGAAGGTATCGGGAGTTAGTAAGTAGTTTCTCTTATCTGAATCGTTGACGCGCTGCGCTTACGCTTGGCAGTGGCCATTGTAAGTGTGTTTGAATAACTAGCAGCACCACATACACCGACTTGACTTACTCAGCGGTCGACTTTTTCAGGAAATTTTCATGTTAACTTGCTATACCCGCTTAGGCATCTTTGGGGTAAGTGTTCCCAAGAACAGTTGTCGAGGGAGGTCCTCCATGTTGAGTTGGCGAATCCATATTGTCCATAGGCGAATGGTTGTCCAAAAGCGGATCGTCGCGAGTAAGGCTTGTGCCGTTGGCTTGTTGCTGTTGCTTGCCTCGGTTTCGCTCTTCGCGCAAGGCAGCGAAGGACGCATCTCGGGAACGGTCTCGGACCAGAGCGGCGCCGCTATCGCCGGAGCCAAAGTAACAGTCACGGACGAGCAGCGAAATGTTCCTCGCGTCCTGACGACGGACTCTTCCGGATCGTTCGCCGCTCCCAACTTGATCCCGGGCACATACGACGTGCATGTCGAATTTCAGGGCTTCAAGAGCTCAGACCGCAAGGATCTTGTGCTCGATGTCGCCCAAGACCTTCGGGTGGATGTCTCGCTGCAGACTGGTGAGCAAACCGAAACGGTGGTGGTCACGGCCGAAGCAGCGGCCCTGAACACAACCAACGCGGAACTGGGTGGAACGCTTTCTAACCAGGTAATCAACGATCTTCCCCTGAACGGACGAAACTTTGAGAACTTGTTGGATCTGCGTCCGGGTGTCGTGAAGTACCCCGGCAACGCCGGCTGGACCCAGGCCACCAACGGCCTGCGCCCCCATGACAACTTCTTCCTGGTGGACGGGATCGATGCCAACGATCCGTGGATGGCCCAGAGCATGATGAATGCGGTGATGGCCGCCGGCGACGCGGGCACCATGCTGCCCATCGACGCCATTAACGAATTCCAGACCCAGCAGAACCCCCGCGCGGAATACGGCTGGAAGCCCGGAGCGGTAGTGAATGTAGGTATTAAGTCCGGTAGCAACTCGTTCCATGGAACGGCCTACGCCTACGGCCGCACCAGTTCATGGGACGCCAATAATTTTTTCAGCAATGAAGTAGGTCAGCCCCTTCCTCCGCTCGCGCTCGAACAATACGGCGCCAGCGTGGGCGGACCCATCATCCGGGACAAGCTGTTCTTTTTCGGCAATTTCGAATCGCAGCAATATAACGTCGGCAGCCCATTTGTCCACACGGTTCCTTCCAACAGCGACCTCGTCGGCGCTTGCCAGAATGCACTTACTCACGGCGGCCTAAGCGCTCTGAGCGCACAACTGGCAGGTTTGAGCAGCAACTGCACGCCGCTTTCGAACTTCCCAGGATTATTTCCGAACAGCACCACCGAGAGTTACGCCACGGCCCTCGCCAGCACCAATTCGATTTTCTCAGGAGTTGGCCGGCTCGATTATCGGCTAAACGAGAAGAACTCAATCAACGGGTTGTTCTTTATGAGCCCCGGCAGCGGCACCTTTGTCGACGACGCTCTTCACGAACTCGCTCCACAGTGGCTGACCACGCAATACGCTCGATCGCAGGTCATCTCTGGAAACTGGGTCTATGTCGCAACTCCCACAGTGGTCAATTCGCTGCGCATCGGCGTATCGCGTTATCACCAGGTCTTCGGAACTCCCGACGTCGGGGAAAACCCCGACGACTACTCGTACAACGGCTCAACCTACCACTTCTACACCGGACAGACCGATCCTACTTTCGGGGGGTTCCCTCGAATTCAAATCAATGGGTTCTCGACTTTTCAACTCGGCGGTCCCGCGAGCTGGCCGAAGTCGGTTGGGCCGGACAGCGTTTACCAGTTTAACGATTCGGTTTCGATGCAACGGGGCAAACACGCCATCAAGTTCGGCGGCGAGATTCTGTTGAACCGGAGCGACGACAACGTCACCAGCAATAACAAGGGCCCGGTGGCCTTTAGAAGCCTCGATAATTTCTTCCTTGGAGACCTCAAGAGCGCGCACATTACCAGTGGAGACACGGCGCGTAGCCTGAGCGACGAAGGTTATGCATTGTTTGTTCAGGATGACTGGCGCCTCAGCCGAAGGCTCACAGTGAATCTGGGATTGCGGTACGAATTAACTACCGTGATCCAAGCTGACAATAATTTGCTGGGGAACTTCATTCCAGGCGAGGGCATGGCCCAGGTGGGATCGCCCCAACTCCCCAATATTACCAACGGCGATCACAAAGACTTTGCGCCCCGTGTCGGGTTCGCCTGGGATATCGGAGGGAATGGTAGAACGGTGGTTCGCGGGGGAGCCGGAGTGTATTATTCGCAGGCCAGCTTTGACGCGTTCATGGCGGTTGCCAATCTTTACGGCCTGCGCACTATCCCGACTGGTGTGCCCCTGTACGCCAACGGCAATTCCACGCCGACCACCGCAGGCGGAAAGATCAATGTGGCTAGCATTACTTACTCGGGCTCATCGCTGGGGTCGGCCACCACTCCGGGAAGCATCGCATATGGTTGGGCCAACAACAGTTCCACCACGCCCCTTTACTCTCTGAGTTCAGCTTGCGGCGATGGAACTGTTACGCTGTCCACCGGTTTTACTCCCCAGCCTTGTTCCATTCTCGGAGTGGATCGGAATCTCAAAACCCCTTACGTGGCCACCTACAACCTGGGCATTCAACACGCGCTCACCAGAAGCCTGTCGCTGGAAGCCACTTATGTAGGTAACGACGCCCAGCGCTTGTTCGGTGTAAGTGACTTGAACCAGCCTCAAACGGTCGGCGGATTCAGCGCCGGTTGGGGAAATCCAGCGAATCCTAACAGCGCCGCCGGACAGTGTCTCGCCAGTGCTTCCTCGGGCTACAGCAACTGCGGCCCGAATGGCGCGGCCGAAGTTGCGGCGCAGCCTTACAACGCGAAGTTCCCGTATCTGAACTATATCGATTACCTGCAGAACAGCAACATCTCCAATTACAACGCCCTTCAAGTCTCCTTGACGCAGCGGCAGTCGCATGGCCTTTCGTTCGTGCTGGGTTACACGTACGCCCACGCCCTGGCCGAAAACTATGACAATTGGAGTTACGTCGTTCCCATCAATAGCGCAAGTCAGAAATCGATCTATGGGGACAGTATGTTCGACATACGTCACCATTTCACCGCTTCCGTGACCTATCTGCTACCCGGGAAAAAAACTAAGAGCCAGCTCCTGGACGGCTGGTCCGTCAACTCCATTATGCTGTTCCAGAGCGGCGCGCCGTGGGCCATTAACGACCTCACCACCGACTTCAGCGGAACCAACGAAATCAACAATCCAATAGGCTCCAACGGCGAGCAGTGGGATTTCTTCGGCAACCCGAGTGACTTCCAGACCAGAAAGTCGTTCAACGACACTAACGGCTGTTCCAACGGGACATGCACCACCGGCATTCCCTATTTCCCGGGTACCAGCAACCCGACTTGTCTCGCTCAGGCTACCGCCATGGGACAGCTCGCCGTGGCGTCACTGACCAACCTCGGTTGTTACGCCAACGGTAAGTCGATCCTGGTACCTCCTCCGTATGGAAGCTATGGCACCACCGGGAACAATATTTTCCGCGGCATGCCGTACTACAACGTGGATTTCTCGGTTACCAAGGCCTTCCGGTTTAGGGAACGCGTCACGGCTCAGTTCCGCGCCGAATTCTTCAACGTGTTCAATCATGCAAATATTGCGAACCCGGAAGGTGGTCCCGGCGGATTTGAGTCGGGTGTCACCGATCCCAGCGGTACCGGCGGCGCGGGTTTCGGCTTCTTGCCATCAACCCCGGACGTCGTTAGCTCCAACGCGGTTCTCGGATCGGGTGGCCCCCGGGCTATCCAACTTGGCTTGAAGCTGATATTCTAATCGCTCCAAGCCATGGCGCCAGCTACGCATGAGACCAGCCTGAAAGCTCCCCGGAGGCCGATCTACAAAAGCCTCTCAGCGCAGGTCTTGTTCGCCATTGTGGTGGCCATCGCTCTCGGTTACCTCAGCCCGGCTAAAGCCATCGCCATGAAGCCGCTGGGCGACGCCTTCATCCGCCTGATCACCATGATCATCGCTCTGGTGATCTTCTGCACGGTGGTTTCCGGCATCGCCGGGATGCAGGACATGAAGAAGGTGGGCCGCGTGGGCGGAAAGGCGCTGCTCTATTTCGAAGTGGTTTCCACCATCGCGCTGGTCATCGGCCTGATCGTTGGGAACCTGGTACAGCCCGGCAGCGGCTTCAACATCAATCCCGCGACGCTCGATCCCAAGGCCGTGGCCGAATATGCCGGTCAAGCCAAAGCGCAGAGCGTGACCGACTTCCTGATGCACATCATCCCGAGCACGGTGATCGATGCATTCGCGAAGGGCGACATCCTGCAAGTGCTCCTACTCGCCATCCTGTTCGGATTCGCACTGTCCATCGTGGGGCAGCGCTCGAAGCTGATTGTCGATCTGTTCGGCGCGCTCACGCATGCAGTGTTCGGCGTAATCAATATCCTGATGCGCCTCGCGCCCATCGGAGCTTTCGGCGCAATGGCATTCACCATCGGGCGCTTCGGCCTGGCATCGCTCGGCCCCTTACTGCGGTTGATCGCTACCTTCTACGTCACCTGCATCCTGTTTGTGCTGATTGTATTAGGCGCAGTGGCGCTGTTTGCGGGTTTCAACATCGTCAAATTCCTGTTGTACATCAAGGAAGAGATCTTGCTGGTTTTGGCCGTCAGTTCGTCGGAGCCCGCGCTGCCGACACTGATGGAAAAGATGGAGAAACTGGGCTGCTCCCGGGCACTGGTTGGGCTGGTGGTGCCGACTGGGTACACGTTCAATACCGACGGCACCAGCATCTACATGACGCTGGCGGCGCTTTTCGTGGCGCAAGCCACCAACACGCATCTCACGTTGTCGCAGCAATTGACCATCCTGGCGGTAGCCGTGCTTACGTCTAAAGGCGCCAGCGGTGTGCAAGGCGCGGCGTTCATCGCACTGGTGGGGACCATGATGGTGATTCCTACTATTCCCGTGGCAGGCATGGCGCTGATCCTCGGAATCGACCGCTTCATGAGCATGTTCCGCGCGCTGATCAACATGGTTGGGAACGGCGTGGCGACGGTGGTGGTGGCGCGCTGGGAAAAAGAGCTGGACCGCAAGACTTTGCAGGCGCAACTCGGCTGATCGCGCCAGTCTCGCGCGAATCCGATAGAGCTATACTTATTCGAACAAGGGACCGGAATCCACCGTATCCTGACCGGAGGGTGATTGATGACATTGAGAAGCTGTGCGATTGTCTTGTTTTCAGCTATGGCTGGGCCGGCCGTGGCCCAATGGATTAACTATCCCACGCCGGGCATTCCTCGCACTGCCGACGGCAAACCGAATCTCTCCGCGCCGGTGCCCAAAATGGCCGATGGCAGACCGGACCTGTCCGGTATGTGGAGAGTCAAGCAGGCCACCGCGGGCGAAACCGACAAAGCGATGCAGGCCATCAAGACTCAGCCGTGGGCCGAGGAGCTTTCCAAGAAACGCAAGGAAGACCTGGGCCGCGAAAACATGGGCGTGCTGTGCCTGCCGTTCGGTCCGCGGGCCGATTTCGGAGTAGGAAAAATCGTTCAGACACCGGGCCTTTTGATGATGCTGTATGAGGACCTCACGTACCGGCAGATCTTCCTGGACGGCCGTCCGCTTCCCAAAGATCCTAACCCCGATTGGATGGGCTATTCAGTTGGGCACTGGGAGGGGGACACGTTGGTGGTGGAGAGCGCGGGTTATAACGACAAGACCTGGCTGGATGACGACGGCCATCCTCACTCCGAAGAGTTGCGCGTTACCGAGCGCCTGCGGCGGCCCGATTTCGGCCATCTGGAACTCGAAAGAACGCTCGAAGATCCAAAGGCGCTGAGGCAGAAGTGGGTAATCCCGTTCAAGTTCGAGTACGATGCCGACACCGAAATGATCGAATATGTGTGCGCCGAGAATGAGCGCGACCGTAGTCATTTGGTCGGTAAGGCCGCCGACGACCTGAAGAACGAAGTGGCAGTGCCGGTCGAGACGCTGAAGCAGTACGTGGGGACTTACGAGTTCAAGCCGCCAGAGCACCCTGAGGACCCGGTGCCTATCGACATCAGCGTGGACGGCGACAAACTGATGATGATGTTGAGCGGCGGGGCCAAGTACCCGCTCACCGCAGTCTCGCAAACCAAGTTCTTCTTTCAAGGCACCCATCTCGAATTCGTCAAAGAAGAAGGCGGTCGAGTGACTCACATGCTGATCCGGGGGGTGGAAGGCGATTTCAAAGCGCCCCGAAAATAGCCGCAAGCCTGTACGCGCGCTAAGGCTTTTTTCTTTCCACATTTTTCGGTCACCCCCGTACCGAGGGGAGCTGCAGTTCTGGTCGAAGCGGAAAATCCCCTTTTGAATCAGCAAAACACCTCTGTCGTGCAGGTGCGTATTACCTTAGTACTCAGGTACCTACACCGGCTTGACCCACCTAAAACTCCAGGGCATAGTAATACTGGTACCCGCCTAGGAGGAGGGTTCAGAATCATTTCCGGGCCGGTGATGGTGCTCGCCCGAAAATGACGCTGAGAGGGGTGACGGCGCTGACGCCGCAAGAGAGGGACAAGCTGATGTTTCTCATACTCACATTAGGCGCCTTATCCTTTTTGCTGGCGCTGATCCTGACCCCAGTCATTCGGGATCGCGTCGGCAGGTTCGGATTTTTGGACCATCCGGATGGCGTTCGCAAGAAGCACACGGTGGCCGTACCGCGCGTCGGCGGAATCGCGATCGTACTCGCGTACCTCTCCACGTTTGCCATCGCCTTCGCTTTACCATTCACTTATACCTACGTTCTGCACTGTGCTCTGCCGCAAATGCTGAATCTGGTGCTGGCGGGTGTGGTGGTGTTTGCGACCGGTGTTTTGGACGACCGGTTTGGTTTGAGCGCCTGGAAGAAACTGCTCGGAATCGCGAGCGCCGCGGTGCTGGCTTATGCCGCCGGAATTCGCGTGGATATTCACATCCTGCATGGCCTGCCGGCATGGCCCGGACTAGGATTTGCACTGACCGTGATTTGGCTCATCGGCTGCACCAACGCGTTCAATCTCATTGACGGCATGGACGGCCTGGCGGCCGGAGTGGGCCTGGTAGCGACCATTACGATGCTGATTGCGGCGCTCACCCATGGCAACCTGCCGCTCGCGCTCGCCACCATGCCGCTAGCCGGCTGTCTGCTGGGCTTCCTGCGTTACAACTTCAGCGGAGCTTCCGTCTTTCTGGGTGACAGCGGGAGTCTGCTGATCGGATTTCTGCTGGGTTGCTTCGGCGCATTGTGGAGCGAGAAATCGGCCACTTTGGTCGCTCTGACCGTTCCGCTGCTAGCGGTGTCCATCCCACTGCTGGACGTGGTTCTGTCCATCGTCCGTCGTTATCTGCGGAACCGGCCGATCTTTGAAGCCGACCGTGGGCACATTCATCACAAGTTGTTGGAACGCGGTTTTAGCCCCAAAGGCGCGGTCCTCACCATTTACGCGTTCTGTGCAGTGGTCGCGTCCATGTCGTTAGCCGCAAGCTCGCTCCGCAACCGGTTCAGCGGACTGATCGTAATCGTCTGTTGCGCAGCGGCATGGCTCGGAATTCAACATTTGGGTTATACCGAATTTGCCACAGCCGGCCGGCTCTTCTTGCAGGGAGGTTTTCGGCGCATCATCGATTCTGAAACTCGCCTCGTCGAATTCGAAAAGGCCCTGGCGCGTGCCACCGATCTGGAGGAGTGTTGGACCCGGATCCGTTCCGGCAGCCATGAGTTTGGATTCCAAGGCGTCCGGATGAATTTTGAAGGCCTGGTATTTGAAGACTTGCCCCGAGGCGATTCCAGGCATCTTTGGGAACTGAGAATACCGCTCACCGAGGGGCGCCACGTGAACTTTTTCCGCAATGTCGAGAGCGAAACCAATGCCATCGTGTTGAGCGCTTTCGTCACGGCCGTGGAACATGGCCTGCGCGCATCGATTGCGCGGCGATGCGAAACCACGGAAGTGGTCAAATTGCCGCCCGTGGTTAAGCGTTATTACGCCAAGCGTTATTACGCCAAGCATTATTACGCCAAGCGCTATTACGCCGCTGCGGCCGGGGCTGGGAATCAGGGAGGCGTCTAAAGCATCTCGTATACTAATACGAATGCGGAAAATACGTCTTTTCTTGTCGTTAATTGCCGTCGCGCTGCTCGTTGCCCAGGTATCGTTTGCCGACGACAGCGCTCGCCTGCTGCGCGTCGATCATTATGTCCGGGTGCATTCCACGGTGCCCGCCATCACCGGCCAAACGTCGCAGATCTACGTGCGCGAAGTGGTGGAAGCTGGGATCGCGCTACGCGGCCCGGCATCGGACCGTGTGGCGCTCTTTGTGCACGGCGCAGGCACGCCGGCTGAGGTATCCTTCGACGTTCCCTACCAGGATTACAGTTGGATGGCGTATCTGGCCCACGCCGGTTTCGACGCGTTTTCCATGGACATGACGGGGTACGGGCGTTCCACCCGGCCCGCTCCCATGAACGACCCGTGCAATGTCTCGCGCGAGCAGCAGGCCGGCTTCATCCCTTCGCTCCTTCGAGCGCCTTGCTCAGCGAGCTATCCGCATCCGTTGACCACCATCGCGTCGGACTGGAACGATCTTGGCGCGGTCATTGATTACTTGCGTGTGCTGCGGCATGTCGAGAAGGTGAGCCTGTTGGCATGGTCGCTGGGCGGTCCGCGAGCCGGCGGTTATACGGCGCGTCATCCAGAGCAGATAAGTCAGCTGGTGCTGCTTGCTCCCGCCTACAATCGAGCGAGCTCAGCCGATCCGCCCGCGCAGTTGCCGGCCGATGGAACCACCATGACCACGCAATCCCACGACGAGTTCACCGCAAATTGGGCGCGCCAAACCGGATGCGCCGATCAAGTGGACCCGGCGGCCAGCGCTTCGGTGTGGGAGCAAATGATCGCATCCGATCCAGTGGGAGCCACCTGGGCCACGGGCGTGCGCCGCGCACCGCAGGTCACCTCCTGGGGTTGGAATCAAGCGGTGGTGACCAAGTCGAAAACGCCGACGCTGATGGTGACCGGCGCGTACGATCGACAAGTTCCCTCAGACCGGGTCCGCGACTTGTACGCTGACCTGGGCGCCGAGCGCAAAGTCTTCATCGATCTGGCCTGTTCCTCGCACAACGCGATGTGGGAAAAGAATCACTTGCTCCTGTTTAAGGCGTCGACCGAGTGGCTGTCCAAGGGCACCGTAAACGGCCTCGAAGCAGGCGCGCTCAAGCTGGGATATTGACCAATGCCATCCCTAAAATTCTTGACGGCGCCCATTTGCATCTTCCTGATAGCCCTACCGGTAACGCCCGCCGATTCACCTGGGTTAGCCGGTTTCTCCGCCGATTCCGCGCGCAGCGAGCGCGAGGTGGAGAATAAATTCCGCGCAATTCCCGACCGCGCTAACCTGCGCCAATACATGCAGCGCCTTTCCGCCCGTCCGCACCACGTCGGCTCTCCCTATGACAAAGACAATGCCGAATGGATGCTCGGGAAGTTCAAGGAATGGGGTTGGGACGCGAAGATCGAGAATTACGATGTCCTGATGCCCACTCCCAAGGAACGCGAGTTGGAGCTGACAGAGCCCGGTCATTTTAAAGCCAAGTTGCAGGAGCCGGCGCTCAGCGTCGATCCCACTTCTTCGCAGCAGGACGAGCAACTGCCTTCTTATAACGCCTATTCCATCGACGGCGACGTAACCGCGCCGCTGGTTTACGTGAATTATGGAGCGCCCGACGATTACGATGAGCTGGACCGGTTGGGTGTTTCCGTCCAGGGCGCGATCGTCATCGCACGTTACGGACAAACCTGGCGGGGAATTAAACCCAAGTTGGCGGCCGAGCATGGAGCCGTCGGCTGCATCATTTATTCCGACCCGCGCGACGATGGTTATGCGCAGGGCGCAACCTATCCTAACGGTCCGTTTCGCCCCCCGGATGGCGTGCAACGCGGAAGCGTGATGGATATGCCGGTCTATCCAGGCGATCCGTTGACGCCGGGGGTGGGCGCCACCAAGAACGCCAAGCGCCTGAAGCTGAGCGAAGTAACCACTCTTACCAAGGTCCCGACGCTGCCTATCTCTTATGGCGATGCACAGCCTCTGCTGGCCGCGCTCACTGGACCGGTGGTTCCGGAGAGCTGGCGCGGTGCGCTGCCGATTACTTATCGCGTGGGTCCGGGGGCGGCCAAGGTACATCTGAAAGTAAGCTTCAACTGGGACATGAAGACGCTCTATGACGTGATCGCACGCATCCCAGGCTCAACCTATCCCGATGAATGGATCATCCGCGGCAATCATCACGACGCGTGGGTCAACGGCGCCGAAGATCCGGTAGCCGGAGCGGTGGCTCTGCTCGAAGAAGCTCGCGGCTTAGGTACGTTGGTCAAACAGGGCTGGCGTCCCAAGCGGACCATTGTTTATTGCGTTTGGGACGGTGAGGAGGAAGCGCTGCTGGGTTCCACCGAATGGGCGGAAGACCATGCCGAGGAGTTGCAGCGCAAAGCGGCGGTGTACATCAACACCGACGGAAACGGTCGAGGATTCCTGAATATGTCGGGCTCCCATACGCTCGAGAAGTTCATCAACAGCGTGGCTAGGGACGTCAAGGATCCAGAAACCGATCTCTCGATTTGGAAGAGGGCGCAAATGCGCCGCATCGAGGGGCCGCGCCCGCCGGCCGCTGCGTCACCGGCTCAAGTACAAGATCGCCAGGATGCGCGCCAGCGTCCCGATCTGCGCATCGGCGCGCTTGGTTCAGGCTCGGATTATTCGTCTTTCATCGACCACCTGGGCGTCGCGTCGCTGAATCTTGGCTTTGGCGGCGAGGACGAAGGCGGCATTTATCATTCGGTCTACGACGATTTCTATTGGTTCACCCATTTCGCCGATACCGACTTCAGCTATGGGCGGGCGTTAGCGGAGACCGTGGGGCTGAGCGTGCTGCGTCTGGCCGACGCGGAAGTGATCCCGTTCGATTTCACGGATTTCACCGATACTATGCGGCGCTATGTGGAAGAAATCGAGCGCTTGGTTCAAACCCAGCGATCCGATATCATCGAGCGCAATCGCGAAATCGACGATGGGGTATTCGCGGCCACCAACGATCCTCACCATCCCCTGGTGGCGCCGGCTAAGGAACCGGTGCCTCCGTTCTTGAATCTCGCGCCGCTCCGCAATGGCCTCGCTGTGTTGGAGCGATCGAGCGAGCAATACGATAAGACCATGAGCCACGCCATGGAAGGCGACGGCGCGGCACTGGCGCGCGCGTCCCTGAAGGCCATCAATGCTCAGTTGATTGCGGTAGAACGAACGCTCATTCTGCCCGACGGACTGCCGGGCCGTCCGTGGTACCGGAACCAGATCTACGCTCCCGGGCTTTATACCGGTTATGGAGTGAAGACTCTGCCGGGAGTTCGCGAGAGCATCGAGGAGAGACAGTGGAAGCTGGCTGAGGAGCAGGCGGTGCGCGTGGGCAAGGTGCTCGAAAACTGTGGTGAAAAGATCCAGTCGGCCGCCGCGGCCTTCGGGCGAGCAACGCCGTAGCGTGAGCCGATTCGTTTGACCCCAGGACGCCGACGGCTTACCGAAGAATAGCGGATCAGCGGTAAGCCTCACGGCGGTTGCGGATGCCGGTGATCCCGATGGTGCTTTGGTCCCTTTGATCGAAGAAAACACGGTAGTCGCCGCAGCGGAGACGGAAACCGGTGAGCGGCGGCTTGAGCTTCTTCACGTCGCCGACGCGGCTGACTAAGTGACGCGGCTGACTAAGTAACGATCGATGCAGTAGAGAATCTGCATAGCTATCTCGCGGCCGATGGCGCGGAGATCGGATTGAGCTTCCGGCGACCACAGGACTGAGATCCGCTCCGGCGCGGCCTCGTCGCTCATTGGGCGCGGCTCACTTCGTCAAGTCGAACTCGCGGATCATCTCCTGATGGGGGATGCCTTCGCCGCGAGCGAGCGATGCGCGTGCGCGGTCCAGTGCTTCAGCGGTTTCGGAGGTGAGCTCCTCTTCTTCTACCGGAGCCAGGGCCAGCGGCCTACTAGTGCGTGTGCCTGCTCGCGTTCCCGATCGAGACTCGGTTCCATACATTCCTCAAAGTCAGGTTAGCGCGTATCCGAATATCATTATAGGCGCTCGAATGCGACGACCTGCACACATGCAGCATGCAGAATCAGCCTCGGGCCCTCCGACAGTCGGCTCTTTTCACGTTTTCAGGCCAAAACGGAGGCTTTCTTGGGTACCCTTGCATGCAAGAGCTAATTGGTATAAGATTCATACGGGTAAGGTGTGCGGATCATCCGGAAGAACATCGCTTTTGCTATTGCTTGCGTCGGCCTGACTGGATTCCAGGTTTCGTTTGGACAGACCGCGGCGCCCGAGCGTGCGCTACTCGACAAATACTGCGTTACCTGTCATAGCGATCGCGCCAAAACCGGCGGTCTGACCCTCCAAAACATCGACGTTACGAATGTTCCGGCGAATGCCGAGACCTGGGAAAAGGTGATTCGCAAGCTGAGCGTCGGCGCGATGCCTCCATCGGGTATGCCGAAACCGGACGCGGCCTCCACCGGCGCTCTCGTGTCTTATTTAGAGGCCTCGTTGGACAAATCTTTCGCAACCAGTCCCAATCCTGGCCACGCCACGCTGCACCGCTTGAATCGCACGGAGTACGCCAACTCGGTCCGCGATCTGCTGGCGTTAGAGGTAGACCCTTCCACGCTGTTGCCGCCCGACGACGAAAGCTATGGGTTTGACAACAATGCCGATGTGCTTGGCGTTTCACCCGTGCTGCTGGAGCGCTATGTGTCGGCATCGCGCAAGGTCAGCCGCCTGGCGGTTGGCGATCCCACCCAGGATGCAGTGGCGCAAACGTTTCGCACCCGGCCCGACCTTTCACAGGCTAACCGTGTGGAAGGTATGCCGCTGGGCACTCGCGGTGGTCTGCTCATGCATTACAACTTCCCGCTGGATGGCAAGTACGCCATCAAAGTGGTTCTGGCGCGTAACACCGTGGATGTGATCCGGGGCCTCGAAGAAGCGCATCAGTTGGAAATTCTGGTGGACGGCGCGCGCGTTTTTCTGGCTTCGGTGGGCGGAACATCCGATACCGAAGCGCTAGTCAAGAATCCAGCCGAAGCGCGCATGATGATCGAATCGCGGCTGCAGGCGCATGTTCCGGTAAAGGCAGGTCCGCGCAGCGTGGCTGTCACCTTCCTCCAAAAGAACGCGGCCGAAGACGATTACATCCTGGAACCATTTTTGCGAACTACGCTGGACCCTGTAAATGAGGCCGGGCTCCCGCACATCGATCAAGTAGTGATCGCGGGGCCGTACAATGCAACCGGCCCGGGAGACACGCCCAGCCGCCGCAAGATTTTCGTCTGCAAGCCCGCTAATGCCAGCGAGGAGGTCGGTTGCGCCAAAAAGATTCTTTCCACGCTGGCTCGCGGCGCTTATCGCAGGCCCATCACGCCCGCCGACATTGAGACGCTGTTGAGCTTCTATCAGGCTGGGCGGAATAAGGGTGGGAGTTTTGACGCCGGCATCGAGCGAGCGCTGCGGCTGATTCTCTCCAGCCCCGAGTTTGTCTTCCGTTTTGAACGCGATCCGGCTGCTGTGCCCGACGGAGCGCCGTACAAAATCGACGACCTGGAATTAGCGTCGCGCCTGTCTTTCTTCCTGTGGAGCAGCATTCCCGATGACGAGCTGCTGGATCTGGCCGTGGCCGGCAAGTTGAGCAATCCTGTCACGCTCGATCAGCAGATCCGGCGCATGCTGGCCGATTCCAGATCGCAAGCGCTGGCAACCAACTTCGCCGCGCAATGGTTGTACTTGCGCAACCTCAAGAACTTCGCGCCCGATCCAAACGAGTTTCCCGATTTTGACGACAACCTGCGCCAGTCTCTGCTCACCGAGACTGAAATGTTTTTCTCGAGCGTGGTGAACGAGAATCGCAATGTTCTGGACTTGCTGAACGCCGACTACACGTTCGTGAACGAACGCCTGGCGAAGCACTATGGCATTCCCGATGTCTATGGGCCGCGCTTCCGCCGGGTCACGCTGACCGACGATTCGCGCCGCGGGTTGCTGGGGCAAGGCAGCGTCCTCACGGTCACCTCCATCGCTACCCGCACGTCGCCGGTACTGCGCGGCAAATGGATACTGACGAACATCCTTGGCACGCCACCGCCCGCGCCGCCTCCCAACGTGCCGGCGCTCAAGGAAAATAACGAAGGCGGCAAACCGATGTCGGTGCGCGAGCGTCTGGAGGAGCATCGCAAGAGTCCAGCCTGCGCGAGCTGCCACAAGGTCATGGATCCGCTCGGTTTCGCGCTGGAGAATTTCGATGCCATCGGCCAGTGGCGAGCCAAGAGCGAAGACGGAGCGGCGATCGATGCTTCGGGCGTACTGCTGGATGGTTCGAAGGTCGAGGGTCCAGCCACATTGCGCGCGGCTTTGATGGCTCGGCCCAACGTTTTCGTTACCACGCTGACCGAGAAGCTGATGACGTACGCGCTCGGCCGGGGCGTGGATTACCAGGATATGCCGGAGATTCGCGCCATCATCGCGCACGCCGCTGCCGATCACTACAAATTTTCGGATTTGATTTCGGGCATCGTGAAGAGCCCTGAGTTCCGCATGAAGATCAAGACCCCGGCGGATGCGCCGCCGGTGAAGACTGCGTCGTTGCTGGACGGCAGCCAGAGTCATAATCGATAAGGAGACGTTGTCATGACGTTCGTCACCAAGAAGCACTTGTCCCGCCGGGCGATGTTACGAGGGTTGGGCGGCGCGGCGATTTCGCTGCCGCTGCTGGACTCCATGGTTCCAGCGCTCACCGCGCAGACCAAAACCGCCGCCAGCGTCACTCCCCGCCTGGGCTGCATTTATGTCCCGCACGGCGCCGTAATGGACAAGTGGACGCCCATCGGCACCGGTGCGGATTTCGAGTTTGGTCCCATCTTGAGCGCGCTTTCCAAGCATCGCGAAAACGTCATCGTGCTGAGCAATCTGTGCCATCACATGGCCGAAGCGTTGGGTGACGGGGGCGCGGACCATTCGCGCGCCACGGCCACCTGGTTGAACGGCACGCACGCCAAGAAGACCGAAGGCGAGGACGTGCGCGCGGGCACCACCATCGATCAAATGGCGGCCGCCAAGATCGGCCAGAGCACGCGCTTCCCGTCGCTCGAGCTCGCCACCGAAGACATGACCGGATTGATCGGCGCCTGCGACGTCGGCTACAGCTGCGCGTATATGAACACGATTTCGTGGAGCAATCCCACCACCCCGCTGCCGATGGAAATTAATCCGCGCGTGGTGTTCGAGCGGCTGTTCGGCGAAGGCGGCACGGTGCCCGAGCGCCTGGCGCGCATGGACGAAGACCAGAGCATCCTGGATCAGATAACGGGGTCGGTTCCGCGCTTGCAAAAGGGCCTGGGCGCGAAGGATCGCACGCGCATGAATGAGTATCTGGAGAACATCCGCGAAATCGAGCGGCGTCTGCAAATAGCCGAGAAGAGCGCCGGTTCCGAGGTAAGCATGCCAAGTGCGCCGGTGGGTGTGCCGGATTCTTACGAGGAACATGTCGGCCTGATGTACGACATGATGGCCCTGGCTTTTCAATCCGACGCCACGCGCGTGTTTACCTTCATGATGGCGCGCGAGCTGAGCCAGCGCAGCTATCCGCAGGTGGGAGTGCCCGACCCGCACCACGCCACTTCGCATCATCAGGACAATCCCGAGAAACTGGCGAAGCTGGTGAAGATCCAGAATTATCACCTGACGCTGTTCGCGAAGTTCCTCGACAAGCTGAAGGCCACGCCGGATGGCGACGGCAATTTGCTGGATCACACCACACTGGTTTACGGAAGCTGCTTGAGCAACAGCAATATCCACAATCACAATCCGCTGCCCACGCTGCTGGCGGGCGGCGGCGCCGGTACGCTGAAGGGTGGCCGTCACCTGAAGTATCCGGAGAACACGCCTATGTCCAATCTTCTGCTCACGGTGTTGAACAAGATTGGCGTCCCCGCCGAGAGGGTGGGCGATAGCACCAGCGGCCTGACGGACGTTTAGTATGCGCACCGTTCTAGCCGCAGCATTCCTCGCCGCCGCTGCCTTCGGCGCAGCCAATACGCCCCTTGCCGATGTCGCTATGAAGGGCGACATGGATACGTTGCGCGCCCTCATCAAGCAACATCCGGGTGACGTGAATGCCGGGCAGCCCGACGGTTCCACTGCGCTGCTGTGGGCCGCTTACTGGAATGACGACGCAGCAGTGGATGCGCTCCTTGCCGCTGGCGCGAACGTGAACACCTCCAATCGAGAGGGATTTACCCCTCTTTCGCAGGCCTGCACCAACGGCAACGCCCGCATGGTGGCTGCGCTTTTGAAAGCCGGAGCGGATGCGAATGCCTTTCAGGCCGAAGGCCAGACCGTTCTGATGACGGCCGCTCGCGCCGGTAGCGCCGAAGTTGTAAAGGCCCTGCTCGAGCACGGCGCCGAGGCGAATGATAAGGAAAGCTGGCGCGGACAAACGGCTCTGATGTGGGCCGCGGCGGAGAACCATCCATCCGTGGTGCAGGTTCTGGTGGAACATGGCGCCGACGTGAACCTGGTTTCGTCGGCCTTCGATTTTCGCGAGATGAAGCCCAAGCCAGGCGATGTGCCCATGCACTTTCCGCGTGGCGGTTTCACGGCCTTGATGTTTGCCGCGCGCGGCGGATTCACCGAATGCGCCCGCATACTGCTCGATCGCGGCGCCGATGTCAAAGCGGCTGATCCGGACGGAACCAGTTCGCTCCTGCTGGCCATCATCAACGGCCACTACGACACTGCGGCGTTATTGCTGGAACGCAAGGCCGATCCGAACGCAGCCGACAGCATGGGCCGCGCCGCTCTATTCGCCGCGGTGGACATGCGCGACATCTATGCCAGCAATCGCCCCGCGCCCAAGGACGACAACAAAGTGCAGCCGCTGGATCTGATCAAAATGCTGCTGGATCACGGCGCCGACGTCAATGCGAAGCTCACCAAGATGATCCCGGCGCGCGCCGTCCTCGACTTTCCCGACATGATGATGGGCGAAGGCGCCACGCCGTTCTTGCGCGCCGCCAAGTCGGGCGACGTTCCTCTGATGAAATTGCTGCTGGAACACGGGGCCGATCCGAAAGTGGTCACCAAAGCCGGCGTTACGGCTCTGATGGTGGCGGCCGGAATGGGGCACTCCAACACCGTCCGTGGCGGCGAGCAATCCATGGAAGCTATGCAGATTTGCCTGGACAAGGGCGTCGATATCAACGCGGCCACCGATAAGACGCGCAACACCGCGCTGCACGCCGCGGCCGGCAACGGAAACGATGCTATCGTGCAGTTCCTAGCCGATCATGGAGCCAAGCTCGATCTCAAAGACAACAAAGACCGCACGCCCCGGGATGTCGCGCTCGGCCTGAAAGCGGATGCCGTAGGCGTGGAAGTTCACCAGAGCACTGTCGACCTGCTGAACAAGCTGATGGGCGTTACGGCTGTGGCTACTGCGCCTCAGCCCGCCTCTGCGCAACCTGTTTCGGCGCGATAGCTCGTCGAATCGGCTTCTGCGTCTGCCGCACCAGCTTATGAGACAGGCGATGCACCGCCCGATAGTAGCGCGCCTTTGCGGCGGGCACCGAAATGGATAGCTGGCGGGCCGTATCGGCGATATTCAGCCCATCGATGGCCCGCATGCGAATCATCTCTTTGTAAGTAGGATGCAGCGTCACCATCGCGTTCTGAACCAGCCGGGTGGTCTCATTTTCCTGATACTGGCGGTACGGCGAATCGTTGGAAGTGGTGTGCGCCATCCGCTCCAGTTCATCGAAATCGAAGTAGGACATCCGGGAGCGGAATTCCGACCGGCGTTTGGTGCGCACCTCGTTCACGGCGATGCTCATCAGCCAGGTCTTGAACTTGGACTCGGCGCGAAAGTCGGCGAAGTGAATAAACGCTTTTACCACCGTTTCCTGTACGATGTCTTCGGCGTCAAATTGATTGCCGACCATTCCTAGCACGAAACGGTTCAGCGGGAGTAAGTTGGGTTGGAGCAGTTGGGTGAATTCTTGTTGGTTCGGCATGGCGCTGAACCAAATGCACGTTGGTGTCCGCCCGTAACTGATTGATTCGCTGAGTGCGTGCAGCCGGATCGGTGTCGAATGGCCGTCCTTATGTTCGTCATGCGTGGTCTCGAACCTCGAGCACGATCTTGCCTGGAGTATGGCCCTGGAGCCCCAGTTCGAAGGCTTGGCGTGCGCGTGCGAGGGGAAAAATGCTCGCCACAAAGGTCTTGAGCGAACCGTCATCAATCAGTTTCGCCATCTCCTCCTGTTGGTCGCGGTTCGGCTCGACGATGAAGAACAACCCTCGGGCATTATGCTCGCGAAAATCCTGTTCAGGGATCGGCTTGGTGATCGAGACCATGTAGCCTCCCCTTCGCAACACAGTCCACGATCGCTGCACGGTATCGCCGCCGACCGCGTCCAAAACCACGTCGATGTCGCGAAGCTGGTCTTCGAAATGCGGCTGAATGCTGTAATCGATGGTCTGGTCCGCCCCCAGGCCGCGAAGAAAGTCCAGGTTTGCGCCTGAGCTGGTGGTAATCACGTAGGCGCCCTTCCAATGCGCCAATTGGACGGCGAATGTTCCCACGCCGCCCGCTGCGCCGCAGATCAGGATCTTTTGGCCCCGCTCCAGCCCAGCGTGGGTAAACAGCGCCTGCCAGGCCGTCAGACCGGAAAGCGTCGCCGCAGCGCTGTGAACGTGGTCGATGGAGCGCGGTTTCAATGCTAGATTGGACACACGCACGGCGACGAACTCGGCGGCGGATCCGTTACGAGGAAAGTCTGCCAAGCCATACACGGAGTCGCCCGGTCCGAGGTCCCGGATGCCGGGCGGAACGGACTCGATGACACCCGAAAACTCATGCCCGGGAATGGTCGGAATCCGTGGCGAGCCTTCCGCGTTTTGGTAAGTCTGGTCCCATGTCAGCTCGGTTCGCGTGATGCCGGTTGCACATACCCGCACTAAGGCATCGCGCGGCTGCAGCACAGGCATCGTTGCGTCCTCATAAACCAGTTGTTCGGGTCCTCCGCGGGCATGCAATCGAATCGCTTTCATATGAGTTAGCGCCGGGTCCCAAATCCCGCGGCGGTTAAACCGCTCAAGATGAATTGCACAGCGATTGCCATCAGCAGCAAGCCCATGAACCGGGTCAGGATGTGGATGCCCGTGTCGCCCATTCGCCGGCCCAGCCTATCGGCGGCGGCCAGGGTCCAGTAAGAAATAACCGCGGTTAGCGCTACAGCCAGGATGATCCATGCGCTGTGCAGCCAGCTGGTGGATTGAGCCATCAAGGCGATGACGGTGGAAATGGAACCGGGCCCAGCCAGCATCGGAACACCGAGCGGGACGATTCCTACGTCGTCTTTTTCCATGGCCTGCTGGGTTTCCGCCGGCGTCTCCTTAGTTTGGGACCGGCGCGCCTGTACCATGTCAAGCCCGATCAGGATCATGATCAATCCCCCGGCGATGCGGAACGCTGGAAGCGTGATGCCGAACATCTTGAAGATGAGCGTACCGGCCATCGCAAATCCCGCCAGCACCAGGAAACAGGTCCAAGCGGCGCGCTTCGCCATGCGCCGGCGATCCGTTAGCCCCGCATCGGCCGTTAGCGCCAGGAACGTTGGGATGGTAGCGATGGGGTCGACGATGAAGATGAGCGAGCTAAAAGCTAACAACAGGAACTGAATATGTTCTTGGATGGAGTCCAGCATGCAAGCGGGCGCGGGCGCGTTGCGTCCGGTCCTTCTAGTGTCGCATCGTCTTCAATTGTCCAAATACCGTCATCTGTCATTCGGCAGCAATGATCTGGCGAGATACTGGATGGGCATAAGCGTGTGGCCGCTGTCGTGCACGCGATTTTCGCTTAGGAGGAACATGGCCGAAACCGTTCAATATGACGCGCTGAGAGAATTAGCTCTGAACCTGCGATGGAGCTGGCACCATTCGAGCGACGAACTGTGGGGGAGGATCGATCCCGAACTCTGGGAACTGACCCAGAATCCCTGGGCCGTTCTTCAGGCTGCATCTCAGAAGCGGCTTGCCGAAGTGTTCGCGGATCCTGCGTTTACGCGCCGGGTTGACGAACTTTTGAGCGAGAAGCGGGAGTCGCTGAAACGCCCTACATGGTTTCAGAGCACGCATCTTTCGGACCTGGCAGCGGGGGGCGCTCCCTTGAGCCTGGTGGCCTACTTCAGCATGGAGTACATGCTCAGCGAATCACTGCCGATTTATTCCGGCGGTTTGGGAAATGTGGCGGGTGACCAACTGAAGGCCGCCAGCGACCTGGGGGTGCCGGTGGTTGCCGTCGGGCTGCTGTACCAGCAAGGCTACTTTCGCCAGGAAATCGATTCCAACGGTGTCCAGCACGCGCTTTATCCGTACAACGATCCGAGCCAATTGCCAATTACCCCGCTTCGCCAGGCGAATGGCGAGTGGCTGCGGATTCCGATCAGCACGCCGGGCTTCAAGATGTGGCTGCGTTGCTGGAAAGTGGAAGTCGGCCGAAGCAACCTTTATCTGTTGGACTCGAACGATGTCGCCAATCCTCCTGCGTTCCGCGGCGTCACTAGCGAGCTGTACGGCGGCGATTCGGAGCTGCGCCTCAGGCAGGAGTTGATCCTCGGTCTGGCCGGTTGGCGCTTGTTGCGGGCGCTAGGGCTGCGTCCCGAGATCTGTCACCTCAATGAAGGACATGCCGCCTTTGCGATCCTGGAACGAGCGCGCAGCTACATGGCGGACAACGGCGTACCCTTCGACGTGGCGCTGGCGGTAACACGCGCTGGTAATCTGTTTACCACGCACACGGCGGTAGAGGCCGGTTTTGACCGGTTCGCCCCCGACCTCTGCGCCAAGTACCTTACCGTGCTCGCTGAGGAGCTGGGCATCAGTCTCGAAAAGCTTCTGGCGCTGGGCCGCCAAAATCCGGACAACTCGTCGGAGCCTTTCAACATGGCGTACCTGGCTGTGCGCGGGAGCGGCGCGGTCAATGGTGTAAGCCGTCTGCACGGCGAAGTAAGCCGGCGCCTGTTCAGCAGCTTGTTCCCGCGCTGGCCCGAAAAAGACGTGCCGGTGGGCCACGTCACCAACGGAATTCACGTGGGCACCTGGGAATCTCCGGCCAGCGACGCCTTGTGGGCGCGGGCCTGCGGGTCAGACCGAACCGCGCTGGACCCCGCGAAAATCACGCAAAACCTGCGGGGGATTCCCGACGCCGATCTGTGGCAATTGCGAACCAGCGGATCGAAAGGCTTGATCGAATACACGCGCCAGCGTCTGTCGCGCGAACTCGCTGGCCGGGGAGCGTCTCCCGAAGAGGTGGACGCAGCACAGAGGATCTTCAACTTCGACACCTTGACTATGGGATTTGCCCGCCGCTTCGCTACCTACAAGCGGCCCAATCTTCTGCTGCATGATCCCGAGCGCCTGGCCCGCATCTTAACGAACCGGGACCGTCCCGTTCAGCTGGTGTTGGCGGGTAAGGCGCACCCAGCGGACCACGCCGGCCAAGCCATGATCCAGCAGTGGCACCAGTTTCTGATACGAACGGATACCCGGGCGCACGTCGCTTTCCTATCCGATTACGACATGTTGCTGAGCCAGCAAATGGTGCAAGGCGTGGATCTTTGGGTCAATACGCCACGGCGTCCTTGGGAAGCCAGCGGAACCAGCGGAATGAAAGTTCTGGCCAACGGTGGCATGAATTTGTCGGAGCTGGATGGATGGTGGGTTGAAGCCTATTCACCGGAAGTGGGCTGGGCCATCGGGGACGGCAAGGAGCACGGGGACGATCCGAACGTGGATGCCGCCGAGGCCGAAGCTCTGTACACTCTGCTGGAGCGCGAAATCGTTCCGAAGTTTTACGAGCGCGATGAGCAAGGCATCCCCACCGGATGGATCGCGATGATGCGCGAAAGCATGGCGCGGCTCACGCCGGTCTTCTCCGCGAATCGAACGGTGCGCGAATACACCCAGAAGCACTATCTGCCCGGAGCGGCGGCTTATTGCGGCAGAGCCGCGGAACGTGGCAAGGCAGGCGTGGAACTGCTCCAATGGCAGCACACATTAGCCGAGCATTGGACGCACATTCGTTTTGGGCAACTGCACGTGGAGACCAAGGACGGTCAGCACCTGTTCGAAGTTCAGGTCTACCTGGACGATACGAACGCCGATGCGGTGCAGGTTGAGTTGTATGCCGATTCGGCCGGAGACGATCAGCCGGTCCGGCAAGCGATGGAACGCGGGCACGAGTTGCTCGGCTCGGTTGGCGGTTATGCCTACACGGCGTCGGCGCCTGCCACGCGTCCAGCGAGCGACTACACGCCTCGCGCGATTCCCGCTAAGACTGGCGCCTTCGTGCCTCTGGAGGCGAATCAGATACTCTGGCAGCGATGAGATATCACTTCCTGGTAGATTCTTACGCCACCGAGCGCGTAAAGGTGATTAGCGCCTGGAGCATGTTCCGCGATTCGGATCTGCCAGTGCGGCCGAATTCATCGGATCCGCGCGGCAGGAGCGTGCATGAGCAAATGGTGCATCAATGCGTGAGCGAAGATTTCTGGTTCCACAAAATACTCGGCATTGATGTCGGCGCGCCTCCGTTGCCCGAGCGCGAGGTCCGCTGGGAGTTCATGGCAAGATACGCCGAGGACAGCGGCAAGCGCCTGGCTGTTTTGCGGGCGCAAGCGGAGCCCTGGTGGGAAGAGACCGTGTCGTTCTTCGATGTGCCGCGGTCTCGCGCCTGGGTGATGACGCGTCGCATGACTCATACCTCGCAACATCGCGGACAGTTGCTCGCGATGCTGCGCATGCTGGGGCACGACCTGCACAGTACCTATGGACCTACCGCCGACACAGGCGGCTTAATGCAGAATCACGCTCCGACCATTTACGCGTACAAATCGCTGGAAGCCATACTGGAGGGCGGTCCCGAGGCCGCCCTGCCTCCGCGCGGCGAGAAGCCCGTAACAGAGCGGCCGTAGTTACGTGCAAAAAAGTTGCGCGCCAAAAAAGCTACCCGCGAAAAAGTTAAACGTGAACCGGGCTGCGCTCGGGAGTATATTCCCGGTCCGCTTCCCCGGTTCGGCCCAAGACCCGGAGCGCGGCGGACGTCACGTGCTCGGGCGTGAAGCCCAGGTGCTGGAGTACATCCTCGCCCGGCGCGGATGCGCCAAAGCGCTCCAAACCGATGATCGCTCCTTCGGTACCCGTCCAACGATGCCAGCCCAGAGGCGATGCGGCCTCCACCGCGACGCGTGCCTGGATTCGTTTTGGCAAGACGCTTTCGCGATAGGAATCGTCCTGCGCGGAGAAAAGATCCCAACTTGGCATGCTGACCACGCGGGCCTTTACGCCGTAGCTCTTTAGTTTCTCCCGAGCCGCCACGCACAGCTGCACTTCGGACCCTGTACCCATCAGGATGACATCCGGAGCGCCGCCGTCGGCTTCGGCGAGAATATAAGCGCCGCGCACCACGCCTGGCTCCCTGGCAGTGCTGCGATCCAGATGAGGAACCGCCTGACGCGTGAGCACCAGCACCGTAGGGCCGTTGTGTTGGATCGCGAAGGCCCACGCTTCCGAGGTCTCGTTCGCATCGGCGGGCCGTATGACGGTTAAGTCGGGAACTGCGCGCAGCGCGGCCAACTGCTCTACCGGCTCGTGCGTTGGACCATCTTCGCCCAGGCCGATACTATCGTGCGTGAAGACGTAGACGGCTTTTAGGCGGCTTAACGCGCCCAGCCGGATGGCCGGCTTCATGTAATCGGAGAAGGTGAAAAACGTAGCGCTAAACGGCAGCACGCCGCCATGTGCGGCCATGCCGTTCACCGCCGCGCCCATCCCATGCTCTCGAACGCCAAACGCGATGTTACGTCCGGCGTAGCTCCATACGCCGCCGACGGCGCCCAGCGTTCCCGGTCCGTACGCCTCCGGATTCTGGAAGTCGCCCCAGTTTTTCAAAGCCGTGTCCGTCGAAGGATTCAGATCGGCCGATCCGCCTATGATGTTGGGGATGCGCTTAGCGAGTGCGTTGAGCGCAGCGCCTCCGGCCGCGCGTGTCGCGATGGCCTTGTCTGACGGCTGCCATTTAGGAAGATCTGCGGCCCAATCGCTCGGAAGGGCGCCGCTAATCAGCATCTCGAGCTCAGCCGCCTCTTTCGGAAATTCGTTGCGGTAAGCCTCGAACTTCTTCTTCCATCCCGCTTCGACGCTCGCGCCCGCTGGAACAGACTGCCGGTAATAATCCACCGCGTCCTGCGGAAGGTAGAACTTGTCCATGGTCGGCCAGCCGAGCGCGGCCTTGGTGGCCTTCAGTTCATCCTCTCCGAGCGGGCTACCATGCGAGGAAAAATTATCTTGCTTGTGAGGGCTGCCGTAGCCGATGTGCGTGCGGACCAGAATCAACGACGGCCGGTCGGTCTCGTCCTGGGCCTCTTCAATCGCCTGGGCAACGTCTGCGGTGTCGTTGCCGTCCACGACGTGGCGGATATGCCAGCCATCCCCCTCAAATCGCTTGGCCACGTCTTCGGTGAAATCGATCTCGGTGGCCCCGGCGAGCGAAATGTGATTCTGATCGTAGAGATAAATCAGCTTGCCTAACTGCAGATGCCCGGCCAGCGACGCGGCCTCCTGGCTGATGCCTTCCATTAAATCGCCGTCGCCACAAATGGCATAGGTGTAATGATCGATGATCTTGTGGCCGGGACGGTTATAGCGCGCAGCCAGCCATGCCTCCGCGATGGCGAAGCCCACGGCGTTGGCCACACCCTGGCCAAGCGGGCCGGTGGTCACTTCCACGCCCGGGGTCTCCAGGCGCTCCGGATGTCCTGGCGTCTTGCTGCCCCATTTTCGGAAGCGCATGATTTCGTCCAGCGAAAGATCGTATCCGGTCAGAAACAGAAGGCTGTATAAGAGCATCGATCCGTGCCCGGCCGAAAGGATGAACCGGTCGCGATCGAACCACTGCGGGTTCCGCGGGTTGTGCTTCAGAAATCGCGTCCACAGCGTATACGCCATGGCGGCCGCGCCCATCGGCAATCCCGGATGGCCGGAATTCGCGTTTTGCACGGCATCCGCGGATAAAATACGGATGGTGTTGATACACCGATTCTCAAGTTCGCTGTCTGGTTTTTGAATCACGTGTCCTCTAGACCCAGTATGACGCTTCCAGCGCCGGGAAGATGCACGGAAAGTTCGATTACAATCGCATATACTGGCTGGTGTTGGGAGGTCCACACAACGTGAAAACCGTGGTCCTTTTGAGCATTCTTCTGGTGGCGCCGCGTGCTTTCGCGCATCACTCTTTCGGCGCCGAGTACGACAGCGCGAAGCCAATTACACTTACCGGCGTGGTGACCAGGATCGACTGGTCTAACCCGCATGTCTACATCTACCTCGCGGTGAAGGGCGATGATGGCCACTTGGTGAACTGGGCGCTCGAAGGGCATCCACCGAATACGCTGCGGCGTACCGGCTGGACGCGCAGCGCATTGAAGGAGACCGACGCGATCACGGTTACCGGCTGGATGTCGAAAGATGGCAGCAATCGGATGGCCGGGCGCGAGGTGACGTTACCCGACGGCAAGAAGCTTTTCCTGGGACCGCCGGCGCAATAGGAGCAACAGAAAATGACGATGAAGACTGCGCCGTTGTTTATTGTTGCCGCCTGCTCGCTGTGCGCCCTGGCGCAAGAGAAAACACCCTCCAGCGCGAAGATTCACCGGGACGCCGCGGGAAGGCCCGATCTTTCCGGCATCTGGCAGGGCATCGGGGTGAGCTTGTTCGGCGAAACCGGCGAAGTGCGTCCAGGCGAAGGACGCGCCAGCACTTGGGGCCCTCCACCGGGTCCGGCTCCTTATCAGCCCTGGGCGGCCGGCAAAGTGAAAGAGCTGGCTTCCGATGATCGCAAGGATCCCAACGTACAGTGCAAGATGTCGGGCACGCCGCGCATTACCGGCATCCCGGTGCCGTTCGAGATTGCCCAGACGGCGAAGAAGACCTACATTCTCTACGAATCGAACCATATCTATCGCATCATTCCCACCGATGGGCGGCCGCATCCGGCTGACCTTGATCCCACTTACATGGGCGATTCGGTCGGCAGCTGGGATGGCGACACGTTCGTCGTCGATGTCACCGGTTTCAACGACAAAACGTGGCTGCCGGGCGCGGGGCACTTCCATAGCGAGGATCTGCACGTGGTGGAGCGTTACAGCCTGCAGCCGAACGATACGATTTTGTACGAGGCTACGATGGAAGACCCCAAAGTCTTCACCAAACCCTGGCAATACCGCTTGATACTCAGGCACCCGCCGCGCGACGAACGCATTATGGAAGCCGAGTGCCAGGAGAACAATCAGGACCTGGAGCACATCGTTCCGGGCAAGTGACCGGAAGTTTCGTTTGGCCCTTGACTAGAAACCTTGACCAGAAACGACCGGTCGTGCTATTTTAGAGCATGCCAATCGCTCTCCATGCAAGCTTTCACCCGTCCGATGCGATGTTCGCCGCCTTGTCCGTGCTCATTTTCATCGCACTGTGCTCGCTGCTCCAGGAGCCCGGCCGCAGGAATTTCAATGCGATCCTGGTGGGCGGCGCGGGGGCTGCCTACCTGAGCGGCGGCGGGCTCGGGCTGTGGGAACTCGCGTTCACCGCCGTTATGGCGTTTTGCGCTTACCGAGGCCTGCGCTCGTATCGGTTCATCGGGCTGGCCTGGATTCTACACACTCTCTGGGATCTGGTGCACCACTTCAATGGGCATCCCATCATCCCGTTCATACCCAACTCGTCGGAAGGATGCGCGATCACAGACACCCTGCTCGCCATCTGGTTCTTTGCGGGCGCGCCTGCGGTGTTTACCTGGCGCCGGGAGAGTCCCAACCGGACGGGGTCCCCAACGGCATATTCTTCATGAAGGCTTCCACCGCGTGGATCTGTCCGCCGAACACTTTGAAAGCTTCCCAAACTTCCAGCGAATCGCCCGCGACGCGAGAGGATCCGGCGCCAAAATCCATGCGAAGTAGCACGATGCCTAGATATTCGTCCACGGCCGCGACGCGATATTGAATTTGAGACAACGTGGGGATCTTTTGTCCCTGAATGTTCTCGCAGCCAGCCATGAATGTGCAGCCCGGCCCAGCCATCAGGCTTCCGTTCTCGAAGCGATAAGCATCGGGGGCGAAAGGCGTATTGACGGTAACAAAGCTGCCCGCCTTCAGACCGGCGGGATAAAGCTCGGCAATCTTGGTCGCCTCTTCGCGCGAATTGCGTTCTGCATCGGGGGGCACCCAGAGCATGGCGCCGTTCGCGGCCTTCAGGGCCTCAGGCTTGAAAAGCGATCCTTCGGCCTTGTTTCTGGTTACCTGCGTTTCCACCTCGGCAATCTTTCCGCCGGAAATCTTGAGCCGCAGCATCAGCATCACCGGCTTACCGGATTCTTCCACGATGGTTTGCGAGGCGGCCACTCCCGCGCGGACATCCAGGATGTCCAGCCGATAAGGGCGAAGGGCCGAGGCATTGCGCCATAGCTGACTTTCGCCCAGTTTCTGCTCGACTGTATCTTCGGTGAATCGGAGATTGCCAGTCACGGAAAGATCCGCCGGCTTGTGGACGGCTAACGCGTTCAGATACTCGGTGACGAAGCCGCGCAGGCATTCGCGATCGCAGGCGCCGTCCGCGCCCTTGGCGAACAGCGCGCTGCTCAACAGGAGTGCGATGCAATAGAAACGCCGTCTCACTTGGCAGCCGGCGCCGCGGGCGGCCGGTCTGTAAGGGTCTCGCCACTGGCTGTTGTGACCGAAACAAACAGAGCCCCCGGCTCACCGCTCTTTTGCGGATGCCCCACCACCGTCACTTTGTCACCCGGCTTCAGCGAACTGGATTTCCAGCCAGCGCGCACCAGAACAAACGGGGCCGTCATCTCGATGTTCCAGGTTTCCACGGCGCCATTTTCCTTGGTAACTTCCAATTCAATCCAGGAGTGCGGATTGGCCCACTTGAATTGCTTGACCGTTCCGACCAGCGTGATGTTCTTGTCACGAGCAAAACCTTCCATCGAATGGTGCGCATAAGCGACGCCGGACATCCACAGCCCCATCGCACAGGCAGACACGATCAGTAACCTTCTCATAAAATCCCTTTCTAGTGAATGTTCACGGATTTCGACGTTACGCTCGGCATATGAGCGTTGAGATCCGGCAGGCACGACGCTTCGGTGATATCGGTATCGTCCACGCGCTTCCAGCGCTTGGTCCATTTCCACTCGCCCACCCAATCTTTTGGATCCGATATGGTGTATTCGATCTCGAGCGTGGCCCCATCGTTCAGCAGCCGCATGCGTTCCACCATGTGCGTCTTGTCGCTCAGCGGGATGCCGCTGTCGAGCCAATGATGGTCGTCGACGAAGCCGATGGTATCCACCACCAGCGTGTCACCTTCCCAATGGCCGACGGATTCGCCGTTGAAACTGGGGATGACGATATCGGGATCGGTATGCTTGCGTCCATCCAGGTAAATGATGCGCGTGCTATTCATGAAACCACTGACCATGAAAATCACGGTCGGCTTCTGGATCATCGCGATGGCCCACACGCGCGTCATGATCAATGGCAATCCGGCGGGCCAGCACTGGCCGATGTCGTCGTGATAGGCCTTGCCTTCGGCCCGGGCTTTCTTGGCTGCGTCGTACTGCACCTGAGCCTCGGGAGTGAGCTTGAATCCGGCCGGGGGCGCGAAAGTGAACGGATTGTCGCGGCTAAAGGCGTGCAGCCAGGTTCCTGTAATATCGAACCCCGGCTTGGGACGAGGCTTGTTGATGTTCGCCGGAGCGAGTGCGCCAAGCTGGGGTTCGGGAGCGGCTGGGACGGAAGGAGCTTGCGCGAAAGCGCCGAGCGCGAGCGTGAACAGAGCCGCTGACATGATTCCAAATCGCTTCTGCATGCTAATGATTCCTTATTATTTGTCGTGCAGCTTCAGCCGGACGATGCCCTTCTCGTCGACATATTCACGATTGTTGTCGCACACGAATTCGACCATCTCGTAATCGGCGGGCATGCGCTTATAGGCCACGGTATAGGTAACCGGCTTTTCGAGCACCACGGGATCGTCAATGGTGATTTGGTCGTGCAGGATATCCGGCGAAAGTTTAGCGATCCGCTCCGTGACACGCATCTGCGGGCTGTGCGGAATTCCTCGATAACCCGAAGCCGCGGGCTTGATGCCGACCGTGTCCACCACCAGCGTATCGCCTTCCCAGTGCCCCACCGAGCGGCCGTAGTAACCTGGCGCAACGTCTTCGATCTTCCATTGGGGCCGGTCGAGATAAACCCGGCGCACTTCGCTGAAGGCTTCGGAAATAATCGTGACTTGTTTCGAAGTTTGGATGATCTCAACCGGATAAATGGCGATGGCCATCATGCTGGGCACGCCATACGGGATGCAGCGGGCGCCGCTCGAGTCCAGTTGCTCCCCGCGCTGTGCCGCCGCGGACTCTCTGGCGCGCTTTTCCTGATACGGTTTGTCGTACTCGGGCTTCAAGACAATCGGACCGGGCGCGGGCGCTGCGAACTTCGGGTCCGATCCGGGTCCGCCTCGATATATGCCCCACACGCCAGTGAGATCCGGTGGCTGGCTGGCCGGCTGCGCACGGACCATTGCCAGAGTGACGGGCAGCAGCGCGGCGCATCGAAGCATCTTTAATTTCATCCCAGATTCTCCGCGAAGGGTCATTTCGGCGCCGGCGCGGGTGGAGGCTCCTGCCGCGGTCCGTTGCTGAGCACCTTTCCATCCGGCAAAGTCGCGGTCGACAGGAATCCGCCATTCTGACCGCTCTTCATGGGGTTCATGATGAGTGTGATTTTGTCGCCGGCATGCAGGCTCGAGAACTTCCAGCCGCTCTGCATGAGGATGCTGGGGCTGCCCATCTCGATGCTATAGTGCTTCACCGTGCCCTTTTCATCCGGAACGTCGATCTCGATGTAGGAGTGGGGATTGGTCCATTCAAAAGAGGTGACCGTGCCGGCCAGTGTCACCCGCTTCGTCATGTCGAACATGGTGAACGAATGGTGTGCCAGAACCGGACCAGCGGCAGCGAAAATCCCTGCGGCCATCAGAGCGGCGCAGCACACTTTGGCACGGGCGGCCTGCAATATCTTCATTCGAAGCCCCTCTCTTATCGAGTCCATGTTATTCCTATTGTCCGGTTGCATGCAAGCGGGCTTGGGCCGTGCCGGACGAGCCAAAAGCCGCGCTAGCGTGGATTAGAGAGCTTTTCCATTTCGGCCGCTTCCATGGCCGACATTTCATGCAGAATCGCCTTGTAGACCACTTCCACGGCCGGGGGTGTGAGTGGCGCCTGGGCATTGCCGGATACGCGCCGCAGGACCTGCTCTTCGCGGCCCGGTGCACTGGCCGGCGCATGATACTGCCTCTTGATCAGTCCCACTTCGCGAACCACCTGGGCCCGCTCGTTGAGCAGCTTCACGATCTGGTCGTCAATAGAGTCGATGCGCTGGCGCGACGAGTTGAGAGCCTGAGCAAGGTCCGTGCTGGGTTGCGCGAAAAGACACAAAGCTGTACAAAGCGACAGCAAATATCGCATCCATGAATTGTAACAGGCGAATTGTTACAGGCACGATTTGTTCGAAGGTCCTATCGCTCCACGCGATTGGCCGCCGGGAATAGTGTGATTTCCGTTTTGTGGAAACTCTCGGTAGCTCCCACGCTATTGGCCGATTCCCCGCTGGCCGCAGTGAGACTCATGGCGAGTACCACTACATTCCGATTATTCGGGAGCGTGATGGACTTGACGGTCTTGGCGCCGGACAAATTGAAGGTGTAACCGTAGAGCATCACCTGCCGCGTGTCCCGAGTGCCGCTGCTGTTATCGCGGTAAGGCATCTGGATGGCATTGGATTCGCCTGAATAGTGTTGGGGCGTGCACCAATCGCTCAGGCTTTGCGTAAACGATGCAGTGCTGCCATCGGTATAGGTAACCTGGAACGTCTGTGAGAGCTGATTGCCATTCACTCCCGTAGCAAACAGTTTGAGCGAAGAGTAGTTGCCCGCCGGAAGAGGGATGGTCGCGCTGCTCACCGCGCCCGGCGCGTTGAGCGCCCCGAGTTTAAAAGGCGCTCCGCCCGCAGTCTGCACGGTCCCGAGCAAATTCCCGGAATACGCCCGCCCGCCGCCATCCAGGCCGCTGCTGCTCAAAAATTCCGCGCCGTCCGTTACCAGCCCCATCACGTTGTAAGCCGGCGCCATATTCACTGCCGCACTTCCGCTCGCGGGCGGCGTTACGGTGAGCGCTATTACGACGGTCTGGCTCAAGCTGCCGGATTTGCCTGTCAGGGTCACGGTGGATGGGCCGGTTGACGCCGAGCTTGTCACCGCGAGCGTGAGGATACAACTGACGGGTGTGGTTCCGACGCTGAAGGATCCCACCACGCCTTTCGGCAGACTGGAAATGCTCAACGTCACGATGTTCGAGAATCCATTCTCCGGAGTCAAAGTAAGAGTGCTGCTCGCCGTGGCTCCCTGCGCAATGCTGAGCGTCGCCGGCGAAGCTGATAAGGAGAACGTAGGCGGCCGCGCGATGGTGAGCGTGACGGTGGTTTTGCTGACGAGGGAGCCAGCCGTCCCGGTGATGGTGACCGTCGAGGTAGAGGGTGGCGCGTTAATGGTGGCTGCGAACGTGACCGAGCCTTGGTGACCCGCACTCACGGGAGCGAAGGACGCGGTAACCCCGGCTGGAAGTCCGGAGACGGCCAGCGCTACCGTGGCGTTGAAGCTGTTCTGGCCAGTGACCACGATGCTGGTCGCCCCGTTCGTGCCGGGGCTGAGGCTGAGCCTGGCCGGCGTGGCTGAAAGCGTGAAGCTGGCCGGAGCCGTGACGTCGATTGCGATCGAAGTTGTGCTGCTGGCTGTGCCGGACGTGCCGGTGACCGTCACGGTGGACGTTCCGGGCGCCGCGCTTGAAGCAGCATGCAAAGTCAAAGTCGTGGTGCGTGTGGCTTGCGCCGGGCTGAGCGTGGCCGTAACACCAGGGGGCAGACCGCTAATCGAAAAAGCTACCACGCCAGCGAAGTTGCCTTCAGGCGTCACCGAGATGGTGCTCACCGCGCTGCCGCTTTGGGGAACGTTCAAGCTGGCTGGCGACGATGCGATCGTATAGCCCATGGCCGCGCTTACCGTCAGATGGATCGTCGCCGTGGTGCTCAGGCCCCCGGAAGTTCCTGTGATGGTTATGCTCGAAGCGCCCACGAAGGCGGAATTAGTTGCGGCCAGAGTCAGCGTCCTGGCGCCGGCTGAGTTGGCGGGGCCAAAGGAAGCAGTCACGCCCGGGGGCAGACCGGAAGCAGCCAGAGAGACGGTTCCGGTGAATCCGTTTTGCGTGTTCACCGCGATAGAACCGGTGCTCGCCCCCCCTTCTGTGAGGTTGAGCGTGGTGGGCGTCGCTACGATGCTAAATGCCGGCGACGCGCTTACGGTTAACGCCATGCTCGCCGTACCGGTCAGGCCGTCGGAAGTTCCAGTGATCTTAATCGTGGATGTCGCTGCCGCTGCCGAACTGCTCGCAAGCAGCGTTAGCGTGCTCCCGGTCATGGTGCTCGCCGGGCTGAACGTCGCCGTTACTCCGGCGGGCAATCCAGTCACGGCCAGGTTCACAGCGCTGGTGAAGCCCGGTTGTGAAGTGACGGTGATAGTGCTCGTGCCGCTGGTCCCGGGAGCGATGGAAAGAGCGGAAGCAGACGACGATAAGCTGAAGGCCGGCGTATTCGATGTCGCGGTCAAGCTGTTAATCAGGGGCTGGCCGCCGGGACTGCCCCATCCGGTGGCGAGATCGTAACCGGGCATTGCGGTATAACCATCGTTGTTGCCAGTGACGATGTCGTGCAGATCGGTTTGGTAGTTCGATCCGGTGCCGATGGCATAGATCAAGGGATTGAGAAACCCGACCCGAGCCTTTCCGCTCCCCGCCGCCTGCTGGTTGGCCAGTGCAATGAAGCCGGCCCACAGAGGAGCTGCCGCGCTGGTGCCCCCCACCTCTACCGCTTGCCCGTTATTGCAGATCAGAAAGATTTGGATGTCCGCGGTGAGCGCTACGTCGGGGATGTTGCGCATGACAGAAGAACCGCCCGCCGCGGTCATATTCACGGACTCCTGATAGCTGGGAATCGGCCAAACAGTGCTAACGCCACCGCCCGAGTCCACCCAGGTGGTTTCCGATTGCCAGGCGCCTCCCGCGCCGGTGGTCGTCAAACTGGTGCCACCCACCACGGTGATATTCGGGTCATCCGCCGGCGGCGATATCGCGCCGCTGTACGCCCCGCCGTCGCCTGATGCCTGGAATAGCGACTGCCCCTGCGCAATCATTTGCTTGAAGATCTGCTCAGTGGTTGCATTGGTCGGGCTGTAGGTCCAGGACGAGCTCAACTGGCTGGCCAGATTGTCGGTGGCCATCCGGTTCAGCACGTCGTTCCAGTTGGTGCCTTCGTAAACGATGATGTTGGTCGCACTCGGCGCCATGTAAGCGGCCATCATGATGTCGAGCGTCACTTCGATGTTGCCGCTGGCTGGCGTGCCGTTGAAGCCGTCCAGCAGCACCGTTTCGACCGGCACCGGGGGCAAACCCGCCCGCTGGAAATTGGCCTGCACATCACTTGAGTAAAAACCATCCAGTTCGAACAGACCGATGGTTTGGCCGGAGCCGTTCAGCGTGACAGACGGGGCGTAAGCGGCGCGAAAATCCCCGCCGATGTAGAGACCCGCCGGGCCTGAGCCGGTGGTCAGCGGCGTTGCGCCGTCCAAAGGAAGCGATTTAAGATCCATGGGACGCGGGAGCACGAAGTTATCCAGGCCGGTGATATCGAGAATAGTGACTCCGGCATCCACGCTCGGCTCGCGATCCGGCGCAAAGAAGGTGCCGCGCGTGGGATGGCTCCAGTACAGCATGTTGACCTGAAAGGTACTCTCGATATCCGCTACCGTCCCGCTTACATCCAGAATGGTGCGGTTGGGATGCGTGGCCATCACGGCCAAGCCGTTGGCTTGAAAGAAGGCGGCCAACGCCTGGTAGTCTTCCGCGGTGGGGCTGAAGCGTTCGGCAAACTGGACAGGGGTAAGGTACTGCCGGAAGTTCGGGCTTCGTGGGTCGGAAAGCTGCTTCAGAAGATTCTCAAGCTCCGCCTGATTTCGCAAAGGCAGTCCCACCGCCAGGTTGATTCGCGTGGCGCCCGGCATCCTGCCCTCAACCTTTGATTCAGCTATAGCTTGCGGGACATGTCCCGTCAGGAGTTGTCGTCCAGCGGCCTGGCCTGTCGCCGCTGAAAGCAGAAGTACAGCCGTCCACGCGCAAGCCGAAACCCGTCCGGCCCCGCCCTGGGCGCTGGGAAACGGTGAATTCCATCCCATGTATTGCTTATCGCGATCAGCGGGGACTTCTGCGGGAAAAGCGGGCCTAGCGAGGATCCCAAAAACACCTTAGCTGAAAGCCAGTAAAGGTACTGTTCACTGGTACTTGCGGAGAAATCCTGCGCCAGGAAACGCTGGCCGGAGTGAAGGCGCGCAGGCCGGGTGAGGGCACTCAGGCCGAAGTCAATCGGGCTGGCGCAGGTACTTGACGGTGTGGACGTATCGTCGGGCCAGCTCTTCAATCCATCCGGACTCACGGTTGGCGATGGCGCGCGGAGGCACCAGGTCGGCGCCAATTCCCACAGCCGTGGCTCCGGCCGCCAGGTATTTCCCCGCGGTTTGTTGGTTGACGCCACCCGAGGCGATGAAAGATACCTGCGGAAACGGGGCTTTCAAGGCGTGCAGGTAATCCACGCCACCGACCTGCGAGCAGGGAAATATCTTGACGAAGTCGGCCCCCGCTTTGCTCGCCGAGATGATTTCGCTGGGTGTCAGCACTCCAGGCATTACGATGACTCCGGCCTTGACGCAGAAGTCGACGATTTCCACGTCGAACCCCGGACTGGTGATGAATTTGGCTCCGGCCGCCAGGCAGGCGCGGGCAGTTTCCAAGTCCAATACCGTCCCGGCTCCCACCACCATGTGCGGATGTTTCTTCACCAGGCGAGCGATCAACTCGTTCGCATTGGGGACTGTCATGGTAAGTTCGACGATGGGAAGTCCGCCGCGCGAAACCGCTTCAGCGGCGAACAGAGCGTCGTCGGCGTTGGCGGCGCGAACCGCCGGCACGATGGCCAGTTCCTCAATCCGTGCACGCACTTCTTGCTTGGTCATCCTTCCGCTGTTCCTCCGCTTTCAGTATGTACCGTTAGGAGTCAGTGAGCTTCTTCCAAATGCGCCTCTGGAGCCGGAAGGACGTCGCCCTCGCGCGCAACCCAGGCGTACAAGGTGGGCAGAAGGAAGATGCTCAGCAGCAATCCGGAGATCAGGCCGCCGACGATTACGATCGCAAACGGCCGCTGCGAGTCCGAACCAATGGCATGCGAGAGCGCGGCCGGGAGCAATCCCAAAGTCGCCACCAGGCTGGTGACCATGATGGGCCGCAGCCTGAGGACCGCACCTTCCACCGCAGCCTCCTCAATGGAGTGTCCTCGGGCACGCCGTTGATTGATATATTCCAGCATGATCACGCCGGTCTGCACCGAGACGCCGAACAACGCCAGGAATCCGATGCCTGAGGACACGCTGAAGTGAGTGTGCGTTAGCAGCAAAGCCGCCATACCGCCGAGCGGAGTCATCATGACGTTCACGATGATGAGCGCGGCCCATTTCAGCGACTTGAACATGGTGTACAAAATGACGAAGATGATGAGAATGGTGAGCGGCACGATCACAAACAAGCGGGCGGCGGCGCGCTTCTCGCTTTCGTACTCACCCTCCCACTTGATTTTGTAGCCGCGCGGCAACTGGACTTGCTTGCCCACTTTGGCGATGGCTTCTTCCACCGTGCTTCCCAGGTCTCGTCCGCGCACGCTGTACTTCACCGCGACATAGCGTTGATTGCCTTCCCGATAAATCTCCGAGCCGCCGTCTCTCATCTGGATGTTGCTGAGTTGTGCGAGTGAGACTCGCTCGCCGGTGGGCGAGAGCAAGCGGATGTTGGTGATGGCCTCTCTGGTGTCGCGGTAAGGCTCCAGATAGCGGGCTACCAGATCGTAGCGTTGTTCGCCTTGCAGCACCTGAGTGAGCGCGTTGCCGCCCACCGCAGTCTGCACGGCATCCTGGATGTCGGCCACGTTGAGCTGAAACCGCGCGGCTTGCTGGCGATCCACCGTGACATTCAAATTGGGCTGCCCGAGGAGGCGAAAAACCCCCAGATCTTCGATGCCGGGAATGGTGCGCATCACCTTTACGGTTTCGTCCGCCTTGTCCTCCAGCGTCCTCAATTCGTCGCCGTAAATCTTCGTTGCGAGCTGTCCTTTGACGCCGCTCACGGCCTCTTCCATGTTGTCGGCGATGGGTTGCGAGAAATTCCAGATCGCTCCCGGGATTTTTTCTACTTCCCGATTCATAGCGGCGATGAGCTCTTCCTTGTCCTGGTGAAATACCGGACGCCACTGCTCTTTCGGCTTCAGGTCGACGCAAAATTCCGTGTTGAAGAAGCCAGTGGTGTCTGTTCCGTCATCGGGCCGTCCCACCTGGCTGGTAACGATGGTGGCCTCGGGAAACGACGCCAGCGCCACGCGCGCCAGATTGGCCACGCGGACGCCCTCGGTTTGTCCCGTGCTGGGCGCGAAGGTTCCGCGCACCCACATCGCGCCTTCGTCCAGATGCGGCAAAAACTCCGAACCGATGATACCGCTGGTAGCCAGAAAGACCATGGCGCCCAGCGCAAGAATACCGACCGAAACCGGTACCCAGCGCTCGCGAATGGACCAGCGCACGGCCTTGCGATAGCGCACCGTGAGGTGCCGCATTACCGGGTTCTGCCACTCCTTGGCTCCGCGACGGAACAAGAAGGCGGCCAGCACCGGCGAGACAATGATCGAGAATAGAAGGGCTCCCAAAAGTGCGAACGCTACCGTCCAAGCCATCGGCTTGAAAAGCCGTCCCTCCACCCGCTGCAGCGTGAAGATCGGAATATAGGCCGTGATGATGATGGTGATGGCATAAAAAACCGGCCGCTGCACTTCGTGAGCCGCGGTACGAATCTGATCGGACACCGACATGCGCTGGCCGTCCGCGGAGCTCTGGGTGTGCAGGTGCCGCACGATGTTTTCGATCATCACTACGGCGCCGTCCACCACCATGCCGAAATCGAGCGCGCCCAGGGAGAGTAAATTCGCGGGAATATGGCGCAGGCTGAGGCAAATGGACGCGAACAGCAGCGAAAACGGAATGGTCACGGCGACAATCAGCGCCGCGCGCGTATTGCCCAGGAACAGGAACAAAATTATGACCACCAGGATGATGCCCTCGGTGAGATTGTGGAGCACCGTATGGGTAGTGAACTCCACCAGCTCGCTGCGGTCGATGAATGGGATTACCTTCACGCCCGCGGGGAGGATGTAGTTGTTGAGCTCGTCCACCTTGGCATGGATTCCCTTGAGCACGTCGTCCGAATCAGCGCCTTTGCGCAGTAGAACGATCCCCGAAACCACGTCATCGTTGTTGACGATCTTGCCATTTTCCCGGCGAATAGCGCGGCCAAATTGGCCCAGACGTATCTTGGGCCCCTGCGCCACGGTTGCAATATCGCTGATATGCAACGGCGTTCCGCTCTGCGTCTTAATCACCGTGTCGGCAATGTCGCGCACAGTGGTGACCATTCCGACCTCGCGAACGTTCACCTGCTGCAGCCCGGCTTCAATGAAACTGCCGCCCGCGTTGGCATTGTTGTTGGTGAGTTGCTGCTCCACCTGTCCGATACTCAATCCATAGGAGATGAGCTTCTCCGGATCGATACGCACCTGATACTCGCGCGTGGGGCCCCCGAAGCTGGCGACATCGACTACATTGGGGACGGATTTGAAATTCTTTTCGATCACCCAATCTTCGAGCGACTTCAGCTCCATCACGTCGTACTTTGGATTGGTGCTGCGCAAAGTGAAGAAGTAAATCTGGCCGACGGGGCTCCAGTCCGTACCCATCTGCGGATTCACATTGGGCGGCAAGTTGACCTGCGCCAGACGCTCCAGCACGCGCTCCCGATTCCAGGCATTCTCGGATCCGTCTTCAAAGACCAGCTTCAGATCGGAAAGCCCGAACAGCGAGAACGAGCGCAAATTCACCACGTCGGGGATCCCGTTCATGGCGATTTCGAGCGGAATGGTTACCTGCTGCTCGATCTGCTCGGCCGAGATGCCCGGCCATTGGGTGATAATCTCGACATAGTTGTTGGCCACGTCCGGATATGCTTCCACCGGCAGATTGTGGAACGAGATGGCTCCCCAGGCGAGCAGCAAAATGGCGATCGCCAGAACGATGAAGCGGTTATTGAGGGAAAAATCGACTACCTTACGTATCATTACTGCTCCACGGTTGCTTGCAAAACCAGGGCGTTCGAGATGACCTGCTGTCCCGGCTTAATTCCGGTGGCGATTTCCTGCAGGCCGCCCGGAAGCATGTTTCCGCTCTGCACTTCGATGCGGCGAAATTGCTTGTCCCCGGCCGGCGAATAAACCCAGTCGCGATCGTGCAGGTGTAGAACAGCAGTAGCTGGAACTGTCGCGTGCATTTCCTTCTGCATCCCTTGGAACGTGGCGGTGACGAACATCCCGAAGCGCAGCAAGCCGGGATTATCCACTTCCAACCGCACCTTTGCGGTACGAATATTGGGATCCATGGTGGGGGCGATGTTGTCGACGCGCCCTTTCAGAATCACGTTCGGGTAAGCGTTCAGGTGAATGTCGGCATATTCGCCGAGATGAACGAAGGACATGTCGTTTTCGTAGACATCGCAAATAATCCAGACTCTCGAAAGATCGGAGATGGTGAACAGATTCGGGGAATTGTCGAGCGTCTTCACACCCGCGGCGGCGGTCACTTGTTGATCCGTAATTACGCCCGAGACGGGCGCATGAATCTCAATGATGGAACTGGGATGTTCCATGTCTGCGCCCAATACATGGAGGTGTTCCACAGCGGTCTCGGTGGTCACCTTGGCCTTCACTTCGGCATCCTCGGCCACTTCCTCGTCCTTTTTCGCAATCGCACCTTTGTCCAGCAATATCTTGGCCCGGTCCAGTTGTGCTTTGGCCAGCGCTTCGTCCGCCACCGCCTGCCGGTAATCGGAGAAGGCCTGGGCGATATCCTGGCTCTGCACCTTTAATAGCAACTGGCCCTTGGTTACCGCGTCGCCCAGCCGCGCGTCGATCTCAACGATACGGCCCGAAGCCAGCGAAATCACGGGAATGTTACGAGAAACGTCGGCATTCACCGAGCCAGTGGTTTTGAGCTCGGGCGCAGTATCGTGCTCGCCCGCCGTGACCACCGGAAATTGCTGGGTGTTCTCTACTTTGAAGATGCTGCTGTCGGTCTCGTTCTCTACTTGAGCCGGCGGGGGCGCCTCTTGCTTGCCATCCGCCTGTACCTTCGCTCCGCATCCAGTTAATACAATGCTCCCAATTAGTACAAAGCTCCCAGCGAGCATCCATCCCTTGCGATTCATCGAATGACCTCCTGTCCCACCGACAGATTCAACTGCGCAGCGGCAGTCAAGTAAGACCCCACCAGGTTCAAGTAATTGAGTTGGGTGCTGCGATAGTCCTGTTGCGCCTGCAAGAAATCCAGCAGCGACGCTCCGCCCCTGGTATAGGCGAACGAAACCGTGTCACGAACTTCAGTAGCATCTCTCAGGTAAGTTTCCTTGTAGGGCCGCAACAACGTGAGATTGCTTTCGATAGTGGCGTAAGCGGAATCCACGTCGCTGAAGACTTGCGCGCTGGCCGCGTCCCGCAGCCGCTCATTGCGGGTGATGTCCTGCTGAGTCCTCAGCTTTTCGCCTTGATTGCGGTCGAAGATCCGAAGGGGAATGGTAACGTTCACGCCGAGGTATACCGGAATGGGCGGATTGCGGGCAAAATCGGCGCCAAACGTAGGGTCGACCGAGCCATTGGCGACAGCCAATTTGTGGTCCGTCTGCGCCTTCTCGATGGCCTGCACGGCGGCTTTCAGGTCCGGCCGGTTGTCGAGCGCCAGATTGCGGAAGTCTTCGAGCGGCCGAACCTCCGTGCTGAAATCGAACGTTCCGGTTACGTCGAACTGTTCCACCGGTGTGCGCTCGTTGAGCAGCATCAATAATTGGATTTTCGCGGTGCGCAATCCTACCAGCGCGGTCTGAACATCCGTCTCAAATTGCACCCGCTGCAACTCTAACCTCTGGAAATCCACGCGCGCGATGTCACCGGCCTTGAGCCGCTCGTTGCTGACGTCCAGTAAACGGTTGTAGAACGCCAGGCTGTCGCGCGTCAGATCCAGGATCGCCTTCTGCTGGAGCGTCTGTACAAACGCGGTGCGCAGATTGAAGAGCAGGTTGCGTTCCTGATCGGCGTATTGTGAGACAGTGATGGCCGTTCCTTCCTGCGCGCTTTGCTGTCTCAATTCCCGCTTGTGCTGCCGCTCATGCAGGTAGGTGATGGAGGCCGACGGCAGCGCGTAGGCGAACGGGCTGTAGATACCCGGTCCACCGCTGGGCGGGGGCTGAGTGGAAAAAAAGTTCATCTGGTCGAACGTGCCGGTGAGATCGGGATTGGGGCGCAAATATGCCGTGATCTCCTGCGCGCGGGATTCATCGATCCCGATCTGCGCGGCTCGCAAGGTTGGATTGTCGGCCTGAAATTTATCGCGGACCTCCTGCCAGGAAAGGCTGTGCGGTTGCGGCTGCGCCGTCGCGCTGGACGCCCAGCACGTCAGCAGCAGGCAGCAAGTGCACCAGCGCCGATTCGGTTGTTGGAGGTTCCACATGCTCAGTTGTCTTCGGAGGATCTGCCGGTAAAGCGAACGTGGAGTATGCCGGATCGCCTGTTGGCGATCAATCGCCTGCTATCGATGCAGCTTGGATACTCGATAGCTAGAGTAGGTCAAAAGATGTGAAGAAAGCATAAAAACGGAGTGACGAAGTGCTTACATTTCAACGCGAATGGTTTTATCTTTCGACTAGATGCGGTTAATCTTCCGGCTATTCCGGGGTCAGAAGCTATCTGCCTCGAGTGCGGACCTGGACTCGTGAATCCGTCAACTCCTTCACGTCCAGTTCCCCGTCTTTGTTGATGTCCATCCGTTGGAACTCAGCTTCCATGAAGCTCATGAACTCTTGCTTAGAGACTTTGCCGCTCTTGTCGGTGTCCATGAGGAGCAGCATCTTCTTTGCCTCCCGTTCTCCAGCGGCCAGTTTTTTCTCCTTTTGGGCTTCGGCCTTGGGGTCTGAGTCCTGAGCCACGACGGATCCTGCTGCAATCAGCATCAACGAGGTTGCGATGGCAACAAAAATTCGTTTTGTCATATCGAAGCGCTCCTCACCTGATCCTACAGCGTCCGGCCGGGGCGAGCAAAACCAGCTAGTAAAACCAGATGACATCAGCGGCGAACATGAATTGGCTGTGCCGGGTGCCACCGTCGTAGGCCAGGTTATCGAAATTATGCTCCCATCGAAGCTCCGGGCGAAAGACGATCGTGCTGCCGATCCAGTGGTTCCAGGAGATGCCATCTTCGACGTAAAGGCCCTTGTAGCCGGTGCGTTGTCCCCGCAAATCGTCGAACACCTCGTCGCGCAGGGCGATGAAGTCATGGGACTTCAATTGCCGGGTGGTGTAGTTGAGGATAGTCCACTCGGGAGCGTAGCAAGTGAGTTGCGCGGCAGTCTGGCACCAGGCGCCATTGGCATTGGTTATCAGCAAAGACGCTGCCGCGGGATTAAATATATTAGGCGTGTGGCTCTCGTATTGATACCAGCTCTCGTAATCCATGTGCCACTTATCGTTGATTTTGTGGTACCAGGTGGCGTAGTAAGCAGCCAGGTTATTGTAACCGTAGTCGCCCTTGTTCACCGAGTTAGCGCACAGGTAAACGTCGTCCTGACCGTCGCGAAAAGTAAACTGGCCGCAGAAGTTACCGGTTAACTGGGCGCTTGGCTTCCAGGCGGTGGTGTCGCACCCGGGTGACACGCCGGCCTGAAAAGTAAAGAAGTTGCTGAACTTAATGGTGGCGTTAGCGCCTGTTTGCGTATAGCAATCGTAGGTGTAAGTGAGCGAATGGGTGTAAGTGTAATTGTTCGGCGCTAACTGCGCCTCAATATCGGGAAGCGAAATGTACCGGCCCACTCGAAGAATCATCCCGTCGGCTACATGAGGGAAGTAGAAATCGAGGTAGAACATCACTGGATCGGCGCCGTATTGATTTCCAAGTGTGCCATCCGGCTTTTCGTGCAGCAATTGCTGGCTGAAGTAGCCGTCAGCCGTGGTGAAGCGATAGTCCAGACCGTAGAGCGCGGTGAAGCGAAAACCCCAATCGAAGTGATCGGTCTGCACGGTGTCGGGCACTCGCTCTATGTACATAGTGAGCTGATCGAGCTGGATGGAATTCGGTATTTGATTGTAAGCGGCGGGCGAATTGGCATACTTGCCGCCTTGGGATTCCGTGCTGGTGCTCAAGTTCATACCAGCGTTGGCCCAGCCGTAAATCTGGATGTTCGATTTTTTCAGCCACTCCCAATGCTTGCTTCCGTAGAGCGCGGTAGTAAGTGGGTAATTCGTTGCGTTCGGGTAACCGATCCAAACGGTACCGCCAATCGGCCAGACATTGAATGGATAAGGAGGATTGCTTTCGGGCATCGGATCGCCCCGGTACTTGGGCGCATCCACGGTGCTGCCGGCAGGTGGATGCCAATCGTCGTAATAAGCTTGCGCCAGACGCGCCCAAAATCCTTTCTGCGTGGTGGCGACAGCAGCGTTTCCGGAAGGCGCCGTGGCGCCCGAACCTGGCGAAGAGGGGTCAGACTGCGCTGCGGGAGCTTGGTCTCCGGCAGTGGGATCGTTCGTGGGCGTGGCTGAACTGCCAACGGGCGAATCCTCCGCTCTCAAACTTTGAGACGCCGCCGAGAGCAGCACGCCCGCCGCGATGACACCGAGCGCAATCCTATGAAACTTGACTTCCATGCCACCTCTTTCCTCGGGACTTTTACTGCTCGCACACGGATTGCGTCGTCTTGTCCGCCGCGCGAAACATCAGATTGTTCAGTGGGTGTCTATTCCGGCATCAAGTATGCGGTTGGCCCTGTGAAAAAGGCATAAAGATCGCATAAGGGCGAGGAGCTTGCTTAGTCGGAATGGCGTAGCATGTTCATCTCGAGAAGAGCGCCGATCAACTTAGCGGATCATAGACTTACACTTGTTTCCAACCTGCTCGCCTACACATTAAGACTGCATAAAGACGATTTCTTTGATAGATGCCATAAGGAATTTCAATAGAACCAGATGAGATCTCCGGCGACCATCATTTGGTTCTTTTTCGTCCCGCTATCGAAGGCCGGATAGTCGTAGGCCCGCAGATAACTGATCTCGGGCCGAAGGAGAATCGTACTTCCAATCCAATGTCCCCAACCAATCAGGTGCTCGGAGTAAGGGGTTTTATAGCCGGTCCGCTGACCTTTGATGTCGTCGAAGTATTCGTTCCGGATAGACAGGTAATTTTTCTTGCCTAACTGTCGCTCGACGTAGTTCACGATAGCCCACTCGGGTGCGAAACAGCTTTGCTGTCCCGCGTTGCACCAAGCGCCGTTGGATCCCCTTTCCGCGGGGATTGAGCCGAATACGCTGGGAACATCGCGCATGTACTGATACCAGGACTCGGTATCGGTATGCCACTTAGCGTTGATCTTGTGATACCAGGTTAGATAGTAAGCGGCGAGATTGTTATAAGCGTACTTGGAATTGTTCAGCGAATTCGCGCACGCGTAAATCTCGTCCCCGCCCGTCTTCCAGGCGTAACTCAAGCAGGTATTTCCCGTGAGCTTGGCGTCCGATGTCCATGGCGCGGCGTCGCAGCCGGCGGATAATCCGACTTGCCACATCCAGTGATCGCCGAATTTGAAGGTGGCATTCACACCGTCCTGCGTGTAGCAATCGTAGGTGTAAGTTAGCGAATGGGTGTAAGTGTAGTTATTCGGCGCTAACTGCGCCTCGATGTCCGGCAGCGAGATGTAGCGCCCGATCCGCACGTTCAAGCCGTCGGCAACCTGCGGAAAATACAGGTCGATGTAAGCCATTACAGGATCGTATCCGTACTTGTTGTCCTCTCCGATGAGTTGGTTGCTGAAAATGCCCTTTGAAGTGGTGAAGCGATAATCCAGCCCGTAGATGTTGGTGAAGCGGAAGCCCCAGTCGAAATGATCGGTCTGGATCGTATCCAGCACTTTTTCAACGTAGAGAGTGAGCTGATCCAATTGAATGGAATCGGGAATCTGGGCGTAAGCCGCCGGGGCGTTTGCGAACCTCCCGCGATCCGATGTGCTGACATTGAATCCGGTATTGGCCCAGCCGTAGATCTGGATGTTACTGGCTTTCCAAGCATCTCCATTCGGACCGCTGTGGAGGGCTTGCATCAACGGAGGCGGGGTTTGATTGGGCTGGCCTATGACAGGAGAGCCGCCGTAGGGCCAAACCGTGAACGGATAGGGCGGATCGGATTCGGGCGCGGGATAGCCGCGAAATCCAGGGTCCGGACCGCCGGGAGTGCGATCCTGCCAATCGTCCGCATAGGCCTTCGCCAGCCGGTTCCAGAAGCCCTGCGGCACCGCATTCGTTTTTGGCGGGGCGATTGCGGCGCTCTCTACCAGCGGCATCTCCACCTTCGCTACCGCACCGGGTTCCAGGTCCACAAGCGATGCGTTGGGACTTACGAATCTCTCTGTCTTGGCGGTGAGCTCATATTTTCCCGGCTTGAGATGTTCTACCCAGAATGACCCGTCGCCGCCGCAAGTTACCGTCCGGTCCGATTTCTCATTTACGCTGTGAATGGTCACTGTCGCGTTCGCAAGTGGCTCGCCGGTGGGGTTTCGCGTGATGCCCTGGATATCGCCGGGCGCGTTCGGATCTGAGGCAGCGGCGCAACAGCACAGGCACAACCCGGCCGTGGCCGCCGCAAGCCAGCAACTTGGCTTTTGCATCAAGATGTCGTCGTCCTCCGGGGGAGAATAGTTCTAGAGTTCGAGCTTGCCTTGGAACTGCATCTCCTCAACGTTGAAGGTCTGCGACACTTGGAGCCGGCCGATCAACGCAATGAATTGCACGTCGCCGTCTCGTTTGCCGATTTCCGCCCAAGCCGGAAAGCGGTACACCACCGCCACGCTGTGTTCCAGCTCGAATGCTTCCACACTGAGCGGCTTAACATCCGGTTTTCCTTCGCGCTTCAAGAACGCCGATTCCTTAAAGAATTTCGCCAGGCTCAGCGGATCGCCGTTGGCATCAGTGAATGGAACCCCGTAGACAGCGATGAGGTATCCGCTAGTCGACAAGGTCGGCGGCGTGGCTTCACCGCGCTTGAACTCCGCGGCCTGAACCGGCATAGCGCTCTCCCAGCGGACCAGCAAACGAATGATCTGGGCCTTGGAAGGACGCGTGGGAGCCGCGGTGAATACGTTTTGCGGCAGCACCGGGCGGACTCGCCGGTCGTCGATGCCGTCATAGCCGACACCAGTAGGTTGGCCCATGTTGCCGCCCGCTCTGCGCTCGTCCTCACTCTGGCGGCGGGCGATGCCTGCAACTGTCATCTTGGCCCAAGGCGACCTTTCGAGAATCTGTTCCGCATCGCGGTCGGTCCAACTGGCGATCGGTTTGCTCTTCCAGCTCTCGCTCGCGGGAGCGGCCACTGGGGCCGGTGCGGGAGCTTCCGCCGGCGTTTGCGGTTGCGCGTTTTGCGCCGCCGGAATGAATCCTGCAAGAGCCGCCGTCAGCATAATGGCTGGATACTTTTTGGAATAGGTTTTGTGGATCATTGTCTTTCTCGGGTGCGGTTTCCTAGAGTTCGAGCTTCCCCTGATATTGCATGTCCTTCGGGTAGAAGTATTGGGCCAGGAACATGCGCCCGAGCTGCGCTGAGAATTCAACGCGCTTCTCGTCTGGAGTGATCGCGGCGGTGCGGGGGAACAGATAGAGCACGGTGGCGAGGCCGGCGCCCGACGCAGTAATCTCAACCTTGGCTGCCTTCACATCCTTCATTCCTTCGCGCTTCAAAAGCCCCAGTCTCTTTAGCTCTCCAGCCCGTCCGGGCTCATCCAGCCGGCCGGCTTCCACCGGCACGCCATAGACCGCAACCGCGTAATACTCGCCGTCCCAGCCGGGAGCGTTGGAGTCCTCTAACTTCGCTTCCGCTTTGCGCACCAGAGACGCGCTCTCCCATCGCACCAACAGACTGCCTGGCTTCTTGGCTACGGAATTGGGATGGCGGTTTCCGCCTCCGACCAAGGTTGTAAGTTCGAGACTGTCCAAACCGACACCCTTCCCGCCACCCATGTAACCTCCGGCGCGGAGTTGGTCTTCGCTGGGTTGAAAGAGGAGGCTCACTGCGGCTCGCTTCACCCACGGGGAATTGACCAGCACCTGCTTGGCGTCCTTTTCATTCCATTGCGCGATGGATTTGCCTTGCCAGGACGGGTCTCCCGCTATCAGTAACAGGGTTGAAAAAAGGGAGAGGCAAAATGCGATTGTTCGATGCATGTTAGTGTTTCCTTCCGGAAAAAGTTAGCAAGGTGCCTAAACAGGGACACCTTGCCCGGTTGGTTGCTCCGCTCGCCTAGAGCTTCACCATCAAGGCGAAGATCCAGCGGCGCTCTTGTTTTACAAGGTCCGGCGTGAACCCAGGAACGTATGAGCCGGGAGGACCGACATTCACATAGGTCCCAGGAACCACATCGGGAGTGATGCCGCCCGGACCACTAAAGTACGGAACATTGGACCCGCGTTGGGTCCACTCAACGTGCCACGTCACCCACTGGCTAGGCTGGTAGTCGAATCCGAGTTGGAAATCGTAAGCCTTGAACGGGAGGCCCGGAGCCTCGGGGAAGTAGGGCGTGCCGGAGGTTGCATTCGCGCCGTTGATCGGCGGCAAAAGCACCAGGTAACGTCCGGGATTGGACATGACGCCGCCGCCGACTTCCGCGGCGAACCGGTCTTTATCGAACCACCAGCGGTGATAAGCCATGATGCCCAAGAAGTTTTGCGAAGGTCCTCGGCCGTTGACGTAGCCGTGCGTGCACACCACGTTTTGGCCCGATTGAGCCGTCCCGCCCGTTTCGCATCCGACGTCCTCAGTGACCGTGAAAGCCATGCGGTGCATGAACCTATTGGGATTCTCGTAATATTTCCATTCCTGACTATCGTCTTCGTGATAGCGCGAGCGATTGTTGTTGCCGAGCGTATCGCGGCCGAGCGTGTAGGTATTCCACACAAAGTCGAGATTGGCGGTCGGCCTCCACAGAATCTGGCCGCCGACACCCTCACGGCCGTTGTATTTAGCGTAAGTCTGCCAGCCGTTGATCAACCAGGGCTCGATTTTCAGCTTGTTAGTGGGGAACCATTGCGCCCGCATACCGGTGAAGAACCATGGCGTGTTAGAAGACACATAGGACGGTTGATACATCCAGTTGTCGAAGCTGTAGTAACTGAACAGGCCGATGAACGAGAGGAAATCGCCTACTTGGATGTTCAGGCCGTGCTGCACGTTGATGTGGTAGCCGGCATACATTTCGGACAGATACCGGTAGGCATCGCTCAGATCCCACTGGCCTTGGCTGTAACTGGCATCGTTACGCGGCACGGCTGTGGAAACGGCGCCGAACTGCGTCAGGATACGTCCCTGCATGTTGCCCGCGTGAAAGTCGCCGCCGATATTGAGGGCCTGGATTACAAATTCCCCGGTTCTTTCACCCTCGGTGGTTCCAATCAAGGTGTGATCAATGGGGTGCTCGTAGTCGTACATGTAGTTAGTGTCGACTCTGAACTCACCCGAAAAATACTTACCGTCCAGAACCTCATCATGGTTGCGGGAATTAGAGAGCATCCAGGTAAAATCGGCGAACGCGAACGGGGTCTGTAAGTCGACTGCCGGCTCTGCTGGAGCAGCGCCGGCCGGTGGAGTTTCCGGCTGCGAGGAACTTTGATCAGCAGCGGAAAGAGCGCCAGATGTTGGATTTGGGTCGGCTACAGCCGCCACTGCTCTCGATGGGTCCGGCGTCCCGGGAGCGAGCACGGCGCGGGGTGTGCCGCTGAGGCGGTTGGGAGCGGCGGGCGACGCGGTGTCGGTCTCGCCCCGTGCCGCCTTGAGTTCTTCTTCCAGTTTCTCAATACGCCTCTTCATGGCGCTGAGCTCGTCGAGAACTGTTAACTGTTGTGCGGCGCCCGTGGTGGACGGCGCGGGCGCCGTCGTGGTGGTCTCCGGCGGAGGTTCCGCACTGGCGATGATTTGCGGCGATGAAGCGGTCTGCGCAGTCAAAAGCTGGCCGGTCACGAGGCCCGCCATTGCCGCTGTGAAAACAGCTACGTTTAGCATGCGCACACGTATCACGCGTTTCTGCATGTCTCCATGCTCCTTTGTTAGTCAAAATTGAAGCGAATTACGAAGCCGTCTCTAAGTGACGGATGGCGGACACTAGACTTGGGGTGCCAACCCGCTTGGCCTGACGTGGGCGGCGCGGAACAGATCCGTCGCTGCGAGCGCTGACTCTAGAAAGAAACGCTCCAGCTCAAGTAACAACGGATCGTTAATGAATCACTTGTTGGACTAGTATGCGACCAAGGATGTGAAAAAGTCATAAAGGATATGAAATTTTCGTTAGGAAGTCGTGAGGACTTTGTGTCGATATGCAGCTCCCACCGGGCACTTAGACGCCAGGTGGGCACTCCACCGTGCTCTCATCGAAATAACTTATGGCGCTGAGAAGCATTAACTGTTGGCGCGAATAAGTGGCGTGTAAATGAGTACGCAGCTTACACGCATTAAGTCTTACGTTATTGGATTCGCTTACGAGCCTGCGGCGGTGCGGCTGGAGGAGTGTCCTTGGCTGGTGGAATCTCTTGGATATATCCCATCTCGATGGCGCGGCGTTTCCAAGTCGACAAGATCTGCTGCACCCGTTGGCGAAGAAGGCCATACCGTTGCGCGATCCTGTTGCAGCTCCATCCGAAGAGAAAGTACAGTTGAACGGCCTTTACCTGCACGTCGGGACGGTCGTGTTTTGCGAAGGCAGGCACCTGCGAAGGGAAGCTGACACGATTCTGACGAACCCTCCGTCGCAGCTCGTTCAGAGTCAAACTCTCAAGTTTTTGTGAATCGTTCTGACGGGGCCGGAGGCGATAGACGAGCAGCGATTGAGGCTGTAGATGCGCTCTGTTTCGAAGAACCGAAAGCCGAACGTCTGGACTTGCCGCCATAGTATTGGCTAGTTTGCTCGCAAAGTTATAAAAAAGGCATAAAGATGCGCCAGCAGTCAGGGACGTATGCGAGATCGGAAGGCTCCCAAGCTATTCGTCGCCGAGTGACTGAACTGGCGGGCCTGTATCTGCCGGATTATTGAAGCGATAACCCACCCAAGGTTCGGTCATCAAATAAAACGGCTGTGCAGGATCATCTTCGATCTTTTTGCGAAGCATGCGGACATAGGAGCGCAAATACTCTAGTTCGCCCCCATATTCAGGCCCCCAAACCGCACCCAAGAGCTTCGCATGAGTCATGGGGGCGCCCTGGTTTTTCATCAGGAAGGCCAACAGATCGAACTCCTTGGGAGAAAGATGAATCTCTTCGGCGCGCTTCCACAACTTACGCCTGCGGAAATCCACTAGTAAGTCGCCGGCTTCCACCAGGTTCGGTTCGCCCAAGCTTTGTCTGCGTGTCCGGCGAAGGACGGCTCCGATGCGCGCCACCAATTCCCGGAAACGGAAAGGTTTGGTTACGTAATCGTCCGCGCCGGCCTCCAGAGCGCGCACTTTGTCTTCCTCGGCGTCGCGAACAGTTACCATAACGATGCCGGTGTGCGGGGCGATGGAACGGATTTTCCGGCAAGCGTCCAGCCCGTTTAACCCGGGCATGTTGATATCTAGTAGAACCAGATCGAAGGAACGCCGTTGCAGAAGCCCCACGGCCTCGCTGCCCGTTCCAACTTCTTCCACGGTATAGCCGCCCGCAGCCAACGAGGCGCGTATCACTTTACGAAGCGAAGGCTCGTCGTCAACCACCAGGATGCTAAACCCTTCCGCGGATGTCATCGGGCTCGCTTTCTGGAATCGGTAAGGTCATGCGGAAAGCAACTCTTTCTTCCGCCGTGGGCTCGCTATCCAATTCGAGGTTCCCGCCATGAGCGATCGCGATTTTGCGCGCGACGTAGAGGCCCAATCCGGTCCCGGCCGTCATCCTGCGAGCATCCACTCCACGATAGAAACGATTAAAAATGTGCGCGCTCTCGCTGGATAAAATCGGGGTTCCCGTACTCAGCACACGCAGCGAGATACGGCCGTCCTGCTTGGAAATTATCAGATCGACGTCGGAACCCGCCTGCGAATACTTGCAAGCATTGTCCAACAGCTGGCTGACGGCCAGGCGGAGCAGATCCGGATCCGCCAGAACATCGGTGGAGTGGCAGCGCTCCAGCACGTTGATGCGGCGGTCGCCAGAGAGCCTGGAGCACTGGCTCACGGCGTCGGCAACCACGGACGCGAAGTGCGTGAGCTCCATCCAGGGCCTGATCGCTTCTTGCTCCAATCGCGCGGTCCGAATCAGCCGTGTGGTCAAGCGGCCCAGGCGCGCAGCCTCGGCCTCCACGGTTTCGGCCATTTCCAAGTGCTCGGTCCCGAGCGACCCCGCTTCCCGGAGAGCTCCGGCCGCGGCCAGGATGGTGGATAGAGGGGTTTTGAATTCGTGCGCCAGCGCGTCCAGAATGACCGAGCGATAGGATTCCGCCTGCGCCGCCGCGGCAGCCTGATTCGCATTCCGCACGGCATGGCTTCTTTCCAGAAGTGCCGCCGCCAAGGCAGTTAGCGGGCCGGCTGTGAGCGCGGCATCTTCCAACCCTTCAAAACCGACCGCGCCTGTAGTTCTTCCAGCGATCCGGATGCAGCGCACGAAGATCTCCGATGGCCCGTCATCGTCATTCTGTCCGCGCATGAATGCATCCCGCGTCCGCTGAGCGAGATCGTAGTGCGAGTTCCCCGCCACATGCAGTTCACTGCTCTCGGCGTCAAAAAGGCACGCGGCCCGAACACCGAATGCTCCACGAAATGGCTCCAGGAAATGAGCGCCGGAAGCGTCGCGCGGATCGGCCGCCAATAAATGTTGCGCCACTTCATAAAGTTGCTGTGTTTTTTGATGCTGGGCGTAGGACAACTCAGCCTTGTCTTTCACTTTGGAGACCAGGCGCGTAATCACTAGAGCGGTCACCAGAAAGCAGAACAGCGCCAGGATGTTGACGGGATGTCCGACCCGAAACGACAGTACCGGGCTAGTGAAGAAATAATCCAGGCTCCCGAGCGCAACCAGAGAAACGATGCAGCAGGCGAAAAAGTCCCCGCTGAGAGACTGTACAACGATCAGCAACAGGTAACACAAGCTCGCTGCGGCGAAATTGAATTGCAACTGGAAGCCGGCCAAAGTAATCAGTGCAACGCCCAGCGTCCCCAGTGAACACCACTGCAGGGAGCGCCACCAGGACGGCTCCGCCGGGCTCTGGGATCTTCGCGCAGGTTTCGGCCATGGCAGGAACGCCTCGCGGATCGCCACTTCGGGGCGAAGCCGCAAGTCCGGCGCGGTTTTTACCTTGGGCAGACTTAGCGGCAAGACGGGCAGTTCTTTCCGACACTTGTCCCCGTGCACCGATACTGGGGAATCGGGCGTCCTAGCTTATGTTTTGCAACTTGAAAAGCGATGCAGAGTGACTGGGCTGCAGCACGTCCGCGGTTGCCCTGAACGCATGGCGTTATGCACGTCGTACCTTTCAGAGACATCACTGGGCATTACTCTCCTTACATGGTTGTCTTGTGAGTATGGTCGAAGAAGTATAAAAAACGCATAAAGATTGTGCGGCTTATCTGAGTGCTGCATAAAGAAGACATGAAAAAACTCAGGGCCAACCTGTCTCCGGGACGAGAGTGTTTCATGTGATACAGTTCAAAACAGGAGTGTTATTAGCTCTAAAGTGTTCGATAATAGCCCCACTGAGCAGATCCGTACCCGGCCTCCACTGGGCACTGCGCTATGGGGGCTCCTCATCTCTTTATTACTGGTAGCGGCCTGCACCTGGCTTGCATTTCACTTCCGGCTGAACTTGGCCACCATGGGATTCTTTTACCTCATCCTGGTGATAGCGGCCGCGATGCGCAATGGATTTTGGGTTGCCACGGTCACCTCGGTCGTCTCGGCGTTATGCCTCAACTACTTTTTCGCTCCACCTGTATTTAGCTTCTCAGTGAGCGATCCTTCCAACTGGGTTGCGCTCAGCGCATTCGAACTGACTGCGCTCGTGATCAGCCGGTTGTCCAACACAGCCAACGCCAGGACCCAGGAGGCGATCCGGGAGCGGCGCGACGCGGAGCGGCTTTATCAGGTAACCCTGCGGGTCCTGCTGTTGAATCGGGCTCACGACCCCGGCAACATCCTGGTGGGAGTGATTCGCGAGTGCTTCGATCTCGAGGCCGTGGTCCTGTTTGACGGAATCTCGGGTAGCACCTACTTTGCCCCAAGCACAACCAAAGAAGGCGCCTCGATGGCAGAGGCAGGGGCGCGTCGAGTTTTCATCCGGGACGCCACCGAGTTTGATGAACCGCTCCAAAGTTGGTTCTGCGTGCTTCGCGCAGATAACCGGCCGGCCGGCGGATTGGCCCTGTGCGGATTGGCGCTGCGGCCGCTAATCGCTACGGCCTTGGCATCGCTATGCGCGATTTCCTTCGAGCGCTTCCGCTCTGTGGAGAGGGAATGTCGCGCGGAGGCCGTGCGCCAGAGCGAGCAACTGCGCGCGGCGGTTCTGGACTCATTGGCTCATCAAATCAAGACACCGGTGGCGACCATTTGGGCGGCCAGTTCCGGCCTGCTGTCGCTCGGGGGCCTTACTGAAACGCAGTCCCTTCTCATGGATCTATTGGACGAACAATCGCAGAAGCTGAGCAATATTGCTTCACAGCTCATCAACACCGCTAAGCTCGATAGCGCTACTCTTGCCCCACGGCGCGAGCTTCTGGTCCTTTCCGACGTCGTGGACGAGACGGTGCAGCCGTTGGATCGTCACGAGTCCGGCGCCCGCTTGTCTATTTCTTATCCTGCCGATGAGCTACCGGTGCTGGCCGACCGCAGGCTCATCTCGGATGCGTTGGGACAGATTGTGAATAATGCCTTCAAGTACGCCGCGCCCGGAACTCCCATCAACATTGGCGTGGAACTGGCCGGCGCAGAGGCCATGATCTCCGTAAGAAACGTCGGCCCAATGATTCCTCCATCGGATTACGAGCGCATCTTCGAGCAATTCTACCGGACAAAATCGACGGCTCAAGGCCCGCCGGGATCCGGCTTGGGCCTGTCGATCGTGAGACGAATTATGGAGGCCCATCAAGGCAGAGTGTGGGTGGAAAGCCAGGCGGGCTCAACCGTCTTTTCGCTCGCCCTACCCTTGGCTCCCAGAAAAGCCGCTGCTGCCAGCTCCTAGCCGATCTTGATGTGCTCTTGCTTTTCGATCTGGCCGGATTCGAGCCACCCATCCGCCACTTCCCGACCGGTGGCGTACCAGACTTTCGGGAATTTTATGGTGAAATCGATGAACTCCCGCAGCAGTGCGATCCGGGATGGCCGGCCGATCACCTGCGGGTGGCACACCAGATTGAACAGGCCGCCCCACCGGTAAATCTCCTGGAACTCCTGCTGCCATATTTCCAGCACGTGCGAGTTGGTCATGATCGGCCGCGGGTTCTTCAAGGAAAAAAGCATATACGGCGCGTCGTCCAGGCTCCAGTGCCAAGGGAGCTCGATGGGGCCAGGCGCGCCGCCGGCCAGCCGCAACTGATATGGATTGACGTCATCCTGTAGCGAGCTGTCGTAGAGAAACTTGTGTTGCGCGAGCAATTCAACCAGGTTCGCGCTGGTTTCGCCCGCTGGAGATCGATAGCCGCTCGGCCGAACGCCCACGGTAGCCTTCAAAGCTTCCAGGCCCCTCTCCAGGGCTTCGCGCTCCCGATCCGGAAAATCGGGATCGATCCATTCGTGAAGATAACCGTGATGGCCGATCTCATGCTTGTCGCGCAGCATCGCTTCCAGGCGATCTTGGTATTTTTCCGCCGTCCAACCGGGGACGAAGAAGGTTGCTTTCAGTCCGAAATCGCGCAGCAGTTCTAGAATTTTGGGAACGCCGATTTTGCCGCCGTAGGTTCCTTGCGAAAGAGTGCCGGGCCGTTTCCAATTGGATGGATCGCGCGAGATCCAAAGTGTCTCGGCATCAAAGTCGAAAGTGAACATTACGGTGCACTGCGCACCGTTGGGCCAGGGACTAATCGGCGGCATGCGTTTGCGCGGCCACTTTATTATTTGTGGATGTGGTCGCGTGCAGGGGCACAGCCTGGAATGCCGACTCACAGGGCGGGCCATCCGTCACATAGAGCGTACGCGCATTGAGATCGATAGCGGCTGCCGCAACCGAGATCACGCGCTTGGGTTCCGGCAGCGTCATATCCGGATGGCGGCAGATGGATGCCGGCGCGCTGAAGTGATCGGAGAGCAAGCTGTGGATGGTGTCTGTTCCGATCTTTCCGCTTTGGCGCATCAAGCGCTGCAGCCGATTCGCGCGATACAGCGAATGCGGCGCGATGCGCTCAAACTGAGATGCAATGCGGGTCTCGCTCACCAGATGGTTGGCATGCGTTACCACGCCATTCTCCGGGTACATGTAAGAGCAGTAATCGGGCGTGGCCTCGATATTAATGATTTCGCCCTCGGCATGGCCGATCAGGAAGTTCGTCGAACAGCAGCGGTCCGTCTGCACCACCGGAAGCAGCGCTTTGTCGAAAGTCCAGGCATCTAGGATTTCCTTGCAGCGCACATGGAATGGCTTGCGGAATCCGTTGGCTCCGTCGCGCTCGGTGACCAGTCCGTTCACGCACAAGCCAATGCCTGCGGCGTTGACGCCCATCTTACAGCCGACAATGCCCGCTTCGGTAAAGCCGACGAAATCCGGCTTTCCCCTCCCTGGTTCGGAAGAGCGCTTCACGCGCATGATGAAGACATGGCCTTGCACTTTCTGCAGCCAGTCCCAATTCTGGCCGATCACCGTGTGGCCATTGGCCGTCATCTCCGGAAGCAGTCCGAACGAAGTGCATCCTTCCTGCTCGATGCTGGCAGTCTTGTTCAGGGTCTGCGCCTCGGAACCGAACACGCCATACGTCAATTCATAACGCGCATTCAGCATGGCGACTTCCGTCAACGAGAGTTCAGCTCCGGCCGCGACATTCTGCATCTCCTCGGCATACTCGGGATTGTCGCGAGCGATGAAAGCCGCCCAGGCATCGCTTTGTTCGAGGACGACTGGCAGCGTGGCGCCGCCCGCCTTGAAACGCTCCACGTACGTTCGGTAGTTCTCCCGAATTTGGGAGCGCATGCTGCGCCCATGCACCCTGCCGCGCTCGCGCGGGTCCGCGCCGAGTTCAAGAACCGTCAAGTCTGCCATAAATTCTAGTTTGGCTTGTTCTGTGGGGCTTTGCTGTGTTCCTCGTTATAAGCCTTCCAGGATTGCTCGATGACGTAGGCATGAATCGCGTCGGATTCCTGCGCGCTCATCTTTCTTACGGCGATTGGAAAGCCGGGCGGATTGGCAAATCCGGGCATCCCCTGCTTCTGGTGGCTGCCTCCCAGAACGGTTGCGCTCCACAGACGATGAGATTCCGCGGGCAGATAGCGCAGATCGGGAATCGCGCCGTCTTCGGTGAACGCGCCGCTCCCGTCGGCGTAGGGGCCGTGACAATCGAAACAAATGTGCTTTTCAAAAAGTGCCGCGCCCAATTGAATGGTTTCCTTACTAAAGGTCTGTTCGGGCGGCTTGGGCACCGGTGGCACCCGCACGGTCACCGTTGGGAAGGGCGTGGTGGCACCGAGCTTAAACGCGAGCAGGCGCGCCGGACCTCTCTTCGCTTCCGGCGTCGCCATAGAGCTGCCCTGGCTGAACAGTCTTGAGCCGGAACCCCATCCCACCGGAACCAGAACGTACTGCTCATTCCGAACGGAAAAACTCACGGGCACCGAGTGAATCGCCGAGCCCGTTTTGATAGACCATACTTTGTGTCCGCTGTCGGCTGAGTAAGCCGCGAATTCGCCCGTGCCTTCGCCTTGAAAAACCAAATTGCCCGCGGTGGAAAGGACAGCGCTATTGGTGGCGATTGGTTCGGTGACAGACCAGCGGATGGATTGGCTGCGCGGATCCCAGGCTACGAGTTTTCCTACTTCCGGGAACTCGCCGGCCAGGGGTTTCTCCTTGGGGTCGTGCAACGGCAGATAGACCAGGCCGGTAATCGGGCTGAAGCTCATGGGCCACCAGTTGTGTCCGCCTCCGTATCGCCCCTCACCGCGTATGGACGTTTCCACTGGCCGCCCAGTCTTAAGATCGATGGACGTGGCCCAGTTCACCTTGGCCACTGGCTTCGCCTCCAGCAGCGAGCCGTTCTTTTCGTCCAGTACATAGACGAATCCGTTCTTCGGCGCCGTAATCGCCACGCGGCGCTTCTGTCCATCGATTGCCATGTCAGCCAGCAGGATGTGCATGTTCTCGGTATGAAAATCCGCCGCGCTAGTTTGAAAGTGCCAGACATACTCGCCCGTATCTGCATTCACCGCGATCACACATCCGGCGAAGAGCCGGTCGCCGCCAACCTTCTTGTCGGCCTTGTCGCCGAAGAGCGTTTCGGGTTCCGCTCCAGCGGTTCCGAAAATCACCAGTCCGGTTGCCGGGTCGTACGTAATCGGATCCCAAACATCGCCGCCGCCAACTTCCCACCATTTGTCGCCGGACCAGGTCTTGGCGGCCATCTCCAGCGCTTTCGATTCAAATCCCTTGGATGGATCGCCGGGCACTGTCCAGAATCGCCACGCTTCCTTACCGCTGGTTGCGTCGAAGGCCACGAGCGATCCGCGCACACCGATATCCGAACCGTTATAGCCGATGAACACTTTGCCCTTGCCCACGTGCGGCGCGCCGGTGATGCCGGTCTTCGAGCCATCGCAAACCGGCGACTCCCAGGCTTTCTCGCCACTGGTGGCGTCGATTGCAACCAGGCGGCAATCGCCGGTTCCCACATAAACTTTGCCTGCCCACACCGCCAGGCCACGATTGCTATGCGCCGACCATGAATTCCGCATCCGGTCCAGCCGCACCTGGGGATCGAACTTCCACAGCACTTTTCCAGAGAGCGCATCCACGGCGTATACGCGCGATTGCGGTGCGCTTACATAGATGACGCCATCCACCACAATCGGTTCGGTCGCCAGCCCCATCGCGCTTTCGATGTCGGTGGCCCATGCCAGGCCGAGCTTCCCAATGTTCTGGTCCGTAATCTGCTTCAGAGGACTGAAGTGCTGCTCATCGAAGGTGCGTCCGCCCACCAGCCAATCGCTGCCGGTGGAAGCCTCGGCGATAACCCTTGCTTCTGTCACGTCGCCCCGCTTCGTCTCGCTGGCCGCAATCAATAGACTCGCCGTAGCGATCACCAGAATGTACCGTGTGCTCATATTCATTTACGCCTCGAATTAATGTTGATAGGCGATCTTACCATCCACGATCGTATAGTCCACGTTCAGATCCAGGATGTGTTCAGCCGGGACCGTCAGCGGATCGCCGGACAAAACCACCAGGTCGGCCAGTTTGCCATTCTCGATGCTCCCTCGGGTCTTCTCCTGAAATCCCGCATAGGCCGCCCAGGTGGTAAACATTCGGATCGCATCCATCCTCGAAATGGCTTCTTCCGGATTCGCCGGCTGGCCATACTTAGTCATGCGATTCACTGCCACTGAAAGCGAAAACTGCGGGTTGGTAGCAAAATTCTGCGTGCCCAGCGTATCCGATCCGCCCGGTGGATGGAAGCCGCGCTGGATCAGCGTCTTCATCGGAAAAAACTTCACGTCGGGTTCCTTCAGGTTCTCGTCGGTCAGCCGCCAGAGAAACGCCACCTGCGGCGAGGGGATCACGTGGTCGCGCTGCATACGCGCCAGCCGTTCCTCGGTTCTCTGTGGATCTTGCGTAAGGAAGTGCCCAAAATGTTCGATCCGATGCCGCGCATCGTCGCGTGGGAAAGCCTTCTGAGCGGCCTCAATCGCCGTGAGAACCATATCCTGCGCGCGATCGCCGTTGGCGTGAACCCACACCTGCCATCCGGCTTTATGCGCATCCAGAATTTGCCGATTCAGAATTTCCTGACTGCGGCTGACACCACCGAAATTGTCAGCGATCCATGTGGTGCCCGATCCCTTCCACACCGGCTTATAAACCGCCGCGGTGGTTCCCCACACGCCGTCCAGAATGATTTTGATCGCTCCCAACCGCAGCCAGTTGTCACCGAACCCGGTTCGCAGGCCCGAGTTCAACATAGCGGCCTCGAGATCGGCATTGGTACCTGAAATATCGGGAACTCCAATGATGTAACTCAGAACCATTCGCACCGGGAGTTCATTCTGGTCGCGCGCTTCGCGATAGATGCGGTACGCGGTCTCGGGGCTGGACATGTCATAGACCGTCGTAACGCCTCGTTTGAGGTAGAAGTCCCGAAGAGTTTCGGGCAGCCACTCGCGCATTTGCTGGTAGGTGGGACGCGGCAAGTGCAAATCGATTCCGGCATCGCGCAAGATCATCGGCTCGCCATTGGGAGCGCGTTCGATTCGGCCGGCGCCCTTCGGATCGGGCGTGGCGCGATTCAGATCGGCTTTCTCATCGGCCCGGTGGTTCAGCAGCCAATCGTGCGCGCTCCATCGCAGGACCACGGGATGCTCGGGGAAATCGCGATCGAGTTCTTCGCGCGTTGGCATCACCTGGTTGTATGTGCCTTGACCGACGATCCAGGTGCCGGGCGGAACCTGGGAAGCGCGTTCCTTGAGCTTCGCAATGATCTCCGCCGCGCCTTTCAACGGAGGAGCCTGAATGGGAACCATCGCATGCTCACTCTCCGCCAGCCCTTCCACATGAGAATGCGCGTCGATAAATCCAGGCAGGAGTGTTCGGCCGTTGAGCTCCACGATTTTGGTTTGTGGGCCAACCAGGCGGCTGATCTCCTGATTTGTGCCGACCGCGGAAATGCGATTTCCGGTCACCGCCACCGCCTCCCAGATGTGGTCCTGAGCGTCGACGGTGATCACTTTGCCGCCACGCAGAACCAGATCCGCGTATTGAATTTGTTGCGCCGCGAGAAAAGGAACCAGCAGCAATGCGGCCATCGCGCCCACCGCCCACGTCCCTATGGATGCCCCTTTACTGCTTCTCATAGATGCTGATTCCTTGCGATGTTTGTCCCTTGGAATTGGTGGTGTTCAAGGTCATCGTGATCGTTTTACCATCCTTCGAAATCGTGGTCGTGCCTCGCGTGGCCACTTTTCCATCGCGGGTGAGAACGAACGACTCCGAATACGGGTCAATGGCATGGAAGGCAATGGTACTCACCGCGCCTGAGCCCCGGGTCGCAACCGGATATTCCTTGCCGTCGAACTTGGCTGCGTAAATGGTGAGTGATTCCTTGCCATGCTGATCGATTGTGGTATGCGTCGACATGACCACGCCGCCGCCCCGGTCCTCATAGACTCGCGTGTCGCTTTGCGGTGCTGCGGTTTCCGCAGGAAATTTTGATTTCTGGAGATTCAACTTCCACGTCCCGAACTTTAGCTGCAGATCCGCTGGTGCCTGGCCGCTTATGGTCGTCACAGCCAGCAATAGTAGACCCGCCAGCAGCTTCATACTATTCCGCGAGTTTGGGCATGGCACGGCGATTCAGTACGTCACCCACCGCGCGATGCGCTTCCCAAAGCGCCGTGTCGGTATGTGGACTGGCGCCTGCATCCGAATTAGCGATCGCGATCAAACCATACGGCTGGCGCGCGATCACATTGGGGCGCTTCTCCGAATTCGTAAACACCCATTCCATCGGCTCGAAGAGGCTGTTGTAGGTGTAGGCGTATCCGTGCGGCCAGCGATTCACGGTGATGTCGACAATGTCGCGCGCCGGATCGAAGCCGCCCGCACCGAGCATGCGCGCCAGCTGATCGCGAATGTTCCTTTCGAAGGTCTCGAACGTGGTGCTCAACAACTCGGCCCTTCCCAACCGGTGTTGTTCCTTCCTCGGCTTCCCTGGCGAGGACATGATTTTGACCAGATGCAACGCGATCGGATCTTCCGGACTTTGCGGATGTTTTAAGTCGCCGAGCGAAACAGCCTCCGTAAGTGAGGCCTCCGGGTGGTACATGGTGGGCGCGTTGATGTAGCTGACGCCGAGCTTCTGCCACGCCTTCCAATTCTTCACGCCGACACTGGTGTAAACCAGCGGACCTTTCACCGCGTAGGCCAGCGCTTCCTTCTGCGTTTCCGGCAGCTCAGGCGCCAGATACGGGATGAACATGTTCCAGCACGCCATCACACAGGCCTTGCCGCGAACGTCGTACATTTTTCCACCGCGGCTGTAACTGACCACCACTTCGCGGGCTTGTGCGGGATCTCCTTCATGCCGCACGTTGAGCACCGTGCTGTTCAATCGAATACGCGCGGATTGATTCGAACGGTCCAGCAGCGCATAGTTCACGCGCGCCGCACCGGCGTCTTCCATCGTCTTTCCCGGTAGCGCCTCGGGGATCAACCAGCGCACCAGCAGGCGCGCAACTGTGGCATTGCCATCCGGAAAGTGCACGGCGGCGCCTCCGCCCTCTTTTTGCCGGCCATGTTGCACCCCGGGCAACTCGCTCAGGACGCCCTCCGGCGTGGCATCCAGCTGCAGTCCCGAGAAGCCCGGTTGCCCCATCTGCCACGCGAACAGCGCAGGCGTTGCATCGGCCCCCACGCAGAACACGTCCTCTCCAAAATGGCGGAAGAACCACAGCACTTGGGGATCGACTTTGGCGAAGTTGAGAAGGAAGTCCTGATAACTCATCTTCGCCAGGCGCACTTTCTTGTCGGCTGAGGACAGACCCGGAAGGTAGTCGGGCTGCCGCGCGTCGTATAGGCGTGTCAGGTCCTTTTGGGCTTGTTCAGAAAGTGGCGTTCTGGTGAGAAACGTCGACGGAAACTCGCCCAGGAATCCACGTTCGCTGCGAGCAGATTCGCGCGCCACCAGGCGGTCCGCGCCCCAAGTCTCTTTGTCGAAAAAGTGCGCGCGGCCCAATCCGAGCGAGCGGTACAGATTGCGATTGGAGGCGTTTTCCGACTGGAACCGGTCAAGATCGATCCCGATACTGAACAGCAGCTCCTTGGCAGCTTCGTTGTAACGCTGGGGAGCCTCGATGTTCAACGTTCCGCCATTGATAGCCAGCAGCCGGCCGTTGTGCCGGAATTCGTTGCGCTTGGCGTGGCCGCCGAAATCGTCGTGATTGTCGAGGATCAGGACGCGTGCGTCCCTGCCGGCGCTCTTGAGGAAATAGTAAGCTGCGCCCAGCCCGCTGATGCCACCGCCGGCAATCACCAGGTCATAGGTCTCGTTGGTATGCGCCACCGCCGATAGATCCACCTTGCGGCTGTCGCGCAGTTGATGCGCTACCTCGAACGATCCCGCGTGGTCGCCGCGCATTCCAGTGAGTGCCGGAGGATAATAGTTTGGCGATTGCTCTGGAGCAAATTCCTGCGCCCCCGCAAACTGGGGAAGAAGTGCCGCTCCCGCGACGCCGGCGCTCACTCCGTTCACGAAATCCCGCCGGGTGATTCTCCGGCTCATTCCTAAATCGCGATCGCGCTGGTTCAATGGCGCCTCCTCAGCTGCGGATTCCTGCGTCGGGGCATTTCTGACCGGGGCATTTTCTGTAAGATTGCATCGTTAGGATAAGGTTGTCAAGCAGGATTCCCGGTTCTTGTGCGATTCAGTCGGGTATAATCGGGAACTTGTGCGTAAGCGCAACTCCGATACGGTCCGAGCTCGATTCTTAACGGTGGGGCAGACGGCCCGCATCGTGGGAGTTAGCCCCTCCACCCTACGGCTCTGGGAAAGCGTGGGCTTAATCAGTCCCGCGCGTAGCACGGGAAAGTATCGGCTCTTCAACCCCGAAATGCTGGATCTGTTGAAGCGTATAAAGTATCTGCGGGACGTCCAAAAGCTGAACGTGCCGGGCATCAAGCAGGCATTGGATGGCAAGCATGCCGCGTCGGCTCCCGGCCAGGTGAAGGATCAAACCGATATTGGCGCAAAATTGCGTAAGTTGCGCAAGTCCCGGGGGCTGGGGGTGGTGGAAGCAGCCGAGCATGCCAAGATTTCTCCCGGTTTTCTGAGCGCGATCGAACTGTCGCGAGCCAATGCCTCTGTAGCGACCCTGCAACGGCTGGCCGCCACATACAACACCACGGTTCTCGAGTTCTTCGACATCCCCCACCACAAGCGGCGTTTGATCCGGCCTCAGCAACGCCACTCACTCACCACCGAATCGGGCGTAGCCATGGAGCTTTTGTCCACTGGGACCAAGATGCTGGAGTGCATGTTATTTCGCGTCCCGCCGAAGGCCGGAAGCGACGGTGCTTACTCGCACGTCGGCGAGGAATTCATTTACATGCTGAAGGGCAGCCTTGAATTCTGGCTGGATGAACTGGAATTCCATGTCCTTCAAGAGGGCGACAGCTTTTGGTTCGAGAGTAATATCGGTCATCGCTGGTTCAATCCCACGGACAAAGAGGCGGTTCTGATTTGGGTGAATACGCCGCTGACATTCTGACTCCGACTCCAATCCGTCCGTATGAGGTGGGCGCGTATTGTGGCGCACGCAATCTTGCGTGCCGCGTTCACACTCGTGTGAACGTCTTCGGGACCGGGCAAGAATGTGTTCGCATGAGTGCGAACACGGCACGCAAGAGAGAGTGCGTGCGCCACGTCATGCTTGAACTAATAAGGTCTGAGCCAACCCTGCAATAAGTGTGCAGGACCAGAGAAAGCTGCTACCATTGACCAGAATTCGGGTCATGCTATGAGTGCGGAACCAGTCCCGGCGGTTTCTCCTGTAGGCGCACCAGGCGCCGGCCTGCAGCAAAGCCTGGGCCTCTTTGATTCCACGATGATCGTCGCCGGCTCCATGATCGGCACCGGAATCTTCATCGTCGCAGCCGACATGGCGCGCCAAGTAGGCAGCGTTGGATGGCTGCTGGCGTCCTGGATTATTACCGGTGTGTTGACCATCGCTGCTGCTTTGTCTTACGGCGAGTTGGCCGCCATGATGCCGCGTGCCGGCGGGCAATACGTCTACCTGCGTGAAGCCTGGTCGCCGTTGTGTGGATTTCTCTACGGCTGGACCTTATTTATGGTGATCCAGACCGGGACCGTGGCAGCGGTAGGCGTAGGCTTCGCGCGCTATCTCGGCATTCTCTGGCCGCGCATCTCCGAAAGTTCGTACATTATTCCGCCCATTCATGTGTCCAGCGGATACGCTGTTTCGCTTTCCACGGCGCAATTGATCGGCGTGCTGGTCATTGCGCTGTTGACCTGGAGCAACGCGCGGGGCGTCAACTACGGCAAGCTGATCCAAAACACTTTCACCTCCGCTAAGCTAGCCGCTTTGCTGGGCGTGATCGTGGTTGGAGTGGTGGGCTGGAGCGCAGCGGGCAAGGCAAATTTCGCCGACCCCTGGCGACCCCAAGGATACACGCCGGTGGCCCCGGGGGTGAGCCCAACCACTATATTTGGGCTGATCGTCGCCATCTGCGTGGCTCAGGTTGGCTCACTGTTCGCAGCCGATGCCTGGAACAACATCACCTTCACGGCCGGTGAGGTGAAGAATCCGCGCCGCAACGTACCGCTGTCCCTGGCGCTCGGGGCCTTCATCGTGATCGCGCTGTATGTGTGCGCGAACTTGGCCTACGTCGCTGTCCTGCCGCTGGAGAAAATTCAACATGCTCCATCCGATCGCGTGGCCGGTGCGATGCTCCAGGCGGTTTTCCCCTCGGTGGGCGGGCAGTTGATGGCGATTGCCATCATGGTCTCGGCCTTCGGATGCATCAACGGCATGCTGATGTCTGGCGCCCGAGCTTATTTCGCCATGGCGCGCGATGGCCTGTTCTTTCGCCGTGCCGCTCAGCTGAACAGCGCTCATGTGCCTGGCGCTTCGCTGGTGATGCAGGGTGTATGGGCGGCCTTTCTGGTATTGGTCCGCACCTACAATCCGTCCACTGGAGCGTTTGGCAATCTCTTCAGCAATCTATTGGACTACGTGGTTTCTGCCGCTCTGTTGTTCTACATCCTCACCATCGCGGGCGTGTTCCGGCTGCGCCGTCTGCGCCCTAACGCCGAGCGTCCCTACCGGGCTTGGGGTTATCCCGTAGTGCCCGCGCTCTATCTTTTGAGCGCCGCTGTGATTCTTACCATCCTGTTCGTGTATCGTCCGGCGACCACTTTCCCAGGACTGATAATCGTTCTCATCGGAGTTCCGGTCTATTTCGCTTTTCGGCGGGCTTCCAACGCGAAAACAGCCGCCCAAACGTTTTGACAACATCACAAAATTCATGTAAGGTTTAGAAAAACATGCCCCGCGTCACGTTAGAGCAACTTTCCTCCCAGGAAGTGGTCGACACTACCCGCCAGCTCAACTACGGAACCTGGCGCTATCAAAAGAACTGGATGCCCCTGCACATCGTGGACGCCAAAGGCTGCCACTTCATCGACGGCGCAGGCAAACGCTATCTCGACTTCTCATCGCAGTTGATGTGCGTGAACCTGGGGCATAAAAACCCCGCAGTGGTGGAAGCCATTGTAGAGCAAGCCCGCACCCTGCCCTACATCGCGCCGGGTTACGCCACCACTGTTCGGGCTGAGCTGAGCCGCATGCTGCTTGAGGTGCTTCCCAAAGGGCTGGAGAAGTTCTTCTTCACCACGTCGGGAACGGAAGCCAATGAGGCGGCCATCAAGATTGCCCGTATGGTGACCGGCAAGACCAAGATCGTCGCCCGCTATCGTTCTTATCATGGCTCCACTACGGCGTCCATTGCGGCCACTGGAGATCCCCGGCGATGGCCAATGGAGCCCGGCGGTAAAGGTCAGGGCGTAATCTTCGCTCCCGAAGTGAATTGCTACAAATGCCCGATTGGGCATCAGTATCCGGGCTGTAATATCGCCTGCGCGGACTATCTGGAGCACATGATCGAGAACGAGAGTGATGTGGCGGCGGTGCTGGTGGAGCCGGTGGTGGGAACCAACGGAGTTTTAGTGCCGCCCGCGGAATATTTTCCGCGGCTGCGCAAAATTTGCGACCGGCACAACGTGCTGTTGATCGCAGACGAGGTGATGAGCGGTTGGGGACGAACGGGCCGCTGGTTCGCGGTGGATCACTGGGACGTTCAGCCGGACATCCTGGTAACAGCCAAGGGAATCACGTCCGCGTACGTTCCGCTGGGCTTGTGCGCCACCACGGCGCGCATCGCCTCCTATTTCGACGATCATTACTTCGCGCATGGCCACACCTATGAAGCGCATCCCATGACGCTGGCGCCGGCCATCGCCACCATTCGCGAAATGCAGCGGCTGAACCTGGTGGAGCGTGCCTCAACCATCGGCCAGTACCTGGGTGAGGAGCTCCTGGCATTAGCGAAAAAGCATCCTTCCATAGGCGAAGTCCGCGGTTTAGGTTTGTTTTGGGCCGTGGATCTGGTGAAGAACCGCAAGACCAAGGAGCCTCTGAATAGCAAGGCGGACAAGTTGTCTGGAAGATCGCTGGTAGTGGATCAGATTGCGGCGGAAATGATGAAAGGTGGAGTGGCGGTGCAAGCCTGGATCAGTCACCTGGTCATCGCACCCCCATTGATCATCGAGAAGCAAGACATCGATTTCGGAATCGCGGCGCTGGATCACGCCCTCGCGCTGGCCGACCAACAGGTAGAAGCGTAATCATAATGGCCACCACCATCCCAAGCGAGAAGCTCGCATCCAACTATGTCGGCGGAGAATGGCTTCCTGGCGATTCCGCCGAAACTTTCGAAATCACTAATCCAGCCACGTCGGATTCCATTGCCACCGTCGCCCTGGCTGGGACCGAAGACGTCGGCAAGGCCGTAGCCTCGGCGGCCGCGGCGTTTCCCGGATGGCGCAGAACGCCGCCCCCTGAGCGAATCCAGTATCTATTCGCGTTCAAGCAATTGCTGGAAGCTCACTTCGATGAAATCGCACGCATCACCACGCTGGAGAACGGCAAGACGCTGACCGAATCGAAAGCTGAGCTGCGCCGTGGCATCGAGAACGTAGAAGTGGCCTGCGGCATCCCGACGCTGATGCAAGGCTATAACCTGGAGGACGTCTCGGGCGGTATCGATGAAATCATGATCCGCCAGCCGTTGGGAGTGGTGGCTGCCATCACCCCATTCAATTTTCCGGCCATGATTCCGCTGTGGTTCCTGCCCTACGGAATCGCCTGTGGAAACACATTCATTTTGAAGCCGTCGGAACGCGTGCCGCTCACCGCGCGCAAGATTTTCGAACTTCTCCACGCCACCGGTCTCCCGCGCGGCGTAGTCAATCTGGTGGTTGGCGCAAAACCGGCCGTGGATGCGCTGCTGCAGCATCCCGACGTGAGGGCCATCAGTTTCGTGGGATCCACGCCCGTGGCGAAGTACATTTACGTGGAAGGCGCCAAGCATGGCAAGCGCGTGCAGTGTCAGGGCGGCGCGAAAAACCACGTCGTCATTATGCCGGATGCCGATCTCGAAATGGCCGCGAAAGTTGTGAGCGACAGCGCGTTCGGATGTGCCGGACAACGCTGCCTGGCCGTGTCGACGGCCGTGATGGTCGGCGATTCGCGCGAGAAGTTTTCGTCCGCCATTCTGGACCTGGCATCCACAATGCGCGTGGGCAATGGACTGGACGCAGACGTCCAGATGGGACCGGTGATCTCCCCGGCCAGCAAGACTCGCATCGAGCGTTCCATTGCTACCGGAATCGAAAGCGGCGGGCAAGCTTTATTGGACGGGCGCGGCGCACGCGCGCAAACTGGCTCAGGTAATTTCCTCCGGCCCACCGTGCTCACCGGTCTTGGTCCGAATCACGCTTTGGCCACCACCGAGATCTTCGGGCCGGTCCTCACCTTGGAACCTGCCCATGATCTGGACGACGCCATCGCCACCATATCGAAAAACCCCTACGGGAACGCAGCGTCCATCTTCACCACCAGCGGTGTCGCGGCCCGCAAGTTTCGCTACGAAGTCCCCACCGGCAACGTGGGCGTGAACATCGGAGTGGCGGCGCCCATGGCGTATTTCCCATTCAGCGGCTGGAAAGATAGCTTCCTGGGCGTGCTGCACGGACAGGGACGCGATGCCGTGGAATTCTACACCGACAAAAAGGTCGTGATCGAGCGCTGGCCGAAGGAATGGTCGCGCAAGTTCTGATCCGATTTCTCGATCTGGTTCCCCGAAGTCTGATTTCCCGAAGTCTTTGGAGGCGTGATGGCAGCATCCGTTTTGCGGCTCGTTGCAACGGCCGCGGCATTGAGTTTCATCCTGAGCGCTCAGTCCAATTCAGCTGGCGAGTGGCTTACCTATGGCGGGGACAAGGGTTTCAATCGTTACTCTCCCCTCGATCAAATTAATCGCGACAACGTAAACAAACTTGGAATTGTCTGGGGCCGGCCTGCCGTGGATCCTCAGATCAAGGACAAGTTTCCCGATCTCAGCCCGTCCAACTACTTTCGCGGAACTCCGATCATGGTGAACGGCATCCTTTATGCGCCCGATGGAGTTGGGCTGGTGGAGGCGTTCGACGCCGTCACGGGTAGAACCAAGTGGGTTCAGCAGCCGGTGGAGCCGTCGTTGAAAGAGGCTGCGGGCGAAAGCACGCGCGGCGTCGCTTACTGGCACAAAGCTTCAGAGGAGCGCATCGTTTCCGTACGTGGCCAGTATCTCTATGCTTTGGACGCCAAGACTGGCGCACCGGAGCGAGACTTTGGCGAAAACGGACGAATTTCGCTGAAACGCGAAACGTCGGACAACGCGCCCTATTTTGGATGGCCCGGCCCGTTCATCGTAAATGACGTGATTGTTGTTGGTGGAAACGGCGGCGGCAGGGCGGCGGGCGGTTATGGAGACGGCGGATTCGATGCTGGCGCCAAGCCCGAGGATCTCCGGGGCTATGACATCCACAGTGGCGCGCTGCTTTGGACATTCCACGTTATGCCCCGAAAAGGAGAACCTGGCTATGAAACATGGGGCAAAGGTTCGGCCGAATATGTCGGGAACATGGCCGCCTGGGCCTCGTTGACCGCGGATGAAGAACTGGGCTACGTATATGTTCCCCTGAGCACGCCGACCGCTTCTTACTACGGTGGCCATCGCCCCGGCATGAATCTCTATTCCGATAGCTTGGTGGCCCTCAACGCGAAGACTGGAAAATTAGTGTGGTATTTCCAGTTAATCCACCATGACATCTGGGAATATGACGCTGCGACGCCGCCCATTCTCGGCGACATTACAGTGGATGGAAAGCGCATCAAGGCTGTCATCGCATCCAACAAGACCGGTTTCTTATATGTGTTCGATCGGGTGACCGGCAAACCGGTATGGCCCATCGAGGAGCGGCCCGTGCCGAAGTCTACCGTTCCGGGCGAGGAAACCTGGCCGACGCAGCCGTTCCCCACCAAGCCGCCGGCCATTGACCGGCAAGGCATCAGCGAAGACGACCTCATCGATTTCACACCCGAACTGCGCAAGAAGGCGCTCGAACTGGCCAACCGCTTTGTCATGGGTCCGCTCTTTACACCGCCGACAATTATCCATGACGATGAGCCAAACGGGAAATTGGGAACCATAGCGCTCCCGAGTGACTGGGGCGCGGCCAACTGGAACACCGGAGCATTCGATCCGGAAACCGGAATGTACTATGCGATTTCGATGACCTTGCCTACGGTCTACGGCTTGAGAAGAAATCCGAATGCCACTTCGCCCATGCTGTATGGGGAGGGTCTTCTGCCGCGCGCGCCCCAACAGCCTGGACAGCCGGAAAGGCCGCGCCTGGAATTTCCCGACCTTGAGGTAGATGGTCTCCCGATGATCAAGCCACCATATGGACGGATTACCGCGTACGACATGAACCAGGGAACCAAGGTGTGGATGACGCCCAATGGCGATGGGCCTCGGGACCATCCGTTACTCAAGAATCTGAATCTGCCGCCACTGGGCAACACCGGCCGGCCCGCTCCATTGTTGACGAAGAGCCTGCTTTTCCTCGCCGACAGCAGTAACGCTGTGATGGGTCGCGCGGGCGTGAGTGGCCCCGCGAAATTCAGGGCTTACGACAAAGCAGACGGAAAGCAGTTAGCGCAGATTGATTTGCCGGTCGGCGCCACTGGTGGCCCGATGACCTATTTGCTGGATGGCAAGCAGTATATTGTCGTGCCGGTGGGAGGAAGAGGATATGGCGCCGGCTGGGTTGCCTTGGGGATCGGTGGTCTCAGCATCTATACGGAGGCGCAAGCCCAGCATGGCAAGAACATTTACCAGGCCAGGTGTTCCGGATGCCACGCCACCGATCTCACCGGAGAACACGCCCCGCCGTTGAAAGGCGACCCGTTCTGGTCCCAATGGGACGGAGAAACCGCGCGTTCGCTCTATAGCCGAATCATCAGCACCATGCCTCCCGATGACGCCGGTAGCCTCGCGGAGAAGGATGTGATGGACCTTATGGCTTTTCTGCTGCAGACTAACGGTGCGCCAGCCGGAAGCCGGGCCGTCCAGAACGCCGGCGAATTGAACAATGTCAGACTGCAGAAACCGAAATAAAGCGGCGCTAGCGGCGGTTGTTCTCGCCACCTTATGCGCGAATGCGTCCGCGCAGTCGAATGCTGGGATCGCGGATGTCCTGATCGTCCACGGCAAAGTATACACGGCCGACCGGGGCGCATTTTCGGAAGCCATCGCCATTCGCGGCAGCAAAATCATTCAGGTCGGCAGCACGCAGGAAATCTTGCAACTGCGTGGGCCTAAGACCGAGGTAATCGACGCGCAGGGCAGCGCCGTGGTCCCAGGCTTCAATGATATTCATACGCATCTGCTGGAGGGGGGCTTGCAGTTGGCGAACGTCGGGCTGGAAAAAGCCCGCACGCTCCCCGAGATTCAGAATCGGATAAGCGCCTTCGCGAAGGCCCATCCCGAGCGGGCCTGGATTCAAGGCATGGGCTGGGGATATGAGGCGTTTCCGGGCAACCTGCCGACACGCGAGCAGTTGGATGCCGTGATCCCCGATCGTCCCGCTGTCATGGAGTGCTTCGATGGACACAGCGTTTGGGTGAATTCCAAAGCGCTCCGCCTGGCGGGAATCACCAAGGCAACACCGGATCCGCCGAACGGTTTTATTGTCCGCGATCCGAAGACCGGCGAACCAACCGGCTTGCTCAAAGAGACGCCGGCGGTAGCCCTGGTTCAGAAGGTGATTCCGAAGCCCACTAGCAAAGAACAGCGCAGCGCCTTGCGAGCCGCTTCGGCGGAGGCTCTGCGCTTTGGAGTGACCAGTGTGACGGACGCCGCGGGCTCTCCTGAAAATCTCGAAGCATACGACGAAGCGCGGCGCACTGGCGACTTGTCGGTTCGGGTGAATTACTCGCTGCTAGTCACGCCGGGCTTTTCCGAGAGCCAGGCCGGACATTTCGATCGCGTGTGGCGCAGCCATCCCGACAATCCGATGCTCAAGACCGGCGTGATCAAGGTATTCATGGATGGTGTTATCGAGACCAACACGGCCTACATGCTGGCCAGCTATGCCAACACGCCGTCACGCGGCAAGCCCAACTACAGCGTTGAGGATTTTAACCGCATCATCCAGATGATGGATCGTCGCGGCTGGCAGATCATGGTTCACGCCATCGGCGACGGCGCGGTACGGATGACGCTCGATGGTTTCGAGCGCCTCGCTCAAGTAAACCCCGCTCCCGCCCGTGGACGCCGCAACCGCATCGAGCATATTGAGACCATCGATCCGGCCGATGTGCCGCGCTTTAGCAAGCTCGGGATCATCGCTTCCATGCATCCCGGCGGCGGTTTCTTTCCGCCCAATCGCGCGGCTAGCCCGCCCGGATTTGCGCTGGGGGTGTGGGGCCGGAATCTGGGGCCGGAACGCATCGCACATGGCTTTATGTGGAAAAGCATTTCCGACGCCGGCGGCCAGGTGATCTTCGGCAGTGACTGGCCAGTGGCCTCGCTCGATGCCATGGGCCGCATCTACAGCATCACTCATCGCGGGCCGATGCCTGGAGGAACGGATCAGCGCCTTCCGCTGACGACCGCGATCGACGACTACACTCGCGAATGCGCCTACGCCACCTTCGATGAAAAGCAGAAAGGCGTACTGGCGCCGGGCATGCTCGCCGACGTGGTCGTGCTGGCCACCGATATCTTCTCGCGTGAGCCAACCGTGGCCAGTGATATCGCGGTGAAGTTTACGATTTTCGACGGCAAGGTCGTCTATCGGGCAGCCAAATGATCAGCTCAGTTGTTCCTGCACCGCCCGGTATGCCTGATCGATCGCTTGATCGGTATATGCCGCGGCGGCCGCATCCGAATTCGCGATCGAAATGCGCCCGAAACGCTTGCGTCCGATTTCGCACGGCGACTCGCCCTTCGGCCACTCCGGGTCCCACAGAAAATTGTATTCGTAAGCGTAGCCGTGCGGCCAGCGATTCACCGTGATGGCATCTATGTCTCGCGCTGGATCGAACCCGCCCGGCCCTAGCACGCGCGCGAACTGGTCGCGGATATTTCGCTCGAAGGTCGAGAACGGCGTCGACAAAAGATCCGCATGCCCCACACGCTGCTGATCCCTCGCCGGGAGTCCCGGTTTGCAAGGCGTCCGTAACATCCGGACCACAATCGGCTGATCCGGCGACATGCTCGGGCGATAATCGGCGATGTCAGTAGGTTGCTCCAGATTCAAAGTGGAGTGATACATTCCCGGCGTCTGCACACCGCGGATACCCAGCTTCTTGAACGCGGTCCAATTGCGCAAAGCGACCGCGGTGTACACCAGCGGAACCTTCACGCCATAATGCAGTGCGTCCTTTTGCTTCGGCGGCAACTCGGGGCACAGATACGGGATCATCATGTTCCAGCAGCCTAGAATGGCGGACTTGGCGCGAACGGTGAAAAGCTGCTTTTCGCGGCCATATACGATTTCGACCTCTTTCGCTTTCGCCGCATCTCCCATGTGACGGGCGCGCACGCAGGTGCTGCCCAACCGGATGCGGATCGGCGAATCGCTTCGGTCCAGACGGCTGTAATCGACGTTCGCCAGCACGCTGTCCTCGGCCGTGCGGCCACGCATCGCAGCCGGAATGAGAGATCGAACCAGGAGTCGCGCGATGGTCGCATTCCCGTCCGGGAAGTGATATTCGTACGGCTGTTTAGGAATGTGCTCGCCCAGAGCCGTGAAACTCAAGCGGCGATACGGCCCAGGCTTGAGATTCATGCCCTGGAAACCGGGAGAGTTCGGCCACAATTCCAACGCGCCAACCGCATCGATGCCCACTCCATACAAGCCGTGCGTTCGCGTTTGGTAGAACGGGATCACGTCCGGATGAACCTTAACGACGTTCAGCAGAAAATCCTTGTAGCTGATTCGCGACAGCTTGTCCTTTTTCTCCTCATCGGAAAGTCCGGGCATGTAGTCGACGTGCTCTTCCTGCAGGCGCGCGATATCGGCCTTAGCCTGATCGGAAAGCGGAGTCTTCGCCAGGAATTCCTTCCACGTCGGGCCAGCGGGAGCAGCTCCAGGGGCTGCTCCAGGCGCCGCGCTGCGTCTTCCACCCGGCATTCCCACCACCAGACGATCCGTTCCAAAGGTTTCTTTGTCGAAGAAAAATGCGCCTTGTAAACCCTGAAAAGCCGAGCGATCCGTAATCTTCTCGGACTTTGCCTCCAGCGTTTCGGGGTCGATTCCTAACTCCGCAAGCAATCCGCGCGCCTGCTTGCTGTAATCGAAAGGAGACTCGATGGACAGTGTCCCGCCGTTGGTGATGAGCAAGCGCCCGCCGGGACGAAACTCATTTCGCTTCGCATGGCCTCCAAAGTCGTCGTGATTATCGATGATGAGAATCTTCGCGGAAGGATTGGTTTTTGCGCGATAGAAGTAGGCGGCTGCCAAACCGCTGATACCCCCGCCGACCACCACCAGATCGTAGGTCTCGCCTGTATCGACCGGGGTTCCGGCGCTCTTCCAGAAGTTGCCGTCGCGCAGCGTGTGCGCGTAGTCATAGGATCCGTCGTGGCTGCCGCGCATGCCCGTGAGCGTTGGCGGATCGTATCCGGCACGGTCCTGCGGAAACGTGGTTGCGGCGCTGGCGTTCCCAGCAAGCAGACTCGCACCTCCCACGGCCATCGCAACGCCATCCAGAAAGTCGCGGCGCGTGATGGGAGCATCCATCCCGAGTTCTCGATCGCTGTTCATGCCAACCCTCCAAACGCGATCAGCTTGGTCTCCAGGTATTCTTCCAAACCCTCGGCGCCGCCTTCCCGGCCGATACCGCTCTCCTTCCATCCGGTAAAAGGAACTTCGGTGCTCTGCGGTGTCCACTCGTTCACGCCCACCATGCCGAACTCCAGGCGCTCAGCCGTTCGCATTGCCGCACGAAAATCGTTGGTCCACACGTAAGCCGCCAGACCATAGCGCGTGCGATTCGCCATTTCAATCGCCTCATCGGCATCGTGGAAGGTCGCGATCGGCAACACCGGACCGAAGATCTCGGCTTGAAAAAGCGGCGTTTCCGTTTCGACGTTGGTCACCACAGTCGGCTCGAAAAAGTAACCTCGGGCGAGCGCGGGCGGACGTTTGCCGCCCAGCGCGATCTTAGCTCCCGCGCTCTGGGTTTGCTGCACCATTTCCTCCACACGATCCCTCTGACGGGCATTGATGAGCGGCCCAACGGTGGATTCGGCCGCCAGCCCGTTACCTACGCAAAGCTTCGACGCCAGCGACGTTACCTGATCGGTGAACTGCTCTGAAACCCGGCTGTGCACCAGAAAACGCTGCGGAGAAATGCACACCTGCCCGGCGTTGCGGAATTTGGCGGCGACGGCGCTGGCCGCCACTTGCTCCAGGTTGACGTCCGGGAAGATCAACACGGGAGCATTTCCACCGAGTTCCAGCGAGAGGCGTTTCACCGTCTTGGATGCGCCGTCCATTAACAGCTTGCCCACGCGTTGGCTGCCCGTGAAGTGGATCTTGGCGCATTTGGGATTGCGCAGCATCTCCTGGCCCATGCTCTCCGGCTCGCCGCTGATCAGATTCACGGCGCCGTCGCTGATCCCCGCCTCCACCAAGATGTTCACCATCTCCATGGCCGTCAGCGGTGTAAATTCGGATGGCCGGATCACGATGCTGCAGCCTGCCGCCAGGGCCGCCGCGGCAGCGCGGGCTACGTTGTACGCCGGGAAATTCCAGGCAGTGATCAATCCCACCACGCCCACCGGTTGGTGAATTACCAGTTGACGTTTGGCCGCGCTACGCGACGGTACCCAGCGGCCGTAGGCGCGCTTGGCCTCTTCGGCAAACCATTCGAACAGATCCGCGGCCACGCCCCATTCGCCTTTGGCCTGCACCATCGGCTTGCCGGCTTCCATCACCGTGGTACGCGCGAGTTCCGAGGCGCGTTCACGAATCAGATCCGCCGCTTTCTTGAGAAGAGCCGCCCGTTCGTAGGCCGTTTTTCCAGACCACGCCGGAAGCGCGTTGGCAGCCGCGTCGATGGCCGCTTCACAATCCTTCGCGTTGCCAAAAGGCACGCTTCGAACCACCTCTTCGGTTGCCGGATTCAATACATCCCAAGTGCCGCCATTCGATGCATTCTGCCAGGCGCCGCCGATCAGTTGTTGATATTGATATTTCATTTAGCTTCTCACCATTATCTGCAATCATAGGGAGATGATTTTGCGCGCATGCGTGCCCTGCCTGTTTCTGTCGCTAGTGGCTCACGCTGTTTTTGCAAGCGACACGGTACTCTTGAATGGCCACATCTACACTGCGAATGCCCAGAGTCGATGGGCGGAAGCAGTGGCCATCACGGGAGACAAGATCGATGCCGTCGGATCGAACGCCGATATCGCGCGTCGCCGGTCGGCCAACACCAAGGTGATCGATCTCAAAGGCAAGACCGTAATTACGGGGATCACCGACGGCCACGTTCATCTGTGGTTCGGAGCATTGGCGCTGCATGGCTTCAATCTCTCGACGCCCGATTCCAACATCACGTCCAAGGATACGGATTTGCTGCTGGGCAAGATCAAGAGCTACGCCGCCAGCCATCCCAAGGATCCGGTGATTTTCGGGCGAGTCCAATTCATTACGGACTTCACACCATCCGGCAATGCCTTTAAGAAGCCAACTGTCACGCACGACTTTCTGGATCGCGCGGTGCCGGACCGTCCGCTGGTAATTCATGATGTGAGCGAGCACGCCCTGTGGGTAAATCAGAAGACTCTGGACCTGGCTCATATTTCAGATGCCCCTCTGTCCGATCCATCCCTCGAAGCAAATGTTCTGCGTGACCCGCACGGGCATCGCACCGGCGTTGTGATGGAAGGAGCGATGGAAATTATCGAGCAGGCGCTGCCCGATCCTCCGTTGGAAGTGAAGCTTGAATGGCTGAAACAGGCCATGCATTACTTGAACGGGTTCGGCATTACGAGCGCGACCATGGCGACGGGGAGCCTCGCGGATGTCGAACTGTACGGGAAGATGCGGGACCGCGGGCTGCTGACGCTGAGAACGCGCACTGCGTTTGGCGCGGTGGCCGTGAATCATCACTTGACGCCTCAGTTCCTTGCCGATCTGGACAAAGCACGCAGCAACTACCATGATTCCTGGGTCTCGGCCAATCTGGTCAAGTTCTTTTCTGACGGACTCACGGATCCGCCGGTCTATACGCCGGAAGAGCTCCAGAAACTTTACGTTGAGTTGGACAAGCGCGGTTATCAATTGATGACCCATTCCATCGGCGTCGATTCCGCGCGAATGGTTCTGGATGCCTATCAGTCCGCGGAGAAGATCAATGGCCCTCGGGATCGGCGCTTCCGCATGGAACACGCCGATTACCTGAATCCGGAAGACGTCCCCCGCTTCCATCAACTCTCGGTGATCGCGAATATGCAGCCGGGTTTCTGCTGCAATGCGGGCCAGCTGGGGCCAACCAAAATCGATACCTGGAACAGCTTGTTGAAGGCCGGCGCCACCGTGACGTTCAGCAGCGATTGGCCGTGCACCTGGCCGCCCGATCCGATGGCGGCCATTAAGGAAACCATGACGCGCGAAGTGCTGCGGGAGATTACGCCCCACGGGCCGGTAGGCAAGCTTCAATACGACCAGCCGCAGGAGCGGCTTTCGGTACAGCAATCGGTTCTGGCTTACACCCGTGACGCGGCCTACGCGAACTTCGCGGAAAAATCGACCGGGACGCTGGAGCCCGGCAAGTTTGCGGATCTGGCCGTTCTCTCGCGCGATATTTTCTCGGCCCCCGCGGCCGATGTCGGAACAACGCAGGTCACCATGACCATGGTGGGCGGAAAGATCGTCTTCGGACAGTAAAAAACGCCCTTAGCAGGTTGCTGAAAAAGCCGTCTACATTCGCGAACCGCAGGCGTGGGCGCCTACGCTACACGGGCTATCAATAACATAAGTGGCCCGTGTAGGGCGGACTTCAGTCTGCCGGGCTTTTTCAGCAACCCGTTAGAATACCAGCCGCAGCGCTAGTTGGCCGATGCGCGGATTGTACGTCGACGTGATTTGTCCCAGCAGCGTCGAACTGATTGGCGTGCTCGAAGTGGGCGGTTGCCACTCCGTGTGATTCAGCACGTTGAAGAATTCTGCGCGGAAGTTTAATTGCACTGTCTCCGTCAGATTGGTCCGCTTCTCGAGCGCCAGGTCGAAGTTCACCAGGTCTGGACCGCGAAAAGCATTGCGGCCTAAGGTGCCGTAGGTTGCGGTCGGACAACCGCCCGGAGTTCCCGGTGCTTGTGAACTGGAGTAGCACGCCGGCAAGGACAAGCCGCTGGGATTGAAAAAGAAGTGGCCAGTCAAAGGCGTGCCGTTCACCGTGATGGTCTCCTCCTGGTGAGGATCATAGGTCTCGACCGCGCCGCCCGCCCAATTCGGCCTCACCAGGCCTTGGTCGCCGTCGCCTGAGGGTCCGGGTGTCACGCCGTCCTGAAACAAACCCGCGTTGATGTCCACCGGCAAGCCGGATTGGGCCGTGAAAATTGGATCCAGAATCCATCCCTGCGTAAGCCGCTTCGGGCCACTGGACCACAGCTTGTCAAAAGGCAGCGTCCACCCTGCACTCAAAACGAAGCGGGTACGAATGTCGATGTCGGCCGAAGAATAAGTTGCGTTCTGATTGTAGTAGGACACGCTGCTGCTGTTGCGGGCAAACCCGTCGGCGTCATCCAGGTTGTGCGCCCAGGTGAAGGCTGCCGTAAAGAAAAGTTGGCCGAAGCCGCGCAGTTCGCCCGTCCTCTTGGTCAGGCTCGCGACCAGAGCGTTGTAGTCGGCATTGGAAAGGTTCCCGAAATACGCGGGCATTTGGCCGTATGCGCCCGGTATCTGCAGCCCCGGTTGCGTATTAAGGATGCGAGTGGTGGTGCCGATGATGAACGGATCGATATCCTCCTCGGCAACCAGTTTCCGGGACTCACTTCCGACATAACCGACTTCAAAACCCAGGCCATTCGCGATTTGCTGTTGGATGCTGAAGTTATATTGCAGCGTGTAGGGCGTCCGCAAGTGCGGGTCGATGAAAACGCTGCTCGGGCCAAACGGCAGAAACCCGGCGGTAGCGAAGTTGATGTTGCTCGATATCGGCCTCGACGGGAAGGGATTCGTCGTCCCAGTGGTACCGAAGGGATCCGACAAGAAAGTCGCCGGCCCATCCGCTGGAAGTTCCGACAATGAGAACGGGACGAATGCGGCGGAGTGGAATGGGGGCGTCCCGTTCTGATACTGATTGTCTTGCGCCAGCAGGACGTCATAGAACACTCCGAAGCCGGCTCGAATGCTGGTCTTTCCCTTGCCGAAGGGATCCCAAGCGAATCCCACCCGCGGCGCCCAGTTGTCACGAACCGGGAAGTTCACGCCAGTGGACGGTGCACCCGGGTCCCCGGGAAACAGCAGCCCGAGCGGCGCATTGGGATATTCCACGGACTGGCGTCCCGGGATGATCATGTAATTCCTTCTTTGCGGATCGCTCTTCGGGGACGAGTATTCGTACCGCACACCTAGAGTCAGGGTGAAGTTAGGCTTCACCTTCCAGTCATCTTGCACAAAGGCGCCGAATTGATGACTGCGTACGGCGCTAAAAGCACCCGGATATTGATAGTAATAATCTGGTATTCCCATCAGGAAGTCGGCGAGATCCACGCCCGAGCCGATTCCGGTGGGTCCGTCGAAGGCGAAAGCTCCATTCGCCGCGTAGGCGAAGAATGCGTTGTTTTCCACCCAACTGATGGAGGCGCCCGCCTTGAAGGTGTGCTTTCCTCGGTTCCAGGTCACCGAATCCTGATAGCCGTAGGTGGTGTCGGCGTAGTACGCGGGACCATTGATATTGAAGCCGAGTTGCAGATTGCTGGCGTACAAGAGCATCTGGGCTGGGCCGGTGGCAAGGTCCGGCGTATTCTGTATGCCCAACTGGTTCGAAGTCGGCAAAGTTACCGCCGGATAGTTCAGTGAGTTGTAGTCTCGCTGGGCTGTAAAGTGAAACTCGTTTACCACCGTGGGAGAAATCACCTTCGTATAGGAGACGTTGCCAAAATAATTGTCGAACTTGTCGTTACCCGGATATCCGCCAACATTCGGCGCGCCATTCTGGACAAACGGGTAGTCGAACGGGTTGTGGAATCGAACCAAGGTGATGGAAAGACGATCGTTGTTGGTGATGTTGAAGTCAGTCTTGATCGTAAATTCATCGCGGTTGTCTAAGGCTGGGCCATTGGGCGTCAGGGTGCCCGTCGGGCTGGTCGGAATCAAATTGTGCGCAATGTACGCCTGCGCCACGGAGTTGATGCTGGACGGAGCGATAATCCCCTGCGCCGCCAACTGTGGATTCGGTTGGAAATAAGGATAGGTCTGAAGAAAGCTCACCAGGCTTGCGGGTGGGCCTCCCGGCATTTGTGAGAAATTACCGGTCAGCTCCAAAGGCGTGAAAGTTGTTACCTGCGGGTTCACCTGCACTGAACTCTGTCGTTGACCCTGGTAGCCGAAGAAGAAAAAGAAACGATCCTTTCCGTGAATCAACTTGGGGATGCTGATCGGTCCGCCGATAGTTCCACCGAACTGATTGCGAATCAGTACGGGCCGAGGTTGATACTCCCCCGGCGTGCTTTGATTGAAAAAATTATTAGCGTTCAGGTCTGTGTTCCGCAGATACTCGAATAAGGTGCCGAATACCCGGTTGGCGCCGGACTTGGTCACTACGCTGACCACTCCTCCGTTGCTCCGCCCATATTCAGCGGAATAATTGTTTTCAATGATCCGGAACTCGGCGACGGTGTCCGGATTCGGATTTACCACTGGCACGCCGTATGTCACAGAGGTATTGTTTCCGCCGTTCAGGAGGTACGTGATGGCGTTGTCTCTTCCGCCCGCGATCGAAAACTCACCACCCGGAACGCCCGCCGCGGCGCTCCCGCCATTGATGCCAATCACGGATGGCGTCACGCCCGGCTGTGTCAAAGCCAATTGCAAGGTGTCGCGTCCGTTGAGAGGCAGGTCCTCGATGGGAGCTCCGGTAACAACCGAGCTGACTGCCGAGGATACCGTGTCCACTAGAGACGATTCGCTCTCCACCGTCACGGCTTCCTTTACCGAACCCACCTCCAGCTTGAAATTATTCGCCAGCTGATCCCCAACGTTGACGGTCAGCTTAACCACTTCCGCCTGCTTGAATCCCTCTTTTTGAACAGTCACGCTATATTGGCCGGGCTGGACGGTTGGGAAGAGATACAAACCGGCATCGTTCGACGCGGTAGTGGAAACCGTTCCACGTTCCGTGCTGGTCAGTTGCACGGAAGCACCCACCACGATGGCGCCGGAGGAATCCGTCACGCGCCCCGTAATGCTGCCTGTGGCGGTCTGGCCCACCAGCGGTCGAATTAACCCCAACGCCAGAAAAACGCTCGCGATGCGCAAGCCCAAGTGCACGCTTTTCATAACACCCTCCGTGATTACTGCTGCTGCGGGATTCGTCGAGCACCTGTCTGAGCAGCGCGGGCCACCAAGCGCTATGAGCGGCCACCAAGCGAAAGCTCGGAGCCGCGTTCCTTTAACCTTACAGAAGTTTCACAATGTTGATTTATAATGCAACAAGTACCAAAGAGTGTCAACAGCAGATTTGGTCTGCCCAGTGGGCCGGCCACGATTTGGGAGGAAATGAAAATGGAATTCTCCAGGCGTAAGTTCTTGGGCGCGGTTAGCGCCGCTTCACTCAGTGGCGTTTCGCGCTTGCAGGCACAAGCCGGGTCAGCCGACCTGGTGCTGTTCAATGGCAAGATTGTCACGGTGGACGACGCATTCTCGATTCATCAAGCCATCGTGATTAAAGATGGGCGGATCGCGGCGCTAGGCGGAAATGAACTGCGCAACCAATACAATGCGCTGCGCACCATCGATCTTCGCGGCCGCATGGTGATGCCCGGGTTTCACGATACACACATCCATCTGGGCGGTCATTCCCGCCGCTATATCGATTTGAACGACACAACGTCGCTGGCCCAGTTGAAGGAACAGGTTCAAGACAAGGCCAAAGAACTCGGCCCCGGAGAATGGATCACCGGAGCAGGCTGGGACGAATATCACTTCACCGAACAACGCAAGCCGCTGAGACAAGATTTGGATGCGGCGGCTCCCAACAATCCAGTCGTTTTGACTAGAGCCGGAGGCCATAGCTCGGTTGGCAACAGTAAGGCTCTGGAACTGGCGGACATCAACAAGGCCACGCCGGATCCTCCGCGCGGGCTGATCGAAAAGGACGCGAGCGGCGCGCCCAACGGTGTCATTCGCGAGCGCTCCGATCTCTACACCCGATTGGTCCCTAAAGACAAACCAGCCGACGTGCGCGAGAGCTTGCTCAAGAACGTGAGCGATCAGCTGAAGCTCGGAATCACCAGCGTGATCGAGGCCGGCTCGTCGGTCGATCCCAATGTGGTCGGCTCTTATGCCGAGTGGGAGATTTTGTATCAGAAGCACGGAGCCCAGCTGCCGCGCGCATCCATTCAGGTCGGCTATCCATCACCCGCCGGAGAAGCCAAGGCCGGCGCTCAAGAGCTTAAGGAGTTCGGAAAAAAGACCGGCGACGGTAATGACCGATTGCGTGTCGGCTCCATCGGCGAGATGGCCGCGGATGGAGGCTTCACCGGCCCCACTGCATGGTCGCTCGTAGACTACAAGGGCCAGCCGGGATTTCGCGGACGGGCGTTCTTCAACCCCGAGGAGATTCACGCCAACATCGAGGAAGGCCATAAACTCGGTTGGCAATTTGGAATCCACGCCATCGGCGACGCTGCCATCGCCATGACAGTGGATGCCCTCGACACCGTGCTCCAGAAATATCCGCGCAACGATCACCGGCACTACTTGTGCCACTTCACCGTTCTTCCGCCCGAGCGGACCATGCAGATCATGGCCAAGGACAAGATCCTGATTGCCCAGCAGCCCAACTTCACTTACAACTTGGAAGGCCGGTATGTGGAGACCTTGGAGGGGAGTCGTCTGAACACGAACAATGCGTTAACTACTCCCATTCGGAAATACGGAATTTTCATGGCCTTTGGCAGCGACAATCTGCCCATCGGCCCTATGGTCGGCCTGTATGCGGCCGTGACGCGCAAGGGCGAAAGCGGCAAGGTTTACGGTGCGGGCGAAGCAGTAAGCATGAAGGACGCCATCACCATGTACACGCGCAGCGGGGCTTTCTTGACGCGCGAGGAAAAGATCAAGGGCACGCTCGAGGTGGGCAAGCTGGCCGACATGATCGTGCTGCCGCAGGACCTTCTGAGCGTCTCGCCGGAAAAGGTCTTGAACATGAAGGTGGACATGACCATCGTCGGCGGCAAAGTGCTGTACGAACGAACGTAACAGGCTGCTAAAAAGCTTTGGCAGACTAAAGTCCGCGCTACACGGGAATCGTAAGCCGTTGACTGCACGTGTGGCGTAGGCGCTCTCGCCTGCGATCCTTGACGATGGAAAGGCTTTTTCAGCAGCCCGCTAACGGCGCAATACATTTTCCGATCGCTTCTTTATACGTTCCTTATGCTGGCGGGCATATACTCGCCCTATTAAGGTTGCAGTGCCGCTCTCCACAGTCCCTGACAAAGAGATGGAGCAGAGCAATTCTTCAAACGTTTCGAGCGTAACCGCGCAAGGCGCCATCCTGATTGTGGACGATGACGCCTCCGTTCGGCGCGCCCTTCACATTACGCTGCAGACTCTCGGGTTCAGCACTTCCGAAGCCACCGGTGGAGAGGAAGCGTTGCAATTGGCCCGCGCCGCTCATTATGATGTCGTGCTTTTGGACATCAATATGCCGGGCATGGACGGTGTGGAAACCTGCCGCCAGCTTCGCCGGCTTCTGCCGCGTATCGCGATTCTCATGCTCACGGTTCGCGACAGCGAAGAAGACAAAGTGAGCGCGCTCGAGGCTGGCGCGGACGATTATGTCACTAAGCCTTTCCATATTCGCGAGTTGACAGCGCGAGTTCGTGCTACAGTCCGTCGCCTGCGGGCGCTCGAAGACAACATGCAGGCCGCCATTTGCATTGGGGACATCGAGATGGATCCCGCGCGACGCGAGGTTCATAAGGCGGGTAACGTCATCCACCTGACGCCAAAAGAATTCGATCTCCTGCACTATCTTATGGCCCACGCCGGCTTGCCCATTACACACCGGCGCCTCCTTCAGGCAGTGTGGGGAACCGAGCACGGCGACGAGATTGAATATCTTCGCACTTTCATGCGAGAGCTGCGCAAGAAGATAGAGGATGATCCATCGGCTCCCAAGTATCTGTTGACGGATATTAGGATCGGTTACCGCTTCCGGGAAGCGCCCAAAAAGTAATTCCCAGACTTATGCTTTACTCACGGCTATAGCTCCATACTGCCGTTGGGAGGATAAAGACCCACCTCGATGCGCGGCTGGCTTTATGCCATTTTCATTAATTACTTATGCCGCCCTTAGTTATCCAGATCTTTTGCAAGGTAGATACAAATTTCAGATTGGACACAGTTAACTACTAACTCTACACTCGGGAAACAATCCTATGATTAGCCACTTGATCAGGTCGTCGTTAGTCTCCGTCGCCATACCGGTTTGGATGGCGCTTAATCTTTTTTCCGTGCAGGCTCAATCGCCTCTCGGCGCGCTGCACGGCGTGACAGCGAATCCGGATGGCACGGTGATCCCGTCGGCTGTGGTGGTTGTGCACAGGCCCGGCGACGGCACAGACCTGACCACCATCAGCGGCTTCGATGGCGCTTTCTCGGTGTCGAATCTCAAGCCTGGCCGATACGAGGTCAAAGCCAACAAAAAGGAATTGCACAGCCCCACGGCCACCGTAGATGTGGCCGAGAAACAGGATCTGAAGGTGGATCTCGCGCTGGCCGCGAGCACGGCGGAGCCTCCGGATGCCGGCCTCAGCCCAGCCATAGCGAAGAAGTTTGAAGCTATGGAGGCGCGGATCGAACAGCTCGAAGGTGAGCTGAAAGCCAAGTCCGCACCAGAGCAACCGGTGACGCCCGCGCCGCGCGGAGATCTTGTCGCCACACTCACGAAGGATCCGAGCCAAATCCCCATCCTTGCGGTCCCGCTCGGCAAGCCCGACATGAGCAAAGCGGTGGCTTCTGCCGGCGGGTCAAGTCCGAGCGGACAAACTGAGCAACCTGTATCGGCGCCCGCAGCCCCAGCGGTGGATAACCAGACGCCGTTTGCTTATGGCGACTTCACCTGGCTCAACGGCACACCTCGCAACAAGGACGTGGTGCTCGACACCCCGTTCTTTACTCCCGAAATTCGTTTCGATACCAACTTCATCAACGATTTCAACCAGCCGATCGATCATACGATGGGCGGGTCCACCGAGGAGTTCCGCAACGGCGAATTTCAGATTGAGGACATCGGCATCGGCGGCGATTTCCACTGGCAAAACGTGCGCGGCCGCGTCATGTTCATGGATGGCCTGTTTGCGGTCACTACGCCTCGCAACGACGCCAGTTCGGCGACGGGCAATGGGGCGGGAAATACCGGAGGAGTCGGTCAATGGGATCTCCAGAATGCCTACAAGTACGTCTCGGAAGCTTACGGCGGTTATCACTTCAACGTCCAGCATGGGCTGAACATCGACGCGGGTATTTTCGTGTCGTACATCGGGCTGTTCAGTTACTACAATTTCGATAATTGGGTCTATCAGCCGTCCTATGTGTCGTCTAACACGCCGTGGTTCTTCAATGGCATGCGTGTTCAGTGGTTTCCCACCAACAAATTGAAAATCGAGCCCTGGGTCATCAATGGTTGGCAGTCCTATGCCAAGTACAACGGTCACCTCGGCCTGGGCGGGCAGCTTCTGTGGGAGCCCAAAGAGTGGTTCAAGTTTGTCGGGAACCAGTATGGCTTCGGCGAGGATAACCTGGGCCTTCCCCATACGCAGCGCATCCACACGGATGACAGCATCGAAGTCAGATACTACAACCATCCCGAGAGCAGCGGCCTCGATAAGATGGCGTTCTCTCTCACCGGTGACGCCGGTTGCCAATACGGAGGTGGAATCACCTGCCATGGCGGCCCCAACAAGAGTTCGTTCCTTGGGTGGATGCTATACAATCGCTGGTGGTTTCACAAAGATGTCTTTGCGATCACGCTCGGCGGTGGCGAAATGAACAACGCGGGACGGTATCTCACGCTGCTGCCTCCCATCGATGGCGCTTGGGCAGCGGTGGGTAGCGCTTACTTCCCTGAAGCCCCGGGCAGTACGGCTTTCATGTATGACGGCACCCTCACCTTCCATTACATGCCGAAGCAATATCTCACCTGGTGGGCGGAACTTGGTTATCGCCATTCGAACGTGCCTTACTTCTCTGGCCGCGGCGGCATCACGCCTCCCGGCGGTAACAACGGATTGCCGCAATACTTTACCTGCATGAACGGAACGTCGGCCGGCACGGGAAACTTAGCAGCCGCGCAAGCAGCTTGCGGTGGCGCGAATGACGTATGGTTCCCGGATCTTCGCGAAAGCACGTCGTCGCTTGGGTTCGGCGTCATGGTGAAGTTCTAAGGTTCCTGTCAATCAGAGGGCTCCATGCGTCGACTAAAATTCCAGTATTGGCTGATTCCTTCCCTAGCGTTCTTGCTGATAGCGCAAGAACCAGCCTGGCAGAACAAGCCCGTCGCGACCTGGACCGATGAGGATGCGCAACAGATCCTGGGACACTCTCCCTGGGCGAAGACGGTGCTTGCGGGCATAGCACGCCGGCAAACCGAGGACGAACGCCGGGAGGGTGGAAACATGGGCCAGCCTACCGGCGTCGGCTACGACGGCGTACAGGATAGGAAAATCCCCATCAAACAGGCCATCGGCAATCCATTCATCCCAGGCAAACCCTTGCCATCTACCGCGCCCACCATCCAATTATTGGTGCGCTGGGAGAGCGCTCTTCCAGTCCGCGCGGCGGAATTCAAGGCCCATGAAGATCCGCCACCTACTTTGTCTGACAACGGCTACACCATTGCCGTCTATGGCGTTCCAGCCAGCTTTGCGAAAGGCGATCCAACCAGCCTGGGAAAACCTCTCAAGGAGTCGGCTGCTCTCAAGCGCGAGGGCAAGAAAGACGTCCTGCCATCCAGAGTGGAGGTATTTCAGTTGGAGAACAGCGTAGTGGTAACGTACTTATTCCCGCTGTCGGCTGAAATCAGCAAGAAAGACGACGTCGTCGAGTTTAGCGCGCTCATCGGACGCCTTCAGGTATCGCAACACTTTCTGGTTGCGGCGATGCAGTTTCAAGGCAAGCTCGAACTCTGAGACTACGCCATCAATTCCACTCTTCCATCGGGTAAACTGAGTGAACCGCACTCACAAAGGATTCCCGATGTCATCCATCAAGCTCCTACCGCTGCTATTCGTCGCGCTCTGTTCAGCCCGCGCTCAAGAGCAGGCCATCGGCGTCCCGGTTCCTCCCTTGGGCGCCGGTCCGTTCGTGCTCGACACTGCGGAGCAACATAGAATTCGAGTCACCGTCGTAACCAAAGGCCTGGTGCATCCTTGGGGTCTGGCGTTTTTGCCGGATGGCGGCCTGCTGGTCACCGAGCGTCCCGGCCGGCTTCGCATCATACACAACGGAGTGCTGGACCCCAAGCCCCTCGGCGGCGTGCCGGGCGTTAGGACCAACGGCAACGGCGGCCTCATGGATGTCGCACTGCATCCCCGCTTCGCTGAGAATCATCTGGTCTATCTCACCTACGACAAGCCAGTCGACAATAACAAAGGCGCCCCAACCATTGCGCGTGGAAGGTTGGAATCGAGCGTTCTCACCGAGGTGCGCGATATTCTGATCACCGACGCTTATGAGGGCACCGGCGGACTGAGCGGACGCATCGCATTTGGCCGCGATGGGACGCTCTTCATGGCCACCGGTGGCAACGTCGGTTGGGTGGCGCAGGAGCCCGGCAGTCTCCGGGGCAAGATTCTCCGCGTGCGCGACGATGGATCGGTGCCGCCCGACAATCCTTTCGTCGGACGCGCGGGTTACAGGCCTGAGATCTACTCGCTCGGACATCGCAATTCTTTGGGTCTCATTGTTCATCCTGTGACGGGCGCATTATGGAACAACGAAAATGGCCCCAACGGCGGAGATGAGATCAACATCATCCTCCCTGGCCGCAACTACGGATGGCCCGTCGTTAGCTTCGGGCGCGACTACGCCGGCCCGCGCATTTCAGAAAGCCCGACCCACGAAGGCATGGAGAATCCTCTGGTGGTGTGGATTCCGTCCATCGCCGTCGCCGGGATGACCGTGTATACCGGCGATCTTTTTCCCAAGTGGAAGGGCAACGTTTTCGTAGGTTCCATGCGTACCGGCGAAATCCCCGGCACTGGTCATCTGGAGCGCATCGTGTTCAATGAACAGACTCAGGAGATGCGCCGCGAATCGCTCCTGGGCGAATTGAGGCAAAGAATTCGCGAAGTCCGCCAAGGGCCCGATGGGTTCCTCTATCTGCTGACGGACGAAGATGACGGCGCCGTTTTGCGAATTGAGCCTGCGCAGTAAGCCTACTGCGTGGATTTTACGATAGCCACGCTAGTCGTCGGCTTTAGCTCCACGCGATACGCTTGATACGGCACTTTGCCCAGATTTTCCACCGAGTGCAGCGGCTGGCTGCTGGGGTCGTAGGTCACTTGCAATTCCTTCAACTCCGGGCGAGCTGTTTTCTTGCCGTCCTTTAGAAAGCGCTGGGAAGGCGGCAGGCTGAAATAGACAACCACAGCCGGCCAGGTGTGGGTGTGCCACGGTTCCTTCTCGCCGGGAGGGATTCTGACGCTGAGTACGCGGACGTAAGCGTTTTCGAGGACGACCGTCATATTGGGATCGTGGATCTTGACGGCGTCTGTGTCGGGCAAATCCGCGGCGGGCGCAGGTTGGCAGTCCACATTCTTGATCTCAATGAGCAGATTGTGCCGGTCGCGATCGCTGCTCTCGAATCCTTTGGAAGGCCCTCCCTGGGACCAGCGGATGTTCACGGTTTTCCAGGGCTCGTTGAGACCTGAGGTCTGTTCGAAAAATACGCTCGGCCAGGGGTGTGTGTGCGGCGGTTCGTGGCTGTGTAACGGGACTCTCGCCTCAAGCACGCGCACCGCGTCGTTCTCGAGAATCACCTTGTGATGCTCTGGCGCCGCAGCCACGGCATCCGTTGAGTCCGGCTTGATAACGCCGCAGCCAGAGGCGGCTTGCAAACCGCCTGGCAGAAGCAGCGTGACGAAGGTCAACGAGTAAAGTACGCATGAGCGATTCATTTGTGCACCTCCGAATCCAATCCAAACGCCAGTAAAACGTTGCCCGGCAGACCGCCTCGCGCCGGGTAGCCGGAAATTGCGAACAGCATTCCGCCCGCCACCACCGGGCCGGCCACATCCATTGCTCCACCACGGCCTGGAACGCCATTCACGGTCTGATACTCGCGCGCCGTGTCGTAGTCCCAGATGATCTTGCCGTCGGAAGTAGAATAGCCGCGCAAGTGACCATCTGCCGCGCCAGACCACACCACACCGGGAATCGCCGTGACGGCGGCCGATTGCGCCGGGCTGCACGGCCGGCGATCGCCACAACCGGGCGGCGGAGTCTGCCACATGCGTTCGCCGTTGTCCACCCGAAACGCGAACAATCCCCCGCCCTTGGTGGGGTCCAGATTGTTATCGCGATCGTTGCTGCCGGGTTTGCGGTCCACTTCGAAACGGACGTCGGACAGCGCTACATATACGTTGCGCCCATCGGTAGCCGAGCCCCACTCGATCCCGCCCACCGTGCCGCCTTCGCCAATCCGCGCTTTCCATAAAATCTCGCCGCGCTTGTCTGGATCCACGGCGTAGACCACCGCCGACTTCTGCCCGAGCAGCAGCGCCCGCTTCGAGTTGGGAAGCGAGACCAGGATGGCCGACGAGGCGAAATCAAAATCGGGACCTTCTGAATTCGGGCAATTCACTTTGCCGGAAAGCTGGCACGAACTGTTCCACGCGTCTTTTGCGGTGAATTGCTTGGACCAAAGAATTTCGCCGCTGGACATGCGCAAAGCGAGGACAGCATCGCTCATCGCCGTCGGCGGATCGGAATAATTGTCGCCAGTGGTCACATACATTACGCCGCGATCAAGATCCAGCACCGGCGCGGTCCACACCCCTACTCCCGACGGCCCCCAGGCCTCAGCGCCCTGCTTGGTCTTCGGCCGAGCCTTGGCCGCTTCCGGAATCATGTAGGTCTTCCACACGGTCTTTCCGGTGGCGACATCGAGCGCCGATTCGCTGCCTCGAAACGTGCAGCACAAGTAACCCGGTGAAACCGACATTGACTCCTCGCGCGAAGCCGACCCGACAAACAGGCGGCCCTTAAAAAATACCGGTGTCGCAGTGACTGTGGATGCCGGATGCTCGTCCGGACGCACCTTCCATAACTGTTTCCCGGATTTTGCGTCCAGCGCATACACAAACCCGGCGGAATCGCCGAAGAAAATCGCGGGATTGCTGCCATCGTCTCCCATCGTGATGCCCGATCGCACCTGCGATTGCACAGTCGTCGACCAGAACACGCAACCGGTCCGCATGTCGAGTGCGTAGACGCTACCGTCCTGTCCGCCTGCGAATACTCTGCCTCCGGAGACGGCGGGCTGCGAGCGCATGGTGGACGTGTCCGGGAATGCGAATGTCCACTTCAGTTTCAGCCGCGGCAAGTCTTCCGCGGATAAGCCAGCATCTTTCGCCGATTGGAACCTGGTGTTGGCGAGATCGCCTCCCCAGCTGGCCCACGCTGCACCATCGCCAGGCGTCGCGCCGGCCGGACACAGATTCGCGATTTCCTCGCGCTTCCGTTCCAGCGTCACGGCCGCTCCCAGGAAAGTTGCGATCCTCTGGCGTTCGTCAGCCGAAAGTGGCGCTGCCTGCTGCTTCATGACACCGCTTTCGAGCGTTCTCTGAATCGCCGCCGGCGTCATGGATTTCAGCGCCGAAATTTGTGGAATCCGCCCTCCGGCTCCGGCCTCGGAGCTGTGGCAGGATGCACAGTTCTTTTGAAAAAGCTGCGCGGCGTAAGGATCGTCGGCCGCAAACGCAGCCATGGAAGCGAACATGACGAGCCAACAAAGTCTCATACGGGGGTCCTCACTTCCCTACCATATGTTCTACGTCTTTCTCGTTCTCGTTGCAGACATACTCGCCCACGTCATCGCTGGTATCCAGATCCGAGGCTCGCCGGATTTTCCAGGGCTTGGCATACGTTCCTGGATCATCGATGGTGAACTCGATTTCCAGATGCCCGAGATCGGGCCGCCGAAAACGCTCGGTTACGTGCATCACTTCGGTGTGCGGGTGACCCTGGGCATCCAGCCACGATCGCGCGTCAAACCCCACCGTATCGATCACCAGGGTGTCGCCTTCCCAATGTCCGATCGAATGTCCCATCCATGCAGGATTCGGATCCTTGGGATGCCCGCGGCCATCCAAAAAAACCTGGCGATGGCTCGGGATGTCGTCCTCAAAGAGCATCACCAGCAGGCTGGGCGTTTGAACCAGTCTATAAGGAAACAAGGCCCCCGCGTTGGTGATGCCGCGCGGAAGGCAGTGCGCTCCGGGCGCGTCCTTCTGGTTATTTGCAGCTCGTTCCTGAAGCAACTTTTCCGCCCAGGGCAGAGGCTCAGGCTTGCCGGTATCCACTGCTCTTTGCGCGTACCAGACGCCGGTGAGGTCGGGCTTGCCATCCGCGGTCCGCGGCGTGGGCCCCGCTGGCGCAGCGTGTGGACTCGTTAGATCGATGCGGAATTCGCGGCCGTCTCCGAGCGTACCCAATTGATATTCGAGCAGACGAACGTCCAGGCGGAGCGGCGCTTTGGCGTCCACGGAAACGTTTTGCCGGGTGTACCCGTAGAATCCTGGAGCAGTGACCGACACATCGTACTGGCCCGGTGGCAGCGACGCCAGCGTGTAACCGCCGTTCCCGGATGCCGCAGTCTTGTAAACCGCGCTGGTATTCTTGTTCGTCGCCTGAATCTGCGCGTTCTGGACCGCCTGGCCGTCCGAATCCACTACAGCGCCGGTGATCGTTCCCCCAGACTGCGGATACGCTCCTGTTCGGCAAAGCAACGCAATCCAGCAGAGCATGCCGATCCGAACGGCGAAAGGAACCAGGCGGTTCATGATTGAAGATTATAGTCCACGAATCCGGCTGGCGCGCGCCCGGGGCTGGAGGCTCCGTATATGGTTGGAGGCTCCGTATATGGTTGGAGGCTCTACATAGATTGGAGGCTCTGCATAGAAGAGAGATATGATGTATAGCGCCTAAAGAAAGCGAGGCGCTAATGGCGAGCTCTCCCAGCGCAAGAGACAAGAAGCCTTCGGTCGGCCGGCGGAATTTCCTGAAAGGCACCGTCGGCGGAGCGGCAGCGTTGGTGGCGGCTTCCCACCCTGCGCCCGCGCAACAGCAGGAAGCGGCGCGCTCTGCCACGGCCGCCGTAATTCCGCAGGAGCACGATCCCTCGCCCAGCGTCGAGGTGCTCACCGCGGACCATCCCGGCTCCGATTTCATGGTGGACGTTCTCAAGGCCATCGGATTCGACTATATCTTCGCCAATCCCGGCTCCAGCTTCCGTGGCCTGCATGAATCCATCGTCAACTACGGCGGCAACCATAGCCCGGAGTTCATCACTTGTTGCCATGAGGAATCTTCCGTTGCGATGGCGCATGGCTACTCGAAAATCGAAGGCAAGCCGGTGTGCGTGCTGGCCCACGGAACTGTCGGGCTGCAACACGCGTCCATGGCGGTGTACAACGCGTACGTCGACCGCGCACCCGTCTTCATGGTGATCGGTAATACTGTCGACGCGGCCACGCGCCGTCCGGGTGTCGAGTGGGCTCACAGCGTGCAAGACGCCGGCGTCCTGGTGCGCGATTTCACCAAGTGGGACGACATGCCGGTATCGCTGCAGCACTTCGCGGAATCCGCGGTGCGCGCGTATAAGATGGCCATGACGCCGCCCACCATGCCTGTGCTGCTGGTGGCCGATGGCGACCTGCAGGAAACGCCCATGCGGCCAGGCGAGCAGCCGCACATTCCGAAAATTACTCTGGCCAGCCCGCCTCAAGGCGATTCGGCAGCCGTAGCCGAAGCGGCGCGCCTTCTCGTCGCGGCGGAGAACCCGGTGATCGTCGCGGATCGCTGCGCTCGCACGCCCGCCGGGTTGAAGCTGCTGGTGGAACTCGCCGAAACGCTCCAAGCTCCGGTGATCAATCAGTATGGCCGGATGAATTTCCCCTCGGCCCACCGGCTCAACCAGACGGAGCGCAGCCGCACACTGATTTCGAGCGCGGACGTGATCCTGGGTCTCGAAGTGTGGGACTTTTGGGGCACGGTCAATAATTTCCGCGATCAGCTGCACCGCACTTCGCGTCCGATCGTCAAACCTACCGTCAAACTCATCAGCATCTCTTCCACCGATCTCAATACCAAGAGCAATTATCAGGACTTCCAGCGTTTCTCGGACCTCGATCTTTCCATGGCCGCCGACTCCGAGGCAACCCTTCCGGCGCTCATCGAAGCCTGTAAACGCCTGCTGACCGGTGACCGCAAGAACGCCTTCGACGCTCGCGCCAGGAAACTGGCGGAAGCTCAGCAAGAGGCGCGGGAGCGCATGCTCGCCGAGGCCAGCTACGCCTGGGATGCCAGCCCCATCAGCACGGCCCGTATGGCTGCCGAGATCTGGGCGCAGGTTAAGGATAAGGACTGGTCCCTCGTGTCGAATAACGCCTGGGCGCAGCGTCTGTGGACCTTCGACAAGCACTATCAGTACATCGGAGGATCGGGCGGTGCGGGTGTCGGCTACGGCGCTCCGGCTGCCTTGGGCGCCGCGGTGGCCAACAAGAAATACGGGCGTCTGTCCATCAACATCCAGAATGACGGCGACCTGATGTACGCACCCGGAGTGTTATGGACCAGCGCCCATCACAGCATCCCTCTGTTGAGCGTCATGCACAATAATCGCGCCTATCATCAGGAAGTGATGCACCTGCAGCGCATGGCCAACCGTCATCAGCGCGGCATCACCACCGCCGAAATCGGCACAACCATCAAGAATCCGAATATCGATTACGCGGCCATGGCTCGCAGCATGGGCGTCCATGGGGAGGGTCCCATCACCGATCCTAATGACCTGGCGCCCGCGTTGAAGCGCGCGCTCGAAGCGGTATCGCGCGGCGAACCGGCCCTGGTAGACGTCGTCACCCAACCGCGCTAGGAGCGACCAAGCATGCGTGGACTAATTTTCACCATTCTGACTTCCTGGGCGCTGTTCGCCCAAACACCCACATCCGCTCCGCCGGGAAATGCGCAGAATGGGCGGAAGCTTTTTGAAAACTACGGCTGTTATCAATGTCACGGCCGTGAAGCGCAGGGCGGCCTCGGAACAGGCCCGCGGCTGGGTCCCAAACCGATCGCTTTCGCGGCGGTCCAGCGCTATGTTCGCCAGCCTACCGGGCAAATGCCGCCGTATACGGCCAAGGTGGTTTCCGACAAAGATTTGGCCGACATCTACGCCTTCCTGCAATCGGTGAAGCAACCGCCCGCGGTGAAGCAGATTCCCCTCCTTTCCAACTCGCCACAGTGAGACCTGTGGAGCTTATTTGTGATTTGTCATTTATGATTGGCCAGGGTGGGGCCCAGCATGGAGATGCCGTTCCAGGCGATCTGCACGCCAATGCACATGAGGACGAAAGCGATCACCCGCAAAATGCCGTGAACGGTGGAGGGCGAGACGGCCTTGATCAGTCTTGGCGCGTACGCGTAACAGAAGTACACCGATGCGCTTAACAGAACGGCGGCCAGCACGATGCCGGCATGGCCCTCGGCGGTTTCGATGAGTCCTTTATTGGAAACCCGCGCGCTCAACGTGAGCATCACCACCAACGTGCCTGGTCCGGCAGTGATGGGGAACGTGAACGGATAGAAGATCTTCCCCGCAAGGTCATCGTCGTAATCGCCTGTTGAGCCGTTGGCTCCGATTTCCTGGTTTTTCTTTCGGGTACTCGCGCCGGCATCGCTCTCGAACAGCAGAGACCAGGCTGTCGCGGCTATGATGATTCCTCCCGTCACTTGCACCACCGGCAGCGAGATGCCGAAAAAGCTAAGCAGCAGCGAACCCAGAAACTCGATGACCATCAGGAACAGGATGGTCGCCATGGCTATCTTGCGGGCTAATTGCCGATAAACCGCGGCCGATTCATCGCCGACCAAACCCAGAAAAATCAAGGCTGAACCAATCGGATTGATCAGGGGAAGCAAGGCGGTAAACGCCAGCAGGAACGATATCCAAACCGACTTCGGCTGCATGTTCTCGGATTGTACCTTGGCCCATCCGAAAGAGTGCTGGAACAGTTCTAACGTCGCCCGCGCCGGCGCAGGCCGTCAGTAGTGGCAGGCAGCGCCTTCGCAAGAGTTGACTACCACCTTCGACGGCGGGCGGCCGCGATTTGTCGCAACATTAATTTCAGCGCTCATTCGGCGGCCCTTCAGCGAGACGTTGCCATGTTGTGTCTCGTCTTGTCCCGGAATCACGATTTCGTAGTCAAAGCGATGCGGAGCTTTACTGTCGTTCAGAAATTGCAGTGCCAACAAGGTATCACCCGTGATTTCGTAACGATATTCCGTGGTGGCGTCCGTGCTTGGTATCCAATCCGACCACTGAAAAAACTGTTGCGCTCCAGCGCCCACCGTGAGAGCGAAAAAGAGTGCGATCGAAATAGGCTTCATGCGCGCTTTTAACTATAGCCATACTTGCACAAGCTGTGCAGAATGACATAGTCCCGCGACACCGGATCCACCGAGCGGATCGTCGTTAAGGCTGAATACTGCTTCAGAACGTAAAGCGCGCCACGATTTGTCCCGTTCTCGGAAGCGTTGTAAGGAGCCCGGTGGCGAGTCCTGTGGCGGCGGAGGTGCTCGTCCCCCCGCCGTTAAACTCGTTGACGAAGCCGTAGCCTCCAGATAACGCTCCGCTGGTGGATCCCTTGACCGGGAAGGGGTTTTGGTACGCTGCCGGCGTATAAGCACCGGAGGGGTAGCCAGAAACCGGCACCGAGTAGAACACGCGATTAAACGGGTTCTGGAACTCCGCCCGGATCTGGAAGTTGTACTTCTCCTTGATCCGGAAATTTCGCCCGACGCTGAGATTTTCAGCCGGTTGCCGCTGCCACCGGTTGTTGATGTAGTACGGTGCGGAGACCCCGAACGTGCCCGCAGGCGCGTCAGTCCACGCTTTGGGATTCAGCACCAGCGTTTTGGTCGGGTCGAAGTGCGAGTTCGGATTAAAACCCGGCGCGAAGAAAGACTGCCCCGGAACGTAGTTTTCCAGGCCGTCGGGTGCGCTGAATACCGCCGGGTTATCCTGCGTACCGACACCCAACTGATACAGGAAGTTGTTTTCGGAAGCGGGCGTTTGAAGCAGCACACCGCTCTGATAGCGCAGCACGCCGCCGAAGGTCCAATCGCGGGCCAGCCAGCTAAGAAGCCTGCCGCCACCGTTCGTGAAGCCCTCCCACTTCTGCGTGGTGTAGTTGAACGTGGTCGTCAGCACCTGCGGCTCGTCGCAACTGCAAAGCTGCTTGTTTTGCATACGGTTGTTGACGTCGTTGACGACCACCTGGCCAGCCGTAAAGTACGGCGTGGCAGAGGTGGTGCCCAGGATCAAGGTCTTCTGGAATGTATAGGACCCCGCTACGGTCAACCCGTGAGAATAACGCTTGGTCAGCTTCACCTGAAGCGAATCGTACCAGGTATCACCGAGCGGCGGTCCCAGGAAGGGAGGAACACCGATCCACTGCGGATGGGGCCGCAGAGCCTGGTTCAAAGGTTCATAGTCCGGGAATCCCGGATACACATTATTCGGATTCGCCAGCGCTGGAAACGCAGCGATCACCGCCGGGCTGCTGATCGGCTGGGTGAGCAAGCCGAGCTGTGCCGGGTTGTGGACATTGATTCCCGTGGTGTTCCCGTACTGCCGCTCGGCCAGCAGCCCTGCCGGGGTAAGTCCATTCTCGACTTCGGGGTCCAGGTCCGGCGCTGTAAACCATGCGCCGCGGTTGCCTACGTAGGCGGCTTCCAGCACCAGGCTGGGGAGGATTTGGCGCTGCAGCCCGATGCTCCAATTGAAAATGCGCGGCAGCCGTCCCGTGCCCTTGTCGATCGTAATGAACGGCGAATCGATCGGTTTGCACGGAGTCGAGAAAGCAGGCGGCGCGCCGCAACCCGAACTGGAAGTCTGTGACGGGAAAGCCGCGCCGCTCAGGGGCGCCGTGAGTGGTCCATTGCCGTAGATGTTGCCGGGGGCAAAGGGATTTCCATTGTGGAAATAGATCGCGCCGGCGCCGGATCCACCAAGGCCCTGGCCCGTTCCCTCCGGGGCTCCCAGGGCATAGAAGTCGGCATCGGTACCCGACAAGCCGGCGTTGCCGCCGGAGGTGGCGTAAGAGATGCCCCCGCCCGCGCGGAACACGGTCTTGGAATCGATCTGGTAGGCCACTCCGAGGCGCGGTCCAAACGCGAAGGGATAATTCTGGTTGTACTGCTTCTGATAGACCACCAGTCCGTTCAGCGGGGTGGTGGAATCCGCTGGAATCAGGTTCGGGTTCGGGTCCTGGAAGTTGGCGCTCTGCATGCGCCCGTGCTCCTCCTCCAGCAGCGTGGAATAATCCCAGCGGATACCCAGCTCCAGGCTGAGCTTACGGGTAACCTTCCAGCTATCCTGCGCAAAGAAACCCAATTGATGTCTGCCCAGCCGAGTATCGGTAATCGCGGAAGCGTTCAGATTGTCCACCGATCCCAACAGGTAGCTGGCATAGGGGTTTCCGGACGTAAAGACCGAGCTGGGGCCGATGGCGGGGCTGGTATACTCCCAGGGATTCTGGGTCTCTTCGTAGCCGAAGGTATAGAGCGCGTTGGCGCGGCTGGAACTCTGCGTGGGGAAACCTTCCACCACCATCTCCCCCCCAAATTTGAACGTGTGGTTCCCTTTCACCCAGGTCAGGTTGATGTTCGCCGTCGGCTTGTACTCCTTCTCATCCTGATCCGCGGCGAAGCCGACGCCGGGCGTGGGAGCGAAGAACCCGGCGCCCAGATTCATGCCACCCTCAAAGAAGCTGGACAAGCCTGCCACCTGAGGCATGATGTTATTTGCCGGGTACTGCTGGTTGGGCGCCCAACCCAGGACCTGGCCTGCGTTAAAGGACGGCGGATACTGGTCCGCGTTGAAGTAAAGAAGACCGACGCCCATATGCAGCAACAGGGTGGGCGTAAGGGTGTCGTCGAAATTTCCGCGGATGGTTTGCGCCCTTGTGTTCTGGGGCGTGGCCGGCGACAGTTCCTCCGCGAATCCATTCGAATTGGGCGAATAGGTGGCCGTCTGGGAATAGTATCCGGATATTTTTATTTTCGAGCTCAGGTTCTGATCGATCTTTATCGAGGGAATCGTGGTGTGCCGGTAGTTGGAGTAGGCCGGCTGAACGGAGTTGTTCACCAGTCCGCCCTGGGTGGGCTTGATGAACAGCGACTGATACGCGAGCGCGGACGAATCCATCCTGCTGTACGGAATAATGTTATTCGGAAACGGGTCTTCGACGATCCCCGATCCTAGCGCCCCGCCATTCACATAATGGGCTGTTTGTGGGTCGAACAACTCGCCAATCAAGTCCACCTGGCCCGTCGGAGAGGGTGTGCCGAACCCCGCAGTCAAGAAGGGACCTAACGGATTCTCAATGTTACCCGGATTCGGCTGGCCGTTTGCCAGCGTGGGACCGAAGTTTGCACCCCGGGGATCCGCTCCCGTCCATTGAGGCATGGGCGCGGTAGCAATCAGATTAGTCACAGTCACGCTCTGGCGGAACTGCTCGAAATTGAAGAAAAAGAATGTCTTGTCTTTACCGTTGTACAGTTTCGGAATGCTGATCGGTCCACCCAGTGTAAATCCGTAGTCGTTCCGGTTCAATGGGTTCCTGACCAGACCGGTACCGTCCGGGTTGATTGTGAACGGTATGCCCGCGTTCAGATCCGCGTTCTGGAAATAGTCGTAACCGGAGCCGTGGTACTGATTGGTGCCCGACTTCATAGTGAAATTGATATATCCACCGCCAACCTGGCCGTACTCAGCCGCGAAATTGCTGGTCTGGACGGACACTTCCTGAATGGCGTCCACACTTGGCTGGGTTGCCTGGCTCGCATTTTGCATAAAGCCGTTGGTGGAGTCCTGGCCTTCCACTCGAATAGCTTGCGAACCGGACGGCAGGCCGTTGACGCGAACCTCAACATCGGAAGTGAAATTCGCTCCCGGCAGGGTGTTCAGAACCGACAGCGGGTCACGAACGTTGCCCATCCCCTCGCTGCCGCTCCCGTTCAAACTGAAGATAGGGATATTATTCGCGTCGGTGTAATCAATCTGATGGCTCACTTCGCCGCTTTCCGTCTTCAACAGCGCGGCTTCGGTGCTGACCGTGATGGACTCGGTGGCAGCTCCCACCTCAAGGTTCGCATCCGCGCGCATAGTCTCGGCCACCTGGACGGTCAGGCCCTGTCGGATATACTTTTTGAAACCCGGGGCCGCCACCGTCAGCTCATAGCTGCCTGCAGGCAGGTTGGCGAGGGTGTAATTGCCTGTACCTGTGGTAGCTGCGTTATACACTTCGCCGGTTGCGGCGTTCTTCGCCTCAATGGTGGCGTTGGGGACCACGGCGCCTGACACGTCCAGAACGGTACCTGTGATAGTGCCGCGATCAGTTTGAGCAAACGCTACAACGGCAAAAAGGAATAGGGCTACCACCCCCGCTACTTGGCGCATGCAGATTCTCCCCCCTCAACAAACTGGTCAGACCCATACCCTTAGCATCGGCCGCCATTAAATACTGGTGTGGAGCTTATATCAAGTTACAGAGCGGGTCAATGATTTCGAGAAAAATTGACGCACGTTTGATTTTTTGCAAAGGGAGTTTATGCGGGCGTTTTGACGCGAGGAAGGTTTGGCTCCCAAGCGAACGAAGCCGAAAAATCCCGCCGAATCTGCATGCAGACTGTAAAACATTCGGTTTCAAAATGTTCTGGACTGCGGGACGTCAATGGCAGGGCTGGCCAGTACCTTCGCGCAGATTCACAATCCGATTCACCACCGTCTCCGGCCACGCCTCGCATTCCCCGGCCAGCCAATGGACCTGAATGCGATCCACGTCGGTGTCTTTCCCCAGACCGAAATGTACTCGGGCGTCGTTGGCGGCGAGATAACTGCCATCGCCCCTCACCCAGCGTCTGACGCGTGTGCCGGTCTTTGTGCCGTTCTTGCGCACCAGTTCCACCACGCTTCCGTATCCGGATCGATTGGTGCGGGTTCCCTCCAGATGAACCAGAATCCAATGACCGCGGTCCGGCACGATGTTCAACAGCAGGTGCGCGGGCCCGTTGTTGGTAGTGACCAGAATATCCATCCCGCCGTCGTTGTTCACGTCACCGAAAACCGCCGCGCGGCTGACCTCCACGGGCTCGAGAGCCGGGCCCGCTGCAGCTGTGATGTCCTCGAATCCCTTTCCCGGGCCTCGGTTGCGCAGCAACAAGTTGCGTTGACGGTATGGAAACTTCTCGCCCTGCTGCGTCGCCATGGCAGCCACCGCTCCATCGGCGCTGAAAAAATCCAGGAGTCCGCGATTTTCCATATCCAACAAGCCGACGCCAAAGCCACTGTACGGCAGGGAAATGTGGGATAGTCCGCTTTGCTCGGTGGCATCCACGAATTCTCCGTTCGGCTGCCGCTGGAACACGGTGAATGACTCGGTGGGAAGGTTGGTGACGATCAACGCTTCTCCGCCGTCGCCGTAGATGTCTCCGGCCGCGATGCCCATGCCGGCCCTCGGCTGTCCGTCCGAAGCGTAGGCTAGCCCGTGCGTCAGGCCCTCCTCGTGAAATACCCGGTCACTTGGTTTCGACTGCGGCGTGCGCGGCGAGCTGATCCAGAGATGATTGGCCGCGCCATCGTTGGCCACCATGAAACCCGGATATCCATCCGTACCGAAATCTCCGGTCAGGATGCCCAGCCCCGGCCCCCGTTTGGCGTTCAGGCCCGCCTCTTCCGTCACGTCTTTGAAGCGCCCGTTTCCCAGGTTGTGAAAAAGCTGCGTCACGGTTCGTTTAAATGGCTTCGGCCCGCAATAGTCTTTTGCACCCTGCGGCAAATAACAAGGCCCGCCAAAAAACTCCACGTAGTGAACCACCACCAGATCGAGCAGACCGTCCCGATCGTAGTCCATAAATGCCGCACTGGTGGACCACCCGGATGAGGCCACTCCGGCCGCTGCGGTCACATCCGTAAAAGTGCCGTTTCCATTGTTGTGATAGAGAATGTTGCTCCCGTAATTTGTGACATAGAGATCGGTGTAGCCGTCGTTATCGTAGTCGCCGGCCGCGACGCCCATGCCTTGATCGGCGTGTCCCAGACCGGCCGATTCGGTAACGTCGGTGAAGCTGAGTTTGCCGCTGGGATTCAGGTTATTGCGGAACAGGCGGTTGCCGGGTTTCCATCCCGCGGGCACCGGGACCAGAGCTTTGCCCCCAGGGTCGACCGGATAGCCCTGGACCAGAAAAACATCTAGGTCCCCGTCATTGTCGTAGTCGATCAGCGCGGCTCCGGACCCCATCACTTCAGGTAATAAGTATTCTCCGGTTGCGCCGGAATACTGCCAGAAGTCGATCCCACTCTGTCTGGCGACATCTTCGAAGAGGGGAGCGCTATGCGGCGAGGGGGGCTTGCACGAGAGGCAAAGGCCGACCAGTGGGCCAATCAGCGGGAGCAGCAACCACCCCGATTTCACTTGCAACGGAAACCCACAGGGGTATAATATCGAGTCAAATTGTGAAGCGGGTAGCGGGGATAATCAGCGTAGGGACGTTAGCCGCGCTATCGGCTGGGGTGTTCGGGGTTTTCACTGTTTCCTGCGCCCGCCCCATTCCGCCGGTTCCCTCCGTTTCACTCGATGGTCTGGACGCGGACGTTCGCGCTGCCATCGAGAAGGCTCGGGACGAGGCCGTGGCCCAGGCCGGCAGTGGGCAAGCTTCGGGACGCTTCGGCATGGTGCTCGAAGCCAATACGCTTTATTTGCCGGCCGCGCTGGCCTTTGAACGGGCCATTCGTCTGGACCCCAAAGAATTCGCATGGCGATATTATCTGGCTCTGTCGCAGGAAAATGCGGCCAAGCCGGAACAAGCACTGGCAGCGGTTTCTGAAGCCTTGCGTATCCGTCCGGACTATACACCCGCCGTCCTGAAGCGCGGATCGCTGCTCCTGAAACTGGGACGTTTCGAGGAAAGCGATGCTGTGCTCGAGCCGCTGCTGAGGCAAAATCCCGGCTCGGCCGAGACTCTCTACACCCTCGGGCGGCTGAAGTTCGCGCAGGGGGATTTCACTCGCGCCGAAGACCTCTACCGCCGGGCGTCGCAGGCGTACCCCACTTATGGGGCCGCATGGTTCGGCCTGGCCGAAGCCGGAAGAAGACTGGGGCACAACGAAGAGTCTGAGAAAGACTTCCGATTGGCGGAGAGTTACAAAGACCGAATTCCGCCGTCGGACGACCAGCTACTCCGCGATGTCTTGAAGCTGGCCACCGGTATCGAAAATCGCCTGGCGGAGGCCAAGCGGCTCATGGATCGGAGACAGTTCGATGAGGCATCGCGGATTTACAAGCAGGTTCTGACTACCCATCCGGAGAACCCGGATTGCCTGGTGAACCTGCTATACATGGCTCAGTTCCCGAACCAGTCGTCTCCCGAAGAAGTGGAGGCCCTGTACGCCACTGCCAGCCGGGTCAGCCCTGACATTCCACAGGTCTATCTGTACTACGGCACCGCGCTGGCCAGCCAGGGCAAATATGCAGAGGCCGCCGCTGCGATCCAAAAAGGGATTGCATTGAAACCCGACGACGGGGAGGCTCAGGCATGGTTCGCGGACATAATGATGAGGCAGCATCGGCCTGCCGAGGCCATCGAACATTATCGCCGCGCGCTGGCGGTGGATCCTTCCTTTCGTCCGGCCCGGCTGATGCTGGCGCAACTCTTGATCAATACCGGCCGCAGCCGCGAAGCCATTCCCGTCTTGCTCCCGGCCCTGCAGCGGAATGACAAGGCCACGCCCGTCTTCCTGATGACTCTGGCGCAGGCTTATGCCAACACCGGAGACCCGGCCAAGGCCATCGAGCGTCTCAAGCAAGCCCGGCCGCTGGTGCTCCAGTCAGGCCCTCCCAATCTATTGGCGCAAATTGACCAGGGGTTGGCGCAATTGGGATCACGCCCCTGACAGCGTGGCACGACTAGCAGGGTGCTGAAAAAGCCTTTCCATCGTCGAGGATCGCAGGCGAGAGCGCCTACGCCACACGTGCAGTCAACGGTTTACGATTCCCGTGTAGCGCGGACTTTAGTCTGCCAAGGCTTTTTCAGCAGCCTGCTAGGTCTCATCGCTTCAAGCCGCGACGGTGGCGGCGGCAGTAACGAACTTCAGAAGGTCGGCGTTGATAGTGTCCGCTTCCGTGGTAGGCATTCCGTGCGGGAAACCCTTATAGCTTATAAACGTTCCGTTCTTCAGCAACTCAGCGGACCGCGGGCCGGCGGCGACATAAGGCACTATCTGATCGTCCTCACTATGCATGACCAAGACCGGGACCTTGATCTTTTTGAGATCTTCGGTAAAATCCGTTTGGGAAAAGGCCACGATACCGTCGTAATGCGCTTTGGCTCCGCCCATCATGCCCTGACGCCACCAATTTTCGATGACCGCCTCTGAGGCTTTCGCGCCAGGCCGGTTGTAGCCATAGAAAGGCCCCGATGGCAGGTCGCGATAAAATTGCGAACGATTGGCGGCGAGTTGCGCCTGCAGACCATCGAACACTTCCTTGGGAAGGCCCAGCGGATTGGCAGCCGTCTTCACCATGAGCGGCGGCACCGCACTGATCAGCGCCGCTTTGCTGACCCGGCTTTCGCCATGCCGAGCCAAATAGCGCGTCACCTCGCCGCCCCCGGTGGAATGGCCAACATGGATGGCATTTTTCAGGTCGAGATGCGCAGTGAGAGCTGCCAGGTCGTCGGCATAATGGTCCATATCGTGGCCATCCGCGGTCTGGGTCGACCGGCCGTGCCCACGGCGATCATGGGCGATCACCCTATAGCCGCGATGCAAGAAGAACAACATCTGGTTGTCCCAATCGTCCGCGCTGAGCGGCCAACCGTGGCTGAAAACTACAGGCTGTCCTTTACCCCAGTCCTTGTAGTAGATCTCTGTACCGTCTTTCGTCGTGATAGTGGGCATGAAATTTAGCGAATCTCCGCTATCAAGCTTGGGGCATCGCGGAGAGGAATACGTCACCAGATGGAGTGAACCTTTACTACCACGAAGGATTGCGCAAGAAATACCCAATCTTGGGTAGCCACAAGTATCATGTATCTCGGTGCTGTTCCCGTCCATCCGTTCACAAACTTCCGCCCGCTCTTTCTATTTCCCCTTCAACAAACTATGCCGGCCCGTCCCTGAGCCGCGTCCGCGCCCGTGTTAATCCGGTGACCGAGATGTACAAATGGCAACCGCGGCCCTTGCCCAAGCATCGGATCCGGCCCAACGCTGGCTAGCCCGCCGAAGCGCGTGCCCCCAGCCCGACGCAGCAAAAACAGGCTCGCCAGCGCCTGCCCTGCGGGCGAACTCCTCAGAAGCGCACAGGCCGCCGAGTGCGGCCCCAAAAGAAAAAGGAACGAGCCCGGCGCCGCACTCCGTTTCGCGCGAGCTCCTCATACGCCATCAGCGCAAAGGACTTCCCTGGGACCCCGAGGTTTTTTCAAGCGAAGCTGGCTTCGTTTTTTCAAAAGAAAGAGTCGAGCGCCACGCACAACACCGCATCCGTCTGAACCCGGCCTATTACGCCCCCACGCCCCGCCCGCAGGCGTCCAGCGTCAAGAACGCTGCCTCCACTGGCGTATAATGATCCCGCCGGAGACAACCCATCATGCATTTCGCCCGCGCGAAGTTCGCGAAGGTCAAGTTCGCGAAGGTCTTGCGCCGGACCGCGTATCCAGTGGCAGTCGCTGTCCTCGGCCTGATCCTGTTTTCGCGTGTCGCGCGAACGGGAGACGACGCGAACGCCGTTCCAGTGCGGCTGATCGTCGTCAATTCAGCCGAAGATGCGCAGGCGATTCTGGATCGCCTGAAGGCGGGAGCCGACTTCGCCGTTCTCGCGCGGGAACAGTCCGTGGATCCCACATCGGCCGGCGGCGGCTTCCTGGGGAAGATCGATCCCGCTTCGCTGCGCGACGAATTGAGAGACGGGCTGCGCGCGGTACCGCCTGGGCAGCTTTCGAGGATCGTCAAATTACCAACCGGTTATGCGATTCTCCAGGTGTTGACGGATTCACAGGCCGCGGATCTAGGGAGTGCTGACCGCGCCCTCCAAGCCGCCATCCGGGCAGAAGGCAGCATAAGGCTGGCACCGCTCGTGGGCGGACAAGAGGAGGCCATGTCGCGTTTGTTCCAGCGCGCCATGCCGGAGGCCTGGAGCCAGGACTTGCGTGCCGTCTGCAATGCCTACCATCAATCGCCGTTAATGCTGATGAAGGAGCTGGACGCGCTGGTGGACCCTGCGAACAAAGCGAGCCCGCTGAACTCCAAGTCCGCAAAGCCGAACGACCTGCTGGATGTTTACATGACCAGGGGACAGCTCTACGCTTACCGGGGCGATATGGCCCACGCTGTCGCGGAGTGGGAGATCGCGTATCGAATTGCCTCATCGGACGTTCCACGAGCCATGCCGCTGATGGAAGAAGTGCTCGGGGTCGGTTACCTGCACAAATCCGAGATGGACAACGACGTTTATCGCCATCCGGGTGAGCGCTGCATTTTTCCCATTCGTCCCGATCTCCATTTCACGCAAACCGCCGCCTCGGCGAAAGCCATTGAGTATTTCACGAAATACCTCGACCGTAAGCCCGATGATCTCGAAGTGAAATGGCTGCTGAACCTGGTTTACATGACGCTCGGGAAACACCCCTCCGGCGTTCCGCCAAAATATCTGCTGCCTCTCGCGTCTTTCGGATCGGGCGAGAGCATCGGACGCTTCACCGATGTGGCTCCCCAAGCTGGACTGAATCTATTTGCCATGGCTTCGGGCGTGGTGGTCGACGATTTCGAAAATAACGGCCTGTTCGACGTTGTTACCTCGACTTACGACGCCTGCGAGCCGATGCACTATTTCCATAACAACGGAGACGGGACTTTCTCCGACCAGGCCGCTAAGGCCGGGCTCAGCGACCAGTTGGGCGTCGGCCTGAACCTGGTGCAAGCCGACTACAACAACGATGGATGCACAGACCTGCTGGTTTTGCGGGGAGCGTGGCAGTCGCAAAACGTGGCGCAGCGTAAATCGCTGCTTCGCAACAATTGCGACGGCACCTTCACGGATGTTACCAGAGAGAGCGGTCTCGCCGTACCGGCTACAAATACGCAGACGGCCGTTTGGGCCGACATCAACAACGACGGTCTTCTCGATCTTTTCGTGGGCAACGAGACCGGCCCCAGCCAGCTCTTCCTCAACAAAGGCGACGGAACCTTCGCGGACATCTCCCATTCCGCGGGTATCGACCGGACCTCCTTTGCGAAGGGCGTGGCTGCAGCCGATTACGACCACGATGGCTACGTGGATTTCTACGTTTCCAACCAGGCTGGCGCTAACTTCCTGTATCACAACAATCGCAACGGGACGTTTACCGAGATCGCTAGACAGGCCGGCGTGCCAGGGGTTGGCAGGGGTTTCGCGGCTTGGTTCTTCGATTACGACAACGATGGCTGGCCCGACTTGTTCGTCGCCAGCTATTACGCATCGGTGGAGGAGAGCCTGAAGACTTACCTTGGGCTTCCTCTCAAAGCCGGCACCCTGAAGTTATACCGGAACCTGGGAAACGGAGCTTTTGAGGACGTCACCAAAAAGACGGGGTTGGACAAGGTCCTCATGCCCATGGGGGCGAACTTCGGCGACGTGGACAACGACGGTTATTTGGATATTTATCTCGGCACGGGAAATCCTTCGTATGCCTCGTTGCTCCCGAATGTGTTGCTCCGCAACAAGGAGGGCAAATCCTTTGTGGACGTCACGGCCTCTTCCGGCACCGGCGAGTTGCACAAAGGGCACGGCGTCGCCTTTGCGGACATGGATCGCGACGGCGATGAGGATATCGTCACTTCCATCGGCGGCGCAATCCCTGGGGACCGCCATGCTTTCCGTCTGTTCGAAAACCCCGGCAATGGCAATGACTGGATCAGTCTGAAGCTGGTGGGCGTGAAGGCCAACAGATCCGCGATCGGAGCGCGGATCAAAGTGACGGTGAAAGACCAGGCCGGCGCCGCACGCGCCAGCTATCGCACCGTCGCGAGCGGGGGCTCCTTCGGCGGTTCGCCGCTCGAACAGCATATCGGGCTGGGCAAGTCGGCGCAAAGTGTGAGCATCGAAATATTATGGCCCGGAGGCAGCAGGACGCCGCAGACGTTCACCAACGTGGGCAAGAACCAGTTTCTGGAGATCAAGGAGTTTGCCACAGAATACACGAAACTGGAGCGTCGCCGGGTCCGCCTGGGTGGTGTGAAGTGATCCGCGAAGTGAGTTCCCTCCGGGGGGCAAAGTGAGTATGACACGCGCGCTGTTATTGGCCCTCGTTGCATTTTGTTCCGTGAGCAACGTCTCGACTGCCGCGGCGGCGCGCTACGCCGTTACCGGGCTGATCCTGAGCATAGACAAGCCGCATCGGAGTTTTAGCGCATCCTGTACGGAAATCCCTGGCTACATGAAGGCCATGGTGATGCCGATCACGGTACGCGATCCGAAAGCCCTCGAAGGCCTGAAACCCAGCATGTTTGTGGATTTCACCTTGGTGGTGGAAAAAGATCGCTCCTATGCCGAGAAGATTCGCGTTCACGACTACGAAAACCTGGCGCAGGAACCGCTGCTGGTTCGCCGCTTGGAACTGCTTGCCAGGCTCGACAGTTCAAAACCTCCGCCGCCCGAGCTTGCCATCGGCATGCCCGTTCCGGATTTCACACTCACCGATCAGACCGTGCAGCGGGTGAGTCTTTCACGCTTCGCAGGCAAGGTGGTGGGAGTCACGTTCATTTACACCAGTTGTCCCCTCCCTGATTATTGTTTCCGGCTATCCAACAATTTCGGACGCATCCAGAAGCGCTTCGCGGGACGGATGGGCAGCGATCTGGTGTTGCTGAGCATCAGTTTCGATCCGGTTCACGATACGCCTGAGGTTCTGGCGAAGTACGCGAGCATCTGGAAAGCCGATCCGAATTCGTGGCATTTTTTGACGGGAACACCCGCGGAGGTCAAGGCGGTGTGCCGTCGGTTTGGCTTAAACTTCTGGCAAGATGAGGCGGCTCTGACACATTCCATGCACACGCTCGTCATTGACCGCGAGGGCAAACTGGCGGCCAATTTCGAGGGCAACCAGTTCAGCGCCGAGCAGCTGGGCGATTTTGTAGAGACAACGCTAGGCCACGTCAGGTAATTTTGGCGCTGAGGTCATCAATGCTAAAATGGGTTGTAGCGGAGGGGTGCGAGAGTGGTTGAATCGGGCGGTCTCGAAAACCGTTGAACCTTTGCGGGTTCCGTGAGTTCGAATCTCACCTCCTCCGCCAGACGCTTCTTTGTCCTGTCCTCGCCTAACGGTCTGTGCTTCTACCTAATGTTGAGTAACGTTAGCTGCTGTGCCAGCCACAAAGGCAATGATTTGCTTAGTATCATCTGGATCCATTAACTCATGGTATCGGCCGTCCGCCATGAAGAGAGTCAATCCCCCATTGCTGTTTTCAATGACCTGCATTACTTGATCGAGATTGAGGTAGCCGTGGCCTTTGGTTTTGAAGAAGTTCACAGGACAAGATATAGCATATCTGTGCGATACCGCCGCCGCGATTATATACTGGAGCGCGTGGATCCGTCCGCGGAGGGAGAAACCGATGGGGAAATGGAACGTGACAGCCGTTGCAGCCTGCTGCCTGATGGCGCTGGCGCCTGCGCACGCGCAAGAAAAGAAGGCCGCCAGTTTGACTGCGCCGAGCTTGACTGCCATGGATTACATCGAGATCCAGCAGTTGGTCTCTAAGTACGGTCAGGATATCGATACCTGTACGAACAACGGATACGATTACGCCGACCTCTACACCACCGACGGCGTGTTCATCGACAAGTATTCCGAAGACGGGTTCAAGAAGGGCGGAGTGCAGCGGGCAAAAGGTCGCGACGAACTGGCTGCGGCTTCCTGGGGCGGATCGAAAGGTTGCAAGGACATGCCCTGGAATGGCTGGACGCATTTGATGGGTGACCTGGTGATCACGCCGGCGGCCGAAGGCGCAACCGGCCGCTGCTATTTGATCATGCTGGGAGAGAAGGGGCCGGGCAGCGTCAATCGCGATGGCGGCTACGAAGACGTCTACGTCAAGACCCCCGAGGGCTGGCGAATCAAATCGCGCAAACACGTTCGAAGCAAAGAGTGGAGCAACCCTCTGTTGCAGACTGCGGATCGCAACTAGCCGATCGAACTAATAATGACGCGATTCACACTGTGCATTCTGGCGCTCGGTGGCTTGCTGACCGCCCAGCCGCCGGCCGAGCGCCCATTCCGGATTATCCAGCTGGATCCCGCCCTCGGTGACATCCTCTCGCCGGACGCGAAGCTCGAAACATTGGGCGATCATTTTGGTTTGACCGAAGGTCCCGTCTGGGTGCAGCACGGCAACGACGGATATCTTTTGTTCAGCGACAACGCGGGCAATAAGATTTACAAATGGTCGCCGCACGCGCCGCTTTCCGTATTCCTGCAAAAGAGCGGATATACCGGGAACGACGTGATGAACGCCGGCGCGCAGACCGTTTCGGGCGGCGGCGTCGCCATCTTGCTCATCGGATCGAATGGATTGACGCTCGATGCACAAGGCCGCCTGATCATCACCGCCATGACGGATCGTGCGGTTACGCGCTTGGAGTCCGATGGAAAGCGTACGTTATTGGCCGATCGCTATCAAGGGAAGCGGTTCAACGGCCCGAACGACATCGTGGGCAAATCCGATGGCGCCATCTATTTCACCGACACGATTTGGGGAATGCGCGGCGCGGACAAAAGTCCGGACCGCGAGCTGCCTTACAGCGGATTCTTCTTGATCAAAGATGGCAAGGTGACGTTGCTCGGCGAGGAAAAAGACAGCGACACCCCCAACGGCATCGCCCTGTCGCCGGATGAAAAGCATTTGTACGTGACGGCCGGGTTGTCGAAAACCATGCGATACGATGTGCTGCCCGACGACACAGTCACCAATCCCGTGAAGTTTCTGGATGCTGGGATCGACGGCATCAAAGTGGATCAACGAGGCAACGTTTACTCCACCGTGCGCGGCAACGAGATCTGGATCACCTCGCCGGAGGGCAAACATCTGGGCACGCTGCAAATGCCCGAAATCGCCAGCGAGCCGAGACCGCGCATCGTGGCCACGAACCTTGCTTTCGGTGATGCCGACAGCAAGACGCTGTACATTACAGCGTGCACCCATCTGTTTCGAATTCGCTTGAAGGTCCCTGGCGTTCGGCCGGGCCCGCAACGCTAGACCGGCGATCTTCCGGTCAGACCCAAGCCACGCAGTCTCCAGGTCGACCTTCGTTCGTAAAGCGCGGCCCCGCCGTAAATGATAGCCGCGATTACCAACAGCGCCTTCATGCCTAGGATGAAAGAGAGATTTTGCGCTAAGCCTCCCGCAACCGCGCCCAGCATATTGGCGCCGAGGACGCTGGCGCTGCCGTCGGAGCGGCGAAAGCTCTCGGTAAAAATGATTCCCGCAAAAAATATAGGAGCAGAGTAGGCCAGGCAGATTAAAATGCCGACCGCTGTTGAGGACCCTGGCACATCGTTCCAAGGGATGAGATAGTTCGCGATCAAGGCCGCGCACAGCGCAACATAATAAGCGCTCAAATCGCGCGGCGCTCGAAGCTTTACGTAGAGATTTGAGAGAAGCAGAACGGCAAGAATGCCGCTCAATGCAATGGAATTCACGAACCAGGTGGTCCCGAAGTATAGCGCCAGCCGGCTCACCAACTGCGTCTCCATCAGAAGGAATCCGGCGCCTAAAAGGAAGAACTGCCACGTGCTGCTCTGTCCAACCGCGATATGCGGACGGGTCATCAGAAAGGCCATGAGCAGCAACACCAGTGAGACCGTCACGTATGAGCGGGGGATGGAATTGTTCTCATGGTACACATAGGGCCAGTCATCGGTGGTCGGACGCGGCGCGCCCTGGGAAGTGAGTGGGAATGCGGTGGGATGGCTCTTCACGAATTCCGCCAGCTGGGGTTCGGACGCCTTGTCCCACAAGCGCTGGGAATTGGATTCCAGGAAGACCGTCCCATCAAACAGTGCGCCATTAAACCCGGCCGGACGTACATAGTAAGTCACCGGCTCGCGTCCGAAAATATCGCTGAGCATGCTGTAGAAACGTTGTCCCATCCATGTCCAGGGCACCCTCACCTCGAACTTCAACATTAGAACACCGTCTGGTTTCAGCAACCGTTTGGCATCCCGGAAAGACTCTTGCGTGTAAACATAGTTGTCCACGCGTACGTTACTGTAGCCGGAGAACTCGGTGTGCGAATCCAGCAACGCAAAAACGATGACGTCATATTTCTCGTGGCTCTGCCGCAGAAAATTTCGAGCATCCGTAACCACCACATGCACCTTCGGTGAGTCGTAGGGATGTTCCGGATGCAGACTTTTGCCTATGGAATAGATGCGCGGATCGATTTCGACGGCATCCACCTCGGCTGCTCCATGCCGCAGTGCGGCGGACACGTCGTTGCCGGCGCCAGAGCCGATGACGAGCACCCGGTCTTTGCAGTTCACAAAGTGGAACGGGCTGTCGTACGAGCTGTTTTCATATTGTTGAGCCACTTCCGGATGACGAGCCAACAAATCCGCGCTGACGTTGGCAATCGACATGTACCCGACGTTGTTGACGTCGATCTGGTACTGGTGTTCGCCGACATCCGTGACTTCGAGTTTTTGATAGGGCGACCAATAGACCGCATTCGGGCCTTTCGGCCGCAGCGCGAAGAGCGTGATGAGCAGAAGAACGCCGCCTATGATGCCGGTTCGCCAGGATATCGGCTGCGCAGCCAGAATGAGTACAAACGCTACCGCGAACCAATAAGAGGGAGGCAGCCACAGCAATGAGAGAATCGCAAGCAGCCACATGCCCACTAAGCTGCCGGCCAGGTTTACCGAGTAATCTGTCACCGTGTTCGACGCGGTCTCAAGATAGTGTCCAACCCATCGGCCCAGCGGCGCCATGGCGATCACCAAAAGCAACAGAAACAGCGCGAGCATCAAGGCCGAGAACGCCGTCAACGTCCAGTACTCCGAGCCGGTGAGCTTGAGACTTGCTCCCCATAGCGCGGCATCCGGTGCGAACGAGAGCGCTGCCGACATGGTATCCAAGGCTGTGTGCAGCGACGGAATCGGTAGAGTCACCACAACCACGAGCGCGGTGATGGCCGCGAGAGATGGCAGCAGGCTTCCGCGCTGCTTGGTATGCAGGCATCCCAATCCGAAGCCGAGAAAGCAGGCGATGAGTGATAGATTTTGAAAGAAGGCAAAAATCCTCACCTCGGTGCCGATCCAACGGATCAAAATGATTTCCAGATAGAGGGCAGCCGTACTGACCATCAGCAGGCGCCACCGGTTCGAGGTCCCACTCCACCGAGAAGTCGCATCCAGCGCCGGCGCAACTGTTTCCGCGGCAATAGTGCTCACCTTGTGATTAATCGGAGATACGGGCGCGGTACTTTATGTTTGCGTGAGAAGGGCGTCGATTAGGACTGGGATGAGCCCCGCAAGTGGCTAAATCGATGGAATTTGGGAACGCCGCCCCTATTTGTCCCGCTCCCCCTGGCCGATGAAACCGCTATGGACGTTTTTGTGGCCAGGCAGCCGATCTTTGACCGATCGCGCGAGCTGTATGCCTACGAGCTCCTGTTCCGCTCCGACGATGTCGACAACCGGTTCGATGGCACTGAGGCCGGCTCCGCGACCACGCAGGTAATCGCCAATAGTCTTCTCACCATTGGTTTGGAGAATGTTGCCGGCGGCAAGAAGGCGTTCTTGAATTTTGACGACAAGCTCCTGATGGGTGGTCTGCACTCCATGCTGCCGCCCGAAGCGGTAGTGCTTGAGATCCTTGAGTCAGTGGGACCGAGCGATGAACTGATCGCTGCGTGCTACGAGCTGAACCGTCAGGGCTACACGTTCGCCTTGGATGACTTCGTGGGAGGCCAGCGCTTGGAACCGCTGACCCAGATCGCCAAAATCATCAAGGTAGACATGCGAGCCACTTCGAAACCGGATCAGGAGCGGCTGCTCGAAACCTATCGGCCGCGCGGAATCAGCATGCTGGCTGAAAAAGTGGAGACCCATGAGGAATTCGAGTGGGCGCTAAATGCCGGCTATGATTACTTTCAGGGCTACTTTTTCGCGCGGCCGGCGGTGCTGCGAGCCCAACAAATCCCGGCCTCCAAAGTGAACTGTCTGCGCCTTCTGCACGAGATGCAGAATTCAGAACTGGATTACGAACGGCTAACCAGCATCATCTCTCAAGACGTGTCGTTCTCTTACAAACTGCTGCGCTACGTGAATTCGGCTCTTTTCGCGCGCTACGGAGAGACCACCTCGATCAGCCACTCGCTGGCCAGGCTGGGCGAGGATGCCATCCGGCATTGGGTTGCGCTGGCGGCGCTGCCGGTGCTGGCCAAAGACAAGCCGGGTGAATTGGTCACTCACTCGCTGGTCCGGGCCAGCTTCTGTGAACGGTTGTCGCGGCAGGCCGGCCTGGCCGAGCCCGGGCAGGGATTCCTGATGGGTTTGTTCTCTCTACTGGACGCCCTTCTAGATGTTCCGCTGGAAGAAGCCTTACGGCAGACCGGTGTAGAACCGCTCATCAGCGGAGCATTACTCGGAACCGCGGAGAATGATCCACTGGGCGATGTCTTCCAATTGGTACGCCAGTACGAGACGGCTGACTGGAAGGCCGTGTCCGCATCCGCCGCCAAGTTGGATACCAAGACCTCCTGCGTCGGCCAGGCATACTCGGAGTCGACGCTCTGGGCTCAGCAGGCGCTGCATGCCACCACGCGAAAAACCAATTCGCGGCGCGAAGTGCGCCACGCCGTCCAGGGAAGCATCAACGTCATGTGGGAAGACAGCAGTGGGCATCAACAAGCATCGGTAGCGCAACTCCTCAATGTCTCGGTTCACGGAGTCCAGTTGCAACTGTCGCAAAGACTCCCCGTTCAGAACGCGGTCTCTTGCAGCGCCCCGAAAATGGGCATCTCCGGGCGAGGCGTGGTTCGTTACTGTAATCCGAAACAGGGGAAATACCTGATTGGTCTCGAATTCCCCAATGGCAGCGGCTGGCGCGAACCTGCGTCCGGCAAGTAAATCCTTAAGGTGCCACCACGATCCCAGCCATGGTCACGTCATTCTGGAGATCGGTTGTTCGTTTGAGCTTGAGCGTCGCCGCGTCATACACTTCAATCTGAAACCCGGCCCCGTAGATATAGAGATCCTTGCCAGTGCTCGATATGCTGAAGCTGAACCGTGGCCGGCAGGGGAACTCGTTCGTCATGGTGCGCTGGTGGCGCGTCAGATCGAGCGCCCAGAACTCGCAGCGGCGCGTTCCGTATTCACCGTTGGTCACTACGGTATAGGCCGTCTTGCGATCGGGCGTCACTTCCAGCCCCAGCATTCCATCCGGAGACGGACCGATCGGCGAGAATTCGTAAGCCCGATTGTTCAAGTCGAACCGGGCGATTCCAAACATTTTGCGCCGCACGTTGGGATCCACGGCGTTGAAGAGCGACGTGTAAGACCCCGGCTCACTCAGCGATTCGAGCGCAGACCCGACGCCGACCTCGAGCACTCCAGGAAAATTCGGTTTGGCCAACGCGATTCGCTCGACAACCTTGAAGTTGGCCGTATCGAGCACCACCACGCTGTCTCGAAAGTGATACAAGTATTTCCCATCCGGCGAGACGAAGAATAATGGCCGAAAGAAGCTGTCGCCCGTATTCACGTTGGCTTCTTCATCCTCCTCGGCGATGTCGGCCGTGCGGACGATCTTTTGCTGCGCTAAATCAATCACCGCGTATTTCGGCTTTCCGATCTCAAAGCGGTCAACCTGCTTAACAACCTCGGTGACCACGGTGTAAAGGAGCTTGTCCTGCGGATCCGGAGCGACACCGCTGCTGAAGCGAATCTGGCGGCTGCCGGAATTCAAAACGAAATGGTTGACAACCTTGCGGGTAGCGATGTCAACCACCGACACGCCGGCACGATCGCCGCTGGTGAGATAGATCTTCTTACGGTCATAGGACATCCGCATTCCCGTCGGAAGCCCAGCCTGCGTCGGAAACTTGTCGATGACCTGTTGCGTAGCTTCATCCACTACCAACACGCCGTCGGGATGGGCGCCAAGAAAGATAGATCCGGCCTCCGCGACCGAACAAGCAACGCACAAAAGGACAAACGGAGCTTTCATTATGGGAATACCAAGTCGAGGTTTCGCCAGTCCTTGGTCGCGGATGCGCACTTGGCTGTCCAGTCGGGCGCGTTGTTGAGATGATCGGGGACCTGAGCAGGCCAGTAACAACTGAACCAGCAATCGTAGATGTCCCGTTCCACGGGCGCGCACAAGCCGGCGGCGCCACCAGCGGCGTCCACTTCCCATCCGGGTGAAAAAACAAAACTGCAACCGGTCGGCACATGCATGCCCGGTGTAGGAGTGTTTTCCCCCTGCATCGCAAAAACGTCCTCGGTCAAGGATGCAACATGGTCGTCGATACGTTGTGCTTTTTTGTTGATCGGCCGCAGATGCTTCACTTGGTCCCTCCTTCTTCGGGCGTTGGCGCGTTCACTGATCGATCTCCCGATCCCATATGACATACAGAGGCGGCGCCACCACGAGATAGGATTTGCCTACCAGCGGTTTGCCCAGCTGGTCCTTCTCGTTCTTAGCGGTACCCACCACCCAAACATTGCCGTAGTTGTCGCGGCTCTGCTTACGCTGCGGGTTCGGGCCATCGAGCGCAGGTGTGAACAGCCCTGTGCCGCTCAACGAACCGACAAATTCCTTGTCGTCGTCATCGAACCGCTCATAAAACTCCTCGACGGACCAGGTAACTTCCACCGGCCCGAGTTCGATGTCGTCGGCAGTGTTGGGCTGGTTGTCGGCGCCCCGATTGTAGGCCACCGCCTCAAACTGCTGGTAGCCTTTTTGGCGCTGCGATCCGCCGCCTAAACGTGAGAGCGAGTTCTCCGGCAGCACTTTGATGTAATCTACGTGGTCATAAACCGCGATCGCGTTCGATAAGGCAGCGCGTCCAACTACAACGTCGCGTTTGCCGGAAATAGCGTTGGCAGCCACGTCCACTTCCAGCACCACGTCGTGCGCGGTGTGAGACACAATGTTGCGCACCGTTACGCCGGAGCCCAGGTCGATATCCGTTGGAAGGATCTGGTTGGGCAGACTATCTCCGACGATGCGAAGCTTTTGCGCCTGCGAACCAGCTTTGAGCGATAAACGGTCTAAGGCCAGCAACACGGGAGCGCCCGATGCACGTTGGAGCTGCACTTCGAAACCAAATTCGTCGTAAGAGCCCCAGAACCAGCGCCCCATGGCTTGCGATTCATCCGTCGAGATCCACAGCGCTTCATGCATCTCCGCCGGCACATCGCCAGGTAGGGATCCAGAGACCGTTCCCGCCGAGCGCCCACGCCAGGCGTATCCCGAATAGACCACCGCGCGCCCTCGCCGCTCAATCAGAGCGCCGCCGGCAACTGGCTGTAGTTTGATGGCTGTATTGAATTCGTCCTCGCTTGAGCCAGGTGTAACCACCATTTCGCCGTAGAAATCGCCGTGACCGGCCAGGTGCCCCTTCACCAGCCATGTGCCCGCAAGTTTAGGCGCCCGCATTTTGGCCCGCCACGCTGCCCATTCCGGCGTGTGCAGTGCATAGTTCTTGGAAAGAAAGTCGACGGCTTGATCCACCAGCTTCGGCCCTTTCGCCGGCGGTGCAGCGGTGCCGCCAGGATCACCTGGATTTAAAGATGTCAGCCGCCAGGCAGCTGCGCCTTCAGCATTGGGGTAATAGCCGATGTGCATGTTGAGTAGCAGCTTCCATTCCTCCGGCGACCGCCGCCACGAGGCTGGACGCCCGAACGCATGGCAGGACCCGCAGGTGGTCCTCATGGTCGGCGTGGGATAAGCTTCGTCGGGCAGAGTATGCTCCGCCATGTACATCACGGGTTTCGCTTCTTCAGGAGCCAGACCATGACTCGCGCTCAGCGACTTGACAATGGCGCGCGCCTCGTCGGGCATCAACTCGAGCCCGTTCGAACGCACCATCCGCTTGACCACTTCCTGCCAGCCCTCGGGAGTGGTCCGCTCCCATGAGATGCGGGTTAGATTGCCCTTCTCGTCCTTACGATGACATCCACTGCACTTGGCGACCACTAGCGGGTCCGTCACCGGAATTCCGTCTACCGCATCTTGCTGGCCCGATTCGCCGGTCGCAGGGCTCTGTGCCAAGGCGAGTCCCGATAGGAGCAATCCTGCGAGCCAGACGAAGACGAGCTTCGACGGCAGTCGACGGCACTCGTTCCCCAAGCAGTACACTCCCACCGCGGATTCCTTTCAGAAACAGCAAATATAGCAAGGAGCGCCGAGGGGACACAATGACCTCGACAGTCCGCCGCGGCGCCCACTTCGCCAGCGTTCTTGGCACCTGAACGAACCCTCGGGCAGTTTCGTCTCCATGCCGAGCGTACAGTTGACGTACACGGGAACGAACGTGGACGTCGATTTGTTTTTGGAAAATGTGGTGCGGTCGAGAGGACTTGAACCTCCACGAGATTGCTCCCGCTAGCACCTCAAGCTAGTGCGTCTGCCAATTCCGCCACGACCGCATTCGGATGAAACCAGTTTACTTCTTGTTGGCCGGCGCTGGCGCGGGTTGCTCCGCCGGCTTCGGAGGAAGCGTCACCGGAATGGTGTTGCCTTGCGGCGTCGCCGGAATTGCCGCCCCGCCGGTCTTTCCCGTACCAGACTGGCCCGTACCAGACTGGGCCGGAGCCGACTTCGTCGAAGCTTTTTGACGCTCCAACACGCTGCCTGAGGACGCAGCACCCTTGGTGGCCAAAATCGCCAGCGTGAGCGACGTAATCATGAAGATGGCCGCAGCGAGCGTAGTGGCTTTCGAAAGCAGCGTCGCGGAGCCGCGCGGACCGAATGCCGTCTGCGATCCCATGCCCCCGAACGCGCCCGCCAGATCAGCCGCCTTGCCGCTTTGCAGCAGCACCACAATGATCAGGAACAAACAAACAATGACGTGGATGAACGTAAAAAGAATAGTCATGAGAATCCAGACGAACGGTTCGGGGTTCCACTTTGTTGGTGATGAAACCGGCCGTAACTCACGTCCAGTATAAACTAAAAAGCGTGATAGCTGCTGGAGCCTGGATGACAGGAGCATGGTTGACAAGAGCATGGTTGACAGGAGCATGGTTGACAGGAGCAAGGTTCCGCACCGGCCCGCTCCTGGCGCTCTCCGCGGCGTTGGCCGCTCCCGCCGTTCCCGCTACGCTCCCCGAAGCCCTGCAGACGCTCTTGTCGGGGAACTATGCCCACTCGTCCGGCTTTCATTCCAGCGCCGCCGTCTTGAATTGGAATATCGATCGCGGCAAGCATCTCGATCAGATTAAGGATCAAATCCGCCAGTTCAAACCGGATCTGTGTATCTTTCAGGAAGTGGATCTGGGCGCGCGCCGCACGCAAGGCCAGGATGTCGCCAAGGAGCTCGCGGAAGCCTTCGGTATGAACTATGTGTTCGCGCCGGAATTCCAGGAACTGGGCCAAGGCACGGCGGAAGACCCGGCCTATCACGGACAGGCGCTGCTCACCACGCTTCCAGTGCGCTCCTCACGCATGATCCGGTTCGAGCATCAATCGGGATGGTGGAAGCCGCGGCGTCTGCTCAAGTCCAGCGTGCCCCTGCTGCAACGGCGCGAAGGCGGCCGCGTGGCGCTGGTTGCCGAGCTCGATAACGGTGGCAAGCCGCTGGTGGTTTACGATCTTCACCTGGAAAGCAAAGGGACGGAACAGTTGCGCCTGGAGCAACTCGAAGAGGTGATCGACGATGCGAAACGTTACCCGCCCGAGACCCCAGTAATCATCGCCGGGGACTTCAACACGTTTGTCTTTCACTCGCGCTTGATTCCACGGCTGCGCGAGGCGGGTTTTCGCAGCGCTTTTGGCGACCGGCACCCGAAGACGCACGTGCTGCTCGGCGAACTGGACTGGATCTTTGTCCGCGGCGCCATCGAGTTCGAGAACGAACAGGTACTACACGTGCCGGGATCAGATCATTTCCCCATCAGCGTAAATGTGCGACTGTAGCCGCTCGCGCGTCTAATAGACAAGAGCGCCCTATGGACTTTCGCACCATCTTGATTGCACTGGCCGCATCCGCACTCAGCGCCGCACCCAATCCGGATCAGATTATTCGCAACTCCGTAGAAGTCATGAAATCCGACTGGGCGCAGGCTCCGAAATACTCCTACCTGGAACGAGAAGTGGAGACCAAGCGGCACTCCCCGCCGACCGTGAAGACCTCGCGCGTGCTGATGATCGACGGTTCGCCTTATAACCTTGTTACAGCGCTGAACGGCGCGCTCCTTTCGCCGGACGAGCAGGCCGCGGAGCAACGGAAACTGCAAAAGGAGATAGAAAGAAGACAGAAAGAGTCCGCACGGGAGCGGCAGCGGCGCATCGCCAAGTATCAGAAGGAGGACGACCGCGACCATGAAATGCTCCAGGAAATGGTCGGCGCCTTCGAATTTCACCTGGCCGGCGAAGCGCAAGTGGACGGGCATGCCTGCTGGGTTCTGGATGCCGAACCCAGGCCAGAGTACGAGCCCGCGAACCATGAGGGGCGCGTTCTCAAAGGAATGAAGGGAAGGCTTTGGATCGACAAGGCCAGCAATCAATGGGTGAAGGTTCACGCCGAGGTGGTAAAGCCGGTGAGTTTCTACGGGTTCCTGGCCAAGGTGGCTCCGGGGACCGAATTCGATCTGGAACAGGAGCCGGTAGCCGGCGGAGTTTGGATGCCCAAAGCCTTCAGCGTTCATGTGCACGCCTCCGCTCTCGGATTCTTCAGCGAAAATTCGACCACGAGCGACACTTATCTGGACTACCAGCCGATGCCCCAGGCCTCGGCACTGCTACACTCTAGTTCGGTCCTCCAGTCCACCAAGTAGGAGAGTAATGCATGCCCACAGCAGTTGAAACCGCCACAGGAATCAGCCCGATTTCCAAGGAAAACGCGGCGCCCGAAGTTCAACCCATTCTCGACAAGCTCACTCAGGGGTTCGGCAAAGTGCCATCGTTCTTCGGCACCATGGCGCGATTTCCCGAAGCCTTCGCGAGTTTTCTCCCTTTCTACACCGCCGTCATCGAACACGGAACCGTGGAGCGGAAATATAAAGAGCTGGCCTATCTGAAGGCTTCGCTCATCAATGGGTGCGAGTACTGTTTCCGCGCGCACTCGGCATCGGGAAAGAAAAACGGCGTGACCGACGATCAGATCAAGGCGCTGGCCTTCTATCACCGCAGCCCCTTGTTCGACGCCCAGGAGAAGGCCGTGATTCTTTACGCCGAGCGAATTACCCGCGGCGCCGCAGCCATCCGCCCGCCGGCTCTCAATGAATTGAAGCAGTATTTCAACGACGACCAAATCGTGGAACTGACGCTGGTGGCCTGCATGCCGAACTTCACCAATCGGTTCAACGACGCGTTGCTGAATGTCCCGGATATCGGCTGAGGCGGATCACCGACCGGGCCTTAGTACGAAAGTCTATCAGGGATACTAAGAATCCATATAAGTTCTCCACCCGATTGGGAGTGCGCAAACCCGCGCCTTAGAATGCATTAGGATCATGAACGCAGGTACGCTCCCATCCAAGCAGAATAAGACCCAGTACTCTGAAGCCGAAGCAGCTCAGGAATTGGGTATGTCGGTGGAGCAGCTTCGCGTCTTGATTCGCAATCACATTGCGCAGAGCGATGAAGATCTGAATCACATCGCCATGGCGAGTTTCCATCCGTCGGACCTGCTGGTCCTGAAAATTCTGGCAGGCCAGCGCACCAGCATGATGACCAACGGCTCCGCCGAGTAAACGGCGGTTAAGTCGAACGACCTTTTTAGTTGACGCCGCACGGAATCAAAGCAGGTAGAAAGCGGCGTGGACCGTTTCGCCGATCGCCAATCCCGGAGCGCGAATGCGCGACCATCCCCAGCCCCCAATCCCCGGTGAGCGCCTGATTGAATCCATGCAGCAGGCCAATGCCTGGGCCCGCGGAGAGAACGTTCCCGGCATGCGGGTTCACGTTCCGGAGGCATACGACGTCCGAAAGATCCGCGCCCGCATGAAACTCAGCCAGAAGGAATTTGCGGCGCGGTTCGGATTTTCGCTGGATTCGATTCAAAACTGGGAACAAGGCCGTCGCATCCCTGATGGCCCGGCCATGACGTTGCTTGCCGTGATTGCGCACGAACCTAAGGCCGTGGAACGGGCGCTGCGGGCGGTGAGTTGATATTCAATGCGAGCTAGAGCGATAGCGGCGATTGCAGCCGCTATTCTCGTTACCGCAGTGGTGACGGCGGCAAGATTCAATATCTACCTGATTCTCGACGGTAGCGCTGGCACCGTGTTATGGAATGCCGAGGAAGCAGATTTCTTCGTTGGCATCCGCCATATTGGCCACGAAGTGAACTCCCTTCGGTTTCCGTGGTTCCTTGCCAAGAATTACCTGGGCGCCGTCGAGGAACCTGATAACGACCGTGGGTCGCTGGTGGTCATTCGAGTGACTTCTTCCGCTGTCGAACGTCACGTCCAGAAGCTTTCATACGATCCGCCTGGAAGCGGACCTGCCATGTATACGCCTTTGGAGGGTCATGTATACGCTAACTGTCCAGAGCTCGGCGGCCTTTGCCGTTGGGCCGGCGATCGCTTCGAACCTGCAACGCCAGAAGAACGGCAAAGGTTTGACGATATCGGCCGTCTCACGAATAAAGATATCGAGAACCGTGCAGATGGTTGGTCCAAACGCTCGTTTCAGGTTGGGCCCGGCGACTCGGACGATATGTTTACGATCGAAGTAAGCAATAGATTTCGCCTTTCTGCGAGCGACCGGGCGGGTCAGAATGGAGACCGCATTCTATCGATCAACCTGCAGCGGCCCGACCGCAGTTCCGAAAAGATATGGGATGTTGACCAGCGCTGGGGAACAGTTAACAAGAAAGAATACCGACACGTCTTCCAAGACCCTGAGTAACTGGGCTCGATCATCACTCGCCCCTCCTGCTACCATTTCCTGGTATGGCAAAGCTTGGATTTCTTGGTTTGGGTCTCATGGGTTATCCGATGGCGCGGAACCTGGCGCGTGCCGGCCACCAGGTGGCTGCCTGGTCGCACACCGCGAGCAAAGCGCAGCAGCTTGCTTCGGAAGAAAAAGCGATCGCTTGCGCCACGCCGAAACAGGTGGCCGAACAGGCGGACTTTATCTTCGCCTGCGTGGGTGACACGCGCATGTCGGAAGAGGTGTTCACCGGATCGGACGGTGTCATTGCAGGCGCGAAGGCGGGAACCATCGCTGCAGACGCCAGCACCATTGCACCCAGCGCCAGCCGTGCCATCGGCGAAAAACTGTCCGCCAAGGGCATCCAGTTTCTGGACGCGCCTTGCACCGGATCCACCCCCGGGGCCATCAACGCCACCCTCACCTTCATGATCGGAGGCGACCAAGCCGTTTTTGAAAAAACGAAGCCATTTTTGGAAGCGATGGGCAAGAAGTTTTACTATTGCGGTGGGGCCGGGTTGGGCCTGCAGGCCAAGCTCACGCAGAACCTGATCCTCGCCAACCTGATGCAAGCATTCAATGAGGGGATGGTGTTGAGCACCAAAGGTGGCATTCAGCCCGAACTGATGCTCGACATCCTCGACAACAGCGCCGCCAAGTCCGGTTTGATCGCTTTCAAGGCTCCTTTCGTTTTCAGAAGAGACTTCACCACCAACTTTTCCACAAAGTGGATGCACAAGGACATCGGATTGGCGCTCGGTTCAGCCCAGGAATTGGGACTGCCGATGCCCGTTACCAGCCAGACCGAACAGGTCTTTCAGGCTGCAATTGCAGAGGGTTACGGGGAAGATGATCTTTGCGCCACCATCCGGGTGATGGAGCACTGGGCTGGCATCGAAGTGAAGGGAAAATAAAAATACAGAAAACTGTTGCGTTCCAAGAAATCATATATTAGTATTGGAATCAAGCCGGGGAGGCAACTCCCACCAAAGCGAGACTAACCTCATAAAAGACCCCTGAAGCAACCCTCCCCGGCGCCCGAAAGGGTTTGGGTCTTCAAACCACCAGCCGGATTCACCTGCAACCAAAAGCAATAGCGAACAGCTAAGAGCACGTTATAATAGACCATTGAAGACGCTCACCCTCCTTGGGTCCACCGGTTCTATAGGTGTCAGCACTTTGGACGTGGTCGGACGCCATCCCGAAAAATATCGGGTGCATGCCCTTGTGGCAGGCTCTAACGTAGATTTGCTGGTTCGGCAGATTGAACGATTTCGCCCGCAAGTGGCAGTCACAGCAACCGAAGAGTCCCACAAGAATCTAATTGGCAGGTTAGCCGAAGTGGGTCTTCCTCGCCAATCCTGGCCGGAGCTTTCCTGGGGTCCTCAGGCCCGTGTGGAAGCCGCCATCGCCTCCGATGTGAACTTCGTGATGTCGGCCATCGTGGGCGTGGCAGGCTTGGAAGCAACGTTTGAAGCCATTCGGCGCGGTAAACGAGTGGGCTTGGCGAACAAAGAGGTTTTGGTCGCGAGCGGCAAGCTGGTAATCGAAGCGGCCAGAAAATCCGGCACCGAGTTGATTCCCGTGGATAGCGAACATAACGGCGCGCATCAATGCCTGCGGGCCGGCCAACGTAGCGAAGTGGCCCGTTTGATCCTTACGGCCTCGGGTGGCCCGTTCCGCGAAACTCCGGCCGAAAAGTTAACAGACGTGACACCTTCCGACGCCCTGAACCATCCAACCTGGAAGATGGGCCGCCGCATCACCATCGACTCAGCTACCCTGATGAACAAGGGTTTTGAAGTGATTGAAGCCTGTTGGCTCTTCGATTTTTCTGCCGATGAGGTGGATGTAGTGGTCCATCCACAGTCCTCCGTCCACGCCATGGTCGAATATACCGACGGCAGCGTCATCGCGCAGATCTCCGCCACGGACATGCGCATGCCCATCCAATATGCGCTGACTTACCCGGCGCGCGATCCGGCGCCGGTCCCGCGTTTGGACTGGGCCGAGTCACGCAACTGGACGTTCGCGCCGCCCGATGTGAAGAAATTTCCCGCGCTTCGGCTGGCGTATCAGGCTTTCCGCGCCGGTGGATCGGCGGCTTGTACGCTGAACGCGGCGGATGAGATCGCCGTGGAAGCTTTTCTCGCTGGAAGAATCTCCTTCCCGTCCATCGCCGCGGTGCTGGAGGAGACGCTGGCGCGTGTACCCAATCGCGAACCGGGGTCCGTCCAGGAGATACTGGAAATAGATGAACAATCGCGTTCGGTGGCGCGTAACGTTGTTCAGGAACGCGCCCATGTCGCAGGTGTTCGTGAGCAGGCCGGCAGTGCTTTCAAACCACGGCGGCCGCATTCAGTAGAGGCCTAGATTTTTATGAGCTTCAACGTTTTGCATGATATCTGGTGGGCGCTGATCATGATCGGCATCATGATCCTGATCCACGAGCTGGGCCACTATTGGGCGGCTCGCTTCTTCGATGTGAAGGTGGACACGTTCAGCTTCGGATTCGGCCCGCGCCTGTTCGGATTCAAGAAGGGCGAAACCGATTTTCGCTTTTCCCTCATTCTGCTGGGCGGCTACGTCAAGATGGTGGGCGAGCAACCTGGCGACGAGCACGCAAGCGACCCCCGCAGCTTCCTGAACAAGCCGCGCTGGCAGCGTCTGATTATCGTGTTCGCCGGTCCAGCCATGAACATCATCCTGGCCGTGGCGGTGCTCACCGGACTCTTCATGGTCCGCTTCCCCAAGATCCCTTCCTCCCCGTCTCCCGAGATCGGCTACATCGTACCCAACAGCGCCGCTGCCAAAGCCGGCTTGAACGAGGGCGATCGCATCGTCCAGATCGGCGACAGCGCGAATCCTACCTGGGAAGACATCTACGTGAAGGAAGTGGCCAGCGCGGGCCATCCTTTGAGCGTCTGGATCGTTCGCAATGGAGAGCGCAAGCTGGTTACAGTAACGCCGGTGCTCGATCCTAAGACGGGCGCTGGATTCGCGGGTTGGGGCGAGCAGAGCGAAATCGAAATCGCCAGCGCTCTGGTGGATTCACCCGCATACAAAGCCGGGCTCAAGCCTGGAGACATCATGGTCAGCGTGGACTCGCAGCCCATCCATTCCACGCCCAAGGTTCACGACATCATCAACCGAGATGGCGGCAAGCCAGTAGACGTCGTGTTCTCGCGCAATGGGAAACTCATGACCGCCCATTTGACGCCGGCCATGTCGGAGAATGGCGGAACGAAAGAATGGCTGATCGGCGTGAAGCTGCAACCGAAAGTTGTGCTCGTCAGCTTGCCTTTTCCGGAAGCACTTTCAGAATCGGTCCGCGAGAACGCGAAAAACGCCACCTTCATTTATCAGTTCCTGCGCGGCGTGGCCGAACGGCGTATGTCACCGAAATCGCTCGAAGGCCCGCTGCGCATCGTGCAGATATCGGGCGAGGAAGCTCGCGAGGGACCCATCCCCTACCTGGGGTTGATGGCTGGGCTCAGCTTGAACCTGGCGATCGTCAATCTGTTGCCCATCCCAATTCTGGATGGCGCCACTATCTTCATGCTGATCCTGGAAATGTTCATGCGCCGCGATCTGAGCCTGCGCTTCAAGGAAGCGGCCTTTCGGCTGGGCTTCGTTTTCCTGATGGCAGTGGTGGCGTTCGTGCTTTACAACGACATCTCGAAGCTGGCTGGCTAACGCTCTGGCGCCAGCTGATTCGCAGTGACAAACACCGGCTGGATGTCCACCGGTATCCCTTCCAGTCTCTTCAGCGCCTTCACTAAACCCGGGCTCATTACGCCCCATTGATCGAGCATGTGCTTGGCGCCGGTATAGTCGCCCGTGGCTTCTATGGTCAGCAAGTCGTGATCCAGTTCCCGAACCGCTTCCTTGATCTTGGCGAAGTTCACTTCGAACGTTCCATCCGGACGCGTGCTGAACCCGCCCTTTTCGGTGATGTAATTCACCTGCATCGCCATTCCCTTCCCGTGTGCGTCGTTCAAGCCAAATCGCAACGTGCGGAACGAGGAAGCGAGAAACGTGGTGTAGAGCTGGCGCTCTCTATCCGGACCGCCTTCAATCAATTTCCGGTCATAGAGATGTTGCAGCATGAAGAGCCCGGTAACGTCCGCCTTGGCTTCTTCGATCGCGCTATACAGCTCCTTCATCTCCTGCCGCGGCGTAGTAGCGCGCCCGGCCACGGTGATCTGATGCGGACCGATGCCATGGCTCAGCTCATGCGCCAGGATATGCGTGAAGAACAAATCGAAGCTCAGGTCCTTTTGGCTGGCGGGAGACAATACGCGCTTGGCGATCGGTTCGAGCGTGGAATGAAACTTAGCCTCTTGCACGTTCTTCAGCATCACGCGCTTGCTGCCCTTCAGCGCCACCACGCGGTCGTCGTTGGGAAGGTTGTACGCGGCGGTCTGCACTCCATGCGCTCCGTCGCCCGCATCGAACACTTCGTTCACCACGCGGATGGGCGAACTGGCCCCCAGCTTCGGATTGCGATATTTCGGATTTATCGGCAGGTTGTTCTCCACCTCCTGCAAATGATCGGCGAAGAAGCCGAGCTTGGCCGTCTCGGCGTCGTCCCGCACATTCACGTAAGCTTCGTACGCAGCCTTGTAGCCGAAAATCTCGTCGTTGTACGTCTCATAGGGGCCGATGGTAATATCGAGCGGAGCGTCCAGATCCATCCATGCGATGTCGCTCTCGTAATAATCGTTGGAGCGAAACGCCGCCGCGCGAGTGGTCAAGAACTTCTTCAGCGTCGCATTGTCCGTCAGCCCGGCGGCCTGCTCCAGCAACTTCGCCGACTTCTCGAGGTCCGCACGATACTCCTGGGCGTAAGGGACGGCGCGCAGTTTCCGGTTTTGATCCCGGTGAATCACGCTGAAAAAGCCTTCGGCCTGTTCTTTTTCGGGCTTCGACAGCGTCTTCGCCCAGGCTTCGAACTCTTCCCGCGTCATGTCCTCGGGATAAAAATTCGCACCGGGCAGCTTCTTCGGCGGAACATTGGGAAGAAATGCCGCATGATCGTCGATTTCAGACCACGGCGATTTGTTCAGCCAGAAGTAGTCGAGCCGAGCTTTACCCAGCGGCGTCGTATCTGGCTTGAGCTGGGTGTAGAGCGCATGGTTTCCACTCCACATTTGCGTGAGAAAAATATCGTTCAGCACGCGCGCGGCTTCAATCAATTTTCCCAGCGCCTGACGGTCGCCCGGCGAAAGCTTGGAGACGTCTACGCGCATCTCGGTGGGCTGGAAACGCGCGGCCATTTTCTGGAGTTGCGCAAGATCGGGGATGGTGGCGGTGGCGGCAAGCATGGGAATAAGGAGCAGAAATTTCTTCACTCTCCGCATGCTAGCGCTAAATGGGCAGCATATCCAGTGCGGCCTGCAGTTCACTTCGTGCGTGCCCGTCGCCCGTGCGTCCGGTTACTTCGATACCTCGCTCATAAAACCCGCGAGCTTGCTCCAGGTCGCCCAATTTCTCCAGCACCTGACCGCCGTGAAAGTAAGCGGCCGCGTAATTGGGATTGTGCTCCAGCAACGCGCGAAATTCAGTCACCGCGCCTTCCAGTTCTCCGCTCTTCACCAGCTCCATCGCCAGGCCGTATCGCGCGAAGGCGTCGGCCGGATTTTGCGCCACCATCGCTTTCAGGATTTCGGTTCGATTTGTCATGTCCTACGTGCTACTATACCGGGCAATGGCGTGCCCGTTTTTTTATCCCGTGGCGCGATTCGAGACCAATCCCTGGAGCATACCGCCGCGTTTGCCATTGGGCGATGCGTTTTCAGGTGAATGCCGCGCGCCTGAAAACTCGGTTCAACCGGATGAAGCGCGCATGCGCGAAGTGTGCAACCCGGGGCTGGGACAGCATGGCTGCGAACAATTTCCCAAAAACTCGGCGGCAGACGCGATTCGCTTCCACGTGGCCCAAGACGCCGGCGAATTGATCCACATTCAATACGTATTCGAAAAGGATTGCTGGCCCACCGAGCACGGCGATGCGGCGAGCCTGACGAATGAAATCCTACGCCGCCAAGCCGGCGTCTTTCTGGAAAGCTATTTGAGGAGACGGAACGCCACATGAGTCCGGAACCTGCCACTTCGGAGCTGGCCGGGCGTTTCGTTCGCGAGTCCGTTTCCGAGTATTCCGAATTCGCGCTTCCCACCGATGCCAACACGCTCGGGAATGTCCTGGGCGGGAAGGTAATGCATCTGGTGGATCTCGCGGCCGCACTGGCTGCCGTGCGGCACTCACGCTGCCCGGTGGTGACAGCTTCGGTGGATCAAATGAGCTTCCTGCACCCGGTCCACATCGGCCAATTGATCATGCTGCACTCGAGCGTCAATCGCGTTTTTCGCACGTCGATGGAAGTGGGAGTGCGCGTGCAGGTGGAGGATCTGCTCACCGGCCATAGGAAGCACACATCGTCCGCCTACTTGACGTTCGTCGCACTGGACGCCAGCGGACGGCGCGTTTCGATTCCACCCGTGATTCCCGAGACTGACGACGAGAAGCGGCGGTACGCTGAAGCTGAGGAACGGCGAGCTTATCGGCTGGCGATGCGTGACAAAACCTTACGAAAACTCGAATAGGGCCAGGGCCCGCTCTATTCGTTCCCAGCCTTATACATGTATTTGATATTCGGTTTGAAGATCAGCAGATTCGGATGGCCGTCGCGATTGACCTTCAGGCAAGTCTTGTCGTACCACTCGATCACGCCTTCCAGCGTTTCCCCATCTTTCATCACGAACACCATGGGCGTCTTGGCTTGCATCTGTTTCATGTAGTAGAAATTTTCAGCGTTGGTTTGATCCGGTGGGGCGGCTTTCTTCTGGTGATTGTTGGGACGGCGATTCATTTGGTCTTTCACTTCGTTCAAAGACGGACGTATCAACTTACGGTTCCCGGACTCCACGGCACGCTCCATCGAGATGATCCAATCAGGCCCAAAACGCGTAGAGAAACCGGCCGGGGCCATTCAGGGGATTACAAGACGCTCAGCTAAAATCATTGAACCACACTGACAGAACCTCCGCAAGAACTACGGTCAGGCTCCGCCGGCCATACGCGGCCATAAGAAGCAGACGCTCACAAACGTGCCAGGTTACACCGCCAAAGCACGCAATTCCACCACCAGGGCGTCCAGCGCGATGCTCTTTTGGATGTTGCGCCGAACCAGCGATGAAAGCTCATCCGCCCGGCTTACGGCCGCGCGCAGCCAGCGGAACGAAACGCGGGAAGCCAGGGCTTCCAGGTCGCGGCGAATGTCGTCGTTGCGGATTTCCCCGGCGCCCTCGGAGAGCAGCAGCAGGTCCTCGAGCAAAACGTAAAGAATGTTCAATAGCGCATCCAGTTTCTCCGTTTTGCGCGGCGCCATGGCCTCGGCGTACTTGGCCCAATCGGCGAATGGAGCCTGGCCGGCCGCCACTTCCAATAGCTTCAGCATGGCAGTCCGGCGCTCGTTGTACACTTCCAGATCCATGGACACAGCCAGGCCGGGACTTCCCGCAGCGAGTGCAATGCGCCGCTCGGCATCGGACAGCGCACGCGTCTCAACGAAGGCCTGCATTTGGGCGTTCGATAGCGGAGCCAGATGGAAGGACACGGCGCGAGAGCGGATGGTCGGAAGCAAATCGTAGGGGTTCTCGGCGGCCAGCAACAGGATTAAGTGCTCCGGCGGTTCCTCCAAAATCTTGAGCAGTGAGTTCGCGGCCTGCTCATTGGCTCGATCGATATGGTCGATCAGAAAAACGCGCCGCGCTCCATGCAGTGGCTTAAACTGCGCGCGTTCCTTCAACAGGCGCATCTGCTCGATGGTGATCTGTCGCAGCGGTCCATCGGGTGGAAAGGTCAGGAAGTCGGGATGCGAGGCAAACAGCAGCGGGTCTTCGTTGCGTTTGTCAGACGGCCATTTCTCGCGCTCCGCGATGATCTCCGCATTCGCTTCCAGGCTGAGATCGTCCTGCTCGATTTTGTCCGTACCAGCGATGGTCTCCTTACCCAGCATGGCCGCCGCGAATCGCCGCGCCAGCGTGGCTTTGCCCACTCCTTCCGGGCCATCCAACAGAATGGTCTGTGGGATGCGCTCCTGCTGCGTCATCGCGAACAGGGTTTGCGCAACCTTGGCGTTACCGTGAAAATTCTCGAAAGACAACCCTTCAGTCTCTCACAGAGTTTTCATGTTCAGGTGAGCTACAATCGCGATTGAAGGTATCGTTTTGGCATTAAAATCCGGCCAGCCGGTGAGACTGGGAATCGATTTCGGCACCACCCGGACCGTAGTGGCCGCCGTGGATCGAGGAAATTATCCACTGCTTTCATTCGAAGGTCCGGAGGGCGCGCCAGTGGACTGGTTTCCATCCTTGGTTGCAGTGCGCGGCGATGAGCGGGTCTACGGATGGCGGGCTTGGGCCTGCCAACCGGATCCCGAATGGACCATCATCCGATCGCTCAAACGCGTGCTGCAGGATGCCGGGCCCAACACCATTCTCGAACTCGCCGATCAGCAGGTACCGCTGATTCAGGTGCTACGCGAAATGGCGGCGGCTCTCAGAGAACTGCTGCCGCAAGAGAAGCTCGAAGTGATGCTCGGCGTTCCCGCCAACGCCAATACCAACCAACGATTCCTTACGGTGGAGGCGTTCCGCGCCGCCGGCTGCGAGGTGATCGGTCTATTGAACGAGCCATCCGCCGCCAGCATTGAATTCGGTCACAAAACGAAAATCAACGGCGTGATTCTGGTGTACGACCTGGGTGGGGGGACCTTCGACGCGTCTCTGGTAGAAGTGGGAGAAAGGACGCACCGCCCGCTGGCCACCGAAGGCATCGCCACTTTGGGCGGTGACGATTTCGACGAGATCCTCGCGGAGCTGGCCACCAGCAGCGACGAGCGCCATGGGCTGTCGCAGGCTGAGCACTTTCGATTACTCGAAGAATGCCGGGTTCGTAAGGAGGCGCTCAATCCGAACACCCGGCGCATTGTGGTGGATCTGGACACGGTGAGGGAAGGCTGGGGAACCGTTGCGGTTCCGGTCGCGGATTATTATGAGCGCTGCCGCCCTCTGGTGGACGAGACCTTGCACGTAGTGGAAGATCTGCTGGAGGCGCAAGGCGGCACGGAAATTGAGGCGCTGTACGTGACCGGCGGAGGAAGCGAGCTGCCTATCGTCGGCCGCGTTCTGCGCGAGCAGTTCGGCAAGCGGATCCGGCGTTCGGTGCACGCACGGTCGGCCACGGCACTGGGTCTCGCCATCCAAGCTGACGCGCTGGCTGGTTACGTTCTGCGCGAGAAATTCACGCGTTACTTCGGTGTATGGCGCGAAGGCGACGCCGGACGACGCATCGTTTTCGATCCGCTGTTTCAGAAGGGCGTCGCACTTCCCGGGCCCGGCGAGCGGCCGCTCGAGATTCGACGGCGCTATACTCCGGTGCATAATATCGGGCACTTTCGCTACCTCGAGTGCACGCATCTGGACGAGGAAGGGCAGCCCTCCGGCGATGTAACGCTGTGGGATGCAATCCAGTTCCCATTCGACCCAGCGCTGCGGGATTCCGAGAGCGCGGAAATAGCGCACTCCCCGGCGGCGCGCTCGCACCAGATCGAGGAGACCTACTCCATCGACGCCAGCGGCACGGTCACCATTACCATCACCAACCTGACCGCTGCCTACAATCGCGTCTATCGTCTGGGGCGCTGGGCTTCCAAAGACGCGCCCGTGACACCGGCCAAGGCGCGCATGCGGCATGTTACGCGAAAACAGGCCGAGGGTCACCGACGGTGAATCAGCTACTGGAGCTGATCGGCAAACACAAACTCTACGATCTGGCGCACTCCTACTTCCCAGGGATGCCGCATTTTCCGACGCATCCGCCGTTTGTATTCGGGCTGACGAAGAAACACGGCGACATGGTGATGGAAGGCGGCGCCAGTTCCTCGGCCGAATCCATTGCTTTGGGCGGACACGTCGGCACGCACATCGATGCGCTTTGCCACTACTCTTGCAATGGCAAGCTGCACGGCGGCATTGAAGCGAAGAAGGTCCAAAACGATTCTTCGGGATTCAGCGAGTTGGGCGCGGAAACTATCGCGCCCATTCTGCGCCGCGGGGTGCTGTTGGATATCGCCGCCGAGGTAAAGCTGGACGTCTTGCCAACGGATTTTGGGATTACGCCGCGGCATCTGGATGCGGCCTTAAAGGCGACGAAGACCACCATTGAGCCCGGCGACGTGGTATTACTGCGAACCGGCTGGGCGCGCTACTTCACCAACTTCGCTCAATTCGTAACCGGCGGACGGGGTGATCAAGCTGGACATGCGGTTGCCGGGCCGGGCCCCGAAATTGATGGCGCGCGATGGTTGAGCGAGCGAGGTGTATTTGGCGCCGGTTCCGACACCATCGCATTCGAGAAAGTTCCAACTGCGAGCATGCCGGTACACGTGCATCTGTTGGTGGAAAGCGGCATCCATATTATCGAAGCGCTCAACTTGGAAGATCTCTCGCGCGATGGCATCCACGAGTTTGTCTTCATCGCCGCTCCGCTCAAATTGCGCGGCGGCACCGGATCGCCGATCCGTCCGCTGGCGCTGGCGTAAGCCCTTAGACCGGGCTTCAGTATTGATTCAGAAATGCCGTCAGCTCGGGTGTCAGGCTCTTTCGCGAGGCGATGCAGAGATCGATTCCTTCGAGCGTCTGCGCCAGCGTTCTCGGCCCTCCGTTGTAGTCCTTCACGCGGTCGCTAAAGAATGAGTCCAAATCGGCGCGGTGTTTGGCATCGCAGAAACTGCCGCCTACCAATGGAAGCATGGCAGCGAAGTCCTCACCCACTTCGCGCGGAAGGCGTTTCAACAGCGCATCCAGGTGTTGCTTCACAAATTCAAATGGAACGTCACGCGTATCCACGTAGGAAAGTGGACCGAACAGCAGCGGATAAAATGTCTCGCGCAAGTCAAAATCTTTGGAAAGCAGCAAATCGAGCGCCGCTTTCGCCAGTTCGGGATTGCGGAACGATCCAAGAGCATCCAGCAATACTTCGCGAACATGATGATCGCGCTCCTGAATGGCTGCCGTTCGAATCGAGTTGAACAGATCGCGGTTCCCGAATTCAGCAGCGATTCTGAGCACCGGCGCCAGCATCCCGGGCGCAATGCCGCTGCGAGTTTCGAGCCACGTCCGAGCCAACGTTCCGGCTTGATCCACCAGCTCTTTTTCTTCGCCGGTACTGGCCACGAACGGGACCAGTTTTTGACGAAGCAACATTGTGTCGTCGCTGTCTCCGGGTTTCGTGGTCCACCCCAAGGCTAAGGCTTTCTCGCCGAATTCCTGGCGGATAAACCGAGCCCCTTTTTCGCGCAGATCGGCAGGCACGCTTTCACCCCGCAGCAGCGCCGCGATGTTGGACGCCGTTTGCACCACATGCCAGTCTGGATCCTTGCTGAATTCCGGCACCAATGCCAGCGCCGCTTGCGCCGAAACTTCTCCTTCGCCGGACAACGACTCTACATCGCCCAAAACGCCCACGCGCTCCGCAACGCTCAGATGGCTGCCCTGGCCGGCCAATACATTTTTCAAAAGGTCGCCCTGGTAAGCAACCTGGTAATAACCGCTCTCGCCGTCGTTCGGCAGAATCCAAGTGGGACAGGTCTGAGCGCCAGTCAATTCGATCTCCTCGTTCGGATCCGACAGCAGGTTGCATTGGTGACGCACGGAACCGTCAGCTTCAAATGCAACGCAAACAGGAATCTGCCAGGTCTGTGGTTTAGCTTGCGATCCGATGGGCAAGGAACGCTTCTGCGACACCTGGAGAGACGGGCGGGAGTCGCACTTCAGCGCCACGGAAACCTCCGGCACGCCGGCCTGATCGAGAAAGCTATTGAAGGCAGGCGCCACGTTCCTTCCAGCGACGCTGCTGATAGCCGCTTCAAAATCGCTGGCCGTAGCGTTTCCCCAGGCATGCTGCTTCAGATAAAGCTGGACGCCCTGGCGGAACTTCGCCTCGCCAATCCAGTGTTCGAACATCTCGATGACGGCAGCGCCCTTCTCATAGGTAATATCGTCGAATGCGTTCGCGATGTCGTCGTTGTTCTGGATCGGCTGGCGGATCTCGCGCGCGGACGCCAACTCATCGCCGCGCATAGCGCCAAGCCTCGCGTTCACGGCCGTTACATCCAGATGCCAGTCCGGTTGCCACTCGCCTGGAATTTTGCGCTCCATCCAGGTGGCAAACGCCTCGTTCAACCAGGTATCGTTCCACCACGCCGTGGTCACCAAGTCGCCGAACCACTGGTGGGCCATCTCGTGCGCAACCAATCCGGCCAATTCGCGCTTGTGTTCGATGGTTTCGCTGATTGGATCGGCCAGCAACGAACTCTCGCCATAAGTGATCATCCCGGCATTCTCCATGGCGAAGTCGCTGATCGGCATCACCACCGAATCCAGCTTCTCGTAGGCGTACGGAATGCCGAAGTAATCTTCCAGCAGTTTGAGCAGCTGGGGAATCGCCGTGGCGGCATAGGCAGCGTTGGCGCGCTTGCCCTTAGGAACGATCACGCGCACGGGCGTAGGCCCAACGCGGCCCGCATCCACCACATCGAAGCGCCCCACCGCGAATGCGACCAGGTAGCTGGGCAATGGCGGCGTCGGCTTGAAGTGCACGGTCTTCATGCCACTGGGCTCGCTCGATTCGGACTGAACCGGAGAGTTCGACAGCGCGAGATCGTCCTTGGGAACATGCAGCGTAACCTGCCACGGCACCTTGAAGCTGGGCTCGTCGAAACAGGGAAACGCCCGACGCGCGTCGGTCGGTTCGAATTGGCTGTAAACGTACCATTCGCGATCTTCTTTCAATTGGAAAACACCGGCGCTGCTGTTCCTGCTGATCTTGCCCTGATAAGCGGCGTGCAAAACGCCTTGGCCTGAAATCGGGCGATCGAAGGACAGTCCTATGAACTGGTCTCCGCCCGGAACAATCTTGGCCGGATGCGCGGCGCCGGATTCCGAACGAAATGCCGCATCTTGAATCTGCAGGCCGATGGAGTTGAGCCAGATCACTTGGGCCGGCGTGCGAACATCCACGCTAATGTCGACGCTGCCGCGGAATGTGTCGCGGTCTGGAACGATGGTGAGATCCACCGCATAACGCAACGGTTGAGCCGATCCGTCCAAACGTAATTTAGGAGGGTCCAGAGAAGGTGCGGCGGATGCTGCCGTGGCCACAAAAACAAGAGATAAGATCCCGGCGAACTTCATAAACGAACTGCGGCTTCGGCCGGCGTGGAGAACGTGACTGAGGACTTCCGCAACAACACTACCGTTAGCGCAGCCAAGTACAACAACGCGCCCATCAATACGGTAGCGCGCAGGCCAATATAAATGGCCAGGCAGATGGCGGCGACGGACCCCAGGACGCTGGCGGCAGCGTTTAGCGCCCACGCCCATCGCACCGCTTGCGGGAAGCTTCTCTCCAATCGAGTGAGGCCAGTGGGAAACGGGATGCCCATCAGAAAACCGGCGGGTGCGATCATGCACACCGTAACCAGAGCCTTCAAGGGCAGCGGCCATCCCACGCCAAACTCGCTCACCGGGGCGGCAAGATAGGCCAACGCGGAAACCGTGACAGCCACACCCACCAGGACCGCGCTCAGCCGGCGGCTGTCATTCGGATCGCCGGTGAGCTTCCGGCTCCAATAACTGCCGAGCCCGCTCGAAATCAGCATCGAAAAAACGATCACCGTTAATGCATACGTAGGATGCCCCAGAAAGAGTACAAATTTTTGGATCAGCGCCACCTGGATCAAAATATATCCCGCGCCAATACACACAAAATACAGCAAGAAGCCGCGCACGCCTTTCTCGGCAGGCAACTTCTCACCGAGTAACAACGGAGGAAACGCCAGCACGACGAGGATGGCGAGCACGCTGATTCCGAGCACCTCAAATAGCAACGGCAGCGCACGATTGATTTTGTAATCCGCGGAAAGTCCACCCTGCTTCAGAAAATTCAAAACATCGCGCGGCTGCACCGTGTAGAAAAAGAATGGACGGTCGTCGTCCACGGGCGTAACGTTGTAGCGATAGTTCCGCCAAAAGGTATTTGGATCGGCGCTCTTCAACAATTCTCCAAACTCGTTGGATGGGACGTCGCCCGGCAGATAGAGAGCACGCAGTTTGGTCTGGCTCAAGGCCGACTTAACGGCCGCGACATCGGCAGCGCCGAGCGGCTTACGAAAAATCAGCACCGTGTCCAGCGCGCCGAAGGCATTGACGTTTTGCGCCTGATCACGGAGAACTACAATGTGTTTCCAAGCGTCAGATTCACCAACCTGGCCGAGCGCGACGATGGCGAGCGAAAGCAATCGCAAGCTCTCGCGCGGCGGCTCGAAGCCCCAACGGGTGAAAACCATCAGCCCATCATCTGTCAGGTGATTCAGATAATCGCGAAAGGCGTCGGTAGTGTACAGATTGTTTTCGGAAAGCGCGAAGGCTCCGGCCGCAGTGGAGGCCCAGGTGTCCACTAAGGTGGCCTGCAAAACCTGATACTTCTCCGGGCTTCGTCTGACGAAGCTGCGGCCGTCTTCGACAAACAGATGCACCTCAGGCCGGAAATACAGCCGATGGCTGAGATCCGCAAAGCGCTGCTGCATGATTGTGTGCGCAATGATCGGATTGATTTCGACCGCGGTGACATCCTTGCTGCCGCCGGTGAGCGACCGCGCGACGTCCCAGCCGCCACCCGGACCGATCACCAATGTTTTCGCGCCGGGCCGCAGCATATAAGGAAAACCCGGCCCTTCGTGCAGCAAGTTCGCGCGCTCCTTCTCGGTCAGGTGATCGAGATCGAAGGTGGGAATACCGGTGGATGCGTCGGCATCAATCACAATCTCCGGGTCGCTGGATTTGGGATTTAAGAGCGCGATGCGCGAGATGGGATTCCACCTCACGAACGCTTCCTGCCCAATCCGATGGCCTTTCGCGTAGCGAATGTCGATCAGGTGGCTCTTGCCGTTAAAAGCCATCAGCGCGACGAAGACCAGCGCTAACGTAACTGCTCCAGCGCGGCCCCGCAATGTGCCGGCCAGGTTGTACCAGACTGCCGCCGACACCGCCAGCAGAACCGAAGCGGCGAGCACCGTGTTCGGTCCGCCAAAATAATTCAGAAATGGAACCAACAGCAGGCATCCGCCGGCGGCGCCAAGCAAATCGAAAAAGTAGACGCGATCCACGCGCTGGATCGCTTCCGCCACGGCGATGGAGACCACGGCGCCCGAGAAAAAGAACGGCAGCGCGCTCGCGAAATAGACGCCCGCGAGCGTCAGATTGCCCAGTTCTCCGGCGCGCGTGAGGATGAAGGCCAGGGATGCCAAAACGGCCACGCTGTTCACCACCGCCAGGACGCCCAGCTTGTAAAAAATGTTCCCGCCGCGGCCGGCGACAAGGTAGGAGAACAGGCCGCCCGCGCCCAGCCCGAACAGGGCGATCGAGATGGCGAGAAACGCGAAATGGTAGTAGAAGACCACGGAAAAAATGCGCGTGAGGGACAGTTCCAGAATCAGTGTGGCGAGCGTGGTGAACGCTACGCCCAGATAGAGCTGTGGCCATTTGGTCTTGCCGGATTCTGTGGATGAACTGACGCGAGGCAATATCTAATGGTAAAGGATCGGATAGTTTTATCGCAGGAAACCAGTTGTCACAAACCAGCCGACAGGCCCGCTCCATCACAGCGGCGCCTGGCGGCCGATCCTTCTTCCCTGCCACTTCAGACGAAGCTGGGAGCCGACCGGTTGCACGGCCTACATCATGGCGGCCGGCGGCGCCGGTTCATCCGGACTGCCCGCCTTCGAAAGCGGCAGCCTGACCAACAAAGTTCCCAGCCCAAGAATCACGATGGAACCCGCAATATAGGAGGGATCGGGGAAGATCTTCGGGAGGGGCCAGTCGCGGAAACGGAACGCCGCGATCACCAGTCCCATCAAAGCTTCGCCGGCGATCAATCCGGAAGCTATCAGGATGCCTACGTTCTCCACCCGCGCGGATTGTGCTTCGTTGAACCCGGCCCGCTTGCGCATGGAGTCCGTTACCCAGCGAAAAATGCCACCCACGAAGATCGCAAAGGTGGTGTTAATCGGAAGATACATTCCCACCGCCACCAGCATGGGGCTTTTCACGCGGCCCATGATCATCACGATGCCGAACATGACGCCCACCACCACCAGCGGCCATGGCATGTCGCCTCCCACGATGCCTTGCGCGAGCGTTGCCATCAGTCCGGCCTGCGGCGCGGAAAGCTTCGGATCGCCAAATCCGATCCCGCCGTTCTTGATATTCGCAGCTTGCAGAATATATAGCGGCCAGTACATCGCGGCGCTGGCCACTACCACAGCGATCAGTTCGGCCCACTGAATCAGGCGAGGCGTGCCGCCCAGGATGTAGCCAACCTTGAAATCCTGGAGCAGCTCGCCGGCCACTGCGGAGGAAACGCAACCTACCGCCGCCACCCCCAGCACCACCGCCACGCCGCCCGGTCCCGCGACTCCCAGGGACACCATCAGCAGCGCCGCGATAATCAGCGTGGTGAGAGTCAACCCGGAGATAGGATTGTTGGTAGAACCAATGGTGCCTACCAGGTAGCCCGATACGGCCGCGAAGAAGAATGCAATTATCAGCATCACCGCTGCCGCCACCACACCACCCAGCACCTGATGCGACAGGTAAATATACAGCGCGATCATGCAGGCGAACATCACCGCGATGAGGGCGAACACGATCTTGGGGCTCATGTATTGCTCGGTGCGGATGGTTTCTTCCGGCTTGGCTTCGGCGCTCAGATCGGCAACCGCGCGCTTCAGTCCATCGAAAAGCCCGTTGCGCATGCGGAACAGCGTGTAGGCCGCGCCCGCCATCATGCCGCCGACCGCGATGGGACGAACAATGTAGCGCCACACCGCATTGATCAAACCGACCCACGATCCATCCGAGGAACCGGCCGGCAGGAACGCCTGCAACTGCGGACCCATAAAGAAGATCAGCAGCGGTATCAGAAAGCCCCAGGCCAGGACGCCGCCAGCAAAATTGAGCGATGCTAATTCCGGCCCGATGATGTAGCCGACACCGATGTAGGCCGGACTCACGGTCGGTCCGGATGCCAGCGTCACGCCTCCCGCGTTCAACGTCTGCTGGGGCGACCCCAACCGAACGACGCTTTTGCCGAGCTGCCCCACCCGCAGGATAAAATCCTTGTCGTTGGCGAAGAGCTGAATTTCGGCCAGAAATTGGATCAATGCTCCGAGCCCCAGGTTGTAGAACAGATACTTCGCCGCATCCGCGCCGCGCCGGCCCGCCTTGTGAATTTCCGACGCGGCCACCGATTCGGGAAATGGGAGCTCCGGATCTTCCACCATGACGCGCCGAAACAACGATACGAACAAGACGCCGAGAATGCTGCCCACCACCATCAGCGCTGTCGATTTCCAGTAGGCGTCTTTGGGCGCGAAGGAGGGCCAGGCGCCGGAGATCAGGAATGCAGGCAGAGTGAAAATCGCGCCGGCCGCGACGGATTCGCCGATGGATCCTGCTGTTCGCGCGATGTTCTCTTCCAGCACCGATCCGTTCACCATTCGCAGAACAGCCATGCCGATTACCGCAGCCGGGTAAGTGGCGGCGATCGTAATGCCGGCACGCAAGCCCAGGTATGCGTTAGCGGCTCCGAGGATTACCGTCATTATGAGCCCGAGCAGTAGGGCTCGCAGCGTGAACTCCCGCATTTGCATGTTCTGCGGGACAAACGGGCGATGGCGTGTAGGTGCGCTCATTGGATCACAATCATAGCAGGTGATTGCGGCAATACGGGAGGGCGAGCGAAGCTCGCGAGCCAGGCCTAATGGACCGTCAACGTTACGGCGCTGGGGCTGACATAATCGCCGACCGTAACAACAATTTGATTGTAAGTGGCATCCAGTGTGCCGGAGGGCACTACCACATTGATCTGTAACACGCCCGCGACCAGACCCGGCGCGGCTCCCGCATAGGTCACTTGGGCGGGCTGGCCGGTGATGGTAACCGAAACGGGAAGGATTGGCATGGGGTAAGGCGCGGTGGTGAGAAGACCATCCACACTAGTGGGCGTAGTGAGTCCAGCACCGGTAGCGAAGAGAGACACTACAGAGCCTCGTGCGGCTGGGTTGGATTGCGAGTTGACGGTGCCATTCTGGTTGAGGATTGCGCCCTGGCCGCCTCCGTTACCGAGGACGGAAAATAGCGCGGGCGAAGCGGCTTCAACCGGCACGGTTATCGATGCAGTGGTCTGACTCTGATAAACCACCTGTACCTGGGTGGTTGTTCCACTCACTCCGAACGGAACGATGGTATTGATCTGGGTGGAGGAAGAGTACAACAAAGGCGATGCTACGCCGCCGATCAGAACTTGCATGCCTTGGATGTTCTTACTTACGGAATCGCCATCCAATTCAGCCTGCCCGTCCGACACCGGACCCAAGTTAGCGCCGAAGATGGTTACTAACTCACCCGGAGATACCGCTCCCTCCAAGTAACTCGCGCTGCTGACTACAGAAGAAATAACCGCGCTGCCGGTCGAAGGCGTAGTGGTTGATGGGCCATATATAGCGACAGAGTTAGAAAGCGTAGGGACAAAGACGCGCCCGTTCACTACGGTGGGCGGCGCAAATTTCGTAAATGTACCCGGCAGATCGCGGCCCGCGTTCAGGTTGCTGTTCCATAGCTCGTGGTCCAGATTCGTGGCGTCCAAGGCGTAAAGGGTAGCAGGTTGCGGATCGAGATTGGCATTACCGGTGATCAGCCACACAATACCGTTCTGTCCGCCATTGGCGGAGAGAGAAAGACCTACATATATCGGCGCGTTGGCCGGCGTATATTGAGAAAGCATGACCGAATTGAGCACATTATTCGTGATCTGAAATGCTTTTAGCGATGTACTAGGATCGTATTCGTATACGATGGGACCATTTGACGCGTCGTTCCACAGCGCCATGTTAAACAGACCCCAGGGATTTACCTGCACGCCTTGCACGCTGCCGGTGACATTGGGGCCCAGATGACCCATGGCGTCGTAGTTCACCAGATACAGCATTCCCGCCTTGCCGCCCATGAGCAGATAATGGATTCCTGGAATCAATATTGCGCCAGCCGATCCCAGATCCCAGTCCTGATCGTTCAGATTGCCCCATTCGCTGGGAGTATACCAGTCGAGCAACGAAAGATTAGCGCCGGAAAGATGAAGCAGCGATTCGCCGAAGTTAGCGACACCGTCCCAGTCGCCATTGCCCGTGACGGCAATCACGTTTCCTTCGCCATCCACCGCGGGGGCGCGTCCAGCTTGCCAAAAGGCTGCCTGACGCCCGTTCGGGGCGCTATTGAAAACGCCCTTTTGCTGTAAAGTCGAAGGATTGTAGGCGAGCATCCAGCCTTGGTAGTTGCCCGCATCGGCGTGCGATCCAAAGCCTATAAAGAGGATGCCATTCGCAAGCATCAGGCCGGGCCGCTGCAATTGCTGGGAGGCGGTGAGAGCCACTGTCCCCTGGCTGCTTCCAGCACCGGTCCCCGGAACGGATGCCGCAATCTCCACTGGTCCTTCAAACATTTCATGTCCGTCCACCAGAGATAGGGCGTGCAGTTGAAACACGGGATTGCTGAACGCGCCGGCGGGAAGATTGTCGCTGACAACGTATATGACCTGCGCGTTGGGGTCGATGGCCGGCGTTCCCAATATTCCAATCTCCGGCAGAATGTCCGTGAAGTTATACAGACCGGAGGGAACCACCGGGCCGAGGTTTACCTGCCAGAGCGGTGTGGCAGATTGCGGAGCATCGGCATTGAACGCGAATACGCTATTGTGCATGGTGGCGACGTACACGACGTTGTACTTGGTTCCACCGATGGCCACGCCGGACACGTATAGCGGCTGTGAATACACTTGTCCATCAACGGGAAAAGTACCGATCTTCCCAAACGTGTTCCAATCCATCTGCGGCGAGAGAATGGTCTCCTGCAGATTGGCGCCGGTTTGATGGGTGTCGTAATTCACGTTCAGCACATTCACCTGAGCGAAGGTGCCGGCTGCGATACTTAGTCCCAAGAAAAAAAGACGAAACCAGGGGGATCTGTTAGCTCTACGGAAGCAGCTACGAAGTCTTCGAAGTGATAGGATACTCAACGGTTCATTGCGCTTCGCGAGCAGCGTCGCGAACCTTCCCTTCCTAAGTCTTTACACGATTGTCACACAGAAGTTGCTGCGCCTTACAAAGCTTTGCAGTGAGAATGGAATCGGCGCGCGTTACTCCGGGGTTACTAATACTTACTAAGTGGTCAACGTCCCGGGCGGAGCCCGATCAGTCCTCATTTCCCAGAACATGGATCGCCTGCAGCTTTTCCCAAAGGGCTGCTAAGCGGTCCAGACGAAGGGCATTCGGTCCATCGGATAGCGCTCTCGCGGGCTCTTCGTGAACTTCCACGAACACGCCGTCCACGCCGGCAGCCACCGCTGCGCGCGCCAGCGTCGGAATGAACTGTGGCTGTCCGCCGGAAGCATTGCCGAGGCCACCTGGAATCTGGACGCTGTGCGTGGCATCGAATATAACCGGCCATCCGAATTCGCGCATGATCTGGAGGCCCCGCATGTCCACCACCAGATTGTTATAGCCGAACGACGAACCGCGCTCGGTGAGCAAGATGTTGTTGTTGCCCGTGGAAGCAACTTTGTCCGCGGCATGGCGAATATCGTAGGGCGAAACGAATTGTCCCTTCTTGATGTTTATGGCGCGGCCGGTGCGGCCCGCCGCAATCAGCAAGTCGGTCTGCCGGCAGAGAAAGGCCGGTATCTGCAAAACATCAACCGCCTCCGCCGCGGCTTCGGCCTGCGAAGGCTGGTGGATATCCGTCAGCACCACATACCCCTCACGCCGTAAGTTCGCGAGAATCCGCAAGCCTTCCTGGGGACCGGGGCCGCGATAGGACTCGAGGCTACTGCGATTGGCCTTGTCGAACGAAGCTTTGAAAATGAACGGGCCGGCGATCTTGCGGATGGCGTCCGCGAGAAAGCGCACGTGATCCTCGCTCTCGATCACGCACGGTCCGGCGATCAACGCCAGCGGCCGGCCACGCCCCATGAGAGGAAGAGTGCTCAATCGGCGTGTGTGTACTGCTCGGAGCGAACGCGTTGAGCGGGCTTGGGACGGCTCTTGCGATGCTTGTGCGCCGCCGCCATGAATGCCGAGAACAGCGGATGCGGCTCCAAGGGCTTGGACTTGAATTCGGGATGGAATTGGCAGCCCAGGAACCAGGGATGATCCGGAATCTCGCAAATTTCCACGTACACCGAGTCAGGCGTCTGGCCCGCGATGCGCAATCCACCCGACGTCAAAACCTGCTCGTAATCGCGATTGAATTCGTAGCGGTGCCGGTGGCGCTCGCTGATCTCGGGAACTCCATACGCCTGGCGCGCAAAACTTCCTTCCGACAGCATGCATGGATACGCTCCCAAGCGCATGGTTCCACCCAATTCGTCGACGCCCTTCAACTCGCGCAATTTATAAATCACGCGATCGGGCGCAGCGGGGTCGAATTCCGTCGAGTTGGCGTGCTCCAGGCCGCAGACATTGCGCGCGAACTCGATCACCATGGTTTGCATGCCCAAACAAATGCCGAAATACGGCACCTTGCTTTCGCGCGCATAGCGGATGGCTGCAATCATGCCTTCCACGCCGCGCTTTCCAAATCCACCTGGAACCAAAATACCGTCGTATTGTTCCAACTCTGGGGCGCAGTCCGGCCAGGTCATATGGTCGGACTCGATCCAATGAATGTTCACCTTCAGCCGGTGCGCCAACGCGCCGTGCAGCAGCGCTTCTTTGAGACTCTTATAGGAATCCTCGTATTCCACGTACTTTCCGATGAGCGCGATGTCCACCTGGTCTTCGGGATTCTGCATGCGCTCCAGCATTCCGGTCCAGCGGCTGAGATCGCGCTGCGTGGCGTCCATACGCAAGATACGCAGGAGAATCTCGTCCACGCCTTGCTCGGCAAACACCAGCGGAACTTCATAAACCGAGTTCACATCGCTCGCGGTGATCACGGCTTCCACGTCCACGTCGCAGAACAGCGCGATTTTCTCCTTCATGTCGTGCGGCAGCGCGCGCTCAGACCGGCAGAGCAGCATATCCGGCTGGATACCCAGCGCTCGCAGTTCTTTCACGCTGTGTTGGGTAGGCTTGGTCTTCAGCTCCTGCGCCGCGGCGATCCAGGGAACCAGCGTCACATGCACGAATGCGGTGTTGTCGCGGCCCATCTCATGCCGAAGCTGGCGGATGGCTTCCAGGAACGGAAGCGATTCAATGTCGCCCACCGTGCCGCCAATCTCCACGATCACCACATCCACGTCCGCCGCCACCTTGCGCGCCGCCGCTTTGATCTCGTTGGTGACATGCGGAATCACTTGCACGGTTTTGCCAAGATAATCGCCGCGCCGTTCGCGATGGATGATCTGTTCGTAGATCCTGCCCGAAGTGAGATTGTTGCTCTGCGTCAGCTTGGCGTGCGTGAAACGCTCGTAGTGGCCCAGATCCAGATCGGTCTCCGCTCCATCGTCGGTGACGAACACCTCACCATGCTGGAAGGGACTCATGGTGCCCGGATCGACGTTTAAGTACGGATCGAACTTCTGCAGCGAGACTCGCAACCCGCGGCTTTCGAGCAGACAACCGATGGAAGCCGCCGCGATGCCTTTTCCGAGCGATGAGACCACGCCGCCGGTGACAAAGATGTATTTGGCCATGGACATTCCCCTCAGTGCGTTTTCAAATGTGGCTCGTTTTCAAAACAGGCTATGAGAGCCGACACGCGCTCCAAATCCTCAGGCGTATCGACCCCTAGCGATTCGTACTCGGTTTCCACCACGCGGACGCGATGACCGTTCTCGATCGCCCGCAATTGTTCCAGCCGTTCCATCCGCTCGAGGGGACCCACCGGAAGACCGGAATAGGCGAGCAGAAAATCGCGCCGGTAAACATAAAGACCCAGGTGTTTATAATGAACTCCGCCGCCTTCCCGCGCAAACGGGATCGGGCAGCGGGAAAAATAAATGGCATCGCCGGCGAAGTTGACTACCACTTTGACGACGTTGGGGTCGCTGATTTCACGAGGGTCTTCAATGACCTTCATCAGCGTGGACATCGCAACGTTTTCATCGTCGAGCAGCGCGAGCGCCGCGGCATCAATGGCCGATGGATCGATCAACGGTTCGTCGCCCTGGATGTTCACGATGACCGAAGCGTTGTCTGAAGAGGCCGCTTCGGCCACACGGTCTGTTCCCGACAAATGATCCGCGCGCGTCATCTGAACCTGCGCGCCAAAGGCCCGCGCAGCTTTGTGAATCCGCTCGTCGTCTGTGGCGATGATTACTTTTGAAAGATAACGTGCCTGGCTGGCCCGCTCGTACACATGCTGGAGCATAGGCTTACCGGCGATAGTAGCGAGGGCTTTTCCAGGGAAGCGGGAGGAGGCAAACCGGGCTGGTATTACGCCCAGAATTCGCGTCGGCACAATAGATGTTAGCACAGATGCGCGCACTGCGTGCTCGCATCTGGACCGCACCCGCTTCGCGCGTGCTAAGGGATGGGGGATTGGCTAACAGGCAAGTTGCGGTGTGTGTCGGCAGCCTCTGGCGTCCCCATCAACTTGCGCAGCAGGGCGACGGTGCTGTCATGAACATCGCGACGAGAGCCATCGAAGCCGCCATTGCCCATCAGGCCATTCGCGGCGTCGAGCGGTGTGCGGCCTTTTTTGTCTTTGACGTCGAGCTTGGCGCCATGATCAGCGAGGAACTGCACTACCTGGTCGTCACCTTTCTGCGCGGCGCCATGCAGAGCCGTATCGCCTTGGTTATCGACCGCATTGACATCCGCTCCAGCAGCCAGGCAAAGCTCAATGGCCGCGACGGCCTCAGCCTCGGTTTTTCTGCGTCCGGTGGTGTCTTCTTCCTTGGTGCCGAGCCCGGAGGCAGCCATGATGGGCGTCATGCCAAATTTGGTGGTTAGCTTCGGATCGGCGCCTTTAGCGAGCAGCACCTTGACTACTTCGGTATCGCCGGCTTTGGCCGCGCGCAACAAGGGCGTCGTGCCGGTGCCCAGCATAGTGTCGGCGCCGCGGTCGACTTTGCTTCGATAAGGTTGCTGTTTCTTGAGTTGCGCATTCACGTTGGCTCCATGTGCGAGCAGCGTCTGGATCAGGTCCAGGCTGGTGAGCTTGTTATTGAGCTCGCTCGGCCAAGGCAGGTTCGAATCCGGCAGCGTATGCATGTCGACCGCGGCGTACAAAGGCGTGCGGCCCACTTCATCGGCGATGTTCACATCTGCGCCCTGGTCGAGCAGGGACGCGGCAAAATCGTAATGGCTGTTGATGATGGCGAGCAAGATGGCGCTGAAGCCGTTCGGATTGGTGGCGTTGATGTCCGCGCCGGCCTGGACCAAAACGCGCGCGCAATCCACACAACCCTGACGCGCGCCGAACAGCAGCGGAGTCAGGCCGCCCAGAGGCATCCATTTCTCGCGAGGTTCCTTGGTGACCTGACGCTCCCAGTTCCATGTCACCTGGCGAGCGTTCACGTCCGCGCCGTGCGCGATCAGCTCCCGTGCCATCTCAGGATGCGATTCGGCAACCGCCCACATGAGCGGTGTCTGCTGCCGCCATTGCTCTTTGGAATTGACGTCGGCACCGTGCGCCAGAAGGACCTTGGCCGCCTCCACATTACCAGTGCGTGCCACGGTCATCAGCGCCGTTTCGCCTTCGGTGGTAGCGGCGTTGGCATCCGCACCTGCTTCCAAAAGCTTCGCGATCATGGGCGCGCTTCCATTCACGCAGGCCAGATAAAGCGCCGTAACGCCGTAACGATTGGCGGCCTTGACGTTCGCGCCCGCTTTGATCAGCAGATCCGCGATCTCACGATCGTCCTGCCGCACCGCCCAATCCAGCGCGGTGGTTCCGTCCGGCTCCGCGGCGTTCACATCGACGCGTTGTTTTAGAAGCGCAATGGCGCCCGCGCGGTCCCCATCTTTGACGGCGTCAACGACAGTTCCGGCAAACGCCGACAGGCATGTGACCGCCAGGATCAGACAGAAGCGCATGGCTAGATGTTGACGAGTTCGCCGGTGCTATCGCCCAGGGCGTCTTGTGGAATGCCGCTCTTATCGAGCATGGTCAGCAGCAGGTTCGAAATCGGCGTGTGATCATCGTAGCGCAGGTGCCGGCCACCTTGCAGCTTTCCGCACGCGCCGCCCGCCACCAGATTCGGCAACGGGAAATGATTGTGCAGATTGCTGTTGCTCATGTTGCTGCCGAACAGAATGATCGAATTGTCCAGCAGATTGCCGTCGCCATCCGGCGTGCTCTTCAGCTTCCCGAGGAAGCGCGCAAACAGCGTGACGTGATAATTCTGGATCTTCACCAGCTTCTCGATCTTTTCCGGCAGGTTCTGGTGATGTGACGTAGCGTGATGCCCGTCGTGCACGCCCACCTGCGGATAAGTCTTGTTGCTCTCTTCGCGCGCCACCATGTAGGTGAACACGCGCGTGATGTTGGCCTGATAAGCCAGCACCAGCATGTCGTACATGATGTTGATGTGCTCTTCGAAGTTGTAGGGGATGCCCACTGGCTCGACGGGCAGCTCAAGAGACGCAGTGGAATCGAAATTCGCCCGTTGGATGCGCCGTTCGATCTCACGCACGCTGTCCAGATAGTCGCTCACCGTGGCCTGATCGCGCGGGCCCAGCTTCAACTTCAACGCGCCGGCTTCAGCGGTGATTTCATCCAGAATGCTGCGATCCTGCTGGGCGCGCAACGCACGCTCGGCCGCCGTTCCGCCTTGCCCGAACATCCGTTCGAAGGCTTTCCGCGGATTAATTTCCATCGGCATCGGGGTGGTGTGGGTACGCCACGAGAGCGTGTTCATGTAGATGCAACCGTAGTCGCGATCGCAGGCGCCCAGCAGCGCCGAATGATCCTCGGTGGCCAACTCAATGGACGGAAGCGGCGTGTCCTGTCCGATATGCTGCGCTGCAATCTGATCGGCGGTGATGCCCGCGTAAGCGTCCACGCCTTGGGTCGGTTTCGGACGCACTCCGCTTAACCAAGTAGTCGGACTCAGAGAATGCACGGCCGTGCTGTCGGCCGCGCGATTGCCCAGTCCGCTGACAACATTTAAGCGATCGCGAAAGGGTTCCAGCGGCTTCAAGATCGGAGAAAACTCGAACGCAGCTCCTTCCGCAGCCGGCGTCCATCGATCCATGATCGCGCCGTGCGGAACGTACACAAATCCCATGCGGGGCGATCCGGCGGCCGCGGTCTTCTTCAGCAGCGTCTGGGCCGGCAGCATCGCGTCCAGCAAGGGCAGCGCCAGAGTCACACCCATTCCACGCAAAAACGTCCGCCGCGGAAGATGCTTTTTCGAGATGAACATTATCTACCCTCTATAACAGACCGCTGAATTCCCGCCGTGGTTACTCCCGAAGGATCGCTTTCGACCGCCCGGCGCATCTCAAAAGGCTCGCTCTTCACGATACCGGCAATTATCGACGAAAACCGATAATCGTTACCCGCGGCGCCCTCGACGATCCCGCGCACCACCGGCATATCATAGTATTCCAAAGGCCGTCCCAGTGCGAAGGTGAGCAGCTTCTCGGTCAGGGTGCCGACGAAGTATTCGGGATGTTTCAATAGCGCCTGGCGCAGTTCGACAACCCCTGCGATTTTGGTGCCATCGGCGAGTTGCCCGGACGAATCTATCGGCCCTGAGGCGTCTTTCGTCCTATATTCGCCCACGCCGTTGAAACTTTCGAGCGCAAATCCGAGCGGGTCCAGTACGGCATGGCAGGTCGAACAAGGCGCGTTCTTGCGATGCTCTTCCATCAATTGCCGGACGGAAAGCACCTTCCCACCCTGCGCCTGATCTTTCAGCGCAGGCACGTTGGGAGGGGGAGCGGGCGGCGGGGTGCCCATCACATTTTCCATGATCCATTTGCCGCGCAGCACTGGCGAAGTACGCGTGGGATAGGATGTCACGCTCAGAATGCTCCCCTGCCCGAGCAATCCGCGGCGAGCATCGTTGGTAAGAGCTACGCGCCGGAATTGGCTGCCATAAACGTTCGGAATGTCGTAATGTTTTGCGAGGCGCTCATTGACGAAGGTGTAGTTGGCGGTGATCAGATCCATCACGCCGCGATCTTCCCGCATTACGCTCTCAAAAAACAGCTCGGTCTCGCGCTTGAAGGATTGCCGCAGATTGTCGTCAAAGTTGGGGAATGTGGCCTCGTCCGGCAACACGCTCTGCACATTGCGCAGGAACAGCCACTGTTCGGCGAAATTGTTGACCAGCGCTTCCGCTTTCCGATCGGCCAGCATGCGCCGCACTTCGCGATCCAGCACCGCGGGATCTTTCAGCTTGCCCTGCACCGCTACGTTCAGCAGCTCATCGTCGGGAATGCTGCTCCACAGGAAAAACGAAAGGCGCGATGCCAGGTCCAGATCGCTCACATGATAAACGCTGCCCGCAGCCATGCGCGCCGGATCGGTCTCGGACCGAAACAGAAACTTAGGACTTGCCAAGATCAGCCGCAGCGCGTTCTCGATCCCCGATTCGAAATTGCCCTGGTTCTTACCAGCTTGATAAAAGCTCAGCAGCGTCTCCAGGTCGGAATCCGTCACCGGACGCCGGTAGGCCCGGCGCGCCAGGACTGCGAGAATCTTTTTCGCGCAGGGAACTTCGTCTTGCGTACTGGCGGGAGTGCAAACGAAAATCCGGCGCCGACTGGGCGTGTCTCCGGGGCCGGTAGCATTCAACGGTCCGGTGATCTGCACGTGATCGATCAGCGGAATGCCGTTCATGTTCTGCAAATCCAGGTCGCGGGTGAACGGCTCGAGCGGTTCGTCCGATTCCGCCGAATCACGGCGCAGGAATGAAACCGCAACATCATGGGGTCCGGCGTTTACGTGCACCTTTGTCTTCAAGCGCGCGTCCAACGTGTCGCCGGCGAGCGCGAGGTTGGTATCCACCAGCTTCAGGTCTTCCTCGCCGCCCACGGGAGCCAGAAAAACCCGCCGGCCATCGATACTGACTTCGAGCTGATGGGGAAACTCCATGCCGGTCAAATACCCGACGATATTCCGCAGCAGAATGACGTTGAACTCATAGTCTGCGTCCAGCGGAAAATTATGATGAATCAGAATCCCACCGCGCGTGCCTAACGGCAGCCCTTCGATATGCTCGCCTTGCGCTAAATCCGGCGGCACCTGAATGCTCTGGCTGATGGGCCCGGTTTTCGGATCGCCCACTGCCAGGCTGCTCACTTCACGGGAGGCAGCCAGATAAGCTTCGAGCAACGACGGCGAGACACGCAAAACCTCGGCGATGTTGTCGAACCCGTTACTCTCGTCGTCGGCCGGGAGCAGCGCCGCTACGTCAACTTTGAGGCCGAGCAGATCGCGGATCGCATTGGCGTACTCGGTCCGATTCAGACGATGGAGCGGAGCGCGCCCGGGCTCCGGATGCGCCGCAGCGGCTTGATCGAGCGAGGTCTGGAGCCAGGTGATCAAGCCGTCGATCTTGGCCTGCTCCGGCCGTGGCATGCCCTGAGGAGGCATCATGCCACCGCGCAATTTGCGTACAACTTTTTCCCAAGCTTCGGCATGCTCACCGGTATGATCGATATCCAACTTGTCGAGCATCAAGCCGGCGGTTTTGGCTTTTTCGTTATGGCAGGTGACGCAGTACTGATTTATCAGTGCGTGCTGTGGAGAAGGCTGCCCATAAGCGCACGACCAAGCCAGAAACAAGCCGCTTGTGAGCAGTCTACGCACCAACGCCCCCTCTGTCAGGTATATCGCATTCGACCCGGAGCGTCAACCAGAAGGCTAATGTTTCGTGCCAGTTGAGTGGCGTCCGCAGAGGCTGAAACGTTACTCGCTGCACTATGCTAACTATTAGGAGCAGACGGTGCGCCTGAGCGTCGTAATCACCTTGCTGACAGGCTCCGGGTTTTGCCTGGCCTTGGTCCTCCTCGCCGGTTGCGGCAACGTCCCAGAGCCACCGGACCACCCGCGGCTCAGCCCGGGCGTTGCGCTCGACGATGTCACCTTTCACAGCGTCGCGCTGAATCGCGAGATGCAATACCGTGTGATTCTCCCAGCTTCCATCGAGCCGGGCCGGAAACTGCCCGTGGTCTATCTCCTGCACGGAGCCGGAGGTGGTTTTCGTGACTGGTCCAACTATTCCGACGTGAGCCGCTTCGCCGAGGCAGGCTTGATTCTGGTGATGCCGGAGGGCGACTATTCATACTTCATGAATGCGGCCGAACGCCCTCAGGATCGATACGAAGACTACATCGTCCAAGACCTGGCTCAGGACGCCGGGGCCAAATTCCCGACGGCGTCTGGCCGGCGAAACCACGCCATCATCGGAGTCTCCATGGGCGGCTTCGGCGCGATCAAGATTGCACTCAGCCATCCCGATCTCTTCGCGTTTGCCGGCGCGTTGAGCCCTGCGATCGATGTGACTCGCCGGAGGTTTTCCATCCGGTGAATCCAGCAGTCTCAAGCCCTCAACTCGATCTTTGGGACCTGGGGCAGCGCCACGAGGCGTGCTGACGATCCGTTTCTGATTGCGCGCTCCGTGTATCCGGCCGAGGCGCCTTACCTGTTTCTGACTTGCGGAGACGCGGAGAGCCTCTTATCGCCCAACCGCGAGTTTGCAGCGGTCCTGGAGCATCAGCATCTGCAACACGAGTTTCACGTCGTGGCCGACGGCCACGATTGGAACCAATGGAATGCGCAGTTGCCCACCCTGTTTCAAGCGATGCTTCGCCGAATCGACTAGAAATTGTACTTGACGGCGAACTGCATGATCCTCGGGCTCACGTCGGATTGAATCTTGCCGAACGTGCTGCTGTTCAAGGCCGAATTGGCTGTGCCGCCCGAGAGACCAGCGGTGCCCGGATTTAGAAAATTCGTGCGGTTCTCGATGTTGAACGCCTCAGCACGAATCTCCACGTACTGATGTTCCTTGATCGGGAATCGTCTGGACAGGGAAAGGTCGACATCGAAGTAGCCGGGGCCCAATAGATTGTTGGCGCCCATGTCACCCAAAGTACCACCGGCCGGCGCGGAAAACGCATTCGCATTGATATAACAACTAATCGTTCTAACGGCGCAGTAGGGGTTCGAGTTTATTTGGTTGGGGCGCTGGCCGGCGGTGTTGACGTCGTCCAGAGCGCTGTCCACTCCAGTGAAGATGGAGAAATGGCTGCCGCTGTGCGCTCCAACGATCGGGGCGAGTTGCCAGTCTCCAGCAATCCATTGCAGCGGCCGTGACGCGTAGTGCGGCGATTGGAGCACGGCGGAGAGATTGAAGTTTTGCCGAACGTCAATCGCGGTACAGTTGCCGCGATCGTATCTCCGGTCGGCGGGGTCGTTGTAAGGACCGGACAGTTCGGTGGTTTGCGGATCGCCGATACAATGCGACCAAGTGTAATTGGCTAGCATGGAGAAGTGGTTGGAGAGCCGGTGCTCCGCGGACACAATCAGCGCGTTATAGCTAGCCGTGCCGCCGTCATCCAGGTATTCCAGGGCGCCGTAATACGGTCCTTGGGAGGGATTGATTTGAGTAAGCGTGCGGCGCGCCTGCTCGTTGCCGAGAGTGGAGCAGGGCCCAGGTTTCGTCAGGCCGTATTGCCCCGCCACACAGTTACCGGGGACGTAAATCGAAGGATTCAACTCCTGGTCGGTCCAAAGGTGGGTCGTGTCGCTGCCCAGATAGCTGGCCTTCAACAACCAACTGGATCCCAACTGCCTCTGCAGCGTTAGATTCCACTGTTCCACATAAGTGTTGCGAACGTGCAGAGGAACGGTCTCATAGTAGCCAGCGGTGGGGTAAGTGGTGTTCGGATTTTGAGTGGTCGGATAGGGATTTCCGCCCGGGTAATTCAGCCACGGGTTGCCGAACCCTCCCACCGGGTTGCTGAGCGTGATGGATTCGCCCCAGAGCGGTTGGGATGACGCGTTGTAGTAGAACAGCGTCTGAGGCATATCGTAGAAAATGCCCCAGGATGCGCGGATCAGCGTCTTGCCGTTGCCGGTGGGATCCCACGCCAAACCTACGCGCGGCGCCCAATTGTTCCAGGTGGTGAGGTTCGGGCGTCCGCCTGTTTGGAAGCCCGGGTCGCCCGGGTAGAGCGTGCCGGCGGGTGCGTTCGGGTAGATCGTGGAATGCGTGTCGGAGAGAAAATCCGACATGACGAAATGCGTGATCTTGTTATTGACGATGCGGCCGTTGAGATACGGCTCCCAGCGCAGACCGTAGTTCAGCGTCAGGCGCGAACTAATCTTCCAGTTGTCTTGCGCGTACAGTCCGAGATATGCCCATTTCTCATTGTCGTGCGAAACGTTGGCGTCGGTGAAGGAATCCAGCTCCCCGGCAATGAAATCCGACATGGCAGTGCCGGTATCCTGACCGGAAAAGGTAAACAGCCCGTTGCAATACACACAAAACGTCGTAGCTTGCATGGGACGAATAAAGCTCGCACCGAACTGCATCTGGTGAGAGCCTTTGATCAGGCTGAAGTCGTCGGCGAACTGGTACGTGGTGGTGTTCACCAAACCGGGCGTCGCGAACCCGCCGGCGCTGGAGAAGTCGCCGGTAATGTTGATGTTCGAAAAGTTGGGTAGAGCGACATAGATGCCTTGAACACCGATGTCGGTGGGGGTGGGAATCGGCACCTGAAACTTGGTGATGCCGTCTCGATTGACCGTGGCGTGGAATGTGTTGAGAGCGCTGGGACCGAACACGTAAGTGTCGCCCAAAACCACAGAGTTCACTTCGTCATCCGTACCCGCGTTCTGAACCGACAGCTCGGTCCCGGTAAAACTGGACGGCGTCAGACTATGCGTGCCATAGTAGCGCGCGAAGACGGACTGCTTGGAGCTGATCTGGTAATCCACCTTCGCCAGGCCCATGTGCTCGTCTTGATTCGCGACTTCTGTATAAGTGGTGTTGCCGCAAGCGTTGCTGGTCACCACCGGAAAATGACTGGCGAAGTTGAGGGCTTGCGGACTGATGAGCGAGGCCGGGAGCACGTTGTTCACGTAAGGCGCCAACAAGGTTTTGGGCTTGGCGAAGCACTGCGATGCGTAAGCCTGGAAGTTGCCCAGGAGTTCAGCCGGGGTGGGAACGACGGCGGGCGTTGCGGCCGGCGCGGACCGAATCAAAGTGCCCTGATAGCCCAGGAAAAAGAAAAGCTTGTTCTTCTTGATGGGCCCGCCCACCGTGCCGCCAAACTGGTTGCGTTTCAGGTTATCGCTCTTCGGCGCGAAAAAGTCCCGCGCGTTGAAATCGCCGTTGCGAACAAACTCGAACGCGTCGCCGTGAAATTCGTTGCTGCCGGATTTGCTGACAACGTTCACCGCGCCCGCCGAGTGCTGCCCGTATTCGGCCGGCAGCGAACTGGTTTCCACTTTGAACTCCTGCACCGCGTCGGGGAACGGCAGCGGAAGGTTCAAATTATTGAACGGATCGTTGTGAGTTCCGCCGTCCAGCAGGTAGGTGGTTCCATTCAGCATCCCGCCGGCGACGCTTACCAGCGCTTCGTTGGGATAGTTCTTACTGGAGATAAGATTGCCTGAGGACGGCGCCTGCCCAAAACCATACTGCACGGTGTTGGATGCGCCGGCGAGCGTGATGAGCTGCGTGATCTCGCGCCCATTGAGCGGCAGTTCCACCACGTCTTGCGAATTGACCACCTGCCCGACGCCAGTGCTATGAGTTTCTACCATGGCCGCAGCGGCTTCCACCTGGACGGTCTCGGTGAGGGCGCCGATCTTCATCACGGGATCAATGGTGGGAGCCGTGTCCACCTGCAAGACGATGCCGGACTGAACGTAGGTAGAAAAGCCTTCCTTCTTCACTTCCAGCCGGTAGGGTCCGAGAGGCAAACTGGGGAGGGAATAAACGCCACTAGCGTCGGTTTGAGCGGTGCGAGTGACGCCGGTGTCGATTTGCGTGACGGTGACTTCGGCGCCAGGGATGGCCGATCCGGTGGCATCCTTGACGGTCCCGGAGATCTGAGACAACGACTGTGCAAACAGAGCTAAGCACAGTCCTAGACATAAAAAAGCCGACACGAACGACCTGGTCGCGATCCGTTGCATGATTTCCTGCCCCCTAATTCTTACAGCTGCCTGAGCGAGTGCAACCAAGCAAACCTCTTGGTTACATGTATTTACCTAGATGTGAGGATTATATCTTCGAGAAACAAAACTGTCAAGAAGAGTAATTTGACGCCATTTTGCATGCAGGAGATTTCTTAGCCGCGATCGGGGCGAACTCCTGGCGAACTCCTATGGTTGGGCGCGCGTACTTAACGCATGGCGCCAACATTACCCAAACCCCATAAAGACCGCGGCATGGAAGGCCTGGTCGCGAAATGGTACACCAGCAACACCGGCCAGTCGATGGATGAATTCGCCAAACTCGCACGGCGCATCTCCAATCAGCTCGCGCCCGGAAGCGCGGTGCTCGAAGTGGCTCCCGGCCCGGGCTACTTCTGCATCGAACTGGCGAAGCTCGGGGACTTTTCCATCACCGGCCTGGACATCAGCCACACCTTTGTCGATATCGCCAGCAAGAAGGCCAGCGAGGCGGGCGTTCGGGTCGATTTCCGCCAGGGCAACGCCTCCAGCCTGCCGCTGGCCGATAACACCTTCGACTTTCTGCTGTGCCGCGCGGCTTTCAAGAATTTCGGCCAGCCGGTTCGCGCTCTCGAGGAAATGTGCCGCGTGCTCAAGCCCGGCGGCCGAGGGCTGATTGTCGATCTCAGAAAAGATGCAAGCATGGAATCGATCAATCAGGAGGTGAACGGCATGGGATTGAACGCCGTCAATCGGGCGGTGACGAAGCTGGTCTTTAGGACTTTTTTGCTAAGGACCGCCTACACAAAACGGCAGTTCCAGCAAATGCTCGCTCAGGCGAAATTTCAAAGCGTGAATATTCGCGAAGAAGGCATCGGCTTCGAGATCTCAATGACGAAGTAGGCGCGTCACCAAGCGACGCCCTTCCGGTGCGATGGCCGCGCCAATCAGCAGATAGACGACGCTGAAGGGCCCCAGCGCCGCGATGGCGCCATAAATAGGATGCGAAGCGAACGGCGCCAACCTTCCGGCGCTACCAACGGCGACCGCCAACGCCGCAGCAAGCCAGAGCTTGGCGACGAAGCCAGAGACCGACACGCCAGCTCCCAACTTCCGGTGCATCCCGCGCCGCAGGAGCGCGAACTCTACCCAGCCGGCGATTCCCGCCGACGCTGTCAATCCCGCTACGCCCCAGCGAGGATCGATCCCGATCCACAGTGGCAACGGTTTCGCGCAGATGTATCCCAGCACGGTGGTGAGCGCCACGCGCAAAACAGCGAATCGTAGCGGCGTGCGCGTGTCGCGTAGGGCGTAGTAGGCAGAGGAATACAATCGCCCCATGGTGGAGGCCAGCAGTCCTACGGAAGACCCGGCCAGGATGCCCCAGACATATTGTGCGTCGGTGTGTGTGAAGCGGCCGGTCTGCAATAGCGCGCCTGCGATCAGATCGCCGAATGCGAGAAACGCCGCGGCCGACGGCACAATGAAGAAGGCAATGTGCCGCAAACCAGAATCGATCCGCCCGCGCAGGGCTGCTTGAATTTCCTCCGCGGTCCCGGTTGCGCTCGACATCACCGGCAATTCGGCCGCCGATACCGACATGCCGAATAAGCTCACTGGCAACACGTAAATCAGCTGGGCATTGATCAATCCCGTAACGGCGCCTGTGGGAAGCAGGCTCGCGAGCAAGGCATCGATGTACGCGCTGATCTGCACCACACCCCGGCTGACGAAAACCGGCGCAAAGTTTCGAAGCACCTCGCGTACGTGAGATGAGTCCAAAGCCAGCCGCATCCGCAAATGTTTGGCCAGCTTGAGCACCACCGGCAACTGGATGCCAAATTGCAGCGCGCTGCCGGCCACCGAGCCCCACGCCAGAGTAATCGCCAATTGCGACAGCGTGGATCGTCCGCCGAAGATCCCAAGCGTCGCGATCATGGCCGCGCTCCACATCACCGGCGCCGCGTAGGACAGGAACAGCTTGCGGTGGCTGTTCAATATTCCCAGGCACCAGGCTGAAAACACCAGCAGCCCCGCGCCCGGAAAAAGAATGCGCACCAGGGAAATGGTGAGATCGCGCTTCGATCCGGAGAACCCGGGCGCGATGACGTCGATCAGCCACGGCGTTATCAGCACGCCGATCAGGCACAATACCGCGACCGCCAGTGATAGTGTCGCGCCCACCGCGCCTGCTACTCTCCCCGCCTCTTCCTCCTCACCCTCCGCCAGCAATCGCGCATAGACCGGGATAAAGGACGCCGACAGCACGCCCTCGCCAAACAGGTTTTGCAGAAAATTCGGAATTCGAAATGCGGCGTTGAAGGCGTCCGCGGCATCCGAGCGCAGTCCGAAATAATGCGAGAAAACCCTCAGACGAACCAGGCCGACCAGGCGGCTGAGCAGAATACCGGCGGCTACCAGAAACGCGAGCCTGCCAGTGCTTTCTCTTTTGCGGGCAATCAAGCTGCTATTATCCAACGCGCCCTCTCGCCCGAGAAATGCTTCGCCGCTAGCCCAGAATCCGTTCGTAAAGTTTGGTGCAGCTTGTGGCGCACGTTCTCAACGTGCCGTGTTCGTACCGTCGAAAACACTCCGCTCAGGGATGGCTCGGGTCGATCGGAGTGAATTGAACTTGGAAGCCGAGCTTGCGAAATTCCGCTGTCAGTTTCAGTTGCCTGCGCCGAATAGATTTGGAACTCGAGGTGGGGGCTCCCTGTTCGTGATACTGGACCCCCTCATGGAGGATCTTCCAGATCAGACGACACAACCGATGGGCCACCGCCCAGATAGCTTTGGGTGGTCCGATCTTGACGACCAGCCTGCGATACAGGCTTTCGAAAAAGCTACCCTTGGCATGCGAAGCGGCGTGCGCTGCTTGGCTCAACAAACGCCGCATCTGCCAGTTTCCCTTGGCCGAACGCTGGCTGTAGGATTGACCGGCGCTCTCCTGTTGGCCCGGACATACGCCTACCCAGGACGCCAACTGTTCCGGGCTCGGGAAGGCTGCTGCGGTGGGCCCAATCTCGGCTAGCATCTGTAGAGCGCCTTCGGTGCGGATTCCAGGCACCTGGATCAAGCGCGCCACCGCCTCCTGGCAAGCTTGCATGGCGGCTGCGGTCTGTTGTTGTATTTGTTCAATCTGCGAATCCAGTTGCCGGATTCGGTCTAAGTGCAAACCCAGCAGGAAGCGGTGCCGATCCAGCCAACGGCCGTCCAAGGCATCGGTGAGTTCCTCCCGGCTGGCCCGCAGTTTCGCATGCCCCAACTGCGCCAGCTTCGCTGCGTCGTGTGAACCCTGCTCTTGTGCCAGCGCTTCCAAGATCCTCCGGCCACTGGCGCCTAACAGGTCCGTAATCACACTGGACAGCTTGATCTGTGCATCTTCCAGCAGTCCTTCGATCTGGCTCTGCACCCGTCCCCGCTCGCACACCAGTTGATAGCGTGTGCGCGTCAGCCAACGCCAACCCTGCTGTTCATCTTCGGGCACATAGCTCAACACCAGTTCTCCTGCAACTAACCGATGAACTAACCGCTCGGCATCCCGAAAGTCGGACTTGCGCCC